>Ga0181520_10011970_pt1 | contig 11252 bp, 6 predicted proteins | sample PEATcosm2014_Bin_29_FD_132451 | JGI IMG/M metagenome (GOLD analysis project Ga0181520, IMG submission 132451) | Peatland microbial communities from MTU Mesocosm Facility, Houghton, MI, USA - PEATcosm2014_Bin02_30_metaG | ecosystem: Environmental > Terrestrial > Soil > Wetlands > Peat | place...
CGTCAGGCAACCCGTCGGCCGAAGTGAAGGAATCAATCTTGCCCCCGCGAATCCGGTTCAACCCATCGGGCGTTCCCACCCACAGGTCGCCATTGGGCGCGGCGGCCAAAGAGAGAATCACATCGCTCAAAAGCCCGCTCCGGACCGAGTAAGTCTTCACCGGACCTGCATTGGTTCCAGCCCCGGCGGGTTTGAGTGCATTCAGTCCGGCACCGTTGGTTCCCACCCAAAGCGTGCCCGCGCTGTCTTCAACAACGGTGGTCGAAGCGTCGGAAGAAAGCCCCTCTCGTGCGCCCACGGTGCGGAAGCGCTGATCGCGCAGAATGTGCAGCCCGCCGGTCTCGGTTCCAACCCATATATTTCCTTCGCGATCTTCCATCAGCGCCAGCACAGATGCCGAGGCCAGCGGATCGGTCACCGGCAGTCGCTCGAGTTTTCCTCCAACCCACCGAACTAGCCCGCTGTTCGTACCGATCCACATACTCCCTTCGCGGTCCACCAGAAGCGATTGAATCCGGCTCCCGGGAAGTTCTCTACCGACCCTCAATTGGGCAGCAAATCGAGGCTTTCTTTCGCGGTCCTTGTAAAGTGTCAGTTCGCTTCTGGTGCCCATCATGCCAACATCATTTGGCAGATCTTCCTCGAATGCGACATAATCCGGGGGCTCTCCCGAGGGGATCGCGGTTTTGGGCCAGGCATCGACGTTCCTTTGGAGAACAAACCGCTCACCCGAATGCTGAGCAATGCCCAAGTCGGTCCATGTCATGAGGGCGCCGTCCTGTGTTTCCCACAAATCAATAATCAGGTTCCCCGGCAGACCATCCTTCGTGGTGAACGCCTTCACCACGCCGTCTTTCCACCGCGCCAGCCCGTCACTGGTCCCAATCCACAGCGCCGCGTCCTTTGTCTCCAGCAAACAGCGCACATCGCTTCCCGGCAGCGCCGGCGTCGAATTTTTGTCAAAGACCTGAAAACTGTTGCCGTCAAAGCGCACCAGTCCCACCTCGGTCCCCAGCCACACAAAGCCATCTCTGGTCTGGAGCAGCGCCTGCACCGTGTTCTGCGGCAAGCCATTCTCCATCACCCACGTCTGGCGGCCGTAATTGGCCAGCGGCGTGGAAGGCTCCAACCCGTGCGCGACAAGTCCGCAACCAAGCAAAATCGCAATTGCCAGCAAGCCCCACAGCGCATCCGCGCGTCGGGCTCCGGCAAACCGCGCCCCACTCCGGGCGGTCTTTCGCGCTGCATCCATCGGGTTGGCGTAATCTCGGACCACGGAAGTGCGAGCCGGCTTCCTAAAACAGAGTTCATCCCGCGCAAAAAACCGCGCACCTCCACAGTAATTGGACAAGCTCCGGAATGCACAGAAACAAAAGCAGATATTTTCGGGGAAGAACCGGCGCGGTCCTCACCCAGCCTCCATCTTTTGGATGAGTCTCACCTGCCGCCAAATCGTGTATGTTGGGGACGTTCCCTTTTTGGAGGCCGTTTGTCCACTTCGATTCCCCGACATTCCCTGGCTTCTCCTTCCCTAAGTTCCAACGCGTTGGTCGCGTGGAATGACGGAGTTCCGTCCGTAATCAGGCCGGTTGCCATCTGCCGGCTTGCAGCCGTCGCGCTCTGCGCCGTGCTGCTCATGGGCTCGAACCGCTGCGCTGCGCAGTCCACCACGCCAAACGCTCATGCCGCCGATACACAGTCCGATAAACCGCGTGAAGGAGGGCAGGCTCCCGCCGTTGGCGGAGTCAACACCGGAGGCGCGCATCCGGCTGTGTTCGACAGCGAGCGCCGTCCCATCACCGCTGGCGGCTTCGTCAAAGATGGCCCCGTCCTTTTCAAGGACATTGCACGCCAGGCCGGCTTGACTACGTGGAAGCACGTTATGGGCACGCCGGAGAAAAAATTCATCATCGAGGCCAATGGCTCAGGCGTTGGCCTGATCGACTATGACAACAGCGGCTGGCTTTCTATCTATCTTGTGAACGGGTCAACCTATGACGCCGAAAGCGGCAAGGCCGTGCCTCCCAAGGCCGCGCTCTTCCGCAACAATCATGACGGCACCTTTACCAACGTGGCGGAGCAGGCCGGCGTCACCAACGATCGATGGGGCGTGGGCGTCGCCATTGCTGACTATGACAACGATGGCTGGCCGGATATCTATGTAACAAACTTCGGCAAGAATCGTCTCTACCACAACAACCACGATGGCACGTTTACTGATGTCGCTGAAAAAGCCGGCGTCGCACTGGGCAACTGGTCAACCGGAGCCACGTGGGGAGACTATGACGGCGATGGACGCCTGGACCTATTTGTTCCCGGCTACGTTCACTATGACCTGGCCAACCCGCCAGCCTCCGGCGAAAAGGGTGTGGCTTACAGCTTTTGCCAGTTTCGCGGAGAAAACGTAATGTGCGGCCCGCGAGGCCTCAAGGGCGAACCGGATCATCTCTTCCATAACAACGGCGATGGAACATTTACGGATGTAAGTGAAAAGGCGGGCGTCGCTGACACAAATGGCTACTATGGACTTACTTCAGTCTTTGTAAGTCTTAATGGCAACGGCAAGCCCGACTTGCTGGTGGGCGACGACTCAACTCCGAATTACCTCTATCTCAACAAGAGCGATGGAACATTTGAAGATATCAGCTACGCCTCCGGTTTTGCCCTCAACGAGAGCGGACGTGAAACCGCCACCATGGGCATTGCCGTGGGCGACTATCAGAACAATGGTCTTGTCGATCTTTACGACACCACTTTCTCCGACGATTACAAACCGCTCTATCGCAACGATGGCGACGCCAACTTTACTGATATCAGCTATCAGTTGGGGATTGCCGAACCTACCATTCCTTTCCTTAGTTGGGGCACGGCATTCCTCGATTATGACAACGATGGCTGGAAAGATCTGATTCTCGCGAACGGCCACGTCTACCCGATTGTGGATAAGGAGCCGTGGGGAACGAGTTATGCCGAGCGCCCTTTGCTATTTCATAACGTCGGCGGCAAGCAATTCGAGCTAATGCCCGCGGTCGAGGGAACGGCGCTTGCTCAAACTTATGTTGGCCGCGGCCTGGCCGTAGGTGATCTGTTCAACGATGGCAAGCTCGATGTTGTCATCAATAATCTCGACGGTGTTCCGGCACTTCTCCGCGACGTCTCACCTGACAAACATCATTGGATCGAGCTCAAGCTCGTTGGCGGACCTAAGAGCCCGCGTGACGCTGTTGGCGCCACCGTTTTTGTCACCGCCAATAACATGCGGCAGCGTGGCGATGTTATCGCCGGTGGCAGTTACGCATCTACCAGCGATCCGCGGTTGCACTTTGGCCTTGGCGACGCCACGGCTATCGATGCGATTGAAGTGCATTGGCCCAGTGGCGCCAAAGAACGCTTCGCGGTTGCACAGATTGATCGCATCATAACCCTGACGGAGGGACAAGGAATGAGACCTTAGAGCGCATCGTCCATGGTTCCGTCTCCATCTCCCTCCATCTCTCGTGGAGCGTCTTCCCCAACCAACGCCGGAGGTCAAACCCCTATGAAGTTCAAGAGCATCGCAATCCCGCCCGCGTTGTTGGCCAATCGCGCGCTTCGAATGGTTTGCGTTCTCACGCTTGCTGCGGCCGTCTGTTGCGGTTGGATGGCGTGGCGGGCAGAACGAGCTTACGCGACCGACAACGAAGCGGATGCGACCGACCGGTTAGTTTATTCACAGGCTGTCAAAGAGCACTACAATTCTCGCTTTGGCGTAGACCAGCCGTTTCTCCCCTCCAATGCTGTCACGGACACAGGCGAGTTCATCAATCCAAAAAGTTTTCCCACGGCAAAGTATTGCGGCCACTGTCACCAGGAAGCGCACGCTGAGTGGCGTCAGAGCGTGCATGCAAACTCCTTTCGCGCTCCCTGGTATGTCAAAAACGTCAACATGCTTATGAAGGGAAAAGGAACCGAGTATGCGCGCCACTGCGAAGGGTGCCACAACCCCATCGCGCTCACCTCGGGCGCAATGACTGAACACTCTCCTGTGAATCGCAACTTCGATGCCGACGGAATAACCTGCTCGGTATGCCATTCAATTCAACAAGTCAATACCCGCGGCACCGGGAGTTATGTGCTCGCTCAACCGGCAGTTATGGTGGATGAAACCGGAAAGCCTATCTACGGCGAAGTTTCCGACAAGGAGATACTGGCTCACCTCGACAGGCACTCCAAAGCAGTTATGAAAGACTTTTACCATACCAGCGAATTCTGTTCTGCGTGCCACAAGGCAGCGTTACCAAAAATACTGAATGACTATAAGTGGCAGCGTGCCATTTTTCTTTACGATGAGTGGCAGCTTTCCTCCTTTGCCAAGCAGTCGCCGCTTCCCTTCTACGTCAAGGATCAGGTTTCCACTTGCCAGACATGCCACATGAAGCGGGATGAAATTGAGTTGCCGGACTATGGAGCCAAAGATGGCAAGCTGGCGTCGCATCGCTGGCTCGGGGCCAATACCGTCCTATCAAAGTATTACGGCTACGACGCGCAGATGGAGAAGACCATTGCCTTTCTGCGCAACGGAGTCTTGAATGTTGACATCTTTGGAGTCGAGCGCAACGGAGGCAAGATCATCGCGCCGTTAGGGAGTACGCCGTTCGAAATCGCTGCCGGCGACGTCCTTACCGTTTCCATCGTGATTCAGAATAAAGGTATCGCCCATAGTCTTGTTCCCGAGCAGCGCGACTTTTATGAGAGCTGGGTGGAATTCGAGGCCAAGGACGCCTCGGGACGCACACTTATGCATTCCGGCGCTCTGCAACCCGGAGGCTCGCTGGATCCGGAAGCCCACAGCTTTACTAATCGATTGGTCAATGCGCAGGGAGGGTTGAACGATCTTCATCAGGTCTGGGATACGAGGGTGGTTGCTTATAACAACACCATACAATCGGGCCGCTCACAGATTGTTCGCTACCAGTTCAAGGTGCCCACAGACGCCGCCGGGCCGATTAGCATAACCGCAAAGGTGAACTATCGCCGCTTCAATCAGCACTTCATCGATTTCGGCCTGGGTAAGCACTATGAAATGCCGGTGGTCGAGATCGCAGCGCGTACCCGCACCTTTACCGTTGGTTCCAACTTAGCGGAGGCGCCCGACCCGCAAGACAACAAGGATTGGATGCGCTGGAATAACTACGGCATAGGCCTGTTGGATGCACAGCAATATGCCGAGAGCGCGCGCGCCTTCAAGCGCGTTACCGAAATGCGTCCCGACTATGCCGACGCATACACTAATGTGGCCATCGCCGATTCGCAATGGGAACGGTTCGACGACGCGCGCGCCAGCCTGGAGAAGGCATTACAACTAGCTCCGCGCAATGCCCGCGCGCTTTATTACCTCGCTCTGGTAGAGCGCATTCAAGGCCATCTCGACGCCGCCATCAGCGATCTCCGTGAGGTTACCGCGCAGTTTTCCCGCTCCCGCGATGCTCACCGCGAACTAGGTTACTCTCTCTATCAGCAGCACAAGTACGGCGAAGCACGTGCTGAGTACGAGACGTTGCAGTCGATCGACCCAGATGACCTCGCGGCGCACTATATCCTCTCTATCGTCTATCGCCGGCTGGGCATGAAGGCCGAGGCCTCGCGCGAGGCCAGCGCTTTCGCGGATCAGAAGGACGATCCGACCGCCAGCACTTATGCGTTGGAATTCCTGCGCAAGCATCCGGAGATTACTTCAGAAAGTGTGCCGTGGCACATACACAGCGACCTGGCTGCAGAGCCCGTTGCGGCCGGAGGAACTAATCAATGAGGTTGTGGTTGACTGCCCCTGGTCTGGCTCTGATCTGTTCACTTGTGTGCTTTGCGTCCACGCGCGATCAGCGCGCACACGGCGCTTCACTTTTCGCTACCAGTGGATGCATGCATTGCCACACCATCCACCATGCCGGCGGACGCAAAGCGCCCGACCTCTCCGGCGTGGGGAGAAGGTTGAACGAAATCCAGATGCGCCAGCAGATCATCAGTGGCAGCTTGCGTATGCCGCCCTTCGGAGATGAGTTGCAAGCCTCGGAGCTAGCAGATCTGCTCGCCTATTTACGCTCCTGCAAGGACAAGAAGGAATAGCGCGTTATTCCTGGAAGGTGCTTCATTGCGATAAGTTTGAGCGGTAGGAGGGTTCTCATTGCTGCCTGCTCGCAGCTGGTTCTTCAACGTCTCGATCGCTTTAGCGAGGCTCACCGGTTTGGAGAAAGGCAGCTCCGGAAATCAGGTTTCCCGATGCCAGTGTGTTCCTCAGCCGCTCTGGATTGGCGCCGCTGAGACATTCTGCGGCCACGACCATTCGCAGCGCAGTGGCCGGTGTCGTTCCTGGCTGGAGCCGGAATATCCAAGGAATGTTTATTGAGGTCAGCGTTTTATCGCTGCTCAGTGCAATCACCGGCACAAAACTCTTGAGCGCCAGTTGCTCGGCCAAATGAGCTGAATCGCGGTCCAGCGCCACAATCGCCAGCGCGTGTTCATCCATAAGAGCATGAACCAGTTGAGTTGATGCAGCTCCCCAGTTCTGATCGCTTGGCACAGGTAGCAGCTTCCACGCCCTCCCTTTTGCTGCGCCGAACGCCAGCTCCGCCTGCACCTCCGGCGACTCAGCAACCTCGACCGCTTTCGGTCCGAACAACACCAAATTTACCGGCCCTGCCGGCACGTCGGGCCGGCGCGGGCCGGCGTAGTCCACGCCATCTTCGCCCACGCGCGCATAAGGTGGCTGCGGTGCTGTAGACGCCGCTGCTGCGGCAGGGGCCTCCACTTTCACCGCCTTTTCCATCCTTGCCACGCGGTAAGTAATAGCGCCGTCATGCACTGTGCCCAGATGCATCGGCGCTACATTCTTCTGGTTGGGATCGAAGACCATGTGCCCTGTAACGCCGTCGTACTCTTCAATGTCGGCCAGCGCGTCGTGAATGCGCGCGCGATTCAGTCCAGCCTTGCAGATCGAATCCAACAGCGCGTTCATCGCGTCGTATGCCAGCGATGCAAACTGCTCCGGCTTCTCCGTGAAACGCGCTTCGAAGCGTTTGTTGAAGTCCAGCCAGCGCGGATCGTTGCGCGTGGGATCGTAGGGAAACACAGCCTCAAATCCCTCAGCTGCGTCGCCAGCTTCGGCCAGCAGCGTTGGACCGAGTGTGCGATACGCTCCAAAGACGCGCTGCTTCATTCCGGCTGCGCGCAACTGCTTCAGTATCGCGGCTGCCTGCGACTCATCCGTCCACAAGACGATTGCGTCTGCACGAGAAGAACGAATCACCTGCAACTGTTTTGAAAAGTCCGTGTCGCCGGGAAGATACTTTTGCTCGATGACGACCGGATGGCCAAGCCGGCGCGCAGCATCGCGGAATTTTGGAACGCCAAGTCGCCCGTAGCGATTGTTCACTCTGAGCAGCGCCACACGCTTCAGGCCGAGTTCGGTAAAGATCCGCCGCGCCAGCGTCAGGCTCTGCACGCGGTCATCCTGCAGATCAGTGAAGTACCACGGAATGTAGGTCTCTGGAATGGTGGGATCGGTCGAGGCGGAGTTGACAATTGGAATCTCCGCGCGCAGCGCCACGCGCAACATGATGTGCGTTGTCTCTGAACTGATCGAGCCGAAGATCGCCCAATCCTGATCGTCATAAACCATCTTCACCGCTTCATTCGACGCTGAACCCCATATAGTTGGGTCGGTGGGACGATCGTCTCCGTAAACCGTCTTTGCCTGCCAGTTGTCGTAGTCGTTGTGCAGCATCAGCTTGAAAGGTTTGCCGCCGTAACCGCCGCGCGCATTCGCTTCTTCCACGGCCAATTGCGCGCCATGCAGCATCCGCAATCCGAAAATCGATTCAGGATTGTGCTCGATCGGCCCGATAAATCCGATGCGCACCTCAGTCAGGTTCTTCGGCTCGGGAAGGTCGCGCCCCGCGCCGGAGTAAATGTTGGGATGCGTATAGTTGAGGTCGTAGGGCGCGGCGAATTTGGCGTACGGACTCAGGTCGGCGGGCTCACCCGCGTAAGGCGCAACCTCGCGATCACGCGGCGGTCCCGGCGGATGCGCCCCGCACGCGCAGACGCCTGTGCTCTGCGCGGCGCCAACTGAAGCGGCAACCGCTGTCATTGTGCATACCCCGACCAACAACCATCCCTTGCGCATGGCAACTACTCCTTGCTGCAGCTAGTCCTGTCCGTGCGGAACATGGCAATGGCTTCGATCTCAATAAGCAGTTCGGGCCGGCAAAGATGCGCCTGAATGCCCGTGGACGCGGGCAGCGGATCAAGCCCCTGCTCTTTGAAGAACGCAGTGCGTCCGGCATTGAAGACGTCGTAGTCGCGATCGATGTCCCGCAGGTAGCAACTGGTGCGCACGATGTCGTGCCATGTGCATCCTTCCGCCTCAAGCAAGCCGGTAATGTTGTCGAAGGTGCGCCGCAGTTGCGCGGGAAAATCTCCGATGTGAACACTGACGCCGTGCTCGTCGATCGAGGCCGTGCCGGAGATCAGCAAGATGGCGACGCCGCCGACGTCGATTCTCATGCCGCGCGAGAACGAACTCGGCTTGGCATAAGCGTAGGCCTCGTTGAGTACGCCGTGATTTGTTATGGCGCGCTTTTCGATGGGCGCGTGTGCGATGGCTTCCAGAATATTCCCAAATGCATTCATGATGATGACTCCTTAAGTTTTTACTTCTGTCGAATTCCGTGACTCAAGCCTTTGGCGGTTGCGACCCAGATATCACTTCCCTGAAAGTCGATGCCGAGAATGTAGTTGTGGGCCGGTGCGCTGTCTACTGCAACCGGCGTTACTTTTCCTTGCGCATCGCGCACCGTCATCTCCGGCTTGCCGCTCTTGAGCGACGGACGATAGACCGCCCAGTTCAAGCCGTCGTAGTAAGCCAATCCCTTGTCCGTGCAGAACCAGGCGCGTTTGCCATCCACACCCTTAATGAAGTTGATGAAGTTCGAGGGAAGCCCACTATCTTTGGTCAGAAAGTTGTGCCAGTACCGGCCATCGTAACGGCTCGCGCCAAAGTACGTAGCAGCCCACAGAATATTGTCAACATAACTGACCGAGGTGACAATCTCGTGGATCAACCCTTGATCCTTGAAGAGTACAATTTCGTTCTCGCCATCGGGATCTTCATACTTATCCCAGCGTCCAGTCTTCTGGTCGTACTCCAGAACTCCGCTCCCCCATACCGCGTAATAAACCTTGGTGGGCGTGGCCGAAACTCCGTAAGTCCAAATCTCAATCATCGGTGTGTTTCGTTCGTTGTAGAGCGTCCACTGGCCGGTGCGTGTATTCAGGCGGCAGCCGCCTGCGGCCGTTGCCACCCACACATTCTCGCCTTCCACTGAAACGCCGTACACCACATCGTTGCTCAGCCCGGAGTTCAACTGCGTGTAGCTGTCAATGCGCCCGCCTGAGATGCGGCTGAGCCCGCCCATGGTGCCGGCCCACACGTCGCCGGTGCGACTGTCCAGCGCCAGCGTGAGTACGGCGCGATGCGCGAGACCATCTGCGGTGGTATAGGTCTTCCACTTCCCGTTTTCGAAGAGTCCCAGGCCATTGTCCGTGCCCGCCCAGATACGGTCTCCATCCACCAGCACGGAGTAAACGTGATTGTCGGGCAAGCCATTTGCCGTAGTGAAATTTTCAAATCGATAGCGCGGCAGCGCATGCACAGCAGACGTCACTGTCACCGCATGAGTATTTTGCGAGCCAGGCGTTGGCTGCGGCGCGGCAATGGGCGCAGCTACAAGCAGCCATGCGGTCGCCAGTATCGACTGTGCTGCGAACGTGTTGTATATCAGCTTCGTCATCGCGTCCTCAGGTACTCGACCAGATCGTTGAGCTCATCCTTGGTCAGGTCATTTGTGCGGCCGTGCTTGTCTTCCGGGTTATAAACCGTCCAGATCTCCTCAAGCGTGGCCGCTGAGCCGTCATGCAGATAAGGCGCGGTGAGCGCAACGTTGGTAAGCGGCACCGATTTCAGAAGGCTTGCATTGTCGTTGGCCCTGCGCGTTCCCACGTCAGATGTTTTCTGGTTGGTGCCTTTGGGACCGCTATGGCAATAAGAGCAGCGGTTGCTCTCCGCAATCGGCTTGCCGAACTTGTCAGTGTCACGTTCGAAGATAGCCTGTCCGCGTTCCTGCGCCGGAGTCAGCTCCCGGCCGGGCATCCGCCAGCGGTTCGGCCGCGGCTGCAAACTGCGAATGTAAGTTGCCAGATCGGCGAGTGTCAGATCGTCATAATTCTCCGCGCGCCAGAAATATTTTTCGGTTCGCGGTCCGCACTCGGTCGGTATGTTCGGATTCGTGCCCGTCCACTTGTAAGGTTCGGTGTCCTTGATGCCTTCGATTAGTTTGTTGGCTACAGTGTTGCGGCCAAATCCGTCCGGTTCAAGGTTCCACGTTAGTGCGTCGAAGGTGGAGTCGATGTGGCAATTGGCGCAGCCAATCTGCCCCTGAAACGAATAGCGCGATGTGTAAAACGTCTGTTCGCCGTGGCGTAACGGTGAAATTTCCTTCGGTCCGTCCAGCTTGATGGTCGCAGCCACGCGATTCGTACGCGTGTCAATCACGCTCAGCGTATCCTCAAGCCGGTTGGCCACAAACAGCTTGCGCCCGTCGCGGCTCAGTGTCAGTCCGCGCGGATCATGTCCCACTGCGATGCGCGCCACCACATAGTTTGCGCTGGCAGAGAGATCTTGGGCGAATGACGCCACCTGCGCTTGAGGCCGCGCGTGAATGAAGCGCAGCAGGCGCGGCACGTCAATCACAGTCACCATCTCTGAGCCGCCGATGGTCACGTAGATGCGCGACTTATCCGGCGCAATGGCCACGCCAAACGGCCGCGACGCATAGCGCTCCAATTCGTCCAGAGGCACCTCGACCGGCTTGCCCACATCCGCGCCAAATAAAGTAAGCGTGTAAGCGAAAGCTCCGCCGTGTTCCAGGTGAGCCAGCGGAATCATGTTCTTGGGATGATATTCCGCCGCAACACCCAACCGGCCATCGGCAGAGAGCGCAACGTGAAAGACGCCTGCGATGCCGTGCAAGGGAATGCGGTCAACCACCACCGCGTGCGCCGTGTCTATCACGGTAATCTCTGACTCAGGCGCCGTGCGATTGTCCCGCTCGCTCCGCACTCGCGGCGGATTCGGATAAACATGGGTAACGTAAAGCCTGCTGCCGTCAGGTGAAGGCGTCATGTAACTCGCGCCGCGTCCCGCTACAAGCCGCTTC
>Ga0181520_10011971_pt1 | contig 11250 bp, 7 predicted proteins | sample PEATcosm2014_Bin_29_FD_132451 | JGI IMG/M metagenome (GOLD analysis project Ga0181520, IMG submission 132451) | Peatland microbial communities from MTU Mesocosm Facility, Houghton, MI, USA - PEATcosm2014_Bin02_30_metaG | ecosystem: Environmental > Terrestrial > Soil > Wetlands > Peat | place...
CACAAGACGCAATGCCCGAATGAAAACAGACTTTTAGATCTTAATTTTCGACATTTACGTGGAACCGACACTCATTTTGCTGAAAATTGCTGCTTTTGAACGACAGTTTGTCGGGTCAATTCGGTTTTCAAGCGTTTGTTGTGCAGCGCGCAACCCCCTTGCGAAGTATGAGCGTCCTGGTTTCAAACCTAGCGCCGGCTTTCATCCGGCACCGGAGCCGCCCAGCAGGCGCAGCGCAGCTTTCAGTTTCCGGGGCTCGCGGCCGTTCTCTCCGCAACGCCGCAGATCTGAGGGCACGCGCCGGTTGTTATGCTCGGAAACAGGATTGAAGGAACGAGGGAGCGTGGATCGAGACACCATGTTTCTCAATTCCTCCATCTGGCATCATCCCGATGGTGAACCAAGCAGGATGGGCCTGCTGTCCACGCTCCGGCGCTCGTCGAACCTTGGAGACGGATTCTCTCTACGGGAAGGGCATCCTTTTGCTTTCGGATCACCATCAGGTCTTTAGGACTCCCGTGAAGAGATACTCAGCGGGGGGACATTCAGGTGGTCATTCTCGCGCCGATTCGCTCACACGGTCTCGTGTAGGACCAAAGTACTGTTGACGGTTACTTAGTTCGGAGATATTAATTCGTTTCGAGATAGTCGGGTAATTCTCCGAATCGAAGCAATGTCGGATGTGATGGGAGCCGGATCGATGACAAGAAGTTTTCATCGTAAAATTTGTGTCCTGGGCAGCGCCCTTTGCCTGCTGATGGGAATGGCGGGTTGCGGTGGGGGTGGAGGCAGCGCTACCACGGATCCCCCTCCGAACAATAATCCCGCTCCGACCGTAAGCGGCATTTCTCCCTCTTCCGCCACGGCTGGCGCAGCGGCACAGACACTCACCATCACGGGAACGAATTTCCTGAGCGGCTCAACGGTTACTTACAACGGCACGGCACACACCGCGACGTTTGTCAGTTCGACGCAGTTGACGATTTCCCTCAGCGCCAGCGATCAGGCCACCGCAGGGACTTATCCGGTCGTGGTGACGAACGCGGCGCCGGGCGGGGGAAGCTCGACCGCCGTGAACTTTACGGTGAATAATCTCGCCCCCACGATCAGCAGCATATCACCCACATCGGCCACGGCGGGGGCGGCAGCCCAAACCCTCACCATCAATGGGACGAATTTCCTGAGCACCTCGACGGTGACTTACAACAATGTGGCGCATTCCGCCGCGTTTGTCAGCGCGACGAAGCTGACCATTGCGCTCAGCGCCAGCGATCAGGCCACGGCCGGGACTTATGCGGTCGTGGTGACGAATCCCGCGCCGGGCGGGGGAGCTTCGAATTCGGCTGACTTCACCGTCAAGTCGGGGTCCACGGTGGACATTACCCTGAATGGATCCTCGTCGGGCACGGCGAGCGTAACGGTGGGGCAGACCCTTGCCATCATCGCATCTGTGCAGGGGCCGACCGCCGGGCTCACGCTGACCGTAAACGGCGTCACCAACGGCAACTCGACCTTCGGAACCATCACGGGCTCCTATCCTTCGTATCTGTACACGGCCCCGGCCGCTATCCCTGGGGGAAACAACCCGGTGATGATTGAAGCCACCCTGGCGGAAACCTCCGGGTCGGCGATGTTGACGGTTACGATCAACGCTTCCACAACTGCGCCGACGGCGGTTACAGTTTCCGGCAGCACTGCCACGGGGGTCAACTTTGCGCTTTCCTCGATGACCAGGACACTGGGCTTGTCCAACGTGGGCACCTGTGTCGTGGGACAAAGCTCCACCGCCTGCGAGGCGTCGGTGGCAGGGGTGCAAGTCTCACAGTCCGGGGCGAAGACCTCAGCCTGCCCGAACGCAACCTGCACGATTTGGCTGGTGGGAGAAGGCTTGACGAATTCCGCGGGTAACTCCCTGGCCTCCGGCTTAACCGTCAGTGTGACGCATGGGAGCACCACGGATGTAACGACGAGCGACGTGACGCCCTTTCCCAATTATTGTACTGCCACCGGCCAGGCGGAAGATTGCGGCGCTACCGCGATCTATTTCACTGTCAAAGTGTCGAGCACGCAGGCGCTCGGAAATCGAGCTATCGTGGTCACAGTCGGGAGCGGTTCGACACTGGAAACGCAAGCGTACTTGGGGGGAATTCAAATTGTTAATTAGCCGGCTGAGACGTGGCGGCGCGATGCCGCCTGCGCGTACAGCCGTCAGAGGGCGTGAGCAATGAAGACGATGAGGGTTTTGGTTCTGGCGACAAGTTTGGCCATCGTCGCAAATCCGGCCGCTCGGGCCACCACCATGGTGTCTCTGTCGATGGATCAGCTCACCCAGGCCGCGAGCGACATTGTCCGGGCGCATGTAGTCGACCAGGCAAGCGGATGGAACGCGGCGCACTCGCAAATCGTTACCATCACCACCTTCGCGGTGTCCGCGACCCTCAAGGGCAATGCCCCCTCGACCGTGCAGGTTCGTCAACTGGGGGGAAAAGCCGGTAACATCACCGTATCTGTGCCGGGAGATATTTCCTTCCGGCCGCAACGCGAATACATTCTCTTCCTCGAACCTGCCGGCGGATCACATTACAACGTGGTGGGGATGGCGCAGGGCGCCTACCCCGTGTACCAGGATGCCATTTCGCACGACGAGCGCGTGGTCCTGCCGCCGGGTCGATCGCAGGTGCAGCGGGCCATGGGCGGTGGAGGTAATCCGGCGGGAACCGTCCCACTGTTGGGATTCAACAAATATGTCGCCACCCTGGTGAACGCCGGCGTTCAAATTCCCCACGGGCTCAGTATTCCCGTGTCCATTGCGTCCACCGAGTCACGCGGCACCGGCCGCATGCACGTTTACGGGAAGACCACAGCGCAACTGTTTCCCAACAAGAACGTGGCGATCCCGGTGGGAACCGATGTGGAAGGGGAAGCGATCCTGAGTGGTGAGAGCTGGACGATTCATTGGGACGAAGTGAGCGTTCGCGGCGTTCATGCCACCATCTCCGCCGTCAACGAAGAACCAGAGGGCAGCCTGCGCGGCCGGAGTGTAATCCTAAACGTGAGGTGAGGAGCGTGAGAGCGAGGCGGGGAAAATTGAACGGAAAGCGTCTAGTGCTGGCTAGCGTGGCGATTTTTGGTCTGCTTTCCGCGGCCGGTGTTCTGGCCACGGAGTTCGAGATTTTTGAGGTCAGTAGCGGAAAGTTCGCGGACGCGATGTGGCCGGGTGCGAGTCCCAATATCACTTGGAACCTGAACTTCGCCACCGCCAGCACGCCGGCGAATGTGGTGGACAACGGCGGCATATCGGCATCCACTGTCCTCACCAACGCGTTCGGCGCATGGCACGATGCCCAGTACAAAGGCTCGTCTGTGACCAATATCGCCTTCACCTTCGGAAGTGGAAGTACCTCCTTTCCTGCCGCTCCCACAATTGACTGCCAAAACGTAATCAGTTTTTCGGACTCCGACAGCAGCGATTTTCCCACGGGGATTATTGCCCTTACTCAGATTGCCACGGTGACGAGCGGAGAATCTCCCTCGCAGTGCGGGTCAAACGCGCCGCCCGCGTGTCCCCTCGAGGTGTGCATCGTGGACGCCGATATCGTTTTCAACCCCGCCGACACCTTTGCAACAGCCTCTCCGGGGGCCAATCAGTTTGACCTGCAGTCGGTCGCGACCCACGAGATCGGCCACCTGATGGGCTTGGACCATAGCGGGATTGCTAATGCGGTCATGTTTCCCTACGGGGATACGGCTTCCATTGGGGTACACCAAGCCTTGTGGACCGATGACATGATCGGGCTTTCACATCTGTACCCAGGCACTACCACGCCCAATTCCGGGATTTCGGGACAGGTCACCATCTCGCAGCCCGGTACGGGTGCGCTCGCCGAGGTTTACGGCGCCCACGTTGTGGCCATCGATGCCACCAGCGGCAACGTTGTTACCGATACGCTGACGGACCCCTCGGGGAATTACAATTTGCTGACGTTCGGCGGTACTTTTCAGGTGTTCGTGCAGTCATTGGGGCAGAATAACGATTGGAGCCCCTGCACCATCGAGAATTTCAAGGGACAGGCCGGATACGGGGACAACAACTTCGCCAATATCCCCTCCAACCCGACCAACTATACGGGAGCGTACTACTGATTCCCTCCACGGAGACGCTCGCGTAAGGGCCGGCTCGCAAGGGTCGGCCCTTTGTGCTTTTGGATGAAGGCTGAGGGGGCGGGGGCTGGCGTTAGCTCTCGGGCTCGTTGAGAGGCAAATGAGAAGCTTCGAGGGCCTTGGGGGCGGCTTTGCCGGTGGCCGCTCCACCCGTGGTCAGCAGTTTACTCAGGATGGGGACATGTTCGCGGTTGGATTCCACGAAGTCCACGCCCTGCGCCGTGAGGGTGAAATCGGAGTTGTCCGCCACGCTGATGAAGTTTTTGTTTCGAAGATACCACATCGTGAATTGCAGGTAATCACGCGGAAAGCCCATGCGGGCTTCCACCTCGCCAAGAGAAACTTCCGGGGTGTAGGGGTTGATGCGGCGCTTGATGTAGAGGAGCGCAAGCACCGCCAGGCGCCGATTCAGTTCGCCGTCGATGCTATCCATGAAGTCGATCGAATTGGAGAGGGGAACCGGCGGGGGCGCGTCCTTCTTATAAGTGGCATCGTACTCGGCGCGGCGCTGCGGATCGGAGAGGACGTCGTAGGCTTGCCGTAAAAGGATGAACTTTTCAGCATCGCCGGTGTCGGGGTTGTCAGGGTGAAGGCGACTCGCCAGAAAAGTATAAACGCGGTGGATTGTGCCCGGCTGAGCGTTGGGGCTTATTTGGAGGAATTCGTAATAATCTGGTGCATCCATTATGGCCTCTTCGGCCGTCGGGAATCAGGTCCATCCTACCCACTCGGTCCCAGATGAACGTCATCTGCCTTGCCAGAAGCTGCAGATGAATGCTTGGACCATGGGTACTGATAACCGGCGAACCTCTTCAGCCGACCTGGCCAAAAACCGTGAGGGAGACTTCCAAGTCTCTTCCCTCTTGACCTTCGGTGCGAATCTTAGCACGGACACCTACCGAGTCAAGGCGAATTTTCGGCGTTTGACATGAGGTGCTGTCCTGATTTTCCGTATGGTGCCGGCCAACAGCCTGGCAACGAGGCATAGAGCCGGGCTTTAGCCCGGCACGTCCCGTCCTAAAGGGCGGCTCTACGCTGCGACGATCCGGCCTACGCGACTCGGGAAGCCGCGCCGAGGTTCGAATTCCCGGAGCCCATTTGACGAAGGACGCGGTTGGTTTCAAGCTGTTCCTTCAGGAGTTTTTTGACCATAAAACCGACATGAATAAACCACATGCACATCACGACGCTGACCGCACCCTCAAAAATACCAAATCCGTTTGCCATGTTAACCTACTCCTTTTAATCATCAGGATGTACGCTCGACGAGCGCTCGATAGTTTGGGAACCCCGCGGCCATACCGGTCAATGCGAAATCACGCTTGCGGAGGCGCACGACGCGATAAAGGCCCCGTGACTCTCACTCTAAGGGGCGGCTTGGGCTTTGCCAATAGTACGGGGGTACTGGAATCTCACCTTTCGGCAAGACGACTATACGCCGGCTCCGATGCGACTAGCTGGGAGCGGGTGCACCCAGCCCGCTCGTGCCCCGGGGCGAGGCACGAACACGAACGTGGCCAGCGGGGATATCCTGCCCGCGGGTGTGCGTGCCCCACAGCGTAAAGGAACACGGCCAGCACGGGCATCCGCCCGCCCCGTTTGAGGCCTTGATTGAAGATTCGGACGAGGTTTCTACGTAGGTAGAGAAGGGTATTGGGGATAGCGGGACCGAAGGCTCACCCGCGAGCGGGCAGGATGCCCGTGCTCCCAGGCATGCGGCGGAAACACGACTTCACCGCGGGCGCCGGATGGCCGACCCCGTGGACATCGCCCGAAGCGTGTTCCGAACGGACTAGGCGTGAGCGGCCATAGTGCGTCGCGTTGCTTCGACGGTTCTCGTTACCCGCCGGTGATTACCAAGCATCGCGAGCAGGTCGCCCCTCTGCACTTTCTCGCAGAGGACGGTGCACATGGACATAGCACTGAACGGCCGAATGAATTCATGAAGACGGCGTTGATAATCGCGGATGGTTGCCGCGTCTATGCCATTACCATATGCCCATGACCAGTCCGTGACCCAGCGCATGACTGTAGCGTGCCGGTGGAGCGGGCTGCGCTGCAAAGGTTCGCTGGAACGGAGCAATTCGGCCAAACAGTTCGGCGCCGTCAGAAGGACCAGTCGCCCGCTGTGCAGAAGGGCATCGGTTTTGAGCCCAGTCTCACTGAGACCGTGCGCAATATCTTTCAGGCAGGTGGGCCCTGCGAGGATGACCAACTGCTGGCCGATTTCTAAACCGGCGATAGAAAACTGTAAAATGTCGGAAAGGCTTTTATCTTTCCGGATTATTAATTGGCACTGCTCGCCTTGCGCGATCAGACTACCGTGAGTCAACAAATCGAAATTCATATTACCTATCTTCAACGACATCGTAGGGGGAAGTCAACAGAACATCGAGCCTAAGCGTCATAATGTCCCACAGAATGTTTTGGGGTGGTTTCGCCTATTGTTCGCGCCAATTACTGATGCGTTAGCGTTTGGTGCCCATTCGGCCTTGCGTGGCGAAGCGATTCGGGGAGTCACGCATGAACCCGCCATGGGAGTTTAAAACTGCACGCTCGCGCAATGCTTACCCCTTTTCCGTGCCGCTCAACAACCGGAGCCGCACCACGTTCTGGTAGCCACTTGCCAAATTTATGGGAGACACGCTCACGCCATAACCCAGATCGGTATAAGCCCAGAGGTTAACGATATTGAATCGAACTTTACCGTCTGGACATACCTCGACGCGAGCGGCAGCGGTGCCGTCGGATTCGGCTCTGATCTGGTGCGGTGTATTTGCCAGGCCGCACGAAGCACTCCAAATGTTCTCCTTGAGGCTGCGAAAGTCATGCGTGCCACGGCCGCCTGGATCGTCAGGGCCGGAGAGGAAGAAATCCTTGGTGTCTTCGGACCAAGGACCGATGGGTGCCTGGCGGTAGGCAGGGGCGGCGAAAATCGATTGCCGCCTGGCGATTCCCATGGGCCTCCCGATGTGGTCGTTGGGATATGCGGACCAGAGAGCTCTGCGGTCCCACCACAACTGTTCGATGGAGCTGGACAGGAGATAGCTGACGCCAACCTCGCTGGCCGCTTTCACCGGGTCGTGAAGCGTGTAGGCAGTCGTGACCAAGCCTTGGCCATCGATCCTGATCTCAAATTCTGCGCTCATCCCTGGGCCATCGCCACGGCGAGCGATGTGAGCTCCCACCAGGTTGATCACCACTTCGTCCGCCGTCGAGGAGTGCCGCATGTCGATCAGCCACCAGGGAGCCAGGGCTGCGGGCCCGAGGTTCAGGAAGGGGCCTCCTTCGATGATGTTCTTGCCCCGAAACGCGCCCTCGGAAATCAGGCCGGTGGCCTTACTGAAGACGATGTGGAAATCTGCTCCTTGCACGGTGAGAGATTGAGTGTCTTCCGTGACGTTCGGGGCCGGGCCTTGGGGGCCGGGAAAAGTTACCACCCGCATCCCGATGCGGATGTGGAATTCATCAATGAGCACGCTGTCCGCAGCGTGGAATTGCAATTCCAGAATCTCGTCATCAAGCCAATTACGCCCCGGCACGAGCATTGTCCCCTTGGCGCCGGGCGCGGCACTCATGATGAGGGGATGCAGGGCCTGGCTGCCGACCCGGCAATCTACCTTGAGTTCATTGAGGTTGGTGTGATTGAACCAATTCATCACGGAAATGACCACAGGTTGGCCGGCGCCGGGGTTGGGTATCTCGGTCGCGGTAATCCGGACAGGAGAGTAGGCCTTCTTGGTCAACCAAAACTCGGGCTTCGGCCGCCGCCATCCATCCACAATTCCCCATTGGCCGTAGCCGACCGGGGAATCCGGCAGGAAAAAGACCTCATCAAAACCTGCCCAAATCGCCCCGCCCAGACAGCCGTCGGAAGCGTAGGCGTTTTCCCAAAAGCGCTTGATAAAGTGGCCCCAGTAGTTCCGCACGCCGGGATCGCGCATCAAGGTTTCGGCGTTATAACAAGGGATGTGCGTGCACTCGTCGTTGAGTTTCGGGAAGTCCTTGCTGGTAAGGTCCCTGTCGAAGTCGGGGTAGTGTTTGCTGTGAACGTCGTAGCCATCGATGTTTGCTGGAACGCTTTCCGGGTAGCAGAAAATGGCCGGGCGCGAGGAGTCCTCGGCCTTCGCATATTGCCGTTCCTGGGCAAAATTCGATCCCCAATTACTCTCATTTCCTAACGACCACATGATCACCGAAGGGTGGCTGCGGTCGCGCTCAATCATCTCGGCAAACTGGGCGAGAAAGCGGACGGTGAAATCGGGGACGGATTCGGTGGGGGAGGCAATCGACCAGGCTTGGTGGATAAAACACACCGCCGTTTCCTCCTCCACATAAATGCCAACGCGGTCACAGGCATCCAGGAACGCCTCGCTGGGAGGGTAGTGCGAGGTGCGGACGAAATTCACATTGGCGTCGCGCAATAGAAGCGCGTCCTGTCCGTCAATTTCCGGCGTCACCGAGCGGCCACCCAGCGGGTGCGTGTCGTGCCGGCACACGCCGCGCAACTTGACCGCGTCCCCATTGACATAGAGCCGATTCTTGCGCCATTCGATCTTGCGAAAACCGATTCGTATGGAATGCTTTTGAGTCTGCTGCCCACCAATTGTGAGTGTGGAATCGAGTGTATAGCAGTTGGGGTGCTCGCTATCCCACCTCTGTGGCGCGGCGACGTGGATTGCGACTTCACCGTCCGGCTTCTCGGCGCTAAGAGCCATCGAACTCGGTTCGAGGGGAACGGCGATTCCCTGCGGATCGCGCAAACGAAGGTGCAGTGAGGCAGATTGCCCTGAATTGAATGCTGCCGTTGCTCGGACACGCAGCACCGCATTCTTGTAACTCGAATCAAGGTCAGTCTCAGCATGCCAACGCGAAACGTAATCCGCGGGTACCACAAACAGCTTCACGCCACGCAGAATTCCGCCGATGTAATGCTTGGCGTAGTTGCTGGCATAGGAAATTTCATCAGCACGATCGGTAACGCCGACCGTGAGCCACGCCGATTCTCCAGGCGTTACGAAGGGAGTGATGTCGCAATCCCAGGAGGTGAATCCGCCGTGGTGCTCGCGAACAAACCGGCCGTTTACCCACACACGTGCGTAGCTGTAAACGCCGTCAAATCTCAGGAATACTCTCTTACCCTTCGCACTCGCGGGAACCGCGATCGACCGCTTATATGGGTACTCACTGTCCCTCGCAATCGCCTGTCCCTGGGCAGCGAGTTCCCCGGGGACGGTAATATCCGCCCAAGCCGAGGGATCTACGGAATTCAACCAGAATTCTGCGGGAGGAAGGAGACTGAATTTCCAGACGCCCGCCAAGTCAATAACGTGTGGCGATACCCCCGCGGTCTCCGTGGGAATGGGCACAATCACGGGCCTCGGCCACACGGAGTTTGCGGAACTCGCCGCATCCGTCGCGTCAGAGGGATCGCGTGAAGGCAAAGGCAACCCGGCGGCTTTAAGCGCCTCGGTAACTTCTCGGCGATGCAAAGCGAAAGCGGAAAGGAGGGTTGAGGTTCCAAACGAATGTACGAATCTTCGTCGATTCACGAAATTGCACCCTTGTGAGGAAGTGTGGGCATACTCTTGGCCAGTCAGTATGTGAGCGGTCTATGAGGCATTTTGTGAGGCGGTCATAGGCCTGGCAGAAGCTGTTCTTTGTATCACAAGAGGCTCGACACAACAACAGCCGAAGATTGCTGTCGAAACGTGTTGCCCAAGGGTGCCGAATCGGGAGTGCAACCAGGCAGGAAATTGCGGCTTGCAGGAGGACTCCAAAATGGTGAGCGCGGTTGTGGCGGCTTTGCGTGAACGGGTAGGGTACGCAAAGCCGTCACCGTCGCGTTAGAATGTGAAGGTCGCCAAGAAATCAATGCGACGATTCGAGGCCTGGGGTCCCCCGAAGCCTGCGCCGCCGAAGAGTCCTCCGATCGAGTTCGACTGATCAAACAGGTTCGAGCCAACTGTCCCCGCGCGTGGCCCCAGGTTTACATCATTAAAAACATTCCGAGCGTTGACGCTCAATGTGAGATTGTAGCGCCGATTGCTGTTAGTTCCGCCTCCGAACATACCGCCGGGCCCGCCGCCACTTCCGCTCAGCCCGCCGGGGCCCAGGCCTCCACCCACTCCGCCGCCGCGGCCGCCCCCGCCTCCACGGCCTCCTCCACCTCCGCCGGGACCTCCGAAGCCGCCTCCGGTTGAGGTGCGTCTCTGGGTTTCCTTCCCGAAGCCAAAGGTTTTGCTCAGTCGAAGATTAAACGTGAATTGCCCAGGATTGTCATACCCATAGGGAGGGATGATCGATTGAGCGGTTGAAGGGAGGGTGTTGAAGGTTCCGAGCGGTGTAATACACACAGGGTTGGTGCTGGGGTTACTCGGGGGACACGGGGCGCCGGTACCCGTAGGGGCCAATGCTGGACGAGCATCGAAGGCACCGGTCCCGAAAAGGTCCTGCCCGACGGTGACATTTAACGGTGTTCCTGATGCTGCCACGAGGAACGGACTAAGGGTGAACCGATGTGGGAGGTTCCAGTTTCCGATCAGGACAACTCGGTTCCGAACGTCGAATGCGGCGCGGCCGTAGTTCTGCGCGATATCGTACGGGTTCATTATCACCGACGGAGTGTTCCCACTGGTGTCGGCATCCGCGTAGCTCAGGGTGTAAAATCCGCCGAGCGTAAGCTTGGTATTGAGGCGCAAGTTGAAGTTGGCGATCAATTGGTTTTGGTTAAAGAGGCCGCCCGATTGGTAATCGTAAATGTTCCCCGCGGCATCACCGTACGGCCGGGTTCCAAGGTCAGGCTCTCCCAGCGGAAAAGTTCCGGGCAGAGGCGCATTGATGTCGTTAGTGAAAAGTTGGTGAAGCCCGTGGGAGTTGAGATACGTCAGCGAAACCGTGGCGCTCTTCGAGACCTGCTGCTCAATGCTTGCCGCCGACTGCATGATCGAGGGAGCTTGCAGATGGGGATCGATTTCATACCTGGTGGCGGCGCCCGCGGATAGACTGCTCAATGTACTGATGCTCGGGATCGTCGGGTAAAAATTTGGCGAGGAAACGAGATACTGCTGCTGAGTCGTGCCGTTCAAA
>Ga0181520_10011973_pt1 | contig 11249 bp, 10 predicted proteins | sample PEATcosm2014_Bin_29_FD_132451 | JGI IMG/M metagenome (GOLD analysis project Ga0181520, IMG submission 132451) | Peatland microbial communities from MTU Mesocosm Facility, Houghton, MI, USA - PEATcosm2014_Bin02_30_metaG | ecosystem: Environmental > Terrestrial > Soil > Wetlands > Peat | place...
AACATGTGGCCATGTCTGTCCGGCTGTCGAAATGAAGATCCCCATACGTTTACCAAGTCTGTCAGCGGGGACCACCGGCAGTTTGAGCACATATTTCCGTGACCGGAAAACCTGTGCACGGTCAACAAGGGCTTTAACCTGCGAGCACAGCCCCATACAGAAAATCGGGGATGAAAGAACGATGCAATCCGCTTCGATAATCTTGTTATGCAAAATGTCCATCCCGTCTCGCTGGACGCATGTGTTGAGTTTTTCACACGCATTGCATCCCCGGCAGGGATTGACATTTGCATCAGTGAGTGGGACCTTTTCAATAATAACGTCCTGCGCTTCTGCAATAGATGCAAGAGTCCAGTCTAGCAGCGTCTCCGAATTACCAAACCTGCGTGGACTCCCGGCAAATGCAAGGACTTTTACGGGCATAGATGATGCTTGGATATAGTTAGTGAAAAATCATTGGATACAACATTATAAAGAAAAATATCCGGATATTCCGGAAAAAAATTATCCTAATTTCTCGCGATTACTTTTTCATAACTTCATCGAGCTGGGCTTTGCCGTACACGTATGCCGGCATGCCTGAGAGAAGGAATGAAACCCGTAGTGCTTCTTCAACCTCAGCTTTTGTGACACCAAGGCTTGCAGCACCTATAAGCTGGGCATGGACCGCATGCGGGTCACGCAATGCTGCAGCAATTGCAATGGCTATGAGTTTCTTAGTCTTCCTCGTGAGCTTGCCATCGTCCCAGATGTGATCTTCCATCTTGATGACAAGATTGTACATTTCGGGATCGTTTACGGTCAGTTCCTGGAAGAATTTGGGTACTTTTCCGATTTTCTTTTCCAATCCTTTGAGTTCTTTTGCAGTTTTACTTTTATTAACAACCTTTTTTGCTACCATAATCATTCACTCTCCAGTATCATCGGTTCACCACAGCAGATCAGCTCTCCGCCGCCGGCTTCTTTTACTACCACTACATTTCCACAGATCTCGCACTTAAAGACCTGTCCCACTGCAGATACGTTCACCATACAGCATTTTCTCCTTTCGCAGTTTTGCCTGTGACAATCTCTGCCCCAGAAACAGACCTTTGAAAGGCTGTTCTGGGCATTCACGATTGGGCAGTACCATTGCTGGAAAAATAAGAAATTACTGGAAACTCTTGCCTCGTTTTGGCGGGTTTTTGGCATCTTCAGGAGTCTTGATATCTGGCCGGATATGGGTCATCGGGAAACACTGATATTCCTCACATGAACATGCCGGGCATTTACGAAGATCCTGTTCGCTCTTATCAAGCGTGAGTTCCTTCCCACAATCAATGCATACATATTTTCCCGGCCCGACCTTCTGGCCTGCCGTATATGTCTTCTGTTCGGTCAGACTTACCACCAGATTTCACTTTTAAATCAATGATATTTATCAGTTGTGTTCGTACGTCCGTCAATAATACAATCCGCCTTCGGTTATCATCATCTATGCAAAACTATATCGGTTTTTTTTCCCTAATGCTGGTATGGCACCAAAGGTCATCGGTCTCCTTGGCAGCCCACTCCATGAGGGTAATACTGCACAATTAATGGCACGAGCAGTGCAGGGTGCCAAGGATGCTGGATGCACGGTGGAACTTATCCCGGTTACCAACCTTGATTTTCAAGGATGTCAGGAAATGTTTTTCTGCCGTGAACACGAGACCTGCGTCCTCGATGATGATATGCAACAGATGTACCCGAAATTTGTGGATGTGGACGGTCTGATCCTTGCCACACCGGTGATGACCATGGGAATCCCCGGGACGCTTAAATCGTTTATGGACAGGTTCCAGGTCTTTTTCATGGCCAAGTACCAACGAAAACAGCCTCTTGTACCATCGGACCGAAAAAAAAAGCGTGCCGGTATATTCATCTGTATCTCCGGCATGGACATTCCCGAAGTGTTTGTAGGTGCAAAACTTACGACGCAGGCATTTTTTGATATTATCGATTGCCGGTTTCAGGATGAATTGCTGATCAGTGATATGGATAAAATCAGGGATATTACGACGCGGCCGGATCTCCTTGATGCGGCCTATAAAAAGGGATTTGCATTAGGAAAATCGTTTTGACCTTTAGTCTTCCGGTGAAACGGGAATTATCCCTCCATTTTACTGATTATTAATCAGAGCAATCCTTCTTCCTTCATACTGGAAAAGCCGCTCCGTGTAATGATGAGATGGTCGAGGAGCTGGATACCGAGGAGTACTCCTGCTTCATGAAGCTGTTTTGTGATTGCTATATCCTGTAGGCTTGGCTCGAGGGTTCCTGAAGGATGGTTGTGTACGCATATGACGGATGCCGCCCGGTCAGTAATTGCCTCAGCAAATACCTCCCGGGGGTGGACAAGGCTGTGATTGAGGATTCCAATTGTAACCACACGGTTCCGGATAACCTCTCCAGCTCCCGTCAGTGAAATACAAATGAAATATTCCTGAGGCTTTTCCCGGTAGGAACTGACCAGCTGCAGAACGTCCTCTGGTTTTTGAATTCTTATAACTCCTGCAGGTTCGTACCTGCGGCGCCCCAGTTCGAGACAAGCCATAATCTGGGCCGCTTTTGTTGGTCCTGTCCCACTGACAGCTAAAAGATCTTCGTATCTGATCTGGTGATCAGGATCCTGAAGCATCGCTGCAATATCACGTGCAATTACCCGGACATCCCGATTCTGCACTCCCATTCCTATGATCGCTTCGATAAGTTCTGTATCGGTAAGGGTATTGACCCCCCGTTTTGCGATTTTTTCTCTCGGTCGGTCGCATTCTGGGACGTCCTTCATTTTTTTCATGATATTACCCGGCCGGGACAAAAAGATCTAAACCGGCACATTTTCGCGTATAGTTAATCTTGGTGTCCTTGAATCTATAACTGCTTTGATTTTACTTCGAAAAATCCATGAATTCTGGTTTTAATACATCTGCCTCATGAAAAATCTTTAAGTAAAAATCTAATCTATAGTTCCCGTATGACAACGCAGAACAATGCAATGGAGGCATTTGCCGGAGAATCCCAAGCCAACAGGAAATATTCAGCGTTTTCGGAAAAAGCTGCTGCCGAAGGTTTCACTAATATCGCCACCCTTTACAAAGCCGCATCAGAGGCTGAAGCAATCCACGCAAAAAAACTCTTGAAAGTGCTTGATGCAATTGGCGAAACCGAGAAAAATCTTGAGGGAAGCATTGCCGGGGAAACGCATGAGTACACGTCTATGTATCCCGGGTTTATCAAAGAGGCTGAATCTGAAAAGAAAAGCGAAGCAGTACTTGCTTTTACGCATGCTATGAAGGCAGAAGAGGTTCACGCAGGACTGTATAAAAAAGCACTTGCCTCTCTCAAAGCCGGTCATGATATCAGCAGGGAAAAGATCTTTCTCTGCCCGGTCTGTGGTAACATTGAGACGGGTAAAGCTCCCGATAAGTGCCCCATCTGTGGTGTGTTTGGGAAACAGTTTCGAGAAATTACCCTCTGATTTTTTTATGTATTTTAGTAGCAAAAAGGGATCTATTTTTTATTGCGTCTCGTGTGGGCCCAAACGATTACCACAATAAGAGCAATCAGTGTGGCCCATGATGCAGAATAAATTACAATGATAGGGTTTTCAAGGATTGCTTTTGGCATGGGAGGTGCTTGCGTTTCCGGTGTCGTACAGTCAAACGTCAAAATTACACTTGCCGGGAACCGGCCAGGGCCACCGAAATAATGGACAAGGATGGTCGCGTTTCCCGACTCAATTGTGCCGGTTGCCGGGGCATTGTTCGTTACGGGGAAAGCAACAATGCGTGTGAGCTGGGTGTCCTGGTCTCTGAGTTCTACGTACCATTCGTCACCGTAGATATTGGCGTAGGCGTCCATCGCATCGACAGAGAGCTGGGAGCCGGGAGGAACAGTCACCTCCCAGATACCCTGTTCTGTCTGGTTTGAAAACGTCAAACGCTTTTCAACAGTCTCTCCGGAGCTCAGTTTAAGGGAGCCTGACGTAAACAATACCGGAGGATTGCTTGGGGTAAGTGAGAGGATCCCTGTTCCAACTGCTGCGGAACATTCGTATCGGTCTTCAATCTCCTCACTGTATTGAATTGCCCTATCGTAGATCCTGACTTCATCAACAGCTCCATTGAGATAATCTGGTGAATTCTGGTTGGGGAAAACGCCGGGCCCTGCGTTGGCACCGATCAGGACATCGTTGTCATCTGCATAATAAATTGAACCGGATGCATTCACCTGGCTTCTGAGGATCCCATCAAGGTAGATTTTGATTTTCTGGCCGTCGTAGGATCCGGTTACCTGGTGCCATTGCCCTGTAATAATCTCCTCATTTGGAATAACCACAGAAACGCTTCCCTGCGGGTTATCAAGAGCAAGTGTCCACCAGAGATCATTCCCTTCATCAAAACCGAGCCGGTATCCCCCTCCATCTGTATAAGTCGATACCAGCGTTTGGGGGAATGTATTGTTTACATAAAACCAGAGCGATACCGTGATAGCATCTGAGGGGTGGTTCTCTGGTGTATAGGGTATTGACACATAACTCCCATTACCATCAAGCACCAGTGCCTTAACACATCCATCATTGTCGACCCGATATGCATTACTATGAATTGTCCCGGTATTCCCATTACCAGATGCATCTAGTGCCAGATTGCCACTGCCTTCGTTGAAATTAAGATAGACCGCGGGACCCCCGGTGGCAGGAGTTGTTCCGGTAGCAGCGGCTGCAAAGGACGAACTCATCAGCAGCCCGATTGCAATCCCAAAGACAATACCCCATACGAGATTACCCCCGGTGTTTCTATGCATTGTCGGATCCCGTTCCTTGTATGAAGGGGTATAGGGGTTTTCGGGAAAAGAAATTTGTGCTTAATTCACATTTTTCTGCCAGGTACATAATCTTTATATTTTCCGCAGACCTCTTCGCATTGATGAGCACGGTCACTGTATATTCCACCAAGAACTGCCCGTACTGCCGTATGGCAAAGGCGTTCCTTGAGAAACAGGGCGTCCAATATACATCGGTTGATGTTGGGGTCGATGCTGCTGCAGCGCAAAAAATGATAGCGCTTTCCAGCCAGCGTGGCGTGCCAGTAATAACGGTCGACGACGAGGTTATTGTTGGCTACGACTCTCAGCGTCTCAATGAATTGTTCGGCTCTCATCCATCAGATGAAATTTTCGATGTCGTAATCGTAGGAGCAGGACCGGCTGGCCTGACCGCAGGGGTATACTGCGCCCGCAAGTTTTTAAAGACCCTTATCGTTTCTGAAAATATCGGTGGCCAGGCATTAGAATCATGGGCAATCGAAAATTACATGGGTTACCGGATGATAACCGGAGAAGACCTTATGAAAAAATTCGAAGATCAGGTGCGCATCTTCGACGTGCGGCTCGAAATTGACCGTGTTAGTAAAATAACCCTAGAACAGGAACTTTTCACAGTATCAACCGCATCCGGGATTGCTGTGAAAGCAAAAAGCCTGATTCTAACGCAGGGAAAGAAGCCCCGGAAACTCGGTGTGCAGGACGAGGACAAATATATCGGACGAGGACTGTCTCTCTGTTCGACATGTGATGGTCCCCTTTACAAAGGTAAAAAGGTTGCAGTAGTTGGTGGTGGAAATTCCGGTGTTCAGACGGCGCTTGAAATGAGCAGCATCGCAGCATCAGTAAGCCTGATCGTTCGTAGCACGATAAAAGCAGATCCGGTTTTTATCAAGAAACTCGAAGGGATTAAAAATATCACTGTACACCTTCATTCGCAGATCTCTAATTTAACCGGCGACCGTTTTCTTGAGCGCATTACATTGACAACCGAAGGTAAAGGCGAGCAGAATATCGATGTTGACGCTGTTTTTATTGAGGTTGGTTGGTTGCCAAATACAGATATAACCGAGGGCCTGGTGGACCTCAATAACGATAAGGAGATCGTCGTGGATCTAAACTGCTGCACCAGCCGCCCCGGGGTCTTTGCCGCCGGGGATGTTACTTCGATCAAAAGCAAGCAGATCGTAATTTCCGCCGGCGAAGGGGCGAAAGCGGCTCTCGAAGCCTACGAATACCTGTTGAAAAAAGACTAAGCTATTTTTACTGTGACAAATATTCAAAAGGCGATAAAGGCTAAGAAGATTCTGCTTTCTTCCCCTGCCGATCTTTTTCTTGGTATCCCTCAAGCAAAACGGTCATGATGTTTTTTACCGGTTTTTTTGTGTGGCTTGCGATATGGTACTCACAGAAGGGGCATGAGGTAATTACGATATCAGCTCCGGTCTTTTTTATCTCCTCTCCTCTCCGCCGGCCAAGTGCTGCTGCTTCATCAGGAATGCCTGATTTTACCCCGCCCCCCGATCCGCAACAGACGGGATGCATCTCAACAAGATCGACAACCTGACGAATGATCTGTCGAGGCTCCTCCTTAACTCCTTGTCCCCGCATTAAGTGACAGGGATCATGATAGGTCGCTTTTACTGAGAGGCGCGCCGGTGGTTCAATTCCGAACTGGGTGAGCACCTCGTTAATGTCCATAACCTTAAATGGCGTTACGTAATCATGTTTAAGCGTCGAGCCACACCCTGCACACATCGTCATCACCGTGTCGATCCCCCGTAACCGGAACGTATCAATATTTCGACGTTTAAGCGTCTCGATAATAGCCAGCTGGCCTGTCCGGATAAGAGGTGAACCGCAGCAGATTTGTTCCTTTGGGATGATTACACGGATACCGTTCCGGCGGAGTACTTCCATTGCATCAAGCCCTGACTGTTGTTGGCGCAGGTTGTACATGCAGCCTACGAAGAAACCAACCGTTGCTTTTACCGGGCCGTATGGTTCGACGACCTCATCCATCTTTTCAAGGAATGACTTGGCATTGCGAGGGACACTTCTACCTGTTTTTTCTATCAATGCAGCAACCTCAAGATGACGGGGAAGAGTAAATCCCTGAGTGTTCGCAAGCGCCCTGAGTTTTTCGATCGCTTTTGCCGGGATTTTAATCTTTTTCGGGCAGGATATAAAGCAGGCCTGGCAGCTTGTGCAGGTAAACAGGCCATCTCGGACTGCATCCAATACACGATTGCCTGTGTCCCGTGGATCTAGTGCAAGCCTCATTTCCTGTCGCATCGCTGTAGGCCCGAGGAAATTTGTTACCTCCATGGCCGGGCAGACTGAAACACATGCGAGGCACTCGATGCAGTCACGGAGCGGTTTCATCTCATCAATTTGCGCTTTGGTTGGCGTGTGAGACACGTTATCGGGTGCCGGAATGAGCGATGCAATAGCCCCAATTTTCGGGATGAGATCTACCATCAGGTCTATTTTAATGGGAAGATTCAGAGGAGTAATGGTGATGCCGTCAGTCGCCTCCTTCATACATGCAAGGACAGGTTCACCGTCTACTTGAAGGGCACAGCTTCCGCACTGCCCGGATCCGCAGCAGTACCTGTAGGTTAGTGTAGGATCTATCGTGTCGTGGATTGCATGAAGGACATGGAGGACCCTAGCGCCTTCATTTACCTGCACGATATATGATTCGAAGTGGGGCTGCGGATCTGTTTTCGGGTTAAAACGTTGGATCGTTACGTTCAGCTCTTTCATGAAGTTGCCCCATGCTTGATAATGCCCTCCCTTTCTCTGGAGATGTACGTGTGTCCGAAAGGAGAGTTTTCAGCATCCCAGTCCTGCACCAGATCCACTCGCATATCTGCACCTCGCGATTCGGGACGGATAAGAGCTGAACGGCATATGATGACCGAAGTAAGACACATATTTCGAATAGTACAGCATTCCGCAGGACCAGAAGGGCCAACTGCTTTTAGTGGAGACTGGAGCAGGTGTTCTGCGGTAGTAAGTGCCTGCCTTAGCCCTGCCTCATCACGGAAAATACCCGCCCCTTGCCACATAGCGCACTGGAGCTCCTTTCGTATCCGTGCCGGGTTTTCGCGCCCGGAAAAGAAATTATTAATACACTTCTGTACATGGGACACTTGTGCCGCATTGATCTTTTTTACACGTTTTCTTTTCTGCCCGGCAAACTCTCCGGCTCTTTTGCCGAATACTTGTGTCTCGGCAAGAGCATTTCCTCCCAGCCGGTTTGCACCCTGAACCCCACCCGCTGTTTCGCCGCAGGCAAAGAGGCCTGGAACCGTAGTTTCACAATTTGATGTGATCCTTAAGCCCCCCATAATATGATGGGCAGTAGGAGCAACCTCCATGGCCTGTGTTCGAATATCCAGTCCGAATGTCAGGAACTGTTCGAGCATCACCGGGAGGCGGGTTTCGATTTGCTCTTTTGGGAGGTGAGTAACATCGAGGAACACACCCCCGTGCGGTGTCCCCCGGCCGTTTGCGATCTCGGTTGCAATCGCCCGGGAAACAACATCCCGAGTCGAGAGCTCCTTACGGGCGGGATCATACTTTCCCATAAACCGTTCACCGAGGATATTTTTCAGGATTCCTCCCTCTCCCCGCACGGCTTCTGTAATGAGCCTGCCTCGTGCATCATATGGGTAGACCGCACCTGTCGGGTGAAACTGCACCATTTCCATATCAATAAGCTCAGCTCCCGCGCGGTATCCCATAGCAAAGCCGTCACCCGTGCCACTTGAAGAATTCGTCGAAATATCGTAAACCCGTGCACCTCCTCCGGTGGCAAGGATTGTGCTATCTGCAGTTATTATGAAGATCTCCCCGTTCTCGTCAAGAGCAATGGCGCCAATCACGCTATCGTCCTGTTTAAGGAGGTCAATAACGGTGACTTCCTCCAATTTTGTGGCACCGGAAGAATCGAAACGTTCCATGAGGGTCATCATCATCTCATGGCCGGTACGATCCCCTGCGTAGCAAGTCCGGGGGAACCGTTGGCCGCCAAAAGGACGCTGGGCGATCTCACATTCGTTGGTGAAATCAAAAACTGCCCCCCAATGGATTATATCTTTAATACGTTGTGGTGCTTCCTGTACAAGGATTTTTACGAGATCACGGTCGTTGAGATATGCCCCCCCTTTTAGCGTATCCTCGTAATGGATATCGCAGGAATCTTCCTCGCGTAGCACCGCATTGTACCCTCCTTCGGCCATGGTAGTGCAACCGCCCTTTCCGGCGATCGTTTTTGAAACGAGCAGGGTATCCCCGTACCGGGCCGCCTCAATTGCTGCACGTACCCCTGAGCCGCCGCTGCCAATCACTAGCACGTGGCAGTCAACCACGTCATCTGCACGCATATTATAATTCTGTGCGTCGTATAGTTACATAAATAAATGGTACGGCCGAGTGAAACGAAATGAGATTTCTGATGAAATTTGGCGGGACGTCAGTTGCTGATGCACAATGTATAAAGCGTGTAGTAGACATCCTTGAAGGACACCATAAAGCTGGCGATGAAGTGGCGGTCGTAGTCTCCGCTCAGAGAGGTGTGACCGATCAGCTCATTGCTATTGCGGAAAAGCTACCCGTGGCAAAAGACTGCTCCGACGTCCCTCCCCTCATCGCGCTCCTCCGTGAACGGCACATGGCTACACTTAAAGGGGCAGCACCAGATTATGTCAGGGAGGTTGAGGAAATTATTGAAAAACGCCTCGCGAGCCTTCAGCACATTCTTTTTGCGATCTATAATCTCAGAGAACTTACTCCCCGGTCGAAAGATTACGTCATTTCGTACGGGGAACGGTTGCTTGCCCCAGTCATGGGTGCAGCTCTCCGCCAGCGCGGCATTCCTTCGACGGTGTTTGATGGATGTGAAGCGGGTATCCTTACAACCGCCCAGCATGGTGAGGCAACCGCTCTTTCCCGAAGTGATGAGCTAATTAAAAAGAAAATTGGATCTCTCTTAAAAAAGGAGATTCCGGTCGTCATGGGTTTCATGGGTTGTACCGAGAACGGGATAATAACAACTCTTGGGAGGAGTGGTTCGGATTATTCGGCATCCATAATTGGTGCCGGGATCGATGCCGACGAGATCTGGATATGGACAGACGTCGATGGGATCATGACATCCGATCCAAGGGTTATTAACGATGCTCGCGTTCTAAAAAGCGTGTCGTATATCGAAGTTATGGAACTTTCGTACTTTGGCGCAAAAGTCATGCATCCACGTTCAATAGACCCTGCCATGAGAAAAAATATCCTTGTCCGGGTGAAAAACACCTTCAATCCCACTGCTCCTGGAACCCTCATCGTAAGAAACGGCCATCGCGACAGCCGCATTGTTAAAGCGCTCACCTATATTGAGAAAGTCGCTTCCATCAATATCAACGGCGCCCAAATGATTGGAAGACCCGGCGTTGCAAAGGCAATCTTTTCTGCACTCGCTGACCGGGAAGTGAATATCATGATGATTTCACAGGGTTCGTCTGAAGCCAACATCTCCCTCATTGTAGACGAATCTCATCTTGAATCCGCTGTTGACGCTCTTACACCGCTTGTAACGAACGGAATCGTACGGGAAATAACGTATAACCGGGATGTGTGTGCAGTGGCTGTGGTAGGAGCTGGTATGGCAGGTGCCGCTGGAACTGGAGGCCGGATCTTTACTGCTCTTGGAAAAGCCGGTGTAAATGTCATGATAATCTCTCAGGGATCAAGTGAGGCGAATATCTCGTTTGTGGTCCGGCAGCAGGACGGTCCGCGATCTGTACGGGTACTACATGATGAATTCCAGCTTTCGGAGGAGTGTAATTGACCGGGAACGCGTATAGCGACGCGGGCGTGGATATTGACCTTGAGGCAGCTGCAATTAAGGCACTTATTAAAAATCTTACATTCAAAAGGAAAGGTAAACATACCATGCTCGGTAATGTCGGGCATTTTGCCGGCCTAATCGATTTTGGGTCGTCGGCTCTCGCCCTCACAACCGATGGCGTTGGAACCAAGATGCTTGTGGCTGACAAGATTAAGGACTGGTCTACGGTAGGGATCGATTGCATTGCGATGAATGTTAACGATCTTTATGTAATGCATATGGAACCGATTGCATTTGTCGATTATATTGCGACTGACATATTGTCGGCCGAAAAAATGGCCCAGATCGGCATCGGTCTTAATGAAGGGGCTCGGCTTGCGAATATCGATATTGTCGGAGGGGAAACCGCATCGCTTAAGGGTCTTGTGAATGGTCTGGACCTTGCCGGAACCTGCGTCGGAGTACAGGAAAAAGACCGGATAGTGACCGGTGAGAAGATCCGGCCGGGTGACGTGATCGTTGGTGTCCCCTCAACCGGCATCCATAGCAACGG
>Ga0181520_10011974_pt1 | contig 11248 bp, 14 predicted proteins | sample PEATcosm2014_Bin_29_FD_132451 | JGI IMG/M metagenome (GOLD analysis project Ga0181520, IMG submission 132451) | Peatland microbial communities from MTU Mesocosm Facility, Houghton, MI, USA - PEATcosm2014_Bin02_30_metaG | ecosystem: Environmental > Terrestrial > Soil > Wetlands > Peat | place...
CTTTCTTTTCGAGCGCGGCGACGCGATCCTCACCGGCACCGCTTCCTGAACTTTCCATCATTTTGACCAATTTCTCCTTCTCGTCAAGTTCGAACTCAAGATACTTTATCTTTGCATCCGGTAGCACCATGCATTACCTGCATACTTTTGATATATACAGGTGCGGCGCACTCCCTATTAATAATAGTAGTGATCTGCGGATGAGAAAAAAAGGTTTGTGCTTATTTTTCCTAAAAAAAAGTTTCCAGACCCCGGTTAATCCTGCCGATCTTCCCATTAGGCACTATTTAAGATGCGTGCTGCCAGAAAAAAAGACCGGGTTTATGACGGAGATTTTACCGGTTTTATTATCCCTGCGCTCATTCTAAGAAAAGGTATTACCTGATCCACACAAACGTGTATCCATATGTCGTATCTTTCCCAAACAGATCCAGAAATAGCAGATATTATTGAGAAGGAACGGCTCCGCCAGACAAATGGGCTAGAGCTGATCGCGTCCGAGAATATAGTCAGCCGTGCGGTGCTCGAAGCGATGGGGTCTATTATGACCAATAAATATGCTGAGGGCTACCCGGGAAAACGGTACTATGGCGGGTGCGAATTTCATGACATGGCCGAGAATCTTGCCCGCGATAGATTGAAGAAACTCTTCAGTGCTGAACATGCAAATGTCCAGCCTCACTCGGGAACCCAGGCGAACATGGCAGTCTATTTTGCATACATGAAGCTTGGAGAAAAGATCTTAAGTATGAAGCTTAACCAAGGCGGTCACCTTTCGCATGGATCTCCGGTCAGCTTTACCGGCAAGTTTTACCAAGTTGCTCAGTATGGTCTGGATCCCGAAACCGAGATGTTGGATTATGGCGCCGTTGGTGAGATGGCAAAAAAAGAGAGGCCCCAAATTATTGTCTGCGGTGCGTCGGCATACCCTCGCACTATCGAGTTTAAGGCATTTCAGGAGATCGCTGATGATGTCGGGGCATACTGTATGGCTGATATAGCCCATATTGCCGGACTGGTTGCAACAGGTATTCACCCGACTTCAGTAGGTGTGGTAAATTTCACCACAACTACAACTCATAAAACCCTTCGCGGGCCACGAGGTGGGGCAATCATGTGCAATAATGAATATGCTCAGTTGATAGATAAGGCGGTCTTCCCGGGGATGCAGGGTGGTCCCCTTATGCACACGATCACTGCAAAAGCGGTCTGTTTTGAAGAAGCGCTCAAACCTTCCTTTAAAGAATACAATAAACAGATTGTCAAGAATGCTAAGGTTCTTGCAGAAGTTCTGACCAACAATGGTATCCGGCTTGTCTCCGGCGGTACTGACAACCATCTGATGCTTATCGATCTTACCAACCAGCACCTGACCGGTCTTGAAGCAGAAGTGGCCTTGGGAAAAGCATGTATTACCGTCAACAAAAACACCATTCCCAATGAGACCAAGAGCCCGTTTGTTACAAGTGGCCTGAGGATCGGAACTCCGGCAGTCACATCACGGGGCATGAAAGAGGCAGAAATGCGCCAGATAGGTATCTGGATCTCTGCAATTGTAAAAGACATCACAAACGAAACGCTGATTAAAAAGGTTAGCCGGGAGGTTACTGAAATGGCACAGAAATTCCCGATTTACCCGGTGACCTGATCTTATCTGCGGGTGCTACGATGTCCATTATCCTTGATGGGAAAGCAGTTTCGGAAAAGCGACTCGAAATTCTCAAGGAGGTAATCGGGGAGTCAGGGCTTTATCCCCGGCTTGCCACGGTCATCGTTGGCAATGATCCGGCATCGCAAATGTATGTACGCATGAAACACCGGGCATGCGAACGTGTTGGCATCGGATCTGTCGGTATCGAAATCCCCAGGGACTCCACTACGAAGAAAGTCCTCGAATCAATTTCAGAGCTCAACCGGGATGCAGACATTAACGGCATCCTCGTCCAGCTTCCGCTCCCTGTACAGATAGATACCGATAAGGTGATCAGTGCAGTAAAAACAGAAAAAGACGTGGATGGATTTCATCCAACCAACCTTGGTCTTTTAATGAGTGGCAAACCCCGTTTCGCACCCTGCACGCCTAAAGGGATAATGAACCTGCTTGAAGATTACCGGATTCCCATTGCCGGGGCAAGGGTAGTTATTGCCGGCAGGAGTATCGATGTCGGGAGGCCTATGGCGGCGCTCATGACAAACGCAGATGCGACAGTCACGGTCTGCCACAGCAGGACTCGGAACCTTTCTGCCGAACTAAGGCAGGCAGATATCCTGATCTCAGCTATTGGAAAAGCGCATTTTATCACACAGGATATGGTCAAATCCGGCGCTGTCGTTGTTGATGTTGGTATTAACCAGCTCAACGGAAAACTGGTGGGAGACGTGGACTTCGATGGGGTAAAAAATGTTGCAGCAGCAATTACTCCGGTACCCGGCGGTGTTGGACCAATGACTATTGCCACCCTTATGGAAAACACTTTTTTGGCAGCTGAGAGGACGTCATGAAATCCTGTCGTATCAACTCCCTTGAGATCGGCGGAACCGCACCGCCACGCCTGATGGGTGTCATCAACGTTAGCGGGGAGTCATTCTATCAGGGATCTTACATCCCCATTACAGAAGTACACACAACCGCCGTTACTATGATCGAGCAGGGTGCGGATATAATTGATATCGGTGCACGGAGCACAGCGCCGAATACCCAGGCCATTAGCGGGAAAACAGAGTCAGAACGTATCGATGCAGCGCTCAAGGAACTGGACGGAACCGGGATTACCATTTCAGTAGACACAATGAACCCCGGAGTACTTGATGTATGCCTCAAACATGATATCCACGCCGCAAATGACATCAGTGGGTTTGTTTCCCCGACCTATGCAAAAAAAGTCGCTGATGCCGGGCTTCCCGCCTTCGTGATGGCGACAAAACAGCAACCGGGGGACCCGATTGGTGTCGAGGCGACCATGACCTCGCTCAAAGAGGTAATATTGAGGTGTGAGCGTGCTGGTGTGAACGAGTATGTCCTCGACCCTGGAATAGGTATATGGACACCACACCGTTCCGTCGGAGATGACTGGGTACTCTGCCGGAATTTCGAAAAATTCCAGTGCTTCGATCGCCCGGTTCTTGCAGCAGTTTCGCGGAAGACATTTATCGGGATGCTCCTGAACCGTGATCCAGAGGATAGGCTGCCGGGAACCCTTGCCGTGACCATGAAACTCCTTGAAAAAGGGGCATCTATTGTTCGGGTGCATGATGTAGCAGCAACCCGTGATGTGATGAGTGTGTATGCTCACCTGGCGGATGGAGTATGAATGCTTCTTTTACCGTAACCGGACTCCCTACAGGTATTATCCGGCCAAATGATCCTTTTATTGACAGAATCATTGACGCCGCAAAAGTTGCCTGTAATGGTTTTAAGAACGGGGACATACTTGTCCTTGCAGAAACTGCAGTGGCGACTGCCGAAGGAAACGTGGTCACGCTTGAAACTATAACACCTTCCCCTCATGCAAGAGAACTCGCACAACAATACCGTATGGATCCCCGGATTGCAGAAGTTGTCATAAACGAAAGTGATTCGATAGTAGGCGGTATACCGGGTTTTCTACTCTGTACGAAAGAGGGCACACTCCTTCCAAACGCGGGTGTTGACGCTTCGAATGCTCCGCCGGGATCTGTCGTTCCCTTGCCGGTGGATCCCAACGCAAGTGCTCTGCGCATCCAGAATGAGGTCGCCCGCAAGTGCCGAGCGAAGATAGGTGTTATTGTTGCCGATAGCCGCACGCACGCGATGCGACTTGGTTGTTCCGGTGTTGCCATCGGATGCGCAGGAATAACATCTGTTATCGATGACCGGGGCCGATGCGACCTGTTCGGACGCAGATTAGAAGTAACCAAACGAGCGGTTGCAGATAATATTGCATCAGCTGCCGAACTGGTAATGGGTGAGGCAGATGAATGTACACCAGCCGCCATAATCCGTGGCCTCGGGATGCCTATAGGCAATCAAACAGGTGTTGATTCTATTGCTGCAGAAGAGTGCCTGTTTATGGGAGTTTTCCGGAAGGGCCAGAACTGAACTCTGATATTTTGCTGGACGTCTAAACCGGATCCGATATTACTGAGGAAGTGAAGTTGTAGGAGCAGTCCAGATCGGCAAATTCGGAGAACGAAAACGTTTCGGTCATTTTTTGCAACGGAGTGATAGCGGAAATATCAAAAGTCGCCGAATGCGAATGGCAGTACGCTGAAATCGGCATAAGGGTTACCTGAACCGCGACGTTATCAAATGTCCTGTTTGTGGGGTTCTCTACTTGGAAATCAGCAGTATAGAAATCGAATGAACCAACATTTACCGGGTTAAAAGAATCCAATGTATCAGTAGTAACCTGAATCGCAGTATTTTGGACGCTACCTGATAAACAGCCGGCGCAAATGGCGCATATAAGCGCTAACAGCACAATCCAGATATACCCTCGCATACCGTTCCTCTCCGGTCTTTATTTTCGACTTTTTTTGAACTATATTTTCGCGAACGAAGAAAAAACAAACGATCGGGTTCGTATTTTTCTTACATTCCGGCTATCTCTCTTCTTGGCCGAAGTCATATATTTACTATTTGACTATTAGATTATGTTCTTCGAACAGCGTAGTGACCTTCTGCGAATTCTCTACAGTGAATCCAATCTTTGTCCCCCCGTTTTTCATAGTTATGATAAATATTTTATCACGCGAGGGCCGGTGAATGTCGAGAGGAAACCATGTGCGCAGAACCCCAGAACCCCAGATCCGCCATTTGCCATTCATAAGCGAGGGTTCGTTGATGGTGATGTGATCCATATCAGCAAAGGCAATCTTCCGGCTCTTTCCAAAAGGAAAGGAATACCTGGAAAAGGTTATACTCTCTCCGGTTATGGATATAAGCGAGTCTTTATAGACAACCGCCGGTTCTGGGATATTATCTCGACCGGAAAAAGGGACGTTTTCAAAATCGCAGGTATTGAACTGAGAGAAAATTAATACGCTTTGAACTGCTGCTGAACTGCACGTTAAACCTGCTCCTATGTCCAATAACACACTGTTTCCTGTTAGAAATCCGCACGTTAGCAGGATAAATCCGGCAATCATCCCAGTAAACCCTATCTTAAGATACTGTACCCGTCGTTTTAGCTCCAGGTCTTCCGCAGTATACATCTAAAAGTAAGTAGTATGCAGCGGGTAAAAAATTGTACTGGTAGCTATTCATGCGATGCTTACTTAGGAAGGCTTAAATCGACAATTTCTTCGTAATCTTCCGGAAAATCTAGGGTCATGTAATGGGATCTAATCCGTCACGACCGGATGTTTCATTTGGTGTGTGATTGATTTTGTTAGGAGGGGCCATGGGAAATTCCGCACGAGAGCCAAATAATGAATCGGATAAACCCGAACTCACCGGTCCGCCATTCTACCTGCAGGAATTTGAGCAGTCCTATCGGTTTATCATCGATGAATACGAGATTAAACCACGGGATATTGGCATCTTTATGCCTTGTGCCTTAAGAAAACCCTACAGCACAAGCCCGAGCCATCAGCTCATCCGTATGATTATTTCACAGGTATTTGATGAGTCGCAATACCATATTGTTATCTTTGGTACATGCGGGATTGTACCTGCCGAACTTGAAACGATGTATCCCTATGCACATTACAAGTATATGCTCGGTAAATGTAACGATGAAAAAATCAAAGCGGATTTCCTTTCGATCGAAGCTGATCGAATTGCAGGGTATCTGGATAAGACCCGGCACCTTTACAGATACAGAATCGCCTATTGTATAGGTCTTTTTCGCGAGGCTCTCATCCGCGGCTCTGTTAAAGCCGGAGTGAAAATTGATCTCCTGCTTCCCACAAAAAATTTGATCAACCGGGTAATTGAGGAGGAGGAATGCCGGTTCCAGGAAGGCAGCCTCTCTATGGACAAGTACCTAGGCGAATTCTGCGACGGACTTATCCAATTCCGGAATACCCATCCTGATCTTTCAAAAGAGACCCAGTCGGAATCGAAATAATGAGTGAACCTTTTTAAGAGGGGAGTGATTTTATCAGCAGGTAGAATGCCCAAAGTGCGGTGGCGAGACCGGCAATCGATAGAGCCGCCTCAGCGGCAAAAGGAAGGGCGACGCCATTATAAGGAAGAATCTCTTTTGTACCAAATAAAAAAAACGCCAGAGCCAGAAACCAACCGTACGCCTGTTTCTTGTTGAAAGCGACCTGAAGCCCGTAAACTATGATAAGAACATCAATACCTATGAGGACAGGAGTGAACCATTCAGGAAGGTACATTAAGTTCACATTAATATTCGACTTTTAAAGAGATACCAGTATCGATGACATATCCACGATAAAGAAACTAACATGCGCGCGCAATTCTCGGGCATAGAATATTGAGGGCGCATTAAATCGGATGCCACTTCTATCAAATAACAAAAATCAAGATTGCTGGGGAGGCATGTTTTTCCTTTTCACACCAACCCGCCCATGGTCCGAAGAGAGGGTAAACCCGAGATCTTCAAGGCATTTCCTGCTTTTTCCTGTCCCATGAGTAAGGAGTTCCACCAGATCGCATTCCTCATCGATGTCCGTATGAAGTAAAAACGAATCCACTACTTCGCAGGAAAGCCCGGCTTCCCGTACGATTTGCATGTGCTTTGAAAAACTCATGCCGTAATAATCGACGTGAAATTTGGTGGGTTCTTTTACAAAAATCGCATTTGTTCCCCCACCCCTTCCCGGAACAATCGCAATATCGTTTTTAGTATTGACTACGCGACGGATTGCTTCACCGGTAGCAAGCGGAAGATCTGCCATAAGGATCAGAACAGGCCCCGCCGCCTGAGAAAGTACTTCGTTTAATGTACCACTCAGGTCTTTATCTGCAATAGTAATCTGGATATCTTCACTATCAAAAAGCTCGGTGGCAATGATTACAGGGCTGCAGTTCGCATCTTTTACGGCAGCGATAACATCTTCTAACATCGCACGCGCAAATGTTTCCCGTTCGTCCGGTGAGAGCATACCGGAGAGCCGGCTCTTTGGAGCTGCAGGCTTAAATGGGATCAATGCATGGGGACACATGTGATACCCTCATATGCAGGATTATCAAAAAAAGATGCTGATATCATTCCTCATGTGCTGAATCAGGATTACCAAAAGATGAGCTGATCTGGTTCCCGGGCATTTATCTGCATCTTAATTCTTGTATACCTCTCCGGGGATGTGGATCTCGTAACGAGCTCCGTTACCCGGAACCCCGGTTTCAGCAATGGTTATACCAGTAATCGCAAAGATCTCCCTGGCAAGAAAAAGCCCCCATCCAGTATTCTTGCCAAATCCACGCTCGAAAATCCGCTCCTTATCGACATCAGGAATGCCCACGCCATTATCCTCAATAACGAGGATAGCACCCTCTTTTTCTTCTTGTATCGAGATACCGATCGAAGAGACCGTTTGGCCATGCCGAACTGAATTGTCCAACAGTTGTGCTATAGCTTTTTCAACATTTAGATCAGCGAAAACAGAAGCGGTTCCACTCGCATTTTTTATCGTGACTCCCTTTAAGGAGATGAGATCCTCGGCACGTCGGATAATGGATGAGATCGTCTGCCAGACGGGTGGCTCCGTTCCCATATTCTGGTAGTCTTTTGAGAACTGGAGAAGTTTTCGTATTTTATCAATAGCGAATCGTTCCTTTTCTATGTATAATCGCATTTGTGGATCTTCAGCTGTCATCTCCAGCAGCTCTGTATAGCCACTTACCGCAGTCAATTGGTTGAGTATATCATGGCGGGTTACGCTCCCGACAAGGTTTAATTTTTTATTCAGAAATGCTAATCTGTCCTGCATCTGGCGATTTGCCGAGATTTTTTCAATCAATTGTTTAAGCAGGGGATGCCATTTGTCCATATTCCCTTCTATGATCATATACTCGGCACCGTTTGCGACCGAGAAACGAAATTCATCCGTATCATACTCACATGCAAGGATTACTACCGGGAGATCGATTTTTTGATTCCGCAGATTTTTTAAGAAAATGATGCCATGTTGTCCCTCGTCCTGAACGGCAATCAAAACACCTGGTTTTTCAGTGAGAGCAACGCTGAGAGTAACCTCATGAGAGGATGATGCTATCACACGATAAGAACCGGTGCTTGTTAGATACTTGCCAAGGGCGGCACTGCGGTCGGTCTTTTCATCGATGAGAATAAGGGGAATCACAATAAATCACGGATAAAACTCTTTTTAGTACGAACATCTATCTCGCAGGGATCATATAAATGCGATACTGTTATTCTGCATTCGCGCACATAAATCATCTTTCCACTAATTTTTACATGTTCAAAAAGGAAACCGTACTGTATGCAGCCACGGGAAATCACCTTCACTAAAAATGTTTTTCTGCCCCTCACAAGCGTGTGCCGTAACCGGTGCGGCTATTGTTCATTTCGTACACCCGTGGATGAGGGTTGCATCATGACCCCGGAGGAAGTAGAGGCGGTGCTTGTACTCGGGAAAAAGACCGGCTGTACAGAAGCCCTTTTTACCTTCGGCGAGCACCCGGAGGAAGAACCCGGCTTTGATTCATATCTTAAAAAAACCGGTTATGAAACAATTCTCGATTATTGTGAAGCGATGTGCCGCGTAAGCATCAAACATGGGATTCTCCCGCATACGAATGCCGGTATCCTTTCGTACAACGAATTAAAGCTCCTGAGGACTGTTAATGCAAGTATGGGGCTTATGCTCGAGACCATAGCACAGATACCGGCGCATAAGGGGTCCAAAGGAAAAGATCCACAAATTCGCCTTGCGATGTTGGAAGATGCAGGAAAACTCAAAATTCCGTTTACCACAGGTCTGCTCCTCGGGATTGGTGAAACAGTCACTGATCGAGAAGCCTCACTCGAGGCGATAGCTGATATCCACCGTAAATACGGGCACATCCAGGAAATAATACTCCAGAACTTCTGCCCCAAGAATAACACTCCTATGGCAGCATTCCGTGTTCCAGACACAAAGGAGATTTGCGATACAATAAAAATGGCACGCCGGATTCTTCCAAAAGAGATCGCCATTCAGGTAGCACCAAACCTGATCGATGCGTCCCGGCTTATCGCATGCGGGGTTGACGATCTGGGGGGTATATCTCCGATAACTATCGATTACGTGAACCCGGAACACCCTTGGCCCGCATTGGAAGAACTTAAAAAAATAGTGGGTGATGCGACTCTCCAGGAACGTCTTTGCATATATCCCCGCTTTATCCGCAAGGGCTGGTTCGACCCCGGCCTGCAACCCCTAATAAACCGGCTCGATCAAGATATTAGAACGAAGAGCAGGCAACCATGAAGCAGAAAAACCTCCTCTATACTGGTAAGGCCAAATCGGTCTTTCGCACTGATGTAAAGGGAAAACTGATCGTTGAATTCCGTGATGATATCACCGCGTTTGATGGCGGTAAAAAAGATACGCTCAAAAACAAGGGCACATATAACGCCAGCGTCTCTGCATTCTTCTTTTCCCACCTGGAAAAAAACGGCGTAAAAACGCATTTTCTCGACACGCTTGATGACCACAGGATGCTTGTCCGGGAACTCTCAATGATCCCCCTTGAAGTGATCGTCAGAAACTTTGCAGCAGGTTCAATTGTCAAAAACTATCCATTTAAGGAGGGGAGTCCCTTAAAACCCCCCGTGATAGTTATTGATTTCAAGGACGATTCACGGCATGATCCCATGCTCAACGACGACCTTATAATAGCGCTCAGACTTGTAACGCCAGAAGAGCTCAAAAAAATAAAAGTGATCGCACTTAAGGTCAATGTACTTCTTTCCAAACTGCTTGCAAAACAAGGTATCACCCTCGTGGATTTCAAGATAGAGTTCGGACGGCAGAGAAAAACAATCTATCTCGGCGATGAGATCAGCATGGACTCGATGCGACTCTGGGATAAAAAGAGTGGCGAATCTCTTGATAAAGATGTGTATCGTTTTAACAAAGGCGATGTCATGGAAACCTATAACCAGGTTGCAGCACGGATCATAAACAAACCTAAGTCTGTGACCTCAAAAAAGATCGCCGCACCGACGGAAAAAATTTCGATTGGGAAAAAGGGAAAATAAAAATTTCATAACCTATAAGATAATCTAAAAGAATACTCATGGCACCAAGATGAGGTGGGCTACTATGGCAGAAGATCCCGAAAATGAAGCTGATATGCTCAAATGGGCTCATGGAATAGCCCGCAAGAACGGATGGGTACTCAATCCTGACGAAGAACACTTAAAAACAGTAGTTCGTGGACTAGTACGGAATAAAAAGAAGTTTGGGAGACCCTACTGTCCCTGCCGGCTGCGAACCGGAGACGAGGAACGCGATCGCGCAATCGAATGCCCCTGCGTATACCATAAGGACGAAATCGCAAAAGGGGGGCATTGCCATTGCCTGCTCTATTACAAAAAATCATAAAAGAACACAAAATCTTTTTTGCGGCTTTAATCTATGATTTCGACGGAACACTGTCGTCCAGACCAAGGCCTTTCCCCTGTTAGTGGCAGGGATCCGGTTATTCTCATCCTAGGGAGTTACCCAAGTATCCAGTCGCTTGCAAAAAACGAATATTACGGCAACCCGCAGAACCAGTTCTGGAAAATTATGGAAATACTGTTTGGGATTGACCACACGCTACCTTATATTTCCCGCACCGTTCACCTCACAAAACAACGAATCGCACTCTGGGATGTCCTTTTTTCATGCAGCCGTAACGGTAGCGCGGATACCGGAATCCGTGATCCGGTCGCTAATGATATCCAGGGATTTGTTTTAGATCATCCGACTATCCGGTGCATTGCACTCAACGGCAATATCGCTGGTCGTTACTATAAAAAAATGAACCCGGGATTGCCACACGTCATTCTACCTTCAACAAGTTCGGCGAATGCACGCATGACGTTAGCACAAAAAACAAAATCCTGGGAGTGTATTACCGGGAATCCCTAACAGGAAAAATCTATGTTCACCGTTCGAGCCGCAGTTTCAGGAAGATGACATGATATATGGCATAGAACCCGCAGAGAACGGCGGCTGTATAACCAAGGATGGCAACCCACATGACCTCTTTTGGCATCGCGACTGGTGACGCCTGAAGCACAAGCGATGACCCGACCACGAGTGCGGCAACGACAAGACCGATCATAATCTTATCGCTTGC
>Ga0181520_10011975_pt1 | contig 11246 bp, 11 predicted proteins | sample PEATcosm2014_Bin_29_FD_132451 | JGI IMG/M metagenome (GOLD analysis project Ga0181520, IMG submission 132451) | Peatland microbial communities from MTU Mesocosm Facility, Houghton, MI, USA - PEATcosm2014_Bin02_30_metaG | ecosystem: Environmental > Terrestrial > Soil > Wetlands > Peat | place...
AATGGTATACTTGCAAGGTCAGGCGCGTGCCGCGCCGCCATCTTTCACTCTCACTGAGGTTCTCTATGTCCGGCCATTCCAAATGGGCCACAATCAAGCACAAGAAGGGCGCGCTGGATGCCAAGCGCGGCAAGATATTCACCCGCCTGTTGAAGGAAATCGCAGTAGCTGCCAAGGGCGGCGGCAACCCCGACACCAACGCCAGGCTCCGTACTGCGGTACTAGCGGCCAAAGCTGAAAATATGCCGCAAGACAACATCAAGCGCGCCATTCTGCGTGGCACCGGCGAACTGGAAGGCGTCAGCTATGAGGAGATCTCCTTTGAGGGCTACGGCCCCGGCGGCGTGGCCATCATTGTGGATGTTCTGACCGACAACCGCAACCGCGCGGTGAGCGAGATCCGACACGCCTTCTCAAAGAACGGCGGCAACCTGGGTGAAACCGGCTCGGTACGCTTCATGTTCCACAAAAAAGGGCTGATCGCCATCGAGAAAGACGCAGCCACCGAAGAGCAGTTGATGGACATTGTGCTCGAAAGCGGCGGCGAAGACCTGAACGACGAGGGCGATACCTGGGAGATTATCACTGATCCGGCAGAGTACGAAAAGGTGCTTGCGGCGGTCAAGGCGGCAGGGATTCCCACGGTGATGAGCGAGGTGACGATGGTTGCCTCCACCTACACCAAGCTGGAAGGCACGCCCGCCAATCAGATGATTCGTTTGCTTGAGGTTCTGGAAGACTGTGACGATACACAGAATGTCTACTCGAACTTTGACATGGACGCCGACCAGATGGAAGCGGCCGGATAACGGCTGGCAGGGCAGGCAACGAAAAAGCCGCCCGTTTGTGGCGGCTTTTTTGCGGGTTTTAAGAATTCAATCAGGGAAGGAAAGAATATTGACCCGAAATCGAATCATCTTGCCGCTGGTCTTTTTAGTCACCGCAATCTCAGGATTGGGTCAAGCGCCAAAGAGCATCGCGGCCGACAACCCCGCCGCTCAAGTGCGTCAGAGCAAGAGCTGGGAGTACGGCCCGTTCGTCAACTATGGCAACGGTATCGGCGAGCGTTCGCAATACAAGTTTCTCTCCGCCGGCTTTCAGTTCGGCAAGCCACTGACGCCGGTTCTCCATGCAGGCATTTTCTCCGGCCAATTCGAGCTGGGCGGCAACATCATGCCCTTATGGCAGGCCTACACGCCGGCGCCCCATTACGCGGAATACACCTGTGACGGCAAACCGTGCAGTCTGCTGGTGGGCGGCGGAACCTTCCGCGGCGTCAGCCTGACACCGGTGATCTTTCGCTGGAATTTTCTCACCGGTTCGCGGCACATTCAGCCATGGCTTCAGGGCGCGGGCGGGCTCATCTATACCACGCATGAGTTTCCGCCGAATTATATGAGTAATCCAGCCACCGGATTGGATGGCTCGACCTGCGTCTGGAACTTTTCCCCACAGGGCGGCGGTGGCATCCACTACTTCACCCGCGCCAAGCGCTCGATTGATCTGGGCGTGAATGCTGTTCACATTTCTTCAGCCTCGCTGGGCGACCACAACCCTGGGGTCAACGCCAGCGTCCAATTCCAGTTGGGCTATACGTTCTGGAGATGATTTTTTTGCGAAAGGAATCATGAACGAACCGTTAGTCGAATGCGTGCCGAACTTTTCCGAGGGCCGGGATGCCCGGCGTGTCGAGGCCATTGTGGCCGCGATGCGCGTTGAGGGAGTGCGGTTGCTTGACTGGTCAATGGATGCAGAGCACAACCGCTCAGTGGTGACGATTGCCGGCGATCCGGCGGCGGTGGTTGACGCGGCGGTGCGCGGCGCGGGCAAGGCCGCCGAGTTGATTGATCTCACCCGCCAGCAGGGCGTGCATCCGCGCATCGGAGCCGCCGATGTGATTCCCTTTGTGCCCATCCGCGGCATCAAGCTGGAGCAATGCGCTTTGCTGGCAAGGCAGGCGGGCTTGGAGATCTGGCGGCGCTTCAATGTGCCGGTCTTCTTTTATGAAGCGGCGGCGGCGCGGCCTGACCGGGCGAATCTGGAAGAGGTGCGGCGCGGTCAGTTTGAGGGGCTGATCGAGGCTGGCGGCAAAGACTCCGCGCGGCGGCCAGATATTGGCGGGCCTCTGGTTCATCCCACGGCTGGAGCCTGCGCGGTCGGCGCGCGTAAATTCCTGGTGGCCTACAACATCGATTTTGATTCGTCGGAGGTCGCCATGGTTCGCGCCATCGCCCGCGAGATTCGCTCGGCTTCCGGCGGACTGAAGGGCGTCAAAGCATTGGGCGTTTTGGTGAACGGCCGAGCCCAGCTCTCCATGAACATTACCGACTTTACCATGACCCCGCTCTCTCAAGTCTTCCGCGCGGTTAGCGAACTGGCGACTCGCTATAAAGCCAAACCGGTCCAGGGCGAAATTATCGGGTTGATTCCTGAGGCTGCCTGTGAGCGGGATAGCGAGTGGATGCGTCTATTAGTTAGGTTCGATGCGCAAACCAAGATTCTGGAGCGCCGCTTGGAGGCTCCTTTGGCGTGGCCGGGAGCAGATTGAGCGTCAAAATCGGCGCATCGGCCGTGTGGCAGGTAAAATTAGTATGGATCAGGAGCGGCAGAATGGCCGCGCTTGAGGAGGATGAAACCGTTGAAAGCCATTTTGAAGTTTGCATTTCCCGTAGTTTTTCTGGCCGCTGGCCTGTCGCTTCATGCGGCGCAGTTGTCCGCCGATGCCAGTAGCGCCATTCCGCATTCCGTGCAGCAGTTGGTGGCCATCGACTATCATGCGATGGAGAACTCGAACTCGGCGATGAGCCTGCGCGCCCGCGTGATGCCGCCCGAACTGAAGCGCTTTGAAGATGCTCTGAAGAACTCTGGCCTGAATGAGAATCATGACGTGGAGCAGTTGGCTTTTGCCATCTTCCGCGAAAAAGAGGGCGAAGACAGGCTGAGCACCGTGGGCATCGCGCAGGGCCAATTTCCCGCACAGGAAATTTTGGCCAACTTCCGCAAAGACAAACTGAAGGCCACGCTGGTGCGGACCAACAAGGTCTATCCTCTGGCCAAGACGGGCATGGTGGTTTGCTTCGTCAATCCCTCGACAATGGTCTTTGGTGACAGCGATGCGGTCAACAAGGCGCTAGATGCCCGCGACAGCATTTCGCCCAGTGTCCTGACCAAGGTACCGATGCTGGACGCGATGAAGGCCGTTGAAAACCAGCCGCTATGGAGCATCCTGGACAGAAAAGGCACCGAGACCATGATGAAGCAGATCCTGGGCGAGGCGGGTTCAGCCGGCGATTTTGATAGCGTAAAGAAGCATCTGGAAGCCTCTTGGTACGGGATGGACTTTGTGCACGGCGTCAAATTCGATCTGACCATCGCCACCAGCGACAGCTTTTCCTCGTCCACGCTGTCGTCGCTGCTCTCGGCCGGCCTCTCGCTGCGTAAAGCCAGTGGTTCGGATGCGGAGAAACAGGCGCTGAGCGCTACTTCAATCAGCTCCGAAGGCGGAAAACTATCGATCCATTTCGCCACCGGCGATGCACAATTCGACTCACTGCTCCAGTCTCCGCTCTTCAAAGGCGTTGTGCGTTAGAGATAAGTTGTGCGTGATTAAGTGCGCCAGCATATGGCATTAACCAGTAGCGCCGACCTCATGGTCGAAAAGAGCGTGGACCTCTCGGTCCACGCTCTTTTATATTGAATTCCCCACCGGCAATGCCGACACGACGAGATGAAACGGGCTACATTGGTTCCGATCCACCAGGTCGCCAAGTTGCATCTGAGTCCCGCGCCGAATGCGCAATGGTGATTTGCCCCACGCTTCGGCGGGGGCGAGCGCTTTTTGAGCAAAAAGTACCGCGCGGGAAATATCTGCGCAAGCACCTGCGGTGCGCCCAAATGCTCGCTGATCGCTCACAATTGGTATTTTAGAGGAATCAGAAAAACGCACGGAAGAACTTCCATCAGGGCCTGGAGCCTGCATATGTATTGAGCCACTTGCAGCACGACTAAAGTTGTGTTCTTTCAAAGCTCTGACTTATTCAGAGGTTTCCTAAAGGATAGGCGCCAAAACAAAACAACTACTATAGTGCTTCATGGTTGGAAGAAATAGATAGATCAAAATAGCTCACTTTATTGAATGGCATCCGCAAAGGGGGCTTGAAGCCGATTCAGTTTTATTAGCTCGGCATCATCGGAATCGAGTCGGAAGAGCCCGCATTCAGACGCGAATTTTGCCTCTCGGCGAGTTGTGCTGGAGCAACTGACCGGGCACAACTCATCGAGAAGCTATTGTCTTGCGCTGACGGATGATTCAATTTAGAAGCGATCGATTACCTGTGTCCGCCGCCGCCAACATGACCACTGCCGCCGCTGTGCGAAGCGGATGCACGTGAAGCGCTGGCACGTCCTGCTGGCGCTGCAAGAGATGAACCAGCGCGTGCGGGCGATGAGTGCTGCGCCGCGTTGGAACGAGCGGCTCCCGCGTGAGAGACTGTAGCGCTGCTGTGCGACACACCAGCGCTACCGCTGCGAGCATTCAACCTGACTGCTCCGCCACCGCGCGCAAAACTGCTGCGGTTGGCCATGGCGCCGCCGCGGCCTCTATAACTTCCGCCGCTGCCTTCACTGAAGAGATGACCGCCTTTAAGGTGTTCGAAGTTTCTTGGGTTGCGTGAGATGCACTGCTGCAAAAAACTTTTTTCAGAATGCGCAGTCACCATAAGAGGTTAAATCCGTTAATTTGGACCGCATTCCAGTGCAGCATCAAACTACCCTTACACGATTGACAGTAGACGGGAGTGTGCGTGAGAGTCTGAGCAATACGGAGCATTCGAGATCCGCTGCACTTAATTCCATGCGCAGGTCAATATTGGTCAGTCATAAATGGATCGATAAGAAATACTGGCATTCAGTACACGCCACGGAATAGAAGGCTGCCGGAATCTCCGGCGTGCGAGCTCTTGTGAAACCGACAACATAAAGAAGCCGCATACCAACCGCCGTGCCAGTGAGTCGGAGAATGATTAGGAGAAACTATGACATTGCTCAAAGGATTTGGAACAGGATTGTGCCTCACCGCGCTCTGTGTACTTATCGTGCCGAAAGCCAAGGCCGACGACTTCGACCGGAAATCACTCGTGACTTTTACCGCGCCCGTTGAAGTCGGCGGTTCAGGCGCGCAGGTATTACCCGCTGGAACTTATGTTTTCAAGATCATCAACTCAGGCGTGAACAACCATGTTGTGCAGATCTCGAGCCAGGATGAAACCCATGTCTTCACCCTTATCATGGCGATGCCCAACTATCGCTTGAAGTCTACCAGCAAAACAGTGATGACTTTCAGCGAACGGCCCGCCGGTCAGCCAGAGGCTCTGAAGGCTTGGTTTTATCCGGGGCGTGAATGGGGCGAGCAATTCGTCTATGCAAGGCCGAAGGCGATCCAACTTGCCTCGGAAACTAATGAAGCTGTGCTTTCCACGCCTGCCGAAATCACAGCAGCGCCGGTGGAAGTATTGACCGCAGCGCCCGTCGAGGCGATAACTCCAAAGGGAGAGACCGTTGAAACAGCCCAGGTTGTTGAAGCGCCCCCCGCGCCTGCTGCCGTGGCCGCACCCGTGGAAGTCGCTTCCCTGCCGAAGACGGCCAGCAGTCTTGGCCTGATTGGATTGGCCGGCATGATGATGTTCAGCGCCGGATTGCTGCTCTCTGGGTTTGCCAAGAAGTCCAGCTAATCAATTTGCCCCGCAACCTATCTTCCCGGCCATTCTGTTGGCCGGGAGAAACAAACGGGAAAACAAAGCGGCGAAGCATCGGCCAAATTCATCAAGCAAATTCAAGCTGCCATCTGTAAATGTAAAACAGCAACCAAGGATCAGCCAGATGACCAACAGTGAACCTGGAAGTAAAACTATCCCGCGCATATCTTTGACCGCGCCTGTTTTTATTTTGTCGTCTCTTGTAACTCTGATATCTTTGTCAGTAGCTTCCTCATCCCAAAAACTTCCTACCGCGAAAAATGAGTCAGACGAATACACGCTCCGCGTCAATACCAATCTGGTTATATTAAACGCAACCGTTTTGAATCACGACAAAGCCCTGGTCTCCGGGCTTGCCAAAGAAAATTTTCAAGTATATGAAAATCAAGTTCTTCAATCGATCAAGCACTTCAGTCACGAGGACATTCCTGTTTCGGTTGGACTGTTGATTGATAACAGTGGAAGCATGGCATCCAAGCGCGATGACGTAATTGCCGCAGCCTTAAACTTTGCCGCTTCAAGCAATCCTCTGGATCAGATCTTTGTAGTTAACTTCAACGAGCATATCTCGTATGGACTGCCAGAAGGCATTTTATTCACAGATCAGCGCGAGCAATTACAGCAGGCTCTTTCCGCAATTCATACGATTGGCGAAACCGCGCTTTACGATGCGATTGCCTCAGCCCTCAATCACCTCAAGCAGAGTAAATCCGACAAGAAGGTTCTTATCGTAATCAGCGATGGCGGCGACAACGCTAGCAAGCATAGCCTCACCCAAGTGCTTGAGATGGCCAAAATTTCCAATGCAATCATTTATACAATCGGCATCTTCGACGAGCAGGATGGTGACCAGAACCCAGGCGTGCTGAAACGGTTTGCAAAGGAAACCGGCGGCGAGGCATTCTTTCCTGACTCATCCAAAGAAATCGCATCCATCTGTGAAGGAATAGCGCGGGATATACGCAATCAGTATACGCTGTCCTATGTTCCCATAATTCCAATCTCTGGTGAAGGTTATAGAACTGTCGAAGTGAAGGTCCGCGCGCCGAATTACGGGCGCCTATCAGTTCGCACGCGAGCAGGATATTCAGTGCCACGGGCGTTCTCAACTCAGGCAGGCAATCCTGCCAGCCTTGATGCTCATGAATGAGCGAGATAAATTTGTCTTGCGCGGCCAACGGTTCATCCGCTGGACGAGATGGATACTTATGCTTTCGGGCGTACTCGCCATAGCTTTTGCGGCGCTGACATTGTTCAATGCAAGAACTTTTCAAAGCGCTGCCGGGCAAATCCTTGATAATCAAATTCACGCAGCAGTATTGCACCCAGGAATCCAAGTTAAAAAAACTGTCAAAGAAGGGGATGTTTTGGGCCGCATTGAAATTCCACGAATTGGAATGTCGGTCATCGTTCTGCAAGGGACGACACCGAAAACCCTGCGCCTGGGAGTGGGGCATATTGTTGGGACGGCACTCCCCGGGGAATCAGGAAATATAGGAATCGCCGGTCACCGAGATACATTCTTTCGTGGACTGAAAGACGTCCACCGAGATGACGAAATCCTTCTCCAAAGTGCTGACGGCATATCTCGATACGAGGTGGATTGGATTCAAATTACTGCTCCGGGCGACGGTGGAATTGTATCCTTAGCCAAGGATCCAGGCTTGACTCTAGTAACCTGCTATCCATTTCACTTCATAGGATCAGCACCGGAGCGTTACGTTGTTCATGCTCATATGAAATAGCCACCAGTGCCATGGATTTTTCAAAATGCCATTAATCTCATAGCATTGATCCTGTCGGCTTTGCGCAGGCCAAAGTATCTTCGTTCATTTCCTGGAGTTGCGACGGCTGAGAGCAATTATGACCATTCAAGCCAGCTCCAACTCTGCCAATATCCTTATACGCGATGCTCACATCAGCGCTTGTTGCTGACAGCGATTTACAGATATGAGTGAACCGATGCCGGCCGAGAGAGGAATCATGATGGCAACAATAGACAGACAAGATTCGCAATCATTGATTGCCCGCTGTGACGACATGACAAAAATGCCGCCGTGTTTGCCGATTGACGAAGCGTCTGATCTAAAAGGCAGCCGAGTTATCTTTCTACTCTTTGCGGCAGCCACCCTGGCGTGTTTGAGCTTGACGACAAATCCGCAATCTGCGTCCAATATGGCACCTTCATCAAACCTATTGGCGACTTCACCCTTTGATGATTCGAACCTGAGTTATGTGCGCCCGACACAAAGAACCATGGCGCGCAACTTTGAATTCGACGCATTCGGCCCTTACCCGATTGCCGGCGCGGCAATTACGGCTGGGATTAATCAATTTGGAAATTCTCCGCCAGAGTGGAATCAAGGCGTAGAGGGATATTCCAAACGGTTTGGAAATGACTTTGGAATTGCGGCGATTGCGACAACGACACGTTATGGAATGGCGGAAGCATTGAAGGAAGATTCCTTATATTACCGTTGCGAATGCAGCGGAGTTTTTCCGCGCGTGAGCCATGCGCTAATTTCGACGTTTACTGCGCGGCGTGGCGAAGACGGACATCGCGTTTTCTCTTTACCTGCGCTGATTGCGCCCTATGCGGGTTCCATGTCCGCAGTTTATGGCTGGTATCCGAATCGCTACGGAGCAAAAGACGCCTTTCGCATCGGCAACTATAGCCTACTTGCGTATGCGGGCGAAAACATTTCCCTTGAGTTTTTTTATAGTGGGCCTCACTCTTTGCTGCATCGCATGCATCTGAGCAATTCGCACGCTTCTCCGGAGGAGGGACCGAATAAGTGATTCAACAGGGAATCATTGCGACTGAGACACTGAATTCGCCTATTCCAATAAGGCAAGGCGATGTCGTGTCATCTTTCATGAAACCAATAACCAGTCTGATAGGCGGCAGTTTCGAGTGGTTCGGTAGCTTGGGAATTTTTTGCTGGAAGGTACTTCGAGCTGCGGTAACTCCACCGTATGAGTGGCGTGAGTTAATTCGACAGTTTGACGAAGTGGGCTCCAAATCATTTCCGTTGATTGCCCTGGCAGGCGCCGCAATTGGCGTTGTGATCTCGATGGAAGCGCGCTACAGTCTGACTCGATTCGGCGCAAAATCGATGTTTCCTGCCACTCTTGTTTACTCGGTGATTCAGGTTATGGGTCCGATCTTAACTGGACTAATTGTAAGTGGAAGGGTTGGCGCCGGCATGGGGGCGGAGTTGGCTTCGATGAAAGTCAGCGAACAAATTGACGCCATTGAAGCATCAGCTATCAACCCCTACAGACTCTTGGCGGCTACACGAATTCTCGCTTGCATTTTGATGCTTCCGCTGCTGACTCTTGCCGCAGATGCTTTCGGATTGATGACCGGCTGGTTCGCGCAGACTTTGGTTGAACCGCTTTCGTTTCATCAATTTATTGATGCTGGATTCCATGGCGCAACCTTTAGCGCATTTTTGCCGCAAACCTTCAAGACCGCAGTTTATGGGTTGATTATTGGAACGATTGCGTGCTTTCAGGGAATGCGCACGCGCGGCGGCGCCGAGGGCGTTGGCCGAGCGGCTACTAACTCGGTAGTTATCGCATCGCTGTTCGTGATTCTGGCTGATGTTGTGCTGGTGAAATTCATTTTAGTTGCTTTTCCATAATTTTTCCTGGAGTACCGAGGACCATCCATGGCCACTGATTTTATCAATTCGGTGAAGAATGCTGAACCAACGCAAGAATTCCGCGCGCCGGTTATCGTTGTCAAGGATTTACACAAAACTTTTGGAACCCACAAAGTTCTTAATGGGATCAATTTGAGCGTGGATCGAGGAGAAACAGTGGCTGTGCTTGGACGCAGCGGAACAGGAAAGAGCGTGTTGCTGCGGCTTATCATCGGTCTTGAAATGCCGGACTCCGGCTCGATTCTCATCAACGGCAAAAACATCGCTGGGCTGGAGATTGATCGAATGAGCGAGATCAGAAAGAGAATGGGCTTCTTGTTTCAGCACGCTGCGCTTTACGATTCGTTGACGGTCGCGGAGAACGTGGCATTCCCATTGGAACATCACCGAAGGAAAATGATCCGTTCCGAGCGTTGCGATCGGGTCAAGCAATTACTCGCTGAAGTTGGTATGCAAGACAATCTTGATAAGATGCCATCCGATATCTCAGGCGGGATGCAGAAGCGCGTGGGTCTGGCGCGCGCACTCGCACTGGATCCAGAGATATTGCTTCTCGACGAGCCAACGGCAGGCCTTGATCCAATAAGTTCAGGTGAAATTGACGAGTTGATTCTAAAACTCCAGCATGAACGCAGGATGGCATCTATCGTCGTAACGCACGATCTGCACAGCGCCAAGGCGATTGCCAACAGTTTGGCGCTACTGAATCAGGGAAATGTTGTGATTGAAGGAACATTTGAAGATCTTCAGAAAAGCAACATTGAATTTGTCGAGGAATTTCTGAAGCAGTCATAGGAGGAACTATGTCAAGATTGGCGAGACTGGGAGCGTTTATCGTTGTAACACTGGCTGTTTTAGCGGCTGGTGTTTTTGTCATTGGAAGCAAGGAGTATCTGTTTCGATCCACCTATCAATTAAAGGCGCAGTTTGACAATGTCGCTGGCTTGGATGCCGGAGCCGATGTGCAGGTGGGCGGAGTTCACAGCGGAACCGTGAAAAGCATCATGCTGCCGCACAAACCGGGCGAGCAAGTCACAGTGCTCATGGACCTCGATAAATCGACACACGAAATTATCAAGCAGGACTCTGTGGCTTCAATTGAAACCGAGGGCGTGCTGGGCAACCAATTTGTTTCGATCTCATTTGGTTCCCCTGGGCAAGCTGAAGTGAAGGATGGCGAGATCATTCAAAGCGAACCGCCGCTGCAGATTTCAGATCTATTTAAAAAGACAAGCGGCATTCTGGATAGCAGCCAGTTAGCTATCAACAATGCGACATTGGCGACGGAGCACTTGAACTCTGTAACCAGCAAAATAGATTCTGGACAGGGAACCGTGGGCGCGTTGGTGAATGATAAACAACTTTACAGCAATCTGGAAGAGACGACAGGCACACTGCATGCAACCGTTTTACAAGCGCAGATCGGAGTGACAGACTTCCAGGAAAATATGGAGGCCTTGAAGCATAACTTTCTCTTGAGCGGGTATTTTAAAAAGCGCGGATATGAGGATGCAAGCGGACTGGCGGCTAACAGAATCAGCGGACTTCCGCAAAGTGCGCCGCTGAAGACGTTCACCTATACGGCAAGACAGTTATTCGATGCCCGCGATTCAGCCAAATTAAAGGACCCAAAGTCTCTTAATGCCGGCGGCGAATTTCTTGCACGAAATCAATTCGGTTTTGCGGTAATTGTAGTTTCAATCGGAATGGAAGGCGATACCAAAAAGGATCTGGTACTGAGTGAAGCCAGAGCCATGGTTGTGCGCGAATACCTGGTGGAGAATTTTGGATTTGATGACAGCCAACTCAAGACGCTGGGCACGGG
>Ga0181520_10011976_pt1 | contig 11246 bp, 9 predicted proteins | sample PEATcosm2014_Bin_29_FD_132451 | JGI IMG/M metagenome (GOLD analysis project Ga0181520, IMG submission 132451) | Peatland microbial communities from MTU Mesocosm Facility, Houghton, MI, USA - PEATcosm2014_Bin02_30_metaG | ecosystem: Environmental > Terrestrial > Soil > Wetlands > Peat | place...
GCCATGCTGCTCGGCACCTGGCTGCAGCAGGCGGAGCAGTCGTTTGCAACCATCCCCGGCGCCGAAGACGACGACGATGCGGCCGGTCGGGATCAGATGATGAGCCTGGGAGTGCAGTCCCTGGCGGAGTCGATGGCGGCCTCGGGAGGTATCGGCATCGCAAAGATGATCGCAAAGGCAATGGAAGCAACGGCCCACAAGGCGGAGGCGGCAGCACCGAGTGAGGCGCAGCCGGCACCGTTGCCGTCGCCGGCACCCTCAACCTCACCCTCAACCCAGGCAAAGGGAAAAATCGACGAAAGACCCTGAGTTTTCCATTAAACTCCGGCCAGAGAAGTGCCGATAGTAACGCCGATCCAGTAGGGGGGATCATTTATGAGAATCGATCTAACGAATTCGGCCGCGAGCCAGATCCTGAATGAAACTCCCGCGCAGCAGGTCAGCGGGCAGGGCGCAGCGGTTTCGCAGCCCACGGGCAGCGAGGATCGCACCACCCTCACGTCCGGTCAGGCTTCGGTGAGCGCGCTCGTCAGCTCGGCCATGACTACGCCCGAGATCCGGGAAGACAAGGTTGCCAGTCTGCAGCGGGCCATCGCCAGCGGACAGTATGAACTCGATCCCGCGAAGATTGCCGCGTCGATGGTCGATGAGCACGCCTGATCCCCCGGAGCGGGGAAGGTGATGCACGGAAAGTACCAGCCATGAGCGATGCTGTCGCGTCAACCCGGAACACCGAAGCTGGAGAGCATCTTCAGCTGTTGCGTTCGCTCGCCGGCGAGCTCGAACGAGCCATGGCGGCCATCGCCGGGAATAATCTCGATGAGCTCGAGGACAGCGTCGCCAACCAGCAGACGCTCAGTCTTCGCCTCAGCGAACTGGCGGATCGGCTCAACGCTCCTCCGCCTCCCAGCCGCGGGCCCGTCGCTGCATATTCCATCGACGAAACCTTCAGGACCCAGCTTCGCGCCGCCAACGCCGAACTGCAGAATCTGAACCGGCGCTATGCCAGCCTGTTAAAGCATTCGAGCCGTTCCGTCGCCATGATGGCATCGCTGTTCCGTTCGTTCCGCGGACAATTTCAGGAGGCTTCTGGCGCCAGGTTGAAACATCAGACCTGGTCCTGCCAGGTGTAAACGCCATGGGAGGATTGACCACATCGCTGTTGGTTGGCCTGCAGGCCCTGGAAGCAAGCCAGGCGGCCCTCGATGCCACCAGCAACAACATCGCCAACGCCAATACTCCGGGCTATACCCGCGAAGTGGTGCAGCTGAGCGAAAACGCCGAGAATGAGTCGGCCGGCACTGTCACCGGCGGTGGCGTCACGCTGGACGGCATTCAAAGCGTCCGCGACGAGTTGCTTAATCTGCAGATTCAGCAGCAGACTTCGCTCCAGAGCAGCGCGGATACGCAATCCTCCAGCCTGCAGCCGATCCAGCAATACTTCGCCAGTTCGGGCAACGATATCGCCACCACTCTTAGTTCGTTTTCGAGCAGCCTGGCGCAGCTGTCGGCCAGCCCATCGAGTTCCGCCGCGCAGCAAAGCGTTCTCTCAGCCGGGCAAAACCTGGCCCAGTCCTTCAACACCACGGCCAACGGCCTCACCAGCGCGCAAACCAGCGCCGACCAGCAGGTGACCCAGACCGTGGCGCAGATTAACTCGCTGACCCAGCAAATCGCCCAGCTCAACTCCCAACTCTCCTCCACGAGTGCCACCAGCGAAAACGGCGGCGCCATCGAGGATCAACGCGATCAGCTCGTGCAGCAACTCTCGACGCTCACCGGTATCGACGTTTCGCAGAGCAGCAGCGGGGAAGTCATCACCACAGGCAACGGATCGCCGCTCGTCATCGGCAGCCAGAGCTTCAGTCTGCAGACCGCGACCGGGACCGACGGCTTCCAGCAGGTGCTCGATTCCAATGGCAACAACATCACCTCGTCGATCCAGGGAGGCCAGCTCGGCGGGGCCATTCAGGTTCGCGATCAGGTGATTCCCGGCTTCCTGAACTCGCTCAATACTCTAGCCAGCCAGTTTGCGACCGCCTTCAATGCCGCGCAGGCCAAGGGCTACGACTCAAACGGCAAGGCCGGCCAGAACTTCTTCACCGTACCGCCGGGAACCGCAGGTGCGGCCGCGGGCATCGGCGTGGCCCTCACCAGCCCATCGCAGATCGCCATCAGTTCCGACGGCTCCGCGGGCAGCAATGGCAACGTCGCGAACCTTTCCGCTGCGCTGACCAATGCGCTGCCTTCCGGGCAAACGCCCGCGAACGCGTACGCCAATATTGTCTTTCAGGTGGGTAATGCCGCCTCCAACGCCAGTGCGGAATCCACTGCAGTCGGCCAAAACATCCTGCAGCTCACCAACCAGCAAAGTGCGGTTTCCGGCGTCAGCATAGACGAGGAGACCACCAACCTCATTCGCTACCAGACGGCTTACGAGGCAGCGGCCCGGATCGTAAGTACCATCCAGGCGCTCAGCACCGTGACCCTCGACATGGGCTCGACCCAGAGCTATTGATCCTTATGCGCGTTAATCCCAACACCGTTCCGGATATCCTGGCTGATATCAATCAGAGCCAGGGCACGCTCAACACTCTGCTGCAAGAGGTATCCACCGGCAAGAGTGTGAGCGTGCCGTCGGACAATCCTTCGGCATCCGCTCAAATGGTTCAGAACACCATCGAAAGCGCGGATGTGGACCAGTACACCCAAAATGTGAGCACGACGCTTAACGCGGTCCAGAGCGCAAGCTCGGTGCTCAGCTCAGTGGTTTCGTCGCTCACCCAGGCAGTCTCGCTCGGCACCGAGGGCGCAAACGGCACCACCTCGGCCTCCAACCAGCAGGCACTGGCGGAACAGGTGCAGGGCATTCTGGCCAACGTGGTCTCAGAGGCGAATACCTCGTTTGCGGGTTCCTATCTCTTCGGTGGAACAGGCACCGGCAAGGCTCCGTACACGGCGGACCCCACGTCGCCGACCGGCTACACCTATAACGGCACCAACGACAGTAATTCGGTCGAGGTGGGTGACAACCTGAACGTTCAGTTCTCGCTCCCCGGCAGCCAGGTGTTTTCGAACTCCAGCAACAGCGTGATGGGCGCGTTGAGTTCCCTGGCCACAGCGCTCCAGAGCGGCAGCACTTCAAGCATCTCTTCGGCCACCAGCGCTGTCACCAGCGCCATCAGCTACCTGGGTCAGCAGCAGGCCTTTTATTCGAGCGCCCAGGGCCAGCTGAACTCCCAGGAGACCACGCTGCAGCAGGATACAGTCACCCTCACCACCCAGGCCACGAACCTGATCGGTGTGAACGAGGCGACGGCGGCGACCGAGCTCAGCCAGGCGGAAACCGACAATAGCGCCGTGCTTGCGGCGGCCGCCAAGGTTCTGCCGCAAAACCTCCTGAATTACCTGTCCACTCCCTCATAGAGTCGGCACGAACGCCGCAGCAAAAATAAACCCGTTCCGTGCGAGCGGGCTCGCGTCCCCACATCGGCTGGCGCGCAAAAAAAGTAGGGCGCGTTTCCGCGCCCCAAAGGTTGGTGTGCTGGTGGTCCTAGGCCGACCAGCTGAGTCGCCGGCGCTCCGCGTTCGTGGGCGAGGCGCCGGAAGATCGATGAGCTTTGACCGGAGGAATAATTTCGGCGGCTGTCTGCGCCGCCTTCAGCTCGATGGCTTGCCAGCCCTCGCGTACCTGCAGAACCAGCGCCATTTGTTCTTCGAGGAGCGGCGCTGAGCGTTTCGCCTGCGCTTCGATCAACTTGAGCCGCATCGATGCGTACAGGGCCGCCAGCTGATCCGCCAGTTCGCCGCCGGAGCCCCGCGCCAGCCAGTTCTCCAGATAACCGATGACCAGCAGCGCATGGTTTACTTCTTTGCATCGTTTCGCAATCTCGTTGTTGCGCTCGGCGGCAGCCGCCCGCCGCAGGTCGCCCGCCAGTGTGTCATAAAGGGCGATGAGAAGGCTCAGGCCGCTGGTGCCCTCCACGCCGGTTTTGCGATATGCCGCTTCTGTCGGACTCAAGGTCGTCTCCAGTTAGCCTTTCGTGGATGATGTGTTCAGGCCCAGCTCCGCGTCGATATTCCTCAGCGTGTTCGGCAGCTGCTGCAATGCGATTTCCGCATTGCTGTATTCCGTGGTCAGCTGCGCTTTCAGAGGCGTGATGACGTTTTGCTGGAAATTGTCAATGTCGTTCTGGAGGTCGGTGTTCTCGCTGCTGATGCTTTTCAGATCCACCGTGAATGCCCCGTCGGCTGGACTGGTAAAGTTCGTCAGCTGATGGTCCAGGGCATTCGCGAAGCCGTTCAGCGCGCTTCCCTGGAAGAAGCTCTGCACGCCGCTGAAGTTGTTCTGGAGCGCGTTATTGAGGGTTCCGCTGTCCACGCTCAGCGTGCCGTTGGAGTTCACGGTAATGCCCAGGGAGGAGAGGTTCGGAAGGCTCGCCGTGCCTGAGGTTGGCTGATAGGTGTAGTCCGTGGCTTGCAGAAGGGCGGTCTGAAGACTGTTCACCGTTGGATCGCTGGCCAGAACCCCCTCGCCGGATCCCGTGTCGGTATATTGAGCGTTCACGGCCTGGAGGAGCGTGTTGTAGTCGGAGACGAACTGGTTGATGGCGCTTGACGCCTGCGAGCCATCCGGCGTAACCGACAGGGTGACCTGAGCAGCCGGGTTGGAGCCCAGTAGATTGAGGGTCAGGCCCGGTATTGCCCCGGTCACTGTGTTCGTTGCGCTGGAGATGGAGATGCCATCCACGGTCAGCGACGCATTGGCGCCGATGCCGGCCTGGGTGAACCCGTATCCGGCCAGCTGTGGCGAGGTGATGCTGAAATTCGCGGCGCTTCCCGAGGTGTTGCTGACGATCGCAAGCCGGGAACCGGTCGCGTCAGCGATAACGCTGGCCGTAACGCCGAGACCGTCGCCGTTGATCTGCGTTGCGACAGCGTTCAGCGTTGTCGTGCCGTCGGTCGTGATGGTCGCCGTGGATCCGCTCGCCGTTGTGATCGTGAAGCTTCCGGCCGGCAGCGCAGCCGAGCCGCTGCTGTAGCTTCCCGAAGCCCACGAGGCTGTGCTCGCCAGGCTATTGACCACCACGATGTTGTTCCCCAGCGTTGTGCCGGATGCCGAGGAGGCGGTGAGAATACTGGGATTGGATGAGGTTACTGTGGTGGCCGACAAGGGTCCGGTGAGGCTGTTCAGAGCCTGCATGTCGCTGTCGAGATTACCGGCATCGGACTGGAGCTGGCTCAGCGCATTGCTCTGGTTCTGCAGCGTCGTTTGCTGATTTTCCCAGGCCTGCTCCGGTTCTTCGGCAGCTGAAAGCGATGAGCTCACTGCTGCGTTCACGTCAATGCCCGGCGAGGAGGCTCCCAATGCTGCTTCCAGAATGCTGCTCAGATTGATCGCCGAGGATCCTGAAAGGAGGGAATTAAGTGCGGAAACTGAACTCATACGCTTCGCCCGTCCTTGCTCGGGGTCGTGACGCCCCTGCCCTTATTGCGGCACTATGCTATCGGCACTTTCAGCCATGGTGTTCAGGCGGCGCGCAAGAAAAAGCGGTGGCCCCCGTTGAAGGAAGCCACCGCCAAATCAGGAGGCCCAGGCTGCAGGCCGGCCCGGGTTGGTTACTGCAGGAGCTTCAGGACATTCTGCTCGGCCTGGCTGGACTGCGACAGGGCTGCGAATCCGGTCTGCTCCAGAACGTTGTACTGCGTCAGGTTCGACGTAGTGGTGGCGATGTTGGCGTTTTGAATGTTGTTCTGAGCGCTGGTCAGGTTCTGCACTTCGGTCGTTTCCACGGCCGAATCCGCAGTCAGCCGGTTCACCGAGGCGCCGATGGTGCCGCGGTTCTGGGCTACTGTGTTGATCGCCGATGTGACGGCGGTCAGAGCGGTCTGAGCCGCAGTTGCGCTGTTCAGGTTCAGTGCGCTGGTCAGCCCGAGCGATGTCGCCGAAAGCGCGCCGATCGAGGTGGTCAGGTTATAGGCTCCAGTCCCGGTGCCGTCGCTGGTGAATGTCGTCGCGCTGCCGCCCGTGGCTCCCGATGCGCTGAAGCTGCCAAGTGCCCCATCCGTGCTGGACACCTGGATGGAGTCTCCGACAGGTCCCGCGATCTGAACCTGGCCGCTGGCGTTAATGGTCAGCGCCGTGCCGGTGGTCAGCGTGGTGCCTGCTGCCGCCGCGATGGCGGTCTGCAGTGTTGCAACGGTGTTGCCACCGGCTGCCGTGAAGACGAACGTACCACCCGTCTTGGAGTCGGTAATCGTGGTGACCGAACCCGCCGTCAGCGCCGTGGTGGTTGCCAGCGGAGCTGCTGCGGATCCCTGAGCCGACACCCAGGTGGGTGTGCTGCTGGCGAACACCGCCGTGCCGTTGAAGTTGGTGGTTGAGCCGATCTGGTTGATTTCCGACAGGATCGACTGGAACTCGGTGTTCAGAGCGCTGGACTGGCTCGCCGAAAGGCCGCCGTTGGAGGCTTCCGTCGCGATCGTAACTGCCTGGTTCAGAATGGTGTTGACCTGCGACAGCGCGCCATCGGCGGTCTGCAGGAGACCAACGCCGTTCGATGCGTTCTGGCTGGACTGGCTGAGGGCTGCAATGTTGGCTCCGAGGCCTTCGGAGATCGAAAGACCGGCCGGGTCGTCGGCGCCGGAGTTGATGCGCAGGCCCGTCGCCAGCTGTTGGAGTGTGGTCTGCAGGCTGGACTGGGTGTTCGAAACCGCGTTCTCCGCAACCAGCGAGGAAATGTTGTTCAGTAAGCTAATGCTCATGTCAGTTGCTCCTTGTATCGAATTCCGCCTGCACCGAACCGCTTCCCTCTTTCCAGAGGTCCGGAATTGTTACGTGGAGCAGGTGGTTGTTGCGGGCTCTCTATCGGCGTTTGGCAGGGGGATTCTAGGCTGGCCTGCAACTTTTTTTGGGCACTAAAGGGTGGGGAAGGTTACTTTTTGGGGATACGGAAGGTGGTTGGAATAGCGCGTCCGGCCCTGGTTCGTTCCCAATGTTGTGCAGCGCGCGCTGCGTCGAACCTGAGGGCAATTGCTAACTGGCTGCCTGGCCGGCGTGCTCGGTGGCTGGCGCGACTGTACGCATTCCCACCGCCTCGATGGTTGCTCCGACCATCGCCTTCATCCCCATGCAGGAATTCAGCATCAGGTGGTAGAGCCGGCGGTCGTCCCACTCCCGCTGATGGAAGCGGCGGATGTACTCCGCGCGTCGCCGATCGGTCGCGAGAATCTCGCGCTCCGCATCTTTGGCGTGTTCCGGGAAGTGTTCCTCGAACCAGCGAATCTTGCGCGTCATCGACGAATAGACAAAAACGTGAAAGGCGCCCGCAGATTTTGCCAGGGTCACGGCGGCGCCGCGCCCCACCACGACGCAGTTGCCCTGCGTTGCCTGCTCCTGCACGTATCCCCGCACAAACTCCACCATGCGGGCGCTGTCGAAAACGGCGGGGTCCTCCGGCAGTCGCTCCAGCGATCCCAGCCAGAAGGCTTTTCCAAAGCGGTAAAACCATGGGTCGATGCGCTCGTCGCACCGCTTCACCAGCGTGGGCGCGACCCCTGCCTTGCGGGCCACATCCTCGATCAGACAGCTGTCGATAAACCTCCATCCCAGCCGCTCGGCCAGGTGATGAGCGTACTCCGCTCCCTGGCTGCCATACTCCCGCTCCACCGTGATGACCTGAATCATGCCAATCCTTCTTTTCGAGCCGATGCTGCCATTTTTGCCCAGGACTCGTCAAGCGGCGTGTAAGACAAGCGCCTGATCGCCTCGACGTCCAGCGAAGGCGCTCATACCCGAACGATCAGTCCTCTCGCAATTCCACCACTGTTGCCCCAGCGCCGCCTTCGTTCTGCGCCGGCTCCGTGACCGTAGCGACTTGCGGATGCTCCTTCAGCCACGCACGCAGCGTTCGCCGCAAAATGCCCATCCCCGTGCCGTGAATGATTCGGATGCGTGGCAGGCCGGCCAGGAACGCGCGGTCGAGGAATTTCTCAACATCATCGCGGGCTTCGTCGGCTGTCTTGCCGATCACATTAATCTCGCTGCTCGTCGCATCCGGCTCGGCGACAGATACACTGATCCCGCGCCGCCGCGCCGCCTGAATCGGGGTCGGCTTCGCGGCTGCCGTGACCACTTCGGCGATCTCGTCGCGGGCCACGCGCATCTTCATCGCCCCGACGGCCACTTCGAATGTCCTGTCGTCAATCTGCCGCTGCACCATCGCTGTCCTGCCCAATGTCCGCAGCCGCACCGTGTCCCCTTCCGCCACGTGCCGCACGATGTGCGGATGGGCGTTCTGATCGCCGCGGTCCGCGCCTGTATGTTGTGCGACAACCGCCGTGTTGAAGCTCTCGGAAAACTCCCGCCGCAGCCGCGCAATCCGCTGCTCGGCCTGTTTTGACAGCTTCTGCTGAGCGGCGCGGTCTTCAATGGAGCGCACCGTTTCGCGCATCTGATACTCGAAATTCTTAAGCAGCGACTGGAGCTGCCCTTCCAGATCGCGGACTTTCGCGCGCCATTCCTTCATGCCTTCCGCGTCGAGGCGGGCACGCTCCTGCGCCAGGTCCTGTTCGAGGCGTCGAACGCGCGCGCTCTCTTTAGTCAGGTTCGCGAGCTGTTCGTGCAGCCTGTCGAGGAAACGGCCGATGTCCTGGGTCTGCGTGCTCAGGCGCTCGCGGGCGGCATGGATAATCTCGGCGCTCAAGCCGAGCCGTTGCGCGATATTGATGCCAGCCGAAGTTCCAGGCACACCCTGGCGCAGCTCGTAGGTTGGGGCAAGCGTCTTCTCGTCGAAGCCGACGGCCGCGTTCACCGCCCCCGGAGCATTCTCCGCGTACACCTTGAGCGATGTGAGGTGCGTCGAGACAATCGACCATGCGCCCACCTTCAAAAAATGCTCGGCGACAGCGACGGCCAGCGCTGCGCCCTCTTCGGGGTCGGTAGCCGATCCCAGCTCATCGAGCAGAACCAGCGAACGGGACGTAGCCCGCGCTGCGATCCGGTTCAAATTCGTAACGTGTGCCGAGAAAGTGGACAAATCCTGTTCGATGGACTGGGCATCGCCGATGTCGGCAAGGAAAGCGTCGAAGACCGGTGAAACGAGTTCGTCCGCGGGTACAGGAATGCCCGCTTGCGCCATGATGGCGAGCAGGCCGGCAGTCTTCAGGGTCACGGTTTTGCCGCCGGTGTTCGGCCCGCTGATGATGAGCTGCCGGTCATTCTCGGCCAGTTCCAAACTGACCGGAACGACCCTCTTCGATTCCGCGCGCAGGCGGCGTTCGAGCAGGGGATGGCGCGCATTTTTCAACCGAAACTCGGGGGTTTCGTCCGGAGAAAAAACCGGCGGCATGCAGTCGAATTCCTGTGCGAAGCGAGCGCGGGCCAGCAGCGTGTCTGCCTCCGCTAAAACTGCGGCTCCAGCCAGGATCGGCCCGGCAAACTGCGCGATCTGCCGCGTCATGTGCAGGAAGATGCGATGAATCTCCTCCTGTTCGTCCTCGAGGAGGCGCACCAGATCGTTGTTCAGCTCGATCGTCTCCAGCGGTTCGACGTAGACGGTTTGGCCGCTCGAACTGGCCCCGTGGACCACGCCCTGCACACGACGCTTCCACTCCGACTTGACGGGAATCACGAAGCGCTCGCCGCGAATTGTGATCAGCTCGTCCTGAGTGCTGCCGCCTTCGGAGAATCGCCGCAGCGCCGAACGCAAACTCTCCTCAATGGCCCGCTGCTGGCGTTCCATCTCGCGGCGGATGCGGCGCAGCTCAGGCGATGCGTCGTCAGCCAGCGTGCCATCCGGAAGTATCTTCTCGCGCATGGATTCGGTAAGCGGGCGCAGGCTGGTGGCCAGCAGCACCTGTGAAAGCGCATTCAGCTCCGGCAAACGGTCGTGGGCGCTCTCGGGCGGGGTCCGCATCACTTCGGTCCAGGCGGTGATCTCCTCGGCGAGCGCGATGATGGCGCGGAGCTCTTCTGATTCCAAAGCCACGCCTTCGATCCGCGCTTTCGCCAGCTGGTCAGAAGGATCGAAGAGCGAGCGCAGCTGGGGCATCACTCCAGCGGTGACCAGGATGCGCATTTCTGCAACAAGCGTCTGTTGGCGCGCGATCCAGGAGCGGTCCATCGATGGAACCAGAGCGGCGATCCAGGCTCGCCCCAGCGCGGATTGCGCGTAGCTGCCGAGGAAGGCAACGAACTTGTCCCACTCGAGCGGCGTGAGCGAGCCGAGTGGGGCGACGGGTTCAGGAATCGCGGGCAGTAACGGCATGGTCCCATTATCGGGCCTGCGATGATCCCGCTCGGGAAGGTGGACCTGTGGCGTCAGGTATTGTGGGAAGGAGTTGGGGGGAAGGAGAAGGAAAGACCGCATGACTGTCACACTCGCTTTGATCCAGGCCGCTCGGCAGCGCATTTGCGGCCACATCTACCTTTCGCCCGCACGGCATTCGGCGGGGCTTTCGGAGATTACCGGGCAACAGGTATTCCTCAAGCTCGACAACCTGCAGCGGACCGGAGCGTTCAAGGAGCGCGGCGCGCTCAATAAGATTCTCACGCTCACCGAGCAGGAGCGCGCCAGGGGCGTGATCGCGGCGAGCGCGGGCAACCATGCGCAGGCGGTCGCGTTCCACGCCAGCCAGAACGGTATCCGCGCGCGCATTGTGATGCCGCTGATGACTCCGCTGGTCAAAGTGGCGTCGACTTCCAGTTACGGTGCCGACGTTGTCCTACACGGAGCCAATTACGACGAGGCCTGCGCAGAGGCGATCCGACAGAGCGAAGCCGACGGGCTGACGTTTCTGCATCCGTTTGACGACGACGCAGTGATCGCAGGGCAGGGAACCATCGGCCTCGAACTGCTGGAGCAGGTCCCTGACCTCGAAGCCGTAGTCGTCCCAATCGGAGGCGGCGGGCTGATCGGCGGCGTGGCCTGTGCCATCAAGGAGAGCCGGGCGGCTGGGGGGACGAGTCCGGTACGCGTCATCGGAGTGCAGACCGAGCGGCTGCCTTCGATGCTGCGCGCGCGCGAGGCCGGGCATCCGGTCACGATTCCAGCTGAAGCCACCATTGCCGACGGCATCGCCGTGCGGCGGGCGGGTGAGCGAACGCTGCCGCTGGTGGCGAAATATGTCGACGAGCTTGTCACGGTTGATGAAGAGGAGATTGCCAGCGCCATCCTGGTTTTGCTGGAGCGAGAGAAGACGCTGGCGGAGGGAGCAGGCGCGGCGGCGCTGGCGGCGCTGCTGCA
>Ga0181520_10011978_pt1 | contig 11245 bp, 12 predicted proteins | sample PEATcosm2014_Bin_29_FD_132451 | JGI IMG/M metagenome (GOLD analysis project Ga0181520, IMG submission 132451) | Peatland microbial communities from MTU Mesocosm Facility, Houghton, MI, USA - PEATcosm2014_Bin02_30_metaG | ecosystem: Environmental > Terrestrial > Soil > Wetlands > Peat | place...
CCTTGGTCCCTTAGCGTCGCCCTGGCCTTGCGATCCCCCAAGTCCTCCCAGGCGATGCGAGGATCGAGCAGGGCGGAAGGGAACCACGTCATTTCATTGAAGAACCTGATGAATTCCGAGACGTCGCTCTTCTTGCCTTCGGCGAGGGCGATATCGAAGAACGGCGAAAGCCGCACGCGCAGCGAGCCGTGAGCGTCGCCGAATCGGTCGATGGCCTGGATCGAGACCGGCCCGATGATCGGAAAGGTCCCGAGCCAGACGAAGGATTTGGGATTTACCGTGAAATATTCCTCTGAGGTAAAATCCCTCCACTCGGCTTTGGGATCGGTCTTCATCCTTCCCTTTTGCTTTATTCTCACCCGCCGTACGGGGACCTTGCCCACTACGCCGGAATAGGCCAGGTATCGACGCACGATCGGAGGGAGGGCTTCCAGGTCCTTACCCGCGATCGGCCGCGTCTGAGCGGCAGACGGCGCCTGTTCGGCCTCCATCGCGCGCACGGCTTTCGAAGCCGCGCCTCTCAAGGTCCCGCAACCGGACAGCAGGCCGAGGGCAACGAGGAAAATGAGAAGGATGCCGAGAAAAGCTAAAGCATACACTTTCATGCCTCTTCTGCGCTTGCGCAGCCTCCTATTTCCCGAGTCCCAGGACGAGGACTTCGATCAAGGTACGGAGCAGCTTCTCGCGGCGCTTCGGCGGGACGCTCGGCTCGAGGATGAATCGGGCGAGGAGGCCGTGGACGGCCGACAGGATGACTTGAGCGGCAAGTTCCGGTTCGAGGGGCCGGAACTTCCCCGACTCGCAGAAAGCGCGGACGAATTCCGTGAGCCGCCCGATGCTCTCGCGTTCCTTCGAGACCCCCTCGGCAAGGATCCGAATCTCGTCGGGGAGCTCCCAGCCCTGTCCCAGGAGGGCGATGCGAAACAGGTTCGGGCTTTCGAGGACGATGCGCGAGTAGGCCGAGAAAGCCTCGTACAGGGTTCGAACGGGATCGTCGGCGTATACGGGCGCGCCTTTCACGCTATCCGCGATCCTTCGGTAGCCGACCTCGACGAGATGGGCGACGATCTCTCCTTTGTCCCTGAAGTAGTGGTAGATGATCGCCGGCGAGTACTCGATCCTTTCGGCGATTCCTCGAATGGAGAGCCGATCGTAGCCTTCTTCCGCGATGATGGCGGCGGCCGCTTCGATGATCCTGGTCTTTAGCTCGGCAGCCTCTCGTTCCTTGCGCTCGACGCTTCCCATGTCTCAATCCTTGATCAATGATTCTTAATTGAACATTGTTCAATATATTAACATAGTTTTATTTCGTCAATAGTCGGTTCACGGAAATTGTCGAAGGGGTCGGAGGGAAATTCGGAGGGAAGAAAGAGCGACCGGCAAGCGGCGGCTCATAGTGGGTGGCGCTCCTAATGATAGGATTACGACTCTTCCGAGTACGCTCTGACGCCCCAGGGCAACACGTGACCCTTCCCGGAACTTGAGCTCGAGCATCGCCGCTCGCCGGTCAGCTCGATTCTATCACTTTCCGGGAATGACGCAAGTCCAGTCCATCGGTTGCACGCCGAAGCTCGCCATGAGTACATTTCTCGCAGGCGGAAGCATGGACAGAATCACGAAAAAAGAAAAAAAGGAAATACTCCGCTTCCTGGTGCTGCTGTTGGCTATCGTCGTCGTGCTCGTCGTCATGTGCCTCGTCCTCGGCTATTTGGCGTCAAGACTACCCATCGGGTCCGGGAACGATCAGCCGGGCTGATCATGAATGGCGTTCGCCCTATTCCTCCGTTTCGTAGCCCCTATCGATAAGCTGCAGGCGGATGGCGCTCGGGAGGCCCTTGGTCGTTGCCAAGGTCGCCCATCGCGATTCCGCGTCTTCCGGAAGCCCCGCCTTCTCGTAGGCCAGAGCCGCGTCGGCGAGGCAGGAGCGCGAGAAGGTCGGATCCCCGGCTCCGGCCGCGAGATCGGCGGCGGCGTCGAGATCGGCCGCGCCCTGGGCGGCTCGGCCGAACACGTCGTTGGGCACGGCGCTCGACACGCTCCCGCGGCAGACCAGGATGGCGATACGATCCTCCGCCCGCGCCGATGCGGCGGAACCCTCGACCGCGGCATCCAGGTCGCGGTAGGCTTCCGCGACGAGTCGCATCTTCTCGCCGAGTCCCGCGGCTTTTTCCGCGCTTCTGGCGACGATGGCGCCGCGATACGCGAGGGCGACCGGGTCGTCCGGCCTAGCGGCTAAATCCGCCTTTATTGCCTCGAGGCACCTCGTCTCGAGCCCCAGTTGGAAGAGCTCTCCGATCAGGCCTGAGTCGGCCGGCGAACGAGGCGGGAGGGCCGCGAGCTTGCTCGCGCGCTCCGCCCCGGAGGCGGCGGCCTCCTTCGCGGCGGCCTCTTCCAGTCGGCCGCGAAGGGCGGGATCCGAAGCGCGCGCCGCGGGGCCGCCAGCCTCGACCGGCGAGACGAGGGCATAGCTGCCCGACGCCTGGTCCTCCGACGAGAGCTCGGAAGCTTTGCTCGTCCCCCGAGGCGCGATGAGGTCGAAGACCCGCGGGGAAAGCTCGTCCTTGGCCCCGCCCCCGTCGTGGAGGTTCGCCTCGTCGCGCACCGCGGCGAAGTGCCCTTCGCGCGCAGGGTCGTAGGCGCCGACGAGGACATAGTGCCAGCTGGGGCCGCCGGCGATGACGGAAGCGAGAAGGGGCGGCGTCTTCTCGAGGCCGATCCTAAGGATCAGGCGTCGGTGGGCGAAGTCCCACATCGTCGCGACCTGCGCTCGATAGGAGCCGTCGGCGGAGCGTATCTCGCCGGAGGGAGACCAGCCGTCGGCGCTCACGGCATAGTCCCAGGGATGGGCCGGGTCGAAGCGAAGGAGCTCGCCTTCGCCGAAGGCGCTTTCCGTCGAACCGGAAGGCTTGGCGACGGCCCCTCCGACGGCTCTTCCGACGGCCCCTCCGACGGCCCCCTCTCGAGCGGCGCCCCCTCGGGCGCCGGCCGCGTCGGGGATTTGGATATAGACGTGGAGGACGGGAGCGCGGAAGCCGCCGCCCGATAGGCCGGTCGGCACGGCCTTGGCGAAGGAGGCTTCGAGCTGCCAGTAGGCGCCCGAGAAGCCCCAGACGGGCCGGGGCACCGGCGCGCGCACGGCGTAGCGGACGAGGTTGAGCTCGCCCTTCTCCCAGCCCTGGCCGAGCGGATAGGTATAGCTCCCCTGCCCCGTGTCGCCGCCGATGGGATTCGGGAATTCGGCCAGGAGCCTGCCGCCCGTGAAGGAAGGCTCGACCTCGAGGCGAAGTGCCTTCTCGAGATGGGCCGCGATCCAGGTCGAATACACGAAAAAGAATGGTACGCCGATCGCCGCGCACAACGGCAGGACTCTCGCGGCGATGGCCAACGCGCTTCCTATCCCGCGCGGCTTCATCGTCCCGCTCCGATGAGGAAGCTGCCGGTCGCGACGAGCCTCGCGATCCGAGCCATGGTCTCCGCGGAAAAGCCCGATGAGATGATCATGCCGAAGCTCAGGGCGGTGAAAGGGAAGAGGAGGGAGGGCGAGAGGATGGCTTCCATGAAGGCCCTACCCCATCTGGCCGGACCTTCGCCCACCCTAGCGGGCGTGCCCACCGTAGTGAGCGCGCCCTTCGCAGGGGCGTTTCCCTTCGCCGGCGCGGCGCGCTTGCCCAGGCGGAGCTCGTATCCGATGGCCCCTTTCCGGCAGGCGCCGAAGCAGGTTCCGCATTTCACGCACGACGATTCGGGACGCCCCTTCGCCCTCGTCGCGGGATTCATGGCCAGCATGGGACAGGCCCTGTCGCAGGCTCCGCAGGAGACGCAGGCCTTCGTATCTATCGCCACCCTGAAGGGGGAAATGCGATCGAGGAGGGATTGCATGGCGCCGAAGGGGCAGAGGATCGAGCACTGGGTCCTCTTCTTGGTCAACAGGGGCAGCACGACGACGAGGGCGAGGAAGATTCCGATGAAGGCGATCATCGCGATGAAGGTGCGTATGCTCGAAGGCTCGTAATACTCGGTGACGAGCTTGAAGGGACAGAGCCAGTCGCAGTATACGGGCACGAGGGTAGCCATGCCGGCCAGCGCGACGAAGCCGAGGATGGCCTTGTTGACCCGCCTGAGGGTCGGTCCCGAGGCGCCGATGTCCATCCGCGCCCTGCGCGGAATTCCCGAGATCCCGTCCTCGAGGCCGCCGTAGAAACAGACCCAGGAGCACCAGCCCCGTCCGATGGTCACGAGGCTCAGGAGCCAATAGCCGAGCATCGGGTAGAAGGCCGCGCGGATCCCCGAAAGCTGGGCCGGGAAATCGAGGGTATGGAGGAGGGCGGCGGGGACGAGGGAAGTCGTGATCGCGATATGGCAGAAGGGGACCTGGCTCGCCGCGATCTCGGCCGCGGTCAGGACCATTCGCCCGCGCGTCTCGATGAGGTGGGCGATGAAGGAGGGAACGAAGGCCAGCGCGGCGGTGAAGAAGAAGACCCGGCGCGCGGGGTCGGGCTTCCCGCCGAGCGCGACGATGGCGAAGATCGCGGCGCAGAAGCCCGCCCAGACGAGGCCGCCGGCGAGCGCCGTTCCCGATTTCCCGGCGGCGTTGAAGAACCAGGCCTCGTAGGCGAAGACCGCGGCCGCGGCGATCGCCGCCGCGAGGGCGGGCGAGCGTTTACTAATGGCGGCGATATCGGCGCGCATCTTCAGGTCCATCCGAAGAGGCCGAGGATCACCAGGAAATAGGCCCCGAGCAGGATCATCGCGATGCGCGCCACCGCCCGCAGCTCTACGGCCTTGGCGCGCAGCCTGGGCAGGAGGGAAAGAGGGAGCATCCACGCGCTCGTGCCGACGAAGAATAGCGCGAAATAGGCCGCGCCTCCCAGGACGCCGAGGGCGGCCGCCCTTCCCGCCGCGGCGATGAAGGGCGGGCAGACGTTGAGACCCGCGGCGACGCCGAGCGCGAAGGCGGAGAGGCCGGGCTTTTCCCGCGCGGCGATGCGCCTGCAGAAAGCGTGGCTCTCGAAGCCGGCGAGCCCCCCGGCGAGGAGGACGAGACCCCCGAGCGCCCAGCCGGCCCGCAGGAGGAGGTGGTCCGCCCTCGGCGAGAGGAAGCCCGCCGCCAAGGCGCCGAGAGATCCGGCGAGGGCGCCCACGGCGATGTACGAGACGAGGCGTCCGGCCAGGAAGAGCCCCATGATGCCCGAGCGGCGCGCCCTGCCCGAGCCCCCCTCGACCGCGAGGACGGGCACGAAGAAGGGAGCGCATGAGGCGAGGCAGCTCGCCCCGCTGGAAATCCCGAGGAGTATCGCGTCCATCCTCAGTCTCCGTAGTGCGCGAGGAGCTTCCTCGCGCGGGAGGCGGCATCCGAGTCGGGAGCGTCGCGGATGGCCGCGCGCCAGGACGCCATCGCCTCGCCGAGGCGGCGATCCGCCAGCGAGAGCCTCCCCGAGTCGAGATCGACTATCGCCTTCTCCTCCGGCCTCAGTTCGGTCCATCGTGTCCGGAGGTAGGAGATATCTCCGGTGGCCTGGGGTTTCCGATCGACGGGCGAGCCCTCGACGAGGGCCAGCGAATTCTCGATCCGGAGCAGCCGCAGGGCGATGCTGCCGGGATCGAGGGCTTCGGCGGAGTCGATTTCCTTGGTTCCCTCGTCAATCAGCGTCAGCGCCTTGATGAGCTTCCCCGCCTTTTTCGCGACCGAGGCCTCGAGCGTGACGGCGCTGCCGTGATAGGCCTGGCCGAGCGGCGGCCGGTCCCAACCTTCGGGCCCGAGCAGACGCAGGGCCGCTCCGAGCTCGGCATCGTCGCCCGCCAACACCGCATTGTGCGCGTCGATCCCCTGCGCGAGCCTGTCTCCGGCCTGCGCCGCCGCCGAGCCCGACGAAGCCGCTATGGCCATAGCGAGCGCCGCCGCGATCATTGTATACCGCAGCATCTTCATCTTAGATCCTCCCCCGTCAGCAGATTTTGCGAAAGCACGGAGACCACCAGGGCGCCGACGCCCCGGTCGTCGAAGGCGTAGCCGATATCTATCGTGAGCCCTACGGGCGGCCCCAGCTTCAGCCTCAGTCCAGCTCCTGCCGCGCCCGAGGGCGAGGGGGATGCGTCGGCATCGAGGGAAACGAAGGCAGCCTCGCAGAAGGCGAAGGGACCGAGGGAAAGCGGGAACCACGAGGCGACCGGCAGCTTGAGCGCCGTACAGTCGACGTCGATACGGGCGAGAGAGAATTCGCCGACCGGATCCGGGTAGGGCTCGGGCCCGCGCAGGAAGACGGCCCCGGAGCGAAGGTCGAAGAGCTCGCTCGGATCGAGGGCTCCGTAGGCGATGCCGGCCCCCGCGGCCAAGGATATGGTCGCGGATCCCAGCTCGAGCTGAAGGTTCGATTCGGCTTCGACCTTGCGAGAAGCCGAGCCGGGGTAGGCATCGCCCAGGGCGATCAGCGCGCCGTCCAGGCCTTCGATTCCCGATAGGGAGAATCCGCCCAGCTCGAGGGCTCCCTCGACGGCGACGAAGCGCCCGTATTCGCCGGCGGCGCCGCCGAGGGGCGTGCCAGCCCTCGCCCGGACGATGAAATCGCTGACCGGGCCGATGCGCGGGCCTATGCCGATGGAGCCGGAGAGTCGGTTGCCCGAAAAGCCTCCCGTTTCGAGGAGATCGTTCGCATAGGCGATACCGCCGTCCAGGACGAGGGACGCGTCTCCGAGGGCCTCGTCGCGATAGGCGATAGAGCCCAGGTTCGGTCCCCCCTGGATGCCGAGCGTAGTCCGCCGGCCGTCGAGCAAGGGCAGCGCCACGGAGGCATAGGCCGCGCCGCCGCCGAAGATGGGGACGGCTCCGGTCTCCGCCTCGACGACGATGCCGCGACGATCGGAGCCGTCGCCGAGATCAGCGACCAGGACGGAGCTACGGGAGAAGCGCCCCGATTTGTCGAGCTCCCGACCCCAGGTCCAGGTCCTTCTCTCCAGCTCGGCCTCCGACATCGAGTCTCCGGGAGAGAGGGTGGCATAGGATAGGACCGACGAGGGCGCGAAGGGAAATCCGCTCGGACGGGCGGGCCAGGGCTCGCCGCTCCTCCAGACCACGGGCTCCGCGTCGCCCGATAGTATGCGCACCCAGGCTACCTCGACGCAAAAGACGGGAAGGCCTGAAGCGAGAAGGAGAAGGGCGAAGGCGCCGGCGAGGCCTCTCATATGGGCGAGATACTACGCCGCGACGATTGCGGCGTCTCTCGGGCAAGGACGAAGCGGCGCTAAAAAACCATGAAAAAGCCATTTCAGCCCACGAAAGGGACAGTCGGGACGGTGAATTCGCGGGCATGGGAAGGTCATGCCCCGGACCCCGAATAAAGCGCGATATGCCAATCCGAGGTCACGATCGATACCCGAGGCGATGGGTATAGGCCTTAATCCGCTCTATCGAGCCGCTCCCTCTTTATCGCTTCTTCGAATTCGTGGCGAACCTCGGCAATCGGAGCGCCGCGCCGGTCCTGATCGCCGGCGCGCTCCATGAGGAAGCCTCACTTGAGCTTCGTACCCTCGCGGAGCATGATGCGCGCCTTCTCGGCTCGAGCGCTCCGGGTTTCCGCCTTTTTCCCTCCCGAGATCCAAAGCGCATATTCCTTCCGATGCGAGGGCGCCAGTCCATCCCAAGCGCGCTTCGCCTCCTCATCCGCGGCCAAGAGGACGGCTAGTTCCTCAGGGGCCTCGATCTTCCTCGCTTCGCGGTCGAGGGCGCACTCGACGAGGACGGGGTCGCCGGGCCCGGCAGAGGCAGCCTCGCGCAGCGCATGGTCGACGGTGAGGGCGTGCGTCCCATCGCCCCAGGGCAACAGCATGCCGCGGAAAGGAGCTCCGTTGATCGTCCCCGCGACGGGTATCCTTCCCTTCGTTCCGAAGCGCTCGGCGATCGGGAAGGGACAGCGCGCGAAGGTCGAGGTCCCCCTACCCTCGGGACGATACAGCATCGTCTCGAATCGAAGCTTATCATCGTCGTCGCTCATGCGCGTTTCCCCCTCGATAGCCGCCGGCGGCCGCGCCCTCCGGCGAGGATCCTCGCGCGAGAGGGTGCCGTAGCCGCTAAGCAAGATCCTTAGGACGCCGATCGCCGTTTTGCCGCTCGAGCATCCAGCCGGGGTACTCCGGCGGCAAGGCGCTCGCCGCGTCGAGGCTCGCTACATGCTCCGCGTCCAGCCTCGCGTCGGTGGCTCCCAGGTTGTCGCGGAGCTGATCGAGGCTTTTCGCGCCTACGATGATGCTGGTCACGAAGGGACGCGTCAGGAGCCATCCGAGGGCTATCCGCGGGACGCTCAAGCCCGTCTCCGACGCGACGCGGCGCATCTCCGCCAGGACGGCCTTGGCCCGCGTCCTGTCGACGGGAGGGAAGTCGAAGCTGCTCCGCCTGGCGCCTTCCGGTCCCGGGCTCTCGAGGTCGAACTTGCCCGACAGGAGGCCCCCCGCCAAGGGGCTCCAGGGCAGGATCGCCAGCCCTTGGTCTCGGGCGAGCGGGACGATCTCCCGCTCGATATCGCGGCCGGCGATGGAGTAATAGACCTGCGCGCTCTCGAAGCGCGCCAAGCCCCTCGATTCCGAGAAGGCGAGGGCCTTCATGGCCAGCCAGGCAGGGAGGTTGCAGAAACCGACGTAGCGGACCTTGCCCGATCTCACGAGGTCGTCGAGGGCGCGCAGAGTTTCCTCTATGGGGGTCTCGACGTCCAGGCCGTGGATCTGGAAGAGGTCTATGTGATCGAGCCTCAGCCTCCTCAGGCTCGCCTCGGCCCCGGCCAGGACGCGGCTGCGCGAAAGCCCGAGCTGATTGACTCCGGGACCGACCCGTCCCCGGACCTTCGTCGCGACGAGGACCTGATCGCGGGGCCGGCCCAGCGAGGCGAGGGCGGCGCCGACGAGGGTCTCGGAATCTCCCTCGGAGTAGACGTCGGCGGTGTCGATGAGGTTGATCCCCGCGTCGAGGGCGGTGCCGACGAGCTTCTCGGCCTCTCCCTGATCGAGCCTGCCGATGGCGCCCCATGTTCCCTTGCCCTCTCCGAAAGTCATCGCCCCGAGGGAGAGCTCCGATACGAATAGCCCGGTCCTGCCGAATCTCCGATACCGCACTCGACGCCTCCTGATAGTATATACGCATTGAATATACTAATGGGCCGATGCCGTCGGCGTGTCGAAAAGGGGCTCGGCGGCTCGGCCTCCCGCCGACGCTCCTGTCGGCGGTTGCGGCGGACCGGGGACGGCCGAAGTCGGCTAGAAGCTGTCGACGGTCGAGAGCTTGTGCTCCGCCACGATCTTGAGGCAGTGGTCGATGTCCTCGACCTTGAATATCACGACGGCGGTGGAGCAGTCCTTCTCGAGCGAGGCGTAGAGGTACTCGATATTGACGCCCGTCTCCTTGAAGATCCCCATCACGGCCGCCAGGCTGCCCGGCTTGTCGGGGATCTCGATCGCCAGCACGTCGGTCATCCTGGTGGTGAAGCCGCCCTTCGAGATCGCCTCGGCCGCCTCGATCGGCCTGTCCACGATGAGGCGGAGGATGCCGAAGTCCGCGGTGTCCGCGATCGATATCGCCCTGATGTTGACGCCCGCGCCGGCGATCAGCTTTGTGACGTCGGCGAGCCGTCCCGTCTTGTTCTCAAGGAAAACCGAAATCTGCTGGAGCCTCATGTTTCCCCCCGTTATAGCGTGCGCTTGTCGACGACGCGCTTGGCCTTGCCGACGCTGCGCTCGATCGTCTTGGGCTCGACGAGCTTCACGCGGAGCGTGATGCCGAGCTTGGACTTCATCACCGACTCGATCTTGCTCCTCAGCGTCTCGAGGGTCTTCGTCTCGTCCGAGAAGAGCTCGCGCTTGACTTCCACCATGAGCTCGACCTCGTCGAGGTGGGTCGCCCCCCGATCGACGACGATGACGTAGTTGGGATCGGTTCCCTCTATCTCGATGAGGGCGTGCTCGATCTGCGAGGGGAAGACGTTGACCCCCCTGATGATGAGCATGTCGTCGGTCCTTCCGAAGAGGCGGTGGATCTTGGCGGTGGTCCGGCCGCAGCCGCAGGTCCCGCGCGAGATGAAGGTGACGTCCCGCGTGCGGTAGCGCAGGAGGGGAGTGCCTTCCTTCACCAGGGTGGTGAACACGAGCTCGCCCTTCTCGCCGTCGGACAGGGGCCGCCCCGTCTCGGGATCGATGATCTCGGGGTAGAAGAGGTCCTCGTTGACGTGCATCCCGTCCTTGCACTCGCATTCGAAGGCGACGCCGGGGCCGGTGATCTCGGTCAGGCCGTAGATATCGAAGGCGTCGATGCCGAGCTCGGCCTCGATCTGCTTGCGCATGTTCTCGCTCCAGGGCTCGGCCCCGAAGCATCCCGCGCGCACCTTCGTCGCCTTGATGTCGAAGCCGGCATCCTTGGCCTCCTCGGCCATGAAGAGGGCGTAGGAGGGGGTGGAGCAGAGGATGGTGCTGCCGAAGTCCCGCATCACCATGAGCTGCTTCTGGGTGTTGCCCGAGGACATGGGAATGATGTTGGCGCCGATCCGCTTGGCTCCGTAGTGGACGCCCATCCCACCGGTGAAGAGCCCGTAGCCGTAGCAATTCTGCACGGTGTCGTGCCTCGTCGCCCCCGCCCCGCTGAGAGTCCGGGCCATCGCCTCCTCCCAGCACTCGACGTCGTAGCGCGTGTAGGCGTCGACGACGGGAACCCCCGTCGTGCCCGAGGACATGTGGATCTCCTCGATCTCGGCCTCGGGACAGGCGAGGAGGCCGTAGGGATAGGTCACCCTGAGATCGTCCTTGACCGTGAAGGGGAATTTCGAGATGTCCGAGAGGGACTTGAGGTCCCCCGACCTCACGCCGGCGGCGTCGAACTTCTTCCGGTAGAACTCCACCCGCGAATAGAGCGTCTCGGCCAGGTTCTTGAGCCGGGCGAGCTGAAGCAGCTTCCGCTCGTCCTCCGCCTGGCACTCGAATTGGGGATTCCAGATCATCGCCGAAGCCCTCCCTTGTTACAATCGCGCTCTCTCGTCCACGACCCGCTTGGCCTTCCCTTCGGAGACCGGCAGGATGCCCGGCTCATGGAGCTCGACGCGCGGATTGATCGATATCGAAGCCTGGAGCCGCGCGCGGATCCTGTCGCGGAGCGCGTTGAGCGGCCTCGAATCGTCGGCGAACACGCCGGGCCCGACCTCGACCTTCACGGTCAGGCGGTCCAGCGTGCCCTGCTTCTCGACGAGGATGAGGTAGTTGTTCCCCACCTCGGGCA
>Ga0181520_10011979_pt1 | contig 11245 bp, 10 predicted proteins | sample PEATcosm2014_Bin_29_FD_132451 | JGI IMG/M metagenome (GOLD analysis project Ga0181520, IMG submission 132451) | Peatland microbial communities from MTU Mesocosm Facility, Houghton, MI, USA - PEATcosm2014_Bin02_30_metaG | ecosystem: Environmental > Terrestrial > Soil > Wetlands > Peat | place...
ACTCCGGCTATGGTTTACTTCAACACACTATCGCAGAAACAGGCTGCGGCATGAATCTTAACACAGGGCAACTTCCCACTTATAAATCCCTGTTCCCTGTCCGAAGAACCCAGACCACCTGTATCATCCCCTTATTTAATTGGATTTATTACTTATTTAGTTTAATTCTACCCTGAATATTGAAAGGTAAAGACTAACTTCGATCTATGAAAATAAGATCATTTTAGGGTAATTCTGTGTATTTTACCCCTTTCTTACCCTCTTTTTATGCCATTTTCACATACCTTTACCTTTTTGAAAATTCTTATACCAGTCGAGACCAAGCAGTTCTTGCTCAGCCTCCTTAGGTTCTATGATTACGGGACTCAAAGAATATGGGAAACCAAAACTTAAATTAATCCGACAATATATGGTTTGGCCTTCTGCAATATCAAATTCTACGATTTTATTTTTCCCGCCACCAACTGTAACCTTATGTTTGCCTGGCAAGAGATCTATATACCAGTAGGTTTTTCCCATTATCTTATATATATGTTCGTCAACTGTACAATAGTCGTACATTAGGCCCCCTGTATTAAATAGATTAGGTCCACCGTCTACAAGGTAAATAAAGAGTCTGCCTGATGTCGGTGTAATTTGTTGAATTGAGTCTTTCAACTCTGCATAGGTCTTATCGTTACCTTTTTCAACATGTCTTAAAAGCAATCCCGTACATCCAGTTGTAAATAGCACTGAACATGATAGCATAATTATCATCAGGTACTTAAGTGACTTAATCGTTGTAACCACCTTTTGAGTTTCCTTTTGTTTGCAATAACAGCTATTTTGATTCATCATTCTCTCTTCTTTCATATAATCCTCACTTATATGTATTTTTTTGTCAATTATACAGTCACTTCTGAATCCGAGCTATCGTAAAGATTCTCTAGATATACTGCACTAATCTGACATTCCCCATATCAAAATCATTAGGGTGAATACTCTATAATTTAGCTAAAAGCATGTCTTATATTAACCTATTCAATCACTTAAAACAAGTTTCTTAATGTTTTCTATGTTTTAATGAAAAATTGCATTTCTACCTTTCACATTCATTTCGGTTGTATTCATCACTTACATGTTGCTTTAATGCAATCTTCAATAGTTATTCCTGCTTTTAATTCTCCTCTGTTATATTGTAATGTGCATTTATCCGCACAATTCGATGAAGGGAGAGAAATAATCTCCTCCTCTCTACCGGGGCATGAGACCTTATAGCCGCTTACAGTTGGCATCCCACCACTCGCCACTGATGATGACATTACCATCGCTGCTTTGCACCCCTCTGGACATTTAAGACGTTTTTCCCCACCTGTTATAAGCCAAAAGCACGAGTCGTCGGGCACGTAGTCGATACCAAGCGCTTTGTCCGTAACTGGATCAGGAAGTCTATCAGTTCCCAAAATCTTATTGTCACGCTTAAATTTATCATAGGCATGAACAAAATCATCCGAGAGGACTCCAATTTTGCCATGGTAGTATCCTTTCCTTTGCAGGCTGTTTTCTACGTCAGCTAAATACCGATCTAAATAGACAGTTTTTGCTTCTTTCACATGCGGCTCGCTCGGTAGCTTGGCCCCCTTCTCAACCAAAAGACTTACCACTTGCGTGTAGCCCATCCTAGACGCCTCCGTCAGCGCTGTCATGCCGTAAATGTTTTTGCTGTTGACGTCGGCTCCCTTATCCAGAAGTAGTTGCACTATCTCAAGGTGACCATTCTGTGAGGCCATGGTAAGTGGTGTCGTCCCATTGATATCTCCGGCATTTACATCAGCCCCCTTTGAGAGCAGCACATGCACAACATTAATGTTGCCGTATGCAGCTGCCGTTATAAGTGCGGTGTCCTTTACACCACCCACTTTAACATTTACGTCAACCCCATTGGAAAGCAACATCAGTACTTTATCTGAATTACCAGTACGAGCTGCATCAACAAAGTCCTCAGCTAGCCCAGCAAAGACTGACGATGGCCAACTCGCAACCAGCCCTATCAAACACACCAATAACATAAACACATTGCGAATTTTGCGAATTACTAGTTTTGAAGTAGTCATATAATTCTCCTTTTTTCTTTCTTCAAAGAATTGCTTCAGAAATAGCAAGCAATAATAGTATTCCTAATATTCCACCAACAATTGTATCCACTATGTCAGATTTTTTATCTTTGCCCATCTTATTTATGGGTATATCATTTTTATTCTGATAATCTAGGCAATTATCTGCGTCGATACAACTGAGAAATGCTCCACTATGCTTTAAACCTGCAGGGCAAATGCCTTCCACAATAATTGCAGACGCCGTCACCATTTTTTTCAAAAATATTAGATTGTGAGCGTTTACTGAACAACTTCATAATTATATTACTCCATCAAACACTAACAATTAATATTTGGACTTCTCTTTTTCTAATTAGTTGAATATCATAATAGCACTATGCATTTTTTAAAAGAGAAAAATATACATCATAAATTCCCTGAAAAACCCAACGTAATTCCCTTATAAAACCGCAGTTCGGTTTACCTTCTCTTTTCTGCTGATTATAATCTTTATAGCACCATCTAATAACTTCCAGCTTCTTCTTAACCGAGAGATCATCATTGATGAATATATATTGTTTTGACATACACTGCGTTATATATTGGTGAGGTTGTTTCTTTCTGCTTAGTTTCAGTAGTGGGCAGTCGGCAGGATTGAAGACTGCCGGATGAAAGTTTCGAGAATCTGCCAGTTATTTTTGGATAATATTGCCCGTTAATAAACGTTAAACAATCCTTATTAATTTCACATTTTTTTGTAATGTGAAATAACTAATTTATACAGTCCGTATAAGTTAGGAAGATAAAAAATGTGAATTAAGGTTAAAAAAAGTTTGATTTTATTCAATAATACTTGTAATATTCTAATTATAGAAAAACGATTTATACAGAAAGCAACTGTCTGTGTTTACAGATTTATACAGACCGTGTAAACATTGTTAGGCGGCAACAAACACGAGCCATCGAAGAAGCAAATCATTATGCAAATCAGATGCAAGTTGGGCTTCCATAAATTAGAATGGGAACCACCACTTTCTTTCCGGGCTGGCTTTTGGAGGTGTCGGGATTGCAACATATCTTATCCCCTCCATAATGACCCGAACAACAAACCCAGTCATCAATGGCCTTCTGGCTGCAAGTTGGGCTTCCATGAATGGGATCTTTATAAGTGCGAGCTTTTCCTTAAAACATGCGAGCGTTGCGGGAAGCGACGCTCTCCGTTTGATTTTAGCTTTTATGCACAGAGCTACAAAGCCCGTGTTCGGTGTATTTTTGGACACCATAGATACCTAGGATTTAGTGATTGGTGCTACATTTGCCACAAAAAAAAAGACGTGGTGCGGCTGGGCCTGGCGGCACTTACGGATAAATATTAAGGACTCAAAAATGCCGCCTAACGAGTCGCCGGAGCCAACCGCCGTTGGCGCTTGCCGTTCCGCTATCGCGGTTCACATCGCGAGTCGGCGTTGGCCCAGTTTTGGGACGTTAGACATCATCTAATACCATACCATGAGAGGATAAAATGAGCATCTGGACAAAACTATTCGGAGGTTCACAACAAAGTTTCTCAACCAAGCTTTTGCTAGAGGGCACAGAGTTTTCACTATCCACGCAGGAAGAGCCATTCTTTCAGTCTTGTGCTTCATCGGGACAAGGAGCGCTCAAAATTTTATTTACTGAGTATTGGCCTGTTATGGTCAGAGGCTCCAAACGTAAGGTAATTGGTGGAGGCACACGTTTGCTATGCGCTCGTTGTTTTGAAGACATGCCGTTTTCCTTCCAGATGGCTCTGGACAAGGACGGTGGTGGCCCTGAAGTTACGATTGCCGTTGGCGAGAGATTGCCCACTAACCTGTTTGGTAGCGCGAAGAAGGCGTCGTGCCCGTGGTGCCATTCTCCAGATGGTATCCTTCTCTGGGATCACCCCTCATATGGAGATGTGACCAAGCAAGACATGGCGGCATTGCGCGAGCTTTGGCATCAGCGTTGCCTTCTTTGGTGGCGACAAAACAAAAACAACGAAGCACGGTGCGATACCTGTGGGCAAAGCATTCCGCGAGGAGATGGATACCACAACGGTTCACAGGTGAATTGCCAACAATGTGCACTAAAAGACACGAATGCTGAGGTTCAATCTAAAATGCGTGAGAAACCGGATTATTGTGGCACCTCAGAGCTTCGCCGTGCAAGGAATATTGTGTCTGGCAGGTGGCCTTTAGATCGCGGCAAATTGATTTGACCTCAAATTGATTTCAATTATTATGAATATGCTGTCTAACAATTCGCCGGAGTCAACGCCGGTTGGCGCGGTCAGTTCCGCTTCGCGGACCACGTTTTTTGGTCCGGCGTGGATGATCTTTTTTCGTTAGGCGGCATTACGCATCAAATAATACACACAACAAGCCAATAAAAACGAAAGGAAAAACAACATGAACTTATGGAATAAATTATATGAATCATGAGATATAAACAAAAGTTGTGTTTAGGAAGATAGGTGGTGTATCCACCGGTTGGTTGTTTCGCGACAGTCAGCCGGCCAAAAAACAAAAGGAAAGGATACACACACAATAAATAAAGATAACGTAGTAGCGATAAAAAAACCAGAGAGATTTGTTGATGACCCTATTTCAGACATTTTACGTCAAGGAGCAAGAGACTTGCTAGCCCATGCCCTGGAAGCCGAGATTGAAATATTCTTAAACCAATATAAAGATTTAAGAGACGAAACTGGTCTTCAGAGGATCGTGCGCAATGGTTATTTGCCCGAACGTCAGATTCAAAACGGGAATCGGACCGGTGCCTGTGGAAGTTCCCCGGACAAGGGATCAGTCTTTGCAGGAAGCGGAAAGGGTATCCTTCCGTTCAGCTATATTGCCGCCTTACCTGCGGAAGACCAGGAGCATGGAACAATTGATTCCGTGGCTGTATTTGAAAGGTGTTCCCACATAGAGTTTTCTTACAGGATTATGCATGGTCACCTTACACCTTTAAAGAAAAATTTTTCTCCTCGTGGATGTTTTACTGCCTTATGCCAAAGAGTGTGAAAGATTTGGGACCGCTGTTTTGAACCATGCCTATGTACATGCCCAATCCAGGGTTGATTAGTTCTGCAAATTCACCATTAGACAGTTCCGGCATCACGTATAGAATATATCTCCCTTTAATTGAAGAGTCCTCGATCTTAGCTAATTTGAATGCGAACTTGTCCTGTCCAATTTTCACCTTTGCAAAAGACACAGAAACTGTTCCAAGTCGCCTCTTTTAATCTTTTCATAGTGTGCTTAACGCAGTATTTTGGCCGCCTGCGCTTTCAGATTTTTCCAAACTGGAACCAATGCCGCATCCCCACAATCCTTTGCTGATAGCGCCAAATCCATATGTCTAATCACGTTTTCAGCTAGAAAATTGTGGATGTACTTCTGCATTTCTTCACCTTCAGGTATTTGCAATACGCCGAAGGCATTCTTGCAAATCAATTCATCGGCTTCTGTCAGTTTTCCGCCGCCGTCGTCTGCCTTCAAGACGGAAATCATAAAGTAATACCCGAAAATTCCCTCAGTGTAAAACGCTTTCAGCAGAGGTTCATATTTAGCTTCCCAAACCAAGTGCATGAGATCCATAAAACTCAGCATGCCCATGTCTCCATTGGCAATAGCCAGGAGCTTAGTGTTGGGCCATTCCCGTAAGAGACGACTATACCAATAATAAGAGTTGGCTAGATGTTTTCCGCGTTCAATCGAAAACAAGTAAAAACTCGACACATTACCTTTAAGTATCTTCTCAAAGGTTGGCTGAATTGTGTCCATTTGAAGGTAGGCAATGCGATAAACGGAAACCTCGCTGTGGGCCTGAATATCAAGTGCGATGGCGTTTACCAGCGACGTCTTAGCACTCTCCTGATTCTGCACAGGGCTATTCTGAAGTGCGGTCTCAACTTTAGGCTCGAGCGTCTTCCAACCGTCTAAATGCTCCTCGTAATGCCCGGGAAAACTCACGCGGCGGTCAACTCCGTTCGTACCGACGTTCAGTGGCGGCGCTGTGCCAGCTGGCTTGGTTTCTTGAGCCGGCAGCGTCTCAGCTATTGAGGCACGTGGTGGTGGCTTGATTAACAGAGCAACAATATCCGCGCAACCCGAATAAATGGCGAAGTCTAACGCCAACTCCCCCACATGAGTTTTTGTGTTTACATCAGCACCATACCTTAGAAGTATCTCGACCAGTTTTGCATCTTGGCGGAAGATTGCTGCAATCAGTGGAGCTTCGTCGCTTGTCGCGTTAACATCAGCACCGTTCTCAGCCAGCAATTGAACGCTGTCTTTGTAGCCAGCCATGATTGCCACATTCAAAGGGGTGTCGTGCTTGGCAATTCCATCCACGGCAGCACCATGCTGTATTAAAACTGTGGCGACGGATGTATAGTCGTGCTCGACGGCTCTGTACAACGGCGTGCGTCCCATGCTGTCAGTTGCATTCACATCCGCACCCTTGGCAAGAAGCAGCTCCACGACCGCCTTGTGATTATTCTTGGCTGCTTTAAACAATGGTGTTTCACCGCGCCAGGACCCGTCATCTGGGTGTGAATTCACTTCTGCTCCATGTTCAATCAAGAATGCGACCATTTCCTTGTGGCCCTGTCCTGCTGCCGTATACAACGGAGTGTGACCATGGTCATCTTTTGCATTTACGTTTGCACCCTCAGCTAATAGAGCCGCTCCAGCTTTCGTGTCGCCCATGAAAGCCGCGCTATGCAGTGCCTTGTCCCTAATGACTTTCGCATCAGGCTCTGCGACCGGCGATTTCTTTGCTCTGAATAGTTTGTTCAAAAAGCTCATGGCGTGTTACCGTTCCAATAGCGGAGTTATTGTTAGCTAAATTATTTCCATCCCCGCCACCACTTCCATTGAATTGATAAGAACTTTCTTTTAGTGGGATGAAATATAGAAGAAGCATACTTGTGTGTCAAGAAAATTATGCCACAAAATATTGGATGCAGATAGTGTTTATTATTGGTTGAAATGTTGAAGTTTAGTCATGGTTGACATTTTGAGAATAAGAAAGAAATAAACAAAAATCCGGTTTCTATACCCTGATATTTTCGCTAGCTCATCGACCTAATCTTGCCGCTAATAAAAAATGCCGGATACGCTCAATCAAATGAACACATCCGGCACTGTCGCCCAAAAAATAAGGGTTGATTAGCAGAAAAAGAAAGCCGGAAAGCCACAATCCTGCGGAGGCCACGAGCACGGAACATGAAGACCCTGGCGACCCGTTGTTTAAGGTCAAGACGAATAGGAAACCTGCCAGAAAACAGCCGAGGCCAATAAGACATATCGGTCCAATCAAGAAAACATTTTTGACGACTGTGATGAAAGAATTTTCTCCATCGACGGGACGACACCTTTTGGACAATCGAAGGATCATGAATTCTATGGAGTTACCATGCCAGCTAGAGTATTGACCACTATCCACATCTATACATTATATCTTGTGGCAGCGACATAGGGATCAAATCTTTAACCTTTACATTTGTCCATCTTTTTCTGCGTCTGAATAAATATTGATAAGAACTTCCTTTGGCTGTCTCTGTTTCAGTCAACAAACGTTGCCTTGACGCGCTTGGACACCCTAAAATAGCGAATCCAAATCGCGGCTCCGACTAAGTTGCAAAAGAGAGCCTTGACTTCCTCTATGGCAAACACTTCAGCACCCGCAGCAAGTTCTATGACAAGGAGAATGGCGGATGTTACTACGGTGACCTGAAAAAATGTGATGATAACCGCTGGCGCATTGCGTTTCTTGCCGAAGAAGAGCGTTGCGGTATAAATCATGAGTGCGAATATGCCGGTCTGTGTTGCGATTTTTAGAGCATATATGACTCCGAAGCCCGCATTTGCAACTTTGGAGACCATAGTTAATTCCCAGATGATAGCCACTATGCCAATGATGGGTCCCAATATGAACCCGATGGCAGTTAATATCAGCCATCCTCCAATGCCAACCAGATTTGAAGTCTGAGGTGGTGAATGAGGACAGGGACCAGAGTCTCGAAGAATTACTTTCCCACAATTATTACAGGTTATTACTTCTGATTTTTGTCCTGGTTCCAATGGATTCACGGCAAAATTAGCAGGTTTAGGTAAGGTGAGGGGAATAGACTCACCCCTAGCTTCAAGTACAAGTCGTATTGCTTCAAATGCTTCTTTAGTCCAATCATTTTCATTTTGCACTGCATAGATTATGCGCAGTTCTTCTGAGGTTTTCTTTTCCATAGCCTGTCTGCTCATTTCGACAGCATTAGTATCCATATTTCTTCCTTCCTTCAGATTGTTTGGTTACTACCGCTTGTAAATAATCATTTCTATCTTCCTTATTTCTCTGCACATTACATTCTTTTATAGAATCTTGATTCATTATTCTTGCAAAAAATCGAGACGATAAATGAGGCGGTTATAGAGCCTTAGGATTGTGACAAAAATAAAACCTTTACCGTATATTTTGGACACTATAAAAAGGCAGACTCCAGCCGACACACGCCTGTGAATTTGGTCTTTGCCCTTTGAGCGTTCCCGCTGTAGATTATTTTGCTCCTGCCCTGATAAGCAACTCCACGACCTCTTTGTGGCCTTGCTGGGAAGCCATAATTAACGCGGTTGCGCCGTTATTCGCCTTAGCATTGACATCGGCTCCCTTGGCGAGCAGCAACTGCACAACCTCTTTGTGGCCATTCTGGGAAGCCATAATCAAAGCGGTTGCGCCGTCATTCCTCTTTGCATTGACATTGGCCCCATTCGCAAGCAGCAACTCCACGACCTTTTTGTGGCCATCCTCAGAAGCAATATTCAACGCGGTTACGCCGTTATTCGCCTTAGCATTAACGTCGGCCCCCTTGGCGAGCAGCAACTCCACAACCTCTTTGTGATCTAGCTGGGAAGCAATAATCAACACGGTTGCGCCGTCATAGTACTTTGCATTAACGTCGGCCCCCTTCGCGAGCAGCAACTCCACGACCTCTTTGTCGCCATGCTGCGAAACAATATACAACGCGGTTACACCATCATTCGCTTTAGCATTGACGTCGGCCCCCTTCGCGAGCAGCAACTGCACAACCTCTTTGTGGCCATGCATGGAAGCAATCATCAACGCGGTTACACCGTCATTCATCTTGGCATTGACATCAGCCCCCTTTGCAAGCAGCAACTCCACAACCTCTTTGTGGCCATGCTGGGAAGCCTTAAACACCGCGGTTGCGCCGTCATTCCTCTTTGCGTTGACATCGGCCCCATTCGCAATCAGCAACTCCACGACCTCTTTGTGGCCTTGCTGGGAAGCAGTTATCAACGCGGTTGCGCCGTTATTCGCCTTAGCATTGACATCGGCTCCCTTGGCAATGAAAGATTTAACGGCAGACAGATCACCATCATATGCTGCCTTTCTGAAATCTTCATTCACACCGGCGAAAGCAGTAGTCGACCACAAAGCGAAAAACACTATCACCGCTATCAGTATTATTGACTTATTCCCCGTTTGCTTTGACATATTGTCCCCCTATTGTAATTAATAGTCCGTAATCACTGACTCCATCAGTAATTACGGCTCTGTTGAAACCATACTCACCAACACATAAATTTTGCTTTGCTTATGCGGTGAAGCGTTCGCCCAACTATACCGAGGCCTTCAAGGTTTTGCTCCAGCTTTCACTAATAAGGCTCTGATCTTGGCGTCTGTCGTCACCATCAGCGCGGTCTTGCCTTTGTTATCTTTGGCATTGACGTCGGCTCCCTTGGCGACCAGTGCTTGCACCATATGATAGAGGCCGTTTTGGGAGGCTAGAATTAGTGCAGTCGCACCATCTGTTCTCTTGGCATTAACGTCAGCCCCCTTTGCGACCAGTGCTTGCACAACCTCAGGGTCGCTTTTAAGCGAGCCAGTTGCTGGCCACATTTTCTGACTGATCATGCTGTGCGCGAGTATCACCTCGGGGCCGTGGGAGGCCTGAATCAGCGCGGTCGCACCATCTGTTCTCCTGGCATTGACATCGGCTCCCTTGGCGAGCAGCAACTGCACAACCTCCCGGGCGCGAACTACAGAGGCCTCCATCAACGCGGTCGTGCCGTCGGTCATCCTAGCATTAACATTGCCCCCCTTGGCGAGCAACAATTGCACGACCTCTTTGTCACCATTAAAAGAGGCTATCATCAACGCGGTGGCGCCGTTGGGTGCCTTGGCATTGACATCAGCCCCCTTTGCAAGTAGTAACTGCACTACATCTTTGTGCCCCTCCATGGAGGCTAGCATTAATGCAGTTGCGCCATCCTTCTTCGTCGCCTTGGCATTGACGTTGGCTCCCTTGTCGAGCAAAAACTGCACGACCTTCTTGTGGCCATTCAAAGAGGCAACCATTAATGCTGTTACGTCTTTATCGTCCTTTGCATTGATGTCGATACCTTTGTCAATAAAACGTTTAACGGCAGGAAGATCACCGCGTTCTGCTGCTTTGATTAAATCTTCATTCACACCAGCGATGGCAGCTGACGCCCACAATGCGCAGACCACCATCAAGCCCGCCATAAGTATTCTTGACTTATAACCTGATTGTTCTGACATATTGTTCCTCCTTCTTTTCATTACTAAGAAAATAAGCCGCGAGTATTATAAATAAAAACCGTTCAGAAAAACAGAAGTAATTTTCACTTGAAACAAAAGTTCTCAACAAATGTTGAGGCGTTAATTGTGTTTATTACTAAATTGAAATATTGCAAATTTTCATTGTCTCATAGGTATTCCTTTCATAAATGCTCATGAAACTAATTTTGCCGCTAATAAAAAAAGCCGGATATGCTCCATCAAACGAACATATCCAGCATGATCTTCTGTCGCTTCCATTAATGGTAAATCACTTTTAAAATATGACGAAATTTTCTTCCTTCTTCATAAATTCTGCATCTGCCAGCTTCTGATAATCGTCATCTGATCTTTTGGCGTAATTGTATGCAGTAATAGCGGCGATGATATGGCATATCAAACCCATTGTGCCGCCTGATCCGATCCAAAGACCGGGAGTAACAATCAGCCAGAAGATTCCTCTCCACAAAATGCCGTTGTAAAACTGACCAACTCCAAGAATAACAAAACTCAATATTGCTGCTGTGCCAGGTTTATTAATTGAT
>Ga0181520_10011980_pt1 | contig 11244 bp, 11 predicted proteins | sample PEATcosm2014_Bin_29_FD_132451 | JGI IMG/M metagenome (GOLD analysis project Ga0181520, IMG submission 132451) | Peatland microbial communities from MTU Mesocosm Facility, Houghton, MI, USA - PEATcosm2014_Bin02_30_metaG | ecosystem: Environmental > Terrestrial > Soil > Wetlands > Peat | place...
CAAAAGTGAAAGTTCAGATGGTCCTCGGCTTGGTCCTTGCCGCAATCACAGGGGCCATTGGACGTAGGAACCACCAGGGCAAGAGTCGATGGAAGTTCGCGGTGGGTTTGCTTACCGCAGGATTGTTGCTGACGCTGGCACTGGCAGGGTGCGGGGGCGGAGGTGTGACGACGACGCATAACCCCGGAACGTCGGCCGGAAGCTACACCCTGACGGTAACGGGCAGCACCGGTTCGGGAACAACTGCCCTGAGCCATACTATGACGTTCACCTTAAATGTGGGCTAGGCGCTGTCCCCTATAACTCTTTACTATGAACGGACGGGCATCGCCAATTCTCGAAGTGGGGGCACAAGGCCTTGTGCCCCTATAACGCCAAGGGACCTTCGCGACAAAGGAGTACCTGTTTCCTCGAACCCCGTTTCGGGGGACCGCAGGGCTGATTACTGGTGGGAGGGGCTGTTATCGACAGGCATTGGTTTCCCGTATGGGCCATGCGCTCGCGCTGCACGGTGCAACTTCCGGGTTCCCCTTCATCCGGGACTGAGTCCTGGGGCCTATTTCGGCGGGCGTGAGCCGGTGATCAGGATGTCCACCAGCCTTTTGGCGCTTTGCTGCCAGTCAGGGCTGGCCGCGACGTTGGCGACGCCGACAAGGGCTCGAAGTAGATCAAGTGGGTCGAGGTCATTACGGATGTCGCCGCTCCGGACCGCGCGCTTCACCAAGGCACGCAGGGCTTCTTGAACCTGCGCATAGGAAGCTTCGAACACCTTCTTGGGATCGCCCACCAGCGTATTCACTGCGGGCGCGATGAGCTGTTTCGTTGCGATACCATCAACGAACAACAATAGCCAGGCTCGCAATGCTTCCAGCGGTGGCATTGTCTCGGCAAGCTTCCGCTCCGCCGCTGCCAGCTTTTCGAGCTCAGACCGATAAACCGCATGGAGAAGTTCGGCGCGCGTGGGAAAGTGGCGATACAAAGTTCCAGGACCAACGCCTGAATCTTTGGCGATGTCGTCCAAGCTGGCGTTGGCGCCGAAACACGTGAACGCCTCCTTGGCCACTTCCAGAATGCGCTCGCGATTGCGCTGGGCGTCCGCCCGCGGCTTTCGATGAAGGGAAGGTGAAGTTTTTTTCGCCATCACAAGAATACCTGTAACCGGAGACAGTCTCCGCTCATCTACTAATGCGGAGACACTCTCCATTTTAACCAAACTGGCCTGTAGAAGGGAGGAAAATAAAGATGACGGAACAGACGAAGCTGGGTGGCACATTGACTCTTCCTGGTACCTCAACCAATCTTCGCCGAATGGGTTACGGAGCCATGCAACTGTCCGGCCCCGGAATCTGGGGACCGCCACGGGACGTTGACGCGGCCATTGCCGTTCTGCGAGAGGCGGTTGACTTCGGGGTAAACCATATCGACACCAGCGATTTTTACGGCCCGCAGGTTACGAATCAAATTATCAAAAAGGCCCTTCATCCCTATCCGGCCGGACTGACAATCGTAACCAAAGTGGGGGCCCGGCGCGGTGCAGACAAATCGTGGATCCACGCCCTTTCGCGGGAGGAGCTGACCAGAGGCGTTCATGACAATCTTCGCAATCTTGGGCTCGACGCGCTCGACGTTGTCAACCTTCGCGTGGGCGAAATCACGGCTCCAGCGGAAGGATCCATCGAGGAACCTTTGAGTGTGCTGGTCGAGTTGAAGCATCAGGGACTGATCCGTCACCTCGGTCTTAGCAACGCCACCCCCCGGCAACTCCAGGAGGCGCAGAGAATCACGGAGATTGTTTGCATCCAAAACTTCTACAACGTGGCCAACCGCAGTGACGATGCCTTTATCGACGCTCTCGCGCCGCAAGGCATCGCTTACGTCCCGTTTTTCCCGTTGGGCGGGTTCACACCGTTGCAATCGTCGGTGCTCGACCGGGTAGCGGCATCCGTGCAGGCGAGTCCCATGCAAGTCGCGCTTGCCTGGCTTCTTCATCGTTCTCCCAACATTTTGCTGATCCCCGGAACCTCTTCGCTAAACCATCTTCGCGACAATCTCGCTGCCGCGACGTTGAGACTCCCTTCGCATCTTATCGCCGAGCTCAACGCGATCGCCGAAAGCGCGCGGGCGGCGGCTCAACCGGCACACTGATTATACGTTTGGTGCTGCCCTAATTTGAACGTAGCGCCGCCCCTGAGGGCGGCATGTGCCGGGCTAAAGCCCGGCGCTGGAGTTTGTACATTTGAGATGAAATAAACGATGAAAGAACGGAAACGGTGGAGTGCGAGGGAGTCAGCCCTCGCCCCTTTGGGGGATAGGGTGGCTCGCATCCGGCGTTCTCATCAGCCGGGGCGAGACGGGTGAGGGGGTCGAAACCGTGAGTTCTCCGCATCCTTACCGGAAGACGCGCTCCCTAACACGCACCACGGGACAGACTGCCAAAGCCCGCGAGCTTCGTCGCGCCTCAACGGGATGGTACCTGAAAGCCTGCGGATATATCGTGCTGCGAATTTCCAACGGCATGGTTTTCGAAGCCCCGGGGCTGTTTGTGGGAAAAGTGGCGGCCATGAGGTGGTCGCTACCGGAGGCGTTGGGTTGAGCAGGTTTGGGTTTTGACCCCCTCACCCGGCCCGCCCCCGCTGGTGAAGGCGCGGGTTGCGGTCCACCCTCTCCCCCAAAAGGGGCGAGGGATGAGATTTGTGTTGGAGCGTTTCGAAATGTAGAAACTCCAGTGCCGGGCTAAAGCCCGGCGCTACATCCCAAATCAGTGGAGCAAGTAGCACGGACCTGCGGCGCAAGGTCCGCGTCTCTTCTGCTGCCAATGCACGGATGAGGAGCGCGTCATTTTCACCGCCGCGTGACGGTCGCATCGGAACGCCACAGGGCAATAACCGGCACGCGCGGCTTCCGGCGGGCGGGCTTGGGATTCTTCGTGGCCATACGAAGAAATCTTGTAACCGGCGACCCGCTCCAGTCATCTATCTATGCGGAGACAATCTCCGCTTTACCAAAATCACTGCGGCTCGTCAACAGCGGCTCCGTTGATACGGAACCCGAACGGGCCAATAGAAGGAGAAGGCGAATGATAGAAGTATTGGGGGCGACCTCAACAACCGAAGATGTTCTGGCTGGTGTGAACCTGCACGGTAAGCGGATTCTGGTTACGGGAGTTTCGGCCGGTTTGGGCGTCGAGACGGCGCGGTCGCTGGCCGCGCATGGAGCGCACGTGGTCGGCGCGGCGCGGGATTTGAGCAAGGCTCAAACGGCGACCGCGCAGGTGCGAAAGGACGCCGCAGCCAACGGTGGGACCTTCGAGATCGTGGCGCTTGACCTTGCCAGCCTGAAAAGCGTCCGTGCCAGCGCCGACGCCCTGCTTGCCAAGGGCGAGCCTTTCGATGTGGTCATCGCCAACGCGGGCGTGATGGCCACTCCCTTTGGCCACACGGCGGACGGCTTTGAGACGCAATTCGGCACGAATCATTTGGGCCACTTTGTGTTCGTGAACCGGATTGCCTCACTGATTCGCCCGGGAGGACGGCTGATCAATCTCGCTTCTTCGGGTCACCGCTTCTCCAACGTCGATCTTGAGGATCCCAACTTTGAGCGGACCCCTTATGAACCATTCGTCGCCTATGGCCGCTCGAAGACAGCAAACATTCTCTTCGCTGTGGCATTCGACCAAAGACACCGGGGCCGGGGCGTGCGGGCCGCCGCCGTGCATCCGGGAGCGATCCAGACCGAACTGGGCCGCTACATGGATACCGGCCAACTCCAGAAGTTCCTCGACACAGTAAATCAGCAACTGGCGGCGGAGGGTAAGAGCCCGTTCCAGTTCAAGACCATTCCGCAAGGAGCCGCAACGTCGGTGTGGGCCGGAGTTGTCGCCCCCGCTGACGAGATCGGTGGCCAATACTGCGAGAACTGCCACGTTGGGCACGTGGTTCCGGACGACGCCGTCATCAGCTCCGCCAGTGAAGGCGTGCGCGGATACGCGCTCGACCCGGACAACGCCGAGGCGCTTTGGAAGAAGAGTGAAGTTCTCGTGGGAGAACGGTTCGGCCAATAACCAACGCACAGCGCGCACAACCGGCCGGGCCACTGAAAATGAGAAGGAGGACGAAATATGCGTGTCTTCGTTACCGGCGCGACCGGATTTGTCGGCTCCGCCATTGTCAGTGAACTGATCGCCGCGGGACACAAGGTGCTCGGCCTGGCCCGCTCGGATGCTGGAGCGGCGGCCCTTGCCGCGGCAGGGACTGAAGTGCATCGAGGCAATCTGGATGACCTGGAAAGCCTGCGCAGCGGAGCGGCCAATTCCGACGCGGTAATTCACACCGCCTTCAACCACGACTTCTCGAAGTACGTGGCGAACTGTGAAGCCGATCGGCACGTCATCGAGGCGCTCGGCGACGCTCTTGCCGGCTCCGGCAGACCGCTGATTGTCACCTCCGGAACCGGGATGGCGAACTCAGGGCCAGGCCAGCTCAGTACTGAAAATGATCCGCCGGCCAGTTCGAAAGTGATTCCTCGTGCGGCTTCGGAAGAGGCGGCCGCTTCCGTCGCGGCTCGAGGGGTCCGCACTGCCATCGTGCGCCTTCCCCAGGTGCATGACACGGTGAAGCAAGGTCTTGTTACTTATGCCATCCAGGTCGCCCGCGAAAAGGGGGTTTCGGCGTACGTCGGTGAAGGGCTCAACCGCTGGCCTGCTGCTCACCGCCTCGATGCTGCCCGGCTGTACCGGCTGGCGCTGGAGAAGGCAGACGCAGGCGAAAGATTTCATGCCGTCGCAGAACAGGGAGTGCCCGTCCGAGAGATTGCGGAAGTTATCGGCCGCGGCCTGAAAGTGCCCGTGGTCTCCATCGCACCGGAGGAGGCCGCCAAACACTTTGGATGGCTCGGACCATTCGCTGGATGGGATATCCCGGCCTCGAGCGCGTATACACGGGAAAAGCTGGGATGGAACCCCACCGGACCGGGCCTCATCACCGATCTCGAGAACATGCGCTACTTCCCAGCCTGAAAAATGAAAAGAAAAGAGATTATCGTTGTTCCCACTTGAACAGGGCGCATCGGATCGCCGGGGGTCGCGAACCTTCTTGCTGCCAACGAGGCTGCGGGTGTGATTGCGCGTGATCCAGCCGGGCCCGCCGCGGAGGCCCGGGCCAAAGTGGAGACCGTAAGGCGTTCAAGCGATGACGCGAGCATCCTCCTGCACGCTCGCGAAGGCACGGAGAGCTTATTCCCGGTCATGCCCCTTTCGTTTAACACGAATTATGTCAGGGACTATTATCTGCGGTTCACGCGCCCCGTCTACCGCGAAATCGCGGGCGGCGCATAAATCGCTTCCCCATGTATGTGCCCTTGGGTTGGTGGTGCAGACATAAACGGCAATGTCTGCGCCACCCGTGGTTAGGCCGTCAATGTTGCCTGCGGGGCGACACCCGCAGAGATTACTAACCCTTAGCGACTAAGCTCGAACCCCGTATCTCGGGAGTTTGAATGCGTGGGCACTTCTACGGTTCGGCGACTTAGCGGCAAACCGGGTGCCGGCTAGGGAAGGCAGCTTCCTTTCTCGCCGATGTACCCGAGTGCTGGGTGGCGCATACCTTGGTTCTTATGGATGCAACTCTTCACCCGGTCATCTAAACTGCGCCGATTGGGGGAATGTCGGGTTGAACTAAGTGCCGGGCGGGAGGTGCCGCAACGCGACGAGGGGACGCACAAATACAGGGCGATGTATGCGCCACCCACGAAAATCCGAAGAACCGCAGAGTGTCAACGGCACGGACCCGGCGCTTTTGGTTCAGCGTAGATCAGGGACCCGTCGGGTCGGCAACCCAGGCCGCGTCAGCGGCCTGTGAAATGAGCAGCGGCTTCAAAGGCAAGACAGGATGGGCCCGATGAGAAGGACTGCCAGTACAGCAGGCGAAGCAGACCCGCTTGCGTTCCTCTGGCTTTGGTCCGTAGTAGCTATCAGAATGGAAGAAAACATCGTCGCCGGCGTCAGCATGAATGAATCCCCAGTCACCCGAGCCACGCCTGTAACTCGTCACTATGCCAGCACGCCTTGACGCATCGGAGTAGCAGAGGGCAGAGCAGGTCTTGATCAGCTGATCTGCGGTGGGTCTCGCACCGGGGTCGGTTCTGAGACATGCCGTAACGATCTCCCACAACTCATCAACTAGGCCCGTGAACTGACCTCTGCCTGAAAACATGAGAGGCTTGGGTGGCAACTGACACTTGAGGATTGTCTCGACTGCAGCGAGACCTTCTCCGAACGGCGTCTTTCCAGACATGAGTCTATAAAGAAGTGCCCCAACTGACCAAATGTCGGCTGGCAGGCCCGCGCCCTTCTCGCGTCTAACCACCTCTGGAGCCATGTAAGGAATCGCGCCCAGAACAGTGCGGGAAGCACTGATCGAGTCGCTCTTGACATTATTTGCGATTTCCTGTGCCGCCATCTTTGCAATTCCAAAATCCGTGACCTTCATAAATGACATGGAATGGTCCATGCTTACCATGATGTTACTCGGCTTGAGGTCTCGGTGAAAGACGTTGACACGGTGGCATACGGCGATCGCCCGAATTAGATGGTGGATTAAATGAGCTGCAAGATGAGGGTCGAGGTAATCGAATTCATTGTCCAACCTGTCCTGCAAGTTACTTCCTTGGATCAGTTCCTCGATCAGGTGGTCACGCCCACCTTCGGAAAAGTAGTCGAGCGTCTGGGCCACATTGGCATGGATTACCTTTGCGCTCATTCTCGCGCTTCGTGCGAAGCGCTTCTCGGCTGATGGGTGCTTCGGCACCTTCAGGGCCACCTCTCTGTTGAAGCTCAGATCAACAGCGACGTACACTTCCTGCATACCGCCCTCCGCAAGGAAGCGCTTGACTTGGTACCTCCCGATTAGTATTTCTCCGGCCTTGTGAATTTGCTGTATCACAGGACCACCTCCGGATGAGACATATTTACCGGAACAAATTTGCGCGCCTGTTTCAACGGTGGTGCCCCTAGCGTAATGACGCATGCGTCCGGCAAAATATCATCTGCCTTGGCCGGATTATTGTTGATGTAGACATCGCCGGTTACGGCTGCCACTACGAATGCCAATCCGCTGTATTTTACGGTGATTGTATCATTCCCTGCCGGCAGCCTCGCAGCCTTCCCCTGGTCTGACAGGACATAGGTTTTGCCCTCGTAATGAATAGTTGCCCGGTGTCGTCCGAACAGGAGGTGCCTTTTCAATGTGTCGCGAACGCACGGTGCATGCGGTCGGCGACTCGGGTTCGGGAGCAATGTGGCGTTCAGCACTTCTACAATTTCAATTGGGAGTGACATCCCGGCGGTGGAGAACGATGGCGCGGCCGTTAATGATTGCGGGGGGACCTCAAGCAGACTCGGAGGCAGCACTCCGTTGAGCGCCATGAACCAAGCTGTGGCACCGAAACCATACACATCTGCCGCAGCACTGAAATGGGCTGGGAGCGAGCCATAGAACTCCGGACCAACAAATCCCGGCGTGCCACGCGCCTGGGGAGTGACGCCTTCCGGTCGAGCAACACTCGAAAGCCCAAAATCCAGTATCTTGAGCACAGACTCGGCGTCAAATTTCACGTTGCGTGGCGTCACGTCCCGGTGGACCTTACCCGCAGCGTGGATATCTGAGAGCGCACAAGCAAGCTGGTAAAGGATGCGAAGAAAATCCTCTTTCTGGATATTCGTGCGCTCCACGTACTCCTCGAGGGTCGGACCCGGCACAAACTCCTCGACTATCGCGAAATGCCCGCTTTTCTTATCCTCAAGCACGTCGTACACCTGGGTTACGTGCTTTGATTTCAACCCAGAGAGAATTGCAAGCTCTTTGCGAACTGCTCCCTCGGTGATGGGGCTTTTCGGCGCTTTGAGTGCCACTTGTCGGTCAAGAAATTTGTCTCTGCAGAGGTAAACGAAAGCCTGACCACCTGCAAGCGTTTTGTTTAAAAACTCGAAACGGTCTGGAAGTCTGAAAGGAGGGGGGCTAACTGTCTCCTTGTTGGCCATGGCTGGTGCTCCGGTTGCCTGAGTTTGATGGGGGGGTGCTCGAAGGCGAAGTTTCCACAGCGAGGGTTTTCTTGCCCTCACTGTCATCGCCCTTGCCATCGTCGAGTTGGACCGGGGAAGAGACGAGAGAGGATTCGTGTGGAACAGGTCGTTCCCCGGAGGGCTCATTCCCCTTGGATCCATTCAATTCTGATGAGGCGAAATGCGAGGATTCCACCGTCTCGGGCTTCTCGCTAGGAATTTCGGCAGCTTGCAGGATCTCGATTTGCAGCGTGCGGGGTTCCGATTTCTGCTCCGATGAGCGCGGGGGCTTCTCAGCTTCTACTCGCTTCTGTCTCTTCCTTGTTTTAGACACCGGTGACCGTGCCGATGTTTCAGCGAACGGACGTGGCCGTTCAGCAATGGGCCGAGGTCGATCAGCTAATGGTTGAAGTTGATCTGCCAAGGGACGAACTTTGTCTGATAACGAGTGCCTAGGAACGAAATGTTGTCCGTACCGGGGCAGGACCATTTCATTAGGTCCCGATGCTGCCTCGATGCAAAGTTCGAGCTTGCCAAAGCTATCCCATATTTCCAACAAGCCCGGATCCGGTCTTAGTCGTGCCGTTAGAGTGGAGGTCATCTTTGGATCAATACAAATGACAGAGGCATTGTCCTTCCCACCACACCAATTTGAAAGGAATATTGCCCGTCTGGCAGTCTCCGAAAGAGAGGGGGCATGAATAACGACACTTTCCAGAGTGTCAAACGCAACGCTGTGGGCACCATCCGAGGAAATAAGATATCTTTCACCCGCAGCCGTGGGATTCAGCGGGTATATACGGGGTTCAATGCCGTCACCCATTCCAATGAATTGAACGAGTTCCTCAGCAAAGGTATCGGCCTGGTCATCGGTTGGAAGGCTTCCCATCACTCGCTTCACTTGTTCGGCAATCGTATCGTCTATGCTTATCTGGTGCAGGCGACCCGACGGCGAAAACGAATGCAGGCGGCTGTCTCCGGCACTAACCCCAGCAACCTCGCGGTCAGAAAAAATCAGTCCAACTATGGTTGTTCCGCCTCTATGCCTGAATTGACGATATACCCGAGCATTTGCCGCCTCCGTCGAAGCACGTAGCCTATTCTCGATAGTGCCCATGGAATTGCGGATTAACGCATCAACAAATGTGCCCAGTGCGATCTCGGCGCAACGGGCCCCGTCCGCCATTCCACCCATGCCATCAGCCAGCAAACACGCAACAAATGAGTGTTCTCTTGACAGGTTGCTTGCAAACCTGACAATTATCGCCCGATCTTGATTCTCGCGTCGGACCTCACCAATCGTCGTGCCTATCGAGGCTGGCAACTCGGGGAGGTCAACGAAAGCCGTCGACTTTGTGGGCCGCGCCAGCCAACTTGACAACCGTTCAGCAATAGGAGCGCCGACAGGGTGCCTCATCCCATTAAGGCGATCGAGGTACTCGGCACCAGCGGCCAAAAGTCTCACTCGAATGTATCCGACATCGTTGGCGTACTCGAAGAATTCATCTATGTTTCTAAATTCGGTAAAAGGACGGAAGCGGGAATCGTTCTTGGAATAAACCTCAAGCGAGATGAGGCCGTCCGTACCCCATTCCAAGAGGATTTCCCGGATATGCCTTATATCTATTCCAAAGGTTCTTGCCAATATGGAGGCGCGAGCAGAATAGCCTTCTGCACCGCAATTCTTCAATTGCATGAAGAAATCGTGCTCCATATCCTCGTACTTCGTCATTGGGTCGACTCCATACGGGTTAATATTCCCGACCCCAAGCGTAGTATACATCAATCCAGGCTCCGCGTTTCAATCCGCCCACCATGGTCGCCGTGCGGTTGCGTCGCGGCTCAGATATTTTTGAAACGATACACCCGGCATACTTTCACTTGGCTGGCTGGCGCAGGGTGAAACCCTGCGAGCGAGAGAAAGGATGTCAGGTACCCTTTCTTTCCTAAATAGCCAATATTGCAGGAGCGGGTGCAGAGCGAGTGCGGATGCCGAAAAGAGAAAACTTCCCGGGGAGGATGGCGCGGACGGCGGGCTGGCGCGGAGTCAAACGTTGCGTTTTGGGATAATTGGGATGACAAACGGAAAGGGTCAGAGACGCTGATCGCAGAGCTGTGCTCACTCTGATGCGCCAAGCCGCCGGAAGTGACCCTTCATCCGTCCCGCGACGGCTGGTGAGTGCACCCGTCGCGGTCCACCTTCTCCCCTCGGAGAAGGCCAGACCCATCGCGCACGCGTGCGAAAAGAAATTTTCCCTCTCCGCAGGGGAGAGGGGGGACCGCAATGCGGAGGGGGCCCCACGTTCTGCTGGTTGTGGGGGTGAGGGGTCACTTCCTCGCAGTCACCTCCGACTCAAATCACATTGACCATAAACGGCCTACTCGCAGAAGTGCAGCCCTTGATGCCCCCGATATCCCCTCCGAGGAAGCTTGTTGTGGCATGGCACTCGATGGGATTGACCGCGAGTAATGCCGTACGGTTTGCCAATTCCCTGTCACGCGGTCGTATTGTTGCCAAACCGCACAGAGGGTCTGCGGTGACATCGCTGGAGGTTGATCCGGACCCCCTGTCAGGAATTGGGAAACTCCAGGGCAAGGTTGAAACCCCGCCCTTCCACCGGCGCCGAATCGTTGGGCGTTAATGCTTTTGACTTACAAATTGGTTTAAACTCGTGCGCGAGGAATCGACTCGCGCGTTTTCCTGCCGATGCGTCCCTACGGATTGCAACTGGGGAGGTTGGATCTTGAACAAGGCTGAAAGCAATAAATCCGTGCTCGTTCAGATTATTCATGACGGCATGGGTGTGGCGGACACGGAGTTACAACATGCTTTGTTGCGAAAGTATTTGCTTCTGCTTCTTGAGAACAACACTCTGCCGGAGGCGATTTGCTTTTACACATCGGGCGTCAAGATGGTCGTGGAGGGCTCACCGGTTCTCGACGCTTTGCAATTATTGGAAGCCCGCGGCGTTCGCCTGATTATTTGCAAGACCTGCCTTGACCACTACGGCTTGACGGAAAGAGTTCGCGTTGGAATTTTCGGCGGCATGGGAGACATTATCGCCGCCCAATGGTTGGCCGGCAAAGTCATAACACTTTGACTCTCACCCCTCGCGCTGCCGCCAAACCCTGGGAAGGAGTTTTCGTCCAAGCTTATCGCCCACGTAGCCGACCACCAGCGCGGCCAG
>Ga0181520_10011981_pt1 | contig 11244 bp, 10 predicted proteins | sample PEATcosm2014_Bin_29_FD_132451 | JGI IMG/M metagenome (GOLD analysis project Ga0181520, IMG submission 132451) | Peatland microbial communities from MTU Mesocosm Facility, Houghton, MI, USA - PEATcosm2014_Bin02_30_metaG | ecosystem: Environmental > Terrestrial > Soil > Wetlands > Peat | place...
AAAAGGCCAGAACGTTCGCCTGGCAGCGAAACTTCTCGGATGGAAGATCGACATCAAGAGCGAGGAAGAGAAGCGCCAGGAAGTCGAGCAGCAGATGCAGGCGCTCTCAGGCGGTCCCACAACCCCAATCGAGCAAGTGACGGAGTTGGGCGAAGGAATCATTCAGAAGCTTGTGGCTGCGGGCATCACGACGGTTGAAAACCTGGCCGACATGACGCCGGAGCAGCTCGAGGAAATTCCAGGCATCGGCGAGAAGACATTGGAGCGCATCAGTGTGGCAGTCCGCCACTACTTCGGCCACTTCGAAGAAGGGGAAGAAGGCCATGTGCCTTCCGCGACCGAAGAACCGTCGGAAGGCGAAGCAGCGGAGTCTGCCGCGGCCGACACCGAAAATCCCTCGGAAGGCTCATCGGAAATTGCAACGGCTGAGCCGGTCGCCGAAACCGCTGAAGCGGAACTCGAAAACTCGCAGGAAGTTCTTGAAGAAGCCGAGAGCGTTCGAGCAGCGGAGGCGGAGGACGAGGTCTCAGAAGCCACGACAGTAGAGCTCGAAGCAAACGCGGAATCGGAAGTGGAAACAGAGAGCCTGACAGCTGCCGAGTTGGCGGTCGAGAATGTGCCGCCGGCCGACGAGGCAGAGTTGTCTGAGCTGGAAGCGGAAGAAAACGAAGAAGGCAAGACCGAAACCGATGAATAGGCCGAATAAGTCGGCGTGTAACATACGCCGCTTTTTTCAAGGCGATTCAGGCGATAATGGAAGTTCAAGCACAAGCCATGAGGTAGCTATGAGCAACTAACGGCTTTGGGCAGCATTTCTGAAAAGAGGCGGATGAGTAAGGTTCGAATCAACGATCTCGCGCGAGAGTTAGAAGTCAAGAGCCGCCAGATTCTTGACGTATTGGCGGAGCTTGGCCTGGGAGCGGGCAAGACCCACTCCAGCTCGCTCGAAGAGAATGAAGCCGAGAAGGTTCGCGGGCAGTTTGCCGCGCGCGCGGGCAATCACACAGGTTCCGGGTCGAGTTCGCGCAGCTCTCAGGCCGTCGCACCCAAGATTGACCTCTCGCACGTCTCCAAGCCCGGCGACGTGATGAAAGCGATTCTGGCCAAAAAGCAGGAAGACGAAGCCGTTACCAGAAGGCCGTCGACGCCGTCTCGACCGGCTCCTATTGCTGCACCGGCAAACCCGGCCAAGCCAGCCTCGCCCGCTGCGGCTGCGCCTCCGGTGCCCACTCGCCCTGAACCCAGAAAGATCATGCCGCCGGTCAGGCAGGCGCCTCCCATCGTTACCGCCCCGCCCGCAATCCGCGCCATTGCCAGCAAGCCTCCGCTCGGCCCGGTTGTCGCCAAGGCTCCTGCCGTGGTCGCTCCTGTGCGTCCGGCCGTAGCCGTTGTCCCGCCTCCCGTCGCCGTGGTGGTCAAGCCCCCCGTCCTATCCCCTGCTCGTGAGGGACAGGCACACATTGGAGAACCCGCACCCTCTGCCAAACCGCAGACGACTCCACCTGCGCCAATAGCACCGGCAGCGGTTGCCGTCGAGGCTGCTTCAGCTCCTTTACCTTCTGTCACGGCCGCGGTTTCGACGGAACCTCCAATAATGAGCGTCGCTTCCGCGCCAACCCTTGAGAAAGTTCATACGCCAACTTCATTCATTGAAACACCTGCTCCAGCGCCGTCCGAAGCAGTTGCCGCAGCACCAGTAGCATCGCGAGTTCCCGATGTAGCCCCGCCACCAATTCGACGGGTCGTGATGCCGCAAACCGGGCCGAGGCCGGTCTACAAGGCGCCGCTGGGAGTTCCGGCTGCCCACGCTCCCTCTGCATCATTCGCTCAGCCCGGCGTGATTCAGCGCGGAAGGCCCATCTTCGATCGACGGCCCGCTGGAGGCCCCGCAAATGCCGGCGGCTTCACTCCGCGTCCTCCGCAAGGTCAAGGCGCTCCGGGACAATTCCCCGGCGGTCCGCGCCCCAAACATCCTACGCGCACCACGCCTGGCGGTTTCGCGGGGCCAGGCGGACCCGGAGGTCCAGGCGCTCGTCCAGGCTTCGGGGCACGTCCAGGCTTCGGCGGCCCTCCGCGCCCAGGTGGTTTTGGCGGCGCACGGCCCGGATTCGGTGGCGCTCCCGGCACAACTCCGCCTCCAGGCGAAGCGCCACGTGCGCAACGAGCCAGCAATGCCAGGGGCCGCGGCGGTCGCCAGCAGTATCCCAAGACGAAGGAAGGCCCGATGAAGGGCTTTGTGCCGCCGCCACGCTTCGGCGGTGCGCCACAATTCAGTACAGAACCGCTGCCCATCACCCGCGAAATTACGGTGACCGAGGGCATCAGTGTGAAGGACCTGGCAGAAAAGCTCGAAATCCGCGCCAAGGACCTAATCGCCATGCTGCTCATGCGCGGCGTCTTCGTCACAGTCAACCAATCGCTCGACGCCGAAATGGTCAAGGACGTTGCAGCCAAGTTTGGCGCAGCTGCCACCGTGATCAGTTACGAAGAAGAGCTGGCCAATCAGGCAATCGAAGAGGTGCTTGAGGCACCCAACTCCAACGAGCTCGAAGTGCCCCGTGCCCCTGTGGTCACGGTCATGGGTCACGTCGACCACGGCAAAACCTCCCTGCTCGACGCCATCCGTGAAACCGACGTAGCAGCAGGCGAAGCTGGCGGTATTACGCAGCACATCGGCGCCTACAAAGTCCGATTCACCAAGGAAGGATCGCCGGCCTCCGGGCGCGAGATCGTTTTCCTCGATACCCCGGGCCACGAGGCATTTACGCGCATGCGCGCCCGCGGAGCCAAGGTGACGGACATCGTCGTCATCGTCGTGGCCGCGGATGACGGCGTTATGCCGCAGACCCTCGAAGCCATCGATCACGCTAAGGCCGCAGACGTGCCGATCATTGTTGCCGTAAATAAAATCGACAAGCCCGAGGCCAATCCCGACCGCGTCAAGAAGCAGCTTGCCGACCGAGGACTCATCCCGGAAGAATGGGCAGCCGGCGGCGAGGGCACGGTTTTCGTCGAAGTCTCCGCGAAGAAACGCATCAATCTCGATCTGCTCCTCGAAATGATCTGCCTGGTTTCCGACATCAAGGCGCCTAAAGCCACTCCGACCCGCAAAGCTGTCGGCTCCGTGCTTGAAGCACAGCTCGATCGCGGCCGCGGCGCCGTCGCCACCGTCCTGGTTCAGGACGGCACGCTGCACCTCAACGACAGCTATATCGTCGGCAACACCTTCGGCAAAGTCCGCGCCATGTTCGACGATCGCGGACGCGCCCTCGAAGAAGCCGGCCCATCGACGCCAGTCGCCGTGCTCGGTCTCGAGGCCATGCCCGACTCCGGCGACACCTTCCTCGTCGTTGCCGATCGAGACAAGGCCAAGGGCATCGCGCAATACCGCAAGATGAAGGAGCGCGAGGCGCAGCTTGCCAAAAGCTCACGCGTCTCACTCGAAGGGCTGGCGGAGCAGATTCGCACCGCCGGCGTCAAAGACCTGCCCCTCATCATCAAGGGTGACGTCACCGGCTCCGTCGAAGTGCTTGCCGATTCCCTGGTCAGAATGTCCACTGACAAAGTGCGCGTCAAGGTCATCCGCTCCGGCGTCGGGTCCATCACCGAAAGCGACGTGGATCTGGCAACTGCCTCGAACGCCATCATCATCGGCTTCAACGTGCGCCCCGAGCGCAAGGCCGCCGAGCTGGCGCAACAGGAAGGCATTGAGATCCGCCTCCACTCCATCATCTACGAGTTGCAGGATGAAATGCGCCTCGCCATGATGGGTCTGCTTGATCCCACGTTCAAGGAAAGCTATCTCGGCCGCGCCGAAGTGCTCACCGTCTTCAGAATTCCCAAGGTCGGCACCATCGCCGGTTGCCGCGTACAAGACGGCGTAATCCGTCGCGACGCGGAAATCAAAGTGATGCGCGACGGCGAGCAGGTCCACAAAGGCAAAGTCGCTTCGCTCAAGCGCTTCAAGGATGACGCCCGCGAAGTCACCAACGGCATGGAGTGCGGCATCGGTATCGCCAACTACGGCGACCTGAAAGAAGGCGACATTCTCGAAGCCTTCTCCACCGAGAAAATGGCCGCCGATCTCGGCCAACTCACCTCCGCCAAAGCATAGCCTTCCTCCGAAACAAAACAGGCCCGCATTCTCCGCGCGAGAGGCGGGCCGTTTCATTTCTAAATCCAGAGAATCCGAATACCCGGCGCTTCGCCCCCGCAGCCCAAGGGGATCGCAGGATTCCAGCACCGGGGGCCAACCGCGCATAATCAACCGCGAGATCAATCCGCGATGGCTTCGAGTTGATTGGCAGCTTCGACCTGATGGACGCTGGCGGTATCCCCCTCGCCAGGATAAGTAGAAGGTGAACCCGAATCCGATTTGCCGGCCCTGCCATACTGCCGTGGCGAACAACCCATTACCCTCTTGAAAGCTGTGCTGAAGGCGCTTTCCGATTCATAGCCGAGCGACCGGGCAATCGCGGAAACGGGATCGCTTGAGTTCGCGACCTTGTCCCCAGCCAGCAGCATGCGCCAGCGAGTCAGATATTCCATCGGCGGCTCCCCGACTGTCTGTTTGAATTTCAGCGCAAAGGTCGATCGCGACATGCCCGCACGTTCCGCCAGTTTCTGTATCGTCCAGCCATGCCCCGGCTCGTCGTGCATTGCGGTGATCGCCGCGCTCATCTGTTGATCCGCCAGGGCGAAGAGCCACCCAACGCCGCCTTTCAACCCTTCGGCCAGATGCAGCCGCAGAGCCTGCACGAGCATCAGGTAGGCGAGCTGCTGCGCCACCAGAAATCCACCCGGCTGCGACTCGCGCAGTTCCTCCCTCATCCGCTCCAGAGACCAGCGCATCGCCGCCTTGTCCGACTCTTTCCGGAGATGCACGATGGGCGGCAACACGCCCAGCAGGATCCCGGCGTGGCTGCCGGCAAACGCAAAGTGCCCGCCGGCAATAAAACAATCCCCACCCCCATTGAACGAATGAACGCTGCCATTTCGCTTGTTTGCAAAAATCGTACGAGCGTCAATGGGCGTCAAACTCAAGTCGCTTGCAAGGCGGAAAGGCCGCCCACTCGGCAGCAGGAAGCAATCGCCCGTCTTCAGGAGCACCGCGTCGGGAACGCCTTCGACGGCCAACCAACACTCGCCGGAAACGACCGCGTAGCATTTGATGCCCTCATGCCGTGGGAACTGAATCGACAAATCCCCACCCACATCGAAACCACCCGCCGAATAACTGCGCGGTTTCAGCAGCGACAACACATCGGACAGCGGATCCATAAGCTATCTCACGGGCATTAGACGATTGCGAAGATAATACGGACTCTCAATATAGATCGTATCTCGCGGTCGTCCATCTTAAGGATACCCGGCCTGCGAATGCGGTCCGGAAATCGAATACGGCCATGAAACTTGGTCATGCAGTGAAGTAAAGGAGAAATCGAAATGCGTGTTTTCGTCACGGGAGCCACAGGCTTCATTGGTTCTGCCCTTATTCCGGAACTCATCGACGCAGGCCATCAGGTGCTCGGACTGGCTCGCAGCGATGCGGGCGCAAAATCTCTCACCGCCGCCGGCGCGCAGGTGCATCGCGGCGATCTCGAAGACCTCGAGGGCCTGCGCAAGGGCGCAGCCGCCTCCGATGGAGTGCTTCACCTGGGCTTTATCCACGACTTCTCGAAGTTCGAAGCCAACTGCGCCATTGACAAGCGCGCCATCGAGGCTCTCGGCGCCGCGCTCGCCGGTTCCGACCGGCCGCTGATCGTCACCGCCGGGATCGCACTGCTGGCGCCTGGCCGTATCGCAACTGAGGACGATACGCCTCCTCCGATGACTCCGCGCTTTTCAGAGCCGGCAGCGCTTGCGCTCGCGGCGCAGGGCGTGCGCGCCTCGGTGGTGCGCTTGCCACAGGTTCACGACACGCACAAGCAAGGTCTCGTCACCTACGCGATTGCGATCGCTCGCGAGAAGGGTGTCTCGGCCTACGTCGGAGACGGCCTCAATCGCTGGCCCGCCGTGCACTTGGTCGATGCTGCCCACCTCTATCGCATGGCACTCGAGAAGGGCGCTGCGGAGGACAACAGCGGAGCTCGGTATCACGCCATCGCCGAAGAGGGCGTTCCGGTCCGGGACATTGCTGAAGCAATCGGCCGAGGACTCAAGGTGCCGGTCGTTTCCAAGTCACCCGAGGAAGCAGCCGAACATTTTGGCTGGCTCGGAATGTTTGCAGGCTTGGACTGCGCGGCTTCGAGTGCGCTCACGCAGCAACGGCTGGGATGGCGCCCGACAGCACAGCCCGGAATGATCGCCGATCTCGACAACATGGACTATTCCAAAGTCTGAGCGGCCGGTGGGCCTGCGGGCGTGTCCGAGGATATACCCTGGTATATCCCTCCCCTCGTTTCTTGTTAAATATCTCTGCCCATTTGACTTAGCTGGATGATTATGGAGTTGACACAGAGTAGGTCAAGAGTGATTCTGAAAGTGCCGTGACAGGGCAGTATCTGGCTAGTTCTTCTGCGGAATCTGATCCAGATTTAGGGCTGATCGGAGCCTGCCGTAAGCTTCGCCTTCTGCTAGGGCCACTGAACGTCCCTCGTTCGCCTTCCTGTGGTCTCCAAGGTCTCGAACATACTGAGAATAGAGATGAGGATTCGAGGCCTTCATCGCTGCCTCTATCGCAGCGACTTTGAGCTTGGTTTCGTGCACATCAGCACCGATCTGATGTAAAACGCTGAGAAGTTCATCGATTGCCTTGTTATTCATAGTGCCGAGAATTATACGGCGAACCAACTATTCGTTGTGAGCCACGAACCATGTGGCCTGATTCGAAAAAGCCTTCTTATTCTTCCTGAGTATCCGGCTCCATTTCCCGCCATCAAGTATCGGCTGAATATCGTAATACTTGATGAGAAGAAGCACGAAGTCCTCAATACAAACCCGCGAGGTGGGAAAGTGCGCCCGCGAAATCCTTCTCTCTATTTCCGGATACCCCAGATTTTGTGTAATGTGGATATGCAGATGAGGGTCGTGAAGGTTGGACTCGTGGGGATGCCAGTGGTACGCGATTATTCCGCTTGGTGTGGCATCGTTGGAGAAGATGTAGCTATATTCTCGGCTATGTGCCTTAAACATCTCTTCTTCTGTCGGAATAATAGTAAAGGTTTGGTTGATTTGAATGAAAAACCTGCTCCCGTTCTTGGCTGTAACAGGAGCAGGGGTTTTAAACAGAAATTTGTGGAGACGGTCTGATTCTTGGTAGGCCAGAATCTCTTGCCGCGTGACACAATTCAGCGTTTCGCGGATATACGAGATGAAGTTCTCGCTGGCTTCCTTAGGACTTTTTCCGGGCACGCCTGGCTGCCTTCGGACTCGGGGCAATAATCGCCAGCTCCACCAGGCCTGGGCAGTCGTCCGCGTCCATCTTCTTATATTTCCCGCGCGCGCGATTTCTTAAAAAGGTCGCAGTGCTCACATTAAGTACAGCACGAGCCCGCTTCGCGACGATTGACTCCATTTCCTTTTGGGAGATCCAGCGAACGCCTTCTATTCTTTTCCTGCTCATAGCAACTGGAATGTCACACCTCCCGCGTAATCGAACGAAATACGAAACCACGTACTAGTTAAGATTACGCAGGTCTGCCCTGTTAGACAAGCGAATCGAATATCTAAAGCCATGAAAATAAAGCATATCCATATCACCCTCGCAACGAAGACAAAGAGAATCGCAGACCTCTCATGCTTGCACCTCCCCTATCATTAATTGCAGGAAATAGTGAGAGGATGATATATTGGAGCGAAGTCTGAGGATTTGGGGATGAGTGAGTTTCTTGAGACACTGAAAGCGCGTCTGGCTGATGCGCAGAGCCGAATGGCACCGGTTCAAGCTGCACTCCTGCGTGCGCAACAGGATCACGTTCAACTTGCACAGGAAGTAAATAGTTGGGCCAACGCTGTAAATGCGGAAACTCGGCGAGAACAGCAAGAAACGGCTGAGCGGACGAATGGAACCGCAAACAACTTAATCGCCCGTGAGTCAATGCCAAATACCGTTTTGATTCTCGAGAACGGCGAGATAGTTACTGAGATCAACAAGACCCGCTTGATCAGAGATATTTTGCAGCAAAATCCCGGCGGTCTGCGCCCAGTCACCATATGGCAAAAGCTCCAAGATCAAGTGCCACGAGCATACGTCTATTCAGTTCTCAGTCGCATGAAGCAAAAGAAACAAGTGCGGGAATTGAGGGGTAAATACTACCTTTCCCAACCCACACCTAAATCCCTACATGGAGAACAAATGGAAAATCATTAACGGAGGCCGACTAGCAGGTGCTAGGACGGGGATTTATACCCCCAGATTCCGGGCAGTGCGCTGGGAGTCTGTAATTGTTTGCAACGAAGGTCGCCCGTGCTGTGTGTCGGTGAACGGGCCGGCCGCAGTTCCACAGGCCATCCTTATTGTTCATCTCCTTTTCAACCTAGCGTCATGGGGTTCTCATCCTCGAAGCAGCCTAATTGCACCGCACTTTCATTTCTCACGAGGAACAACCTAATGAAGATGTTTGCACGCGGCTTCCCCTTGCTTCTGATCCTTCTTTCCCTCTCCGCGACTCTGCGGGCACAGGACTCTGACTCCAGACAGAAGGTCAAGCACGTTTTGCTGGTCAGCGTCGACGGCCTGCACGCTCTCGACCTCACGAACTATGTCAGCAGCCACCCGCAATCGACTCTTGCGCAACTGAGTTCGCATGGCGTTACCTTCGACAACGCTGCCACCTCGCAGCCGTCCGACTCCTTTCCCGGGCTCACCGCTTTGGTTACGGGCGGATCGCCGACGACTGCCGGGTTCTGGTACGACGTCACCTATAACCGCAAGCTCTCTCCGCCGGCTCTCACTACGCCGTACATCGCGTATGTGGGCGCCCCCGGCGGTCCGTGCCCAGGGCAAATCGGCACCATCACGGAGTACGACGAATCGATCGACACGGATTTGACCAAGCTCTATGGATCGATCGATCCGAATTTTCTGCCCCGCGATCCCAATCGTGGTTGTGCCCCCGTCTATCCGCATGAATATCTCCGCGTGAACACCATCTTTGAGGTGGTGAAGGCCCACGGAGGTTACACGGCCTGGACCGACAAGCATCCCGCGTATGAATGGACCAATGGTCCGAGCGGCCAGGGTGTCGATGACTTCTTTGGTCCTGAGATCAACTCGATCCCGATTGCGTTGCCATTTCCGGGCTGCACCCCGGTGCCCGCGCCCGACACGACTCCCGACGATGGCTGGACAAACGATCTGAAAGTCATCCAGTGCTACGATCAGACCCACGTCCGGGCAGTGCTCAATGAGATCAATGGCTACACACACGATGGATCCCAGCGCGCGCCCATCCCAGCGTTGTTCGGCACCAACTTTCAGTCCGTCAGCGTAGGCGAAAAATTGGCGGGCGATGGCTATCTCGATGTGCTTGGAACGCCTTCAGCAGGACTGCTCAGCGAGTTGGAGTTCGTGGATACCTCTCTTGGGGAGATGGTCAGCGCGCTGAAAAAAGCAGGCATTTATGACGAAACGCTCATCATCATCGGCGCAAAGCACGGCCAGTCGCCCATCGATCAGAGCAAGAGGGTTGGGATTGGCGGCGGGCAGCCCGCAACCTTGATCAATACGATTGCTTCCGGCGAGGCCTTTGACATCTCCGACGATGGCTCGCTGATCTGGCTGAACGACTCTTCGCAAGCCGCGGAGATCGCTCAACAGCTCAGCACACCGGCAAACCAGGCCACTCTCGGCATCCAGGAGATTTTCGCGGGCCCGGCACTCCAGGAAAAATTCAACAGTCCGTTGCATGATCCGCGCACACCGGACATCATCCTCAAGGTCAACACCGGCGTGATCTTCACAGGCGGCTCAAAGATCGCCGAGCACGGCGGCCTCAACGAGGACGATACGCATGTGGAGCTGCTTTTCTCCCTGCCGGCATTCGCGCCCAAGCACGTGAAAACTTACGTTCTCAACCAGCAGGTCGCGCCCACTGTGCTCCAAGCTCTGGGCCTCGACCCCAACGAACTGAAGGCAGTGCAGATCGAAGGGATCACGCCACTTCCGTTCCTCTTCTAACTGCCCCGGCGTTTATTCTTTCCTCGGGACGGCTCCCAAAACTGGGGGCCGTCTCTTTTGGTGTTCGCTAAGATAACGCCCGCTGACACTAAGCACGCGGGCTCTCAGGGTGACACTGCTGTGGGGAAGTTCAAAGCAGATCCTCGCGATTCAGGATGAGTTTGTTTGAGGACCCTTTTTCCAGCATGGCAAACTGTCAGCGCTACCGGTAGACGTCTTATCGAAAGGCGAACTGTGCGAACGGAAGACATTCTCGGCGTCAGCTTTTTCTCGTTGTTGATCCCGGCCGTCGTGGTGGCGATCTGCGGGAACAGGACCAGCCTTTCGCCGAGGCAACGGGCGCTTTGGCGGGGTTGGGGACTCTGTCTGATCGGTTGTGCCCTGGTTGCGTTTGGGTTGGCGAACTATGAGCTTATCCACAACTCGCCACGGCTCGTGGTCGAGGGAAATTTGTGGGCCATTCACGAACTGTTTAGCAGCGAAGATCAGTCGACCCGGTTTATGGTTACGGATGCCGCCGGTCAGGCCGTTCTGATCCGGTGCAGGTACACCGGTCCGGGGTTGGTACAGGGCGAACGGGCGCGAGTGCGCTACGTCGCCTACAACAGGAAGTTGTTGGAACTGGATATGCTGACCGGGCCGTTCCAGACGTGGCATCTGCGGGAATCGTCGGGCGAGCAGGGTTGGTGGTGGTGGGTGGGCGTCGGGGCGGTTTGCGGGTTCTTCTCTTTTCGCCAGCTGGCAAAGATCACGCGAGGCGAGAAGCCGGCACCCTAGAGGATTTACACTCCATCCGTCTGTCGTAATTTCGGTTACGGATATCGAGTTCCCTGAGATAGACTGGGTGACACTCTCAGAGCCTCCCCCTCAGGAGCCCCCTTCATGAAGCGTTTTCCCTCGACCTTGGTTTGCGCGCTCTTGCCGCTGACCGTTTCGCTGAGTCTGGTGGCGAGTGCAACCGGCCAAACCCAAACCGCACGGATCGTCAGGCCCATCGACGATGCGCAACGGGTAATCTTGGCGGGCAACACGCGTTCCGAGGCAATTGCCGCGAACGATCGAGGAATCGCGGACGCCGCCACTCCGCTAAGCGCCTTGCAGTTGGTGCTGCAACGTTCTCCCGC
>Ga0181520_10011983_pt1 | contig 11242 bp, 8 predicted proteins | sample PEATcosm2014_Bin_29_FD_132451 | JGI IMG/M metagenome (GOLD analysis project Ga0181520, IMG submission 132451) | Peatland microbial communities from MTU Mesocosm Facility, Houghton, MI, USA - PEATcosm2014_Bin02_30_metaG | ecosystem: Environmental > Terrestrial > Soil > Wetlands > Peat | place...
AGTGGGCGTCTACTTCGGTAGCCCGGGTGTCGAGGCCGACGATCCTTACTTCGGCGGAGTCGGGCCAGGGCGTACCGGCTGCATCTCGTGTGGCAACTGCTGCATCGGTTGCGGCCACAACGCCAAGAACAAGCTGACGACGAACTACCTCTACCTGGCTGAGAAACGCGGTGCGCAAGTATTCCCTGAGACCAGGGTTGTGGACGTGAAGCCGCTGGATGGAGCGACGGACGGAAGTCGCGGGTATGAGGTTTGCACCGTGGATTCCCTGGCATGGTTCCGCAGACGCCACAAGCGGTTGACCTGCCGTAGCGTGGTCTTTGCCGCTTCGTCACTGGGAACTACCGAACTTCTGTTTCGCCTCAAGGAAAGCCGCTCGCTTCCGGCCATCAGCAACCAGCTCGGAAAGCATATTCGCACAAACTCCGAATCGCTCATCGGCGTACGTGTTCCGGGCTGCCGCGACGATCTGTCCAAGGGAGTTGCTATTGGCTCCGGCATCTACATCGATGAACACACACACGTGGAAGCCGTGCGCTATCCCAGCGGCTCGGATGTGATGTCGTTCCTCACGACTATCTTGACCGGTGGACGTCCAGGGAGCAGCCGGGTGGTGCTCTGGTTGAAGAACTTGGCAACATCCATGCTTTGTCATCCTGTGAAGACCTTACGGGTGCTGCAACCCTTCGGATGGGCGCGGGAGTGCGTCATTCTACTCTGCATGCAGGCTCTTGATAGCCATATTGATATGCGCTGGGAGCGCATATGGTTCTGGCCGTTCCGGAAGTTTCTGGTCAGCCGCGGCGACAAGGTTCCCACCTACATTCCCAAGGCCAACGAGTTCGCGGAAAAGTTTGCGCGTGTGGCTGGCGGTACTGCGATGAGCATGCTCCCGGAAATTCTGTTCGATGTTCCGGGAACCGCTCACTGCCTGGGCGGGTGCGTCATCGGCGGATCTGCCGCAGAAGGTGTGGTCGACAGCAGGCACCGCGTATTTGGCTACCAGAACATGTACGTATGCGATGGCTCCGTGGTCGCGGCGAACCTGGGAGTCAACCCTAGCTTGACGATTACGGCGCTGGCGGAGCGAGCTATGGGGTTCATTCCCCCGGCACAATAAGACCACGGAGTCTGCTCCCAAATTGGTACTCAGTTTCATTTTCTCTCGCGGTGGACATCTCTTACGACCAAATCCACATCTCTCATCGCGAACACTGGGGCACGTTCCGAAGATATTGCCGGAACAATGGGTCGCCAGCAATCTCGACGCCTCATATGAGCTGACGCCTACTGCCCCTCGCATCGTGGAGGCACTCCCCATGTCTTCTTTCAGCGTCAAGCCAGCTTCATCCGCCAAAGGGCATTCGAATATTGCCCTCCTCGAACACGAGAACTTCGAGAGATTTGGTAGTTACACCCGGCTACACTACGAGGACCAGAGCTTTACAAACTTCGATGAAATGATCTATGCGGGTCGAATCGCCCGTACGCTGACTGAGAAAGGTGTACTGCCGGGAGACCGTGTCCTTGCCGTAATGCCGAACACTCCCGACCTGACTGCCACCTTCCAGGCGGTCTGGACCGTGGGAGGGGTCATGGTTCCGGTGAATCCGCAATGGTCAGTTCCGGAGCTAACGTACGCGCTCAGCAACTCCGGTGCGTCGGTCGTCGTCACCTACCCCCAGTTTGCCCCGCGAATACGGGAAGCCGTCGATGTCATTCGATCTTCGCCACGTCTGCTTTGCTTTGGAGAAACCAGCGCCAGAGGATTCGAGAACATCATCCCCGATGTTGCCGGCGCCTCTCCTCTGTCCACTCCGGTTGACCGCGAGGAGCACGATATAGCCATTCTTCTCTACACCTCGGGAACTACCGCCCGGCCCAAAGGGGTAATGGTCACACACGGCAACATTCCCGCGGCCATGGAAGCAGTCCATCGCGTCAACCCGTCTTTACCACGCCGGTCCATCCTGCACGTTCTGCCGATGAATCACATATTCGGGGTGCTGATGGTACAACTGTCGAACCGCTGGGGATTCCCCTCGGTACTGATGCGCCAGTTTGAACCGGTCTCGATTTTCAAAGCAATCCAGCAATATCAGATCGGTTATGTGCTCATGGTCCCAACCATGCTGATGTACCTGCTGCACCACCCTGAGCGTCCAAAGTACGATTTCTCCAGTCTGTACCGGATCATTACCGGCGGAGCCAGTCTTCCCGAACCGCTCCGGTTGAGTTTCCAGCAGGCGTTTCGCTGTCGTGTTGACCAGGGCTACGGAATGTCTGAGGCAGGTTTCATCTCCTGCTATGGCGACCACGAAACCTACCGCATGGGGTCAGCGGGATGGCCCTGCCCAGGGTTTGAGATTCGCATTGTGGATGATCAAGGCCGTACGCTGCCGCCACCCACCGTGGGCGAAATATGCGTCAAGGGCGCCAGCCTTACGCCAGGCTATTGGAACGACCCCCAAACTTCCAGCGAGGCCTTCCGCGACCAGTGGTTCCACACTGGAGATGTCGGATACCTGGATAATGATGGGTATTTATATATCACCGACCGGAAAAAGGATTTGATCATCAAGGGTGGCGAGAATATCTCTCCCCGGGAGATCGAGGAGGTCATTTATCTTCATCCCTCGATTGCCGAAACAGCGGTCGTGGGTATTCCCGATGACGAGTTCGGCGAAGTGATTTGCGCCGTCGTTCAACTGCGTCCTGGCGCCACCGCAACCGAAAACGAGATCCGCGAGCACGCCGCCAGATACATTGGTAAGTTCAAAATACCGTCTCGCGTTGTGTTCCAGGCTACACTGCCTAGAACCTCGACTGGAAAGGTAAACAAGCAGGTCCTGCGGGAGCAATTAGCAGGAGCAAAGGCGGCTTGATTGTTAGATCCGCGGCCAAACCCGCAGCTTCTCTGGGATTGGAAGTGAACGTCAAACTACAATTCAGCGGTCCTGCACGGTATCGGACTGAAAGTGTAGCCATGCTGTGCAGGACAGCGGCCGAGGTGAACCTCCGCCGTCTGCTGAAGGGTCCGCGGTGCGCCTCATGGAACCTGGCGATGGAGATTGGCACCAAGGTTCTGAAGCGTCAGTTACGTGCTGCATTCGAAATGACAGACGTAGCGGAAGCCCGGACGTATCTTGACTCAGTTGCCATCCGTTCTTCTGCACTTTCCAAGGTCAGTATGGTGGATGTCACGCAGAAGAATTTCAAAGGAACTTGGTTCCTGCCTTCCAACATCGAACCCGGCATGTTGATACTTTACCTGCACGGAGGGGGATACTCGTTTTACCCAAGGAGTTTCTATAACAACCTGGCTGCACTACTTGCGCTATCGTCTCACTCCAAGCTGTTTTCCTTGGACTACCGCTTATCGCCTGAGTACATGTTTCCCGCACAGCTCGAGGACGCGATCCATGCCTACCAATGGCTGTTGAAGAACGGGGCGGATCCGAAGACGTTGTGCGTTCTTGGCGACTCTGCCGGAGGGAACCTGGCCTTGGTCTTGCTCCTATCCCTTCGCGATTCGAAGCTACCTCTTCCCTGCCTGGCAATCTGCCTTTCCCCGGCAACGGACTTTCAGGGCACGGGTGCGGGAGTGCCCATCAATTCGGAGCACGACTGGATCACCCAGGAAATGGCCTTGCGATGGGCGGATTGGTTCTGTACGCCCGCTGCGCGAGGTGATCCTCTCGTCTCGCCGGTGAATGCGGACTTGACGCGCCTTCCACCTATATACATCCAGGCCGGAGCCTTCGAGATTCTGCTGCCTGCAATTCAAGAGTTTGCCAAGCGAGCCGGGCAACAGGGAGCCAATGTCATTCTCGAAACTTGGCCAGAGATGAATCATGATTTCCAGGCATTCGGCTATGACGTTCCGCAGAGCGTGGACGCGTTAAGGCGCATTGGAGAGATCATTGCTTTGCAACTGGCAAGGAGTACCGAACAGCCCGCGGCAACTTGAAGCCATCGTGCTGTTGGCCGGCATCCAAGCCTCTGAACAAAAGAGAAGTAACCCACAACGCTCAATTTGCCAGGAGTGGATGAGGAAGTGTGTGCCAAAAACATGGTTCGCAGCGAAAGGAAAAGGTGTAACATTCCCATGTTTTTGGCGCTGCCGCAAGGTGTTTTGGGCAGAGTGGATAGGTTCACGAGATTGTTGATGATGGGTTTGCTTTCGGATCTTCGATTGCGGAGACTGGAATGAAATGAAAAGTGAATCGGCACCAGACCGGATTCGCATTCCTCGTAACACGGAGAACGACTATACCCACGAGAGCGCCGCTACTCGAAGGTCGTTTGTCCAGCAGCATACAAACAGCAATCTTACTCACGTAGCACAGTATTCCTTTGACCCTTCCATCCTCCCCGGCAATATTGAGAACTTTACTGGCGTCGCACAGGTTCCAATCGGCATCGCTGGCCCACTCCGCATTAATGGCGAACATGCACAGGGAGAATTTTACATACCCCTTGCCACAACAGAAGGCACGCTCGTCTCCAGCTATAACCGCGGCATGAGATTGCTAACGGAGTCCGGTGGAGTCAAGACAACCGTGGTGGACGATGCCATGCAGAGGGCGCCGGTGTTCATGCTCCGCGATGCGTTACAAGCCCGGGACTTTGGACTCTGGATTGAGACCAGTTTGGGTGAGATTCAGCGGGTTGCGCACGCAACGACCCGCACCGGACGGCTGCGCAACATCGAACAGTTCGCGGTAGGACCGTTGCGCTATCTTCGTTTCAACTACACTACTGGCGATGCCGCCGGACAGAACATGGCGGGCAAAGCAACCCTCGCGGCCTGCGAATGGATCAAGAACACTCACCCTGCACATCCCGATTACTTTCTCACCGGGAACATCGACACCGACAAGAAACACTCCCAGTTGAACATGCTGTTGGGGCGGGGCAAACGGGTTGTTGCGGAAGCGGTGCTTCGCGGCGATCTTATGCAGAAACTGATGCACATCAGCGCCGCGGACCTGGCGCGTACCCGAGAGGTACAGATGGCGGGCGCATTTCTCGCCGGGTCGTCCAACAACGGTGCGCATGCCGCGAACGCACTGGCAGCTCTATTCATCGCAACCGGGCAGGACGTAGCCAACGTCGCTGAGTCTCACGCCGCAATCACATACTCGCGGGAACTTGGCAATGGCGACTTCTACTGGTCGATTACCCTTCCCGCGCTGATCGTCGCAACCTACGGCGGAGGCACTGGACTGGCAACACAGCGGGAATGCCTGGAGATGCTTGGCTGTTATGGCAAGGGTAAGGTGAATAAGTTCGCGGAAATCTGCGCTGCCGTGGTCCTCGCCGGAGAAACCTCTCTCGTATCCGCCATCCTGCATGGCGACTGGGTTACCGCTCATGAGAGGTTGGGGCGCAATCGTCCGTAGAGAAAAGGAACTGCCATGTCTGATTCTTATGAATGTCTCTCCTTTACCGATGCGTTCTTTATGTATCTGGAACAGCCTGGTTCGCCGCTAAATGTGGCGTCGGTCAGTGCCTTTGAAGGCACCATAACCCTTGACGAATGCTCGCGATATATTGAGTCGAAGCTTCCGTCCATTCCCCGGTTTCTGCAACGCGTCGTCCCATCGCCGTTTGGGATTGGCGCGCCAACCTGGCAGTACGATCCGCAATTCGACGTCCGGAATCATGTGCGAGAAGTAACGCTGAAGCGGGGTACCGAAGCAGAGTGGAAGGCCGCTGTCTCTGAAGTTCTGAGCCATAATTTCGATCGCAGCCGCCCGCTTTGGGATATCACCCTCTTCCACGGACTGCGGTCTGAGCGCACCGGCCTCGCCGTTCGCGCCCACCATTGCCTGGTCGATGGAGTCGCTGGCGTTGGCCTGCTTAAGGCGCTGCTGAACGAGAGTGCGGTTTCGCCTCCGTTGCCCCGCCGCCGGAAGCGGCGTGTTGCGGTGCCTCCAAAGCACGAACTTGGAACGGAATTGCTCGACGGCCTTATCCGCTCCTGTTTCTCGACTGCACAAGCGCTTTTGACTGCGCATTCGGAGCTGTTGCGCATGGCCCAACAAGCATCTGCATGCGCCAACAGCCAGGCGGGTTCGAAGCCCGGAACGCAGATCCCTGCCGGTCCGCTCGGCCGGGTCGCCCCACTGGGAGACTTGGCGCGTCTCCTGTCGGAACTCGCGCAACCGGTCGAGAAGCTTCCATTCAATGTGCTTTGCCGGGGACCACAGAAGTTCGACTGGGTCGAGATCCCGATGGCTGAGATTGAGTCCGTTAGGCACGCCTGCGACGCGACCGTGAATGACGTGGTCCTCACCACGTTGATCCTTGCCCTTCGGAGTTATGCAGAACTGCACAAGCCGGACGAGAAGCGGCGCGGTCTTCGAATCGTGATTCCGGTGAACGTGCGCGCGGAGAGCGAAGCACCCGGGACCGGGAATCAGATCACGTTTCTTCCCGTGGACATCCCGACCAGTACTCGTGATCCCAGAAAGCTTCTGTCTCTTATTCAAAAGAGGGTTGCTTTCTCCCGAACCGCTTACGCCGCGGAGCTCGTGGCTCTGGCTGGCTTATTGATGGAAGCAATCCCCACGGCCCTGCAGTCGCTGGCTGGCGCGGTCCTCAGTCAACTGCCAATCAGCGTTTGCAATTCGATCTGCACCAACGTTCACGGCCCGGCAACTCCGCTCTACTTGCTCGGTCACAAACTGCTCTCCACTTACCCCTACGTTCCGATTGGCGGCGAGATGGGGATGAATTGCGCCGTCCTGAGTTATAACGGTTCACTATTTGTAGGCTTCACCGGAGACGCACAGGCAGTCCCCGATCTGTCGCGCCTGGCAGCAATGTTTGCCGCGAGTTTTGCAGAGCTTCGAACTGCCGTTGGGGTCCAGGCTTCCAGGCGCAAACATTCCAGGGTGAAACGGGTGCTGAGCAAAGCCGGAGAGGAGCCCGCGCCCGTGACCGCATCCACCACGGTTACCGCTGCTACGGCCGCCGTGGCTTAACGGCTGCAAAGGCGTAAGCTGAGGTGAACTACCTGGTGAGCGTGACCAGTTCAAACAGGATGAATCGATGGCCGCGCGCAGCGACACGTCTCACCAGAACCCGAACGAAGCGCCGGTAACCAAGTGGCACGAGTCGTTGGTCGGCATTGATCTGTTAATGCTCCACGCCGCTCCTGTCTACTACTGCGCCGGCGTGCCGCATGGCAACGGCTCACCCGTCCTCATGATTCCTGGATTCATGCACAGCGACGTGTATCTGGTCGTAATGTACGCATGGCTAAAGCGCTTAGGCTATCGGCCCTACTATTCCGGAATCGACCTGAATGCGGAATGTCCCAACCTGCTGATCAAGAATCACCTGGACAAACTAATCGATGAGGCACGGCAGGACACTGGGCGGAAAGTTCATCTTATCGGCCACAGTTTAGGCGGCGTCATCGCGCGTTCCATCGCAATCCAGAGGCCGAATGCCATCGCCTCAATCATCACGCTCGGCTCGCCATTTCCCGGCGGCGCTCTGCATCGCAGCGTACTTCGTGAAAGCGAGGTCGTCCGCCGTTTCATTCAAAGCCGGCATGGCGGCAAGGTGCGGCCAGAGTGTTACACCGAACGCTGCCGGTGCGATTTTATGAAATCCCTCCATCGCGGCGTCCCGGACCGGGTTCCACTGACGGCAATTTTCACCAGAAATGACGGAATTCTCGATTGGCGGAGTTGCAGAACAGGCAGTTCCGAAGTCGATGTGGAAGTGGTAGGCACACACGCCGGGCTCGCCTTCAACCCCAGCGTGTACCATACGATTGCACTGCGATTGGCAGGGCAAAGGTAACCCCAGAGCCAAGAGGTTCATTGGGTCGCCTTACTCCGCTTTGGAGAAGGCCGCCTTTTCTTCGCGCGGGCTTCCAACTCCGCCAGGCGACTTCTGAGTTCCTCCAGTTCGTGGTCCTCAGACTCATTTTGCCCTGCCGCGTCCTGCACAAACTTCTTCACCATCGAGAACGGAGACATGGCCGCAGACTGCACTTCCGACAGCCCGCTCTGAATGGCGCCCTGCAACTTCTGGTAGGTGTCAAACGCTGATTTCAAGTACCAGGAAATGAATTCCTGCCCAGCATGATCGGATGCCATCACCAATTGCCGAAGCAACTCCAGCGGTAAGCCTGTTGGTTCGTCCTTCGCGTTCTCCACGATGATCTGGGTCAGGGTAACGCGGGTCAGATCCTCGCCGGTCTTGGCGTCCACTACCTGCACCTCTGTTCCATTTCGAACAAGGACGGCAATCTCCTCCAAGTTGATATATCGGCTTCCCGAAGTGTCATACAATCTGCGGTTTCCATATTTCTTGATGATGACCTTGGCCGGCTTCAAGGGACGCTCTCCTTTGTTGCAGTGCAATAATTATTGCTCTTGTATTGACACCTCGACCGTTCAATACTAACATCTCCCTCGATGCTGCAATGCAGCAATTTGGAGGTTGGTATGGTTAAAGATGCAAAAGGGCCCTCGGCTACTCACGAGCGTCCTTCTTCCTTTGTCTCTCTGCTGTCGGGGTGGGTGCAGCAGGGGTTGGAAAGCTTCTTCGCCACCCAGCGCATTCTCGTCGATCTGGCCATGCGTCAGAACACAAGCGCAATGAAAACAATTCGCCAAGGGATTTCCGAGTCCGAAGACAAGGATAGTCCCATGAAGATCCTGACGGAAGTCGCCGTTGAGGGCAGTGCAAACTACATTGAAGCGCAGCGCATTCTGCTCGACATGGCGCAGCAGGAAAATGAAATCGTCATGAACGGTATCAAGGAGCGCGTGGGCAACTACGATACCGCCGTGGCAATGACCAACGTGATTCGCCGCAGCATCGAGGCTTTTGTCGAGATGCAACAGAACTTCCTCGTGCTTGCCAGCAAGCGTACGCAGGGCTGGTTGAAGAGCTCGCCAGACGATAAGGAAGAAGAAACCAACGGTCTGGTTGGCCTTGCCAATGAAGCAATGGAGGAATTCGTCGCGGCACAAAAGAAGTTCCTCGACGTAATCTCCGAGGAGACGGAAGGGCTCAGCAATGGCAAGCGAGAGCACCCGGCAAGAAAAGCCAATAAAACTGAACTGGTAAAACTCGGACGTGAGGCGGCAGAGTCTTTCATCGATGCCCAGAAGAAACTGCTCGATCTCGCTGGACAACAGGTCAACGTTAACCTGCAAGCCGCAAGCCGCGCGTTGGACCTGGAGTCGCCGATTCGGCTTCTGCCAATTGCTGACATTGCCGGAGAAGGTGTGAAGAGTTTCGTAGATGCCGAAAAGGCCCTGCTGGATTCCATGGCGAAATCTCGCACACACGCCGAAGAGGAAGTCCATACACGCCGTCGTCCAGCTCGCCCTGCTGGCCGGGCCAAAGGCACGTCGCGCAAAACCAAGGCGGCACGGGCGGCAACGGTTACGGCTGAGGTCTGAGCCCCCGTCGGACGGGTGGAGGCAAAACCAGCATACTTCGGCCGGGGTGCTAAGGGGATGAGACCTGCGCACCCCGGTTCTTTTGTCCTTATTCCGCGCGGAATCGTTTTAACCTGTGCCGCGACGTAAGCATCTAACCCGCTGTACTGGCGCGCCGTTGGGAATGCTGGCGTGGAGCTGGGGAATTTTGAGGCAGGCACGTTAGCTCGTATGATGAGTAAGCTGGTTAATATTCGCGAAGATCACGCAGAAGCTGACATTACAATCTGGAAGGAGGCGCTGTTTGCAGTCGAGCTCCTGTTGCTTCACGCCTCGCCCATTTACTACGGCTTGGGAATACCTCACGGTGACGACTCAGGAGTCGTGATCATCCCCGGCTTTCTGGGCACGGATCATTACCTGGCGCAGCTACGTTTTTGGATTGGGCGCATCGGCTACGTGCCTTACTTCTCCGGCATCGGACTGAATGCCGAATGTCCAAACATCTTGATACAGCGCCACCTCAACGAAAACATTGACAAAGCCCTAAAGGACACCGGCCGGAAAATTCATCTCATTGGCCACAGCCTGGGTGGAGTCATGGCCCGTTCGGTTGCCGGCCAGAGGCCGAACGACATTGCTTCGGTAATCACGCTCGCGTCCCCATTCCGTGGGACCATTGCCCACCGCAGCATCTTGCGGGCAGCCGAGACGGTTCGCAGGCACATTCTGAAGGCAAACGGTCCCAAGGTACTTCCCCACTGCTACACCGCGCGTTGCACTTGCGATTTTCTCAATTCCTTACGCCGCAAAGTACCCACCTCGGTTAAACAAACTGCAATCTACACACTTGACGACGGAGTGGTCGACTCACGATATTGCAGAACTGGAAATCCCAAGAACGATTACGAGGTTCCGGGAACGCACATCGGACTCGCCTTCAACGCTTCCGTTTATAAGATCATCGCAGAGCGACTTTTCGAGGCGTCGCAGCCGGCGTAGAGGTTCTTGCTGATTCTCATTGCATCCGGAAGTGGCACTTGTCACGTGTCTGGAGAGCAACCATCCTTACAGCCTGGATTCGCCACTCCGGCGAAAGCTCACTTACCCACCCGGAGGTGAGCCAATCCCGAATCCAAGGTGCATCGGCGCCAATATATACGAGCACAATCGGCGTGGGTTGTTTACCGGGCTTCGCCGCCGCGTTCGCTTGAACCGGCTAACGGCGCTTCCCAGGTTTTGAGCCGGCATTTCGCCACTCCATGAAAAATCCCAACTCGCTGCGACCATTGTCCTAACGCTGCCTACTGTGTCGGCGTTAACTTCCGACCGCTGACCCGACCGCTGACTTTTTGCTCACCTAGTCCACGGAAGTAACTCGAATCAGTTGACCAACCCATGGTGCATTTTGCTCATAAGCCAAATCTATCCTGGTCGAGAGCGTGGACTGGCGGGAGCGAGTGATCAAGCCCGCAATGCTGTGATCATAAGGCTATGCAAAGGAAGGAATGCAATGACGAGAAGGAATCACGAAAGGCTTTCTGGTTTAGTTCCAATCTTGCTGGGGGTTACGCTTTTGGCATTTGCCAGTGTACCGGCACTTGCAACGACATGTGAGTCCCTGACAAGCCTGTCACTACCCAACGCCACCATAACAACTGCCCAAACCGTACCGGCGGGAAGCTTTACTGCCCCTGACGGCTCCGGACCGGTTGATGGACTACCAGCTTTTTGCCGTGTCGTGGGCTATTCGACGCCAACTTCCGACTCCCATATCGGTTGGGAAGTGTGGATGCCAGTTACCGGGTGGACCGGTCGCTACCAAC
>Ga0181520_10011984_pt1 | contig 11241 bp, 11 predicted proteins | sample PEATcosm2014_Bin_29_FD_132451 | JGI IMG/M metagenome (GOLD analysis project Ga0181520, IMG submission 132451) | Peatland microbial communities from MTU Mesocosm Facility, Houghton, MI, USA - PEATcosm2014_Bin02_30_metaG | ecosystem: Environmental > Terrestrial > Soil > Wetlands > Peat | place...
AACACCGAGGCAATCATCGTGTACAGGAAGAACTTGACGGCCGCATAGACGCGGCGCTCGTGGCCAAAGACGCCTATGATCAGCGCCATCGGAATCAGCGTGGCTTCCCAGAAAAAGTAGAAGAGAAAGAGATCGAGCGCGATGAAGACGCCGATCATCGCCGTCTCCAGAATCAGCAAAAGGATGAAGAACTCCTTCACGCGATCATGAATCGACTTCCAGGAGGCGAGCACGCAAAACGGAACAAGAAACGTAGTCAGGACGACGAGCCAGAGCGAGATGCCGTCAACGCCGATGTGGTAATGAATATTCGGGTTGGTGATCCAGTGCAGGTTTTGCTCGTAGGCAAAGCTGCCCGAACCCGCGGGCGCGACCTCGCGATAGTGTACCGGCAGATGCAGCGAGATCAGCAGGGTGATGACGGAGATGGCCAGGGCGAACCAGCGGATATCGCGGTCGCGACGCGGCAACACCGCAATCAGCATTGCTCCCAGCGCGGGCAGAAAGGTCGTAAGCGTGAGAATCCAGGGGTTGAGAGTAGATAAGTTCATCGGGTTCCCATCCAGACCATGTAAGCAACCACCAGTGCGGCGCCTGCGGCAACCCACCCGGCGTAACTGCGCACCAATCCGGATTGCTGCTGGCGAACGATCTGCGAGACGTCACGCGCGGCCAGTGCGGCCTCATTCACCGTACCGTCGATCACCTTCTGGTCCACGGCCTGCCAGAGCACAACCCGGGAGAGCGCGACCAGCGGGCCGATGATGGCCGCGGAGTACAGTTCATCGATCCAATACTTATTGAGCACCATCTTGTAAAGACCACCGGAGGCCGCGGCGATCTTCTCCGGCAGTTCGGGACGCTTCACGTAGAGGAACCATGCCAGTCCCAGACCGGCGAATGCGACCAGTACAGAGGTGGCCATCAAGAGGTTTTCCATACCCTTGCTCTCACCCGCTGCGCCTTCGCCCTCGCTAACCGGGGTGGAGGCGGCTTCGCCGTTCTGGGCAGCGCTCTGCTCAGCCGAAACCTTCTGAATCACCGGATCAAAGAAGTGCTCAAAGCGGTTGCCGATTCCAACCCAGCCGCCGATCACGGAGAGCACGCCGAGCAGCACCAGCGGTCCGAGCATCAGCCAGGGCGACTCGTGCGGCGAGCCGTGGTGAGCGTGATCGTTGTGGCCATGCGCTTCCACCTTTGCTCCGCGATACTCGCCGGTAAACGTCAGGAAGATGAGGCGGAACATGTAGAAGCTCGTCATGAAGGCGGTGATTACGCCGATCAGCCAGAAGATCTTGCTGCCATGCGGACTGCTGTAGGCCTGCCAGAGAATTTCGTCTTTGGAAAAGAATCCGGCAAAGGGCGGAATGCCCGAGATGGCGAGCGTTGCAATCAGCATGGTCCAGAAGGTCCATGGCATGTACTTGCGCAGCCCGCCCATCTTACGCATGTCTTGTTCGCCGCCAATGCCGTGGATGACCGATCCGGCGCCGAGGAAGAGTAACGCCTTGAAGAAGGCGTGAGTCATGAGATGGAAGACCGAAGCCGAGTAGGCCGCAACTCCGGCGGCCATGAACATGTAACCGAGTTGCGAAACCGTGGAGTAGGCGAGCACGCGTTTGATGTCCGTCTGCGTGATGCCGATGGTGGCCGCGAAAAAGCTGGTCAGCGTGCCGATGATCGCCACCGCGAGCAGCGCGATAGGGGCGCGGTTGAAGATCGGATTGGAGCGGCAGACCATATACACGCCCGCGGTCACCATGGTGGCGGCATGGATCAGCGCGGAGACCGGGGTGGGGCCTTCCATTGCGTCGGGCAGCCAGACGTAGAGCGGAATCTGTGCGCTCTTGCCACAGGCGCCAACCAGCATCAGCAGGCCAATGGCAGTGAGCACTCCGGCGCTGCTTTCTGGTGATTTGAACTGATCAGAAAGAATCTGCGACAGCGCGCCGTAGTGCAAGGTTCCAAAGCGCTGGATGAGCAGGAAGAGCGCGATCAGAAATCCGAAGTCTCCGACGCGATTCGTAATGAACGCCTTCTTGCCCGCATTGGCCGCCGAGTCCTTGAGGAAGAAGAAGCCGATCAGGAGATACGAGGCCAGGCCCACGCCCTCCCAGCCCACGAACATGAGCAGGTAGTTATTGGCCAGCACCAGGGTGAGCATGAAGAACATGAAGAAGTTCAGGTAGCTGAAGAAACGATAGCAGCCGCCCTCCTCCGCCATGTAAGCCACGGAGTAGACGTGGATAAGGAAGCCGACGCCCGTGACCACCAGCATCATGATCAGCGAAAGATGGTCCAGGTAGATGCCGAAGTCGACCGAGAACTGGCCGGCGCGAATCCACGTACCGTAGGACTGTTCCAGTGCGGGATATCCGGACCGCAGCAGGATAGCCGCTTGCACACAGGCGACCAGAAACGACGCTGCGGTTGCGCAGAGTGCGACAGTGGCGACGGCAGCCTTGGAGAAGCGCTTGCCGCACAGTCCGTTGATCAGCGCACCAACCAACGGAAGAATCGGAATCAGCCAGGGCTGGAATAGAGGCGTCATAATTTGAGCAGGTTCACACGGTCCACGTTCAGCGTCTCGCGCGTGCGGTAAACAGAAATGATGATAGCCAGTCCGACAGCGGCCTCGGCGGCGGCGACGACCATGACAAAGAAGACGAAAATGTGTCCGTCCAGCGTTCCAAGACGCGTGGCGAAAGCAATGAACGAAAGAATCACGCCATTCAGCATCAATTCAATCGACATGAAGAGCGTGATGATGTTGCGCTTGATGAGAAAGCCGGTGACGCCGCACGCAAACAGAAAAGCACCGAGCAAAAGGTACCAGGAGATGGGGATCATGAGTGACTCCTGCGGGCGAGAACTACCGCGCCCATGATGGCGATCAGCACCAGGATGCTGGTGACTTCAAAGGCCAACAGATACTTGGTAAACAGCATCATGCCGACTTTGTTTGCGGGGCCGTAGAGCGCGCCGATGGGGATGCGCCTCTCTTCCGGACCGTGCTGCAGCAACACCCATATCCCAATGATGCCCCCGGCAAACAGGCCCGGGATGCCGAAAATCTTGGCGACGTTGCTGCCCTTGGCCTGCTCTTCCGCTCCGGCGTTGAGCAGCATGATGACAAAGATAAAAAGCACCATGATGGCGCCGGCGTAGATGATGACCTGCACCACTGCGACAAACTCTGCGCCCAGCAGCAGGTAGATGAGCGCCAGCGAGCCCATGACGACGATCAGCGAGAGCGCGCTGTTGATGGTCTTCCGCTGAATCAGCAGATTGATTGCGCCACCTACGCAGAACGCTCCGAAGAGCAGAAAGAGAAATAGATGCATCAGTTTTCCATTCCGGCCATCATGCCCGGATCGCCACAAAAAAAGCGGTGACGACCACGTTAGCCAGCGCCAGCGGGAAGAGGAACTTCCAGCCGAAGGCCATCAACTGGTCATAACGGAAGCGCGGCAGCGTGCCGCGAATCCAGATGTAGAGGAACAGGAAAAAGAAAATCTTGGATGAAAACCAGACCAGCGGCAGGAACGCCTGCACTGCTACGGACAGGAAGGGTAGCGGCGGCCCGCTCCAGCCTCCCAGGAACATGACCGAAGCGATACAGGCCACGGTCACCATGTTGGCGTACTCGGCCATAAAGAACATGGCGAACTTCATGGCGCTGTATTCCGTGTGATATCCGGCAACGAGTTCGGTTTCTGCCTCCGGCAGATCGAAAGGGATGCGGTTGGTTTCCGCAAAAGCGGCCATCATATAAATGAAGAATGCGACGAACTGGCCGCGGAAGAGGAACCACTGCGGAATGAACCCAAACCATGTGCCAAGCTGCGCGTGGACAATTCCACTCAGGCTAAGCGTGCTCGACATCAGCAGCACGCCAACCAGCGACAGACCAAGCGAAACTTCGTAGCTCACCATCTGAGCCGAGGCACGCAGCGAACCGAGCAACGAGTACTTGCTATTCGATGACCAGCCAGCCAGTGCAATGCCATAGACCCCAAGCGAGGTGATGCCGAGCACAATCAGGATGCCCACGTTGATGTCGCTCGGCTGCCCGGTGGAGCTTACCACTCCGGTGATCTGCACTGGGGTGCTGATGCCGAACAGGTGAATGACCGGGCCAATGGGCACCAGGGCAATCGAGGTAAGCGCCATGATGAGCGCGAGTCCCGGCGCAAGCAGATAAATGTTCTTCTCCACGTAAGGCGGCGTCAGATCCTCTTTGAGCAGGAACTTAATCCCGTCTGCCAGTGGCTGCAGCAATCCAAATGGACCGACGCGCGAAGGTCCCCAGCGATTCTGCATGCGGCCCACAACCTTGCGTTCCAGCCACACGGTGTAGGCGACAACGGTGAGCAGAACGCCGAGAGTAACGGCGATCTTAATTACTGCGACGATCAAGAAAGTCAAAGCGCTCATCGAAGAACCAATCCCCAGCCGCCCGCGCACACAGCGCGTTGCGGCAGAAACTTACAATGTCCAGCCCGCAAGCCGGATGAAACGTGCCTAGTCGGCCCCGATGGGCTCGCTCGTCTTGCGATGGTTTTCAACGACCGAGTTCAGCGTCGCCGAGTAGCGGCCAAGGGTGCCGGAGGTAAACAGAGAGTCTCCGGCGGGAACGACCAGCTCGGGATGACTCACAATTCCAGCGGGCTCAATCTGCACCAACTCCGTGCGTTGCGGATTTCCCGCCGCGAGATCCAGTCGCGAGATGGCGTAGCCCGGAACCAGTTCCGAGATCTCGTCGAGTGTGATTGTGGGATCCAGTGGCGAAGTGCGGGATGCCAGCCCATGCGCTTCCGTGAACACGGCATTACGGTCGGCTTCGCCGGACTGCGCGCCCCGGCTCTGTCCGGCATCCGCAAACGTGTAGCCGCGGAAGGGCACGAGCTTTTCAATATCCGCACCCATCTTTTCGGCCAGACGAATGATGATCTCGAAATCGGCCTTTACGCCATGCACGTCCGAGGCTTTTTTCAACCGCTGCAGGTCCCCACATGTGTTGGTGACGGTACCCGTTTTTTCATAGGCGAAAGCCGCGGGCAGAAAGACGTCGGCGTGCTGCGCCGTTTCCGTGAGAAATAGATCCTGCACCACGAGGAACGGGCGCGCAAAGGCTGCGTCCTCTGTGTAACGCGCTGCGGGATTGGAGCCGACCACCCAGAGAGCTTGCAAGGTTCCTGCGGCCGCGGCGTCGAGCATCTGCGGAAGCGCCAGGCCGGGAACGACAGGGGCCTCGGAAGCCCACGCAATCTGCCCACGCGAACTTCCGCTGACCGAGTGATATCCGGGTAGCAGGTCGGGGTAGAGTCCCATGTCGGCCGCGCCGCGCGAGTTCGCGTAGTCGCCGAGGCAAATAAACTTTGCCCCCTTCGGTGCGCCGTAAGCCACCAGAGCGTCGATGGATTCGCCGCGTAGTTCAGGGCCGAAGGCAATGACCAGATCGCTTTCCGCGGCGAGTGCATCGCGCAGTTTCCCAAGCGCCTCTGGCGGAACGCCCAGCTTTGAGGCCGCCGCATCCTTGCCACCGAGGAAGTCTACAAAGTCGCCCTCGGCGCCCTTGGTAATCTCTGCAAACTGTGCCGCCTGATGCGCGAGCTTGATCCGGTTGGCGTTGATCGCGAAGAGGCGCGCGTTGCGCAGGCGCACGGCGCTCCGAATCTGCCAGGCCAGCAGCGGATGTTGCTCCGTAGGATCGCTGCCGATGAGCAGAATCACCGGAGCGGTGGCCACCGCGCTCATCGAGGCCGTCTGTGCCTTGTTCGCGGCGATGGCGCGGGCAAACGAAGGGAAGTCGGCGGTGCGATGGTGGTCGATGTTATTCGTGCCAAGCACGAGGCGAGCGAACTTCTGCAGCAGGTAATTCTCTTCGTTGGTGGTGCGGTTGGAGCCGATCACGCCGATCGACTGCGGACCGGTGGCGAGGAGGATCTGCTGGAATCGGGAGGCGATCAGCTCCACCGCCTCGGTCCAGGTACTGGCCACGAACCGGCCGTCACGCTTGATCAGCGGCGTGGTGACGCGCTTGGGATTTTCGGCAAAGTCGTAGGCGTAGCGTCCCTTGACGCAGAGAAACTCTTCGTTGATGCCGCTGCGGTCACGGTTGTCGCAACGCACGATCTCCGATCCGGTATCGGAGCGGCGCACGCCGGCCGTAGTCAGGCAGCCGTCCCCACAGTGGGTGCAGACGGTGCCAACGTGGTTCATCTCCCATGGCCGTGTCTTGTAGCGGTAGGAGCCGCTGGTGAGCGCGCCAACCGGACAGATGTCGATACACATGCCGCACTCTTCGCAGTCGAGCGCATCTCCCATGTTGGGCGCAATCACCGAACTCTGGCCGCGATTCTGAATACCCAGCGCCCACACGTCCATGCCTTCTCCGCAAACGCGCACGCAGCGGTAGCAGAGAATGCAGCGCGGGCGGTCATAGAAGACGATTGGCGACCACTGCTGCTCGTCGCGATGGCTTTTGATGTCGACGAACTTCGACTCGCCCGCGCCGTACTTGAACGTCATGTCCTGCAATTCACATTCGCCGCCGGCGTCGCAGACCGGGCAGTCCAGGGGATGGTTAGCCAGCAGGAGTTCCAGCGTGGACTTGCGAGCCTGCACTACCTTTTCAGATTCGGTCTGCACCACCATGCCTTCAGCGACTGGCGTGGTGCAGGCCGTCTGCATCTTGGGCATCTTCTCAATTTCCACGAGGCACATGCGACATGCGCCCTGCAGCGAGAGTCCGGGGTAGTAGCAGAAGGCAGGGATTTCGATGCCATGCTGCTTGCAGGCCTCAATGAGCAGCGTGCCCTTGGCGGCCGTAATCGTTCTTCCGTTTACCGTGAGCGTTACGCTCTGTGTTGCGTTTTGGGTTACTTCGGCCATGAATTCTCTTCGCGTGAGCCTAATGGCTCAGAACGGGCAATGCGGTTGGGATGCCGTGCTTCTCAAACGGGCAAGGACGGCCATCCAGGTGCGCTTCAAATTCCTCGCGGAACTTCTTCACAAAGCCAATAATCGGCATGGCCGCGGCGTCCCCGAGCGGGCAGAAGGTGCGGCCCAGCATGTTTTCGGCGAGGTAGCGCATATTGTCGATGTCCTTCGCCTCTCCGGCCCCGGCATGGAAGCGCTGGAGGCTCTTCGAAAGCCAGTCCGTACCTTCCCGGCACGGAATGCACCAGCCGCAGCTTTCGTGCCGGTAGAACTGAATGGTGCGCAGCGCAAACTTGACGATGCAGGTCTGGTCGTTTATGACGACAACGCCGCCAGATCCAAGCATGGTTCCAGCCTTCATCATGGAATCGAAGTCGAGAGCCACGTCGATCTCTTCCGGTTTCAGGCAAGGTACGGAGGAGCCGCCGGGGACGACCGCTTTGAGTTGGTGTCCGTCGGCAATGCCGCCGCCGACCTCGTAGATCGCTTTGCGCAGACTGTAGCCAAGCGGCAATTCGTAAACGCCGGGGCGCGCAAGGTGCCCGCTCAGGCAGAAGAGGCGGGTGCCACCGTTGCGCTCCACACCGATTGCGGCATATTCTTTGCCGCCCATCAAAAGAATGTGCGGAACGCTGGCGAGCGTCTCCGCGTTGTTGATCACCGTAGGTCCGCCCCACAGTCCGACGACAGCCGGGAAGGGCGGACGGATGCGAGGAACGCCGCGCTTGCCTTCCAGCGACTCCATCAGGGCAGACTCTTCGCCTACCTCATAAGCCCCGGCGCCGCCATGCCAATAGACGTTCAGATCGTAGCTGGAACCGAAAATGTTCTTGCCGCAGAAGCCGCGCGCGTAAGCATCGGCGATGGCCTTCTGCATGATCTCCAGCAGGTAGCGGTATTCTCCGCGAATATAGATGTAGGCGTCGTGCGCACCCACGGCGATGGCGGCAATCATCGCGCCCTCAATCACGGCATGCGGGTCATGCTCGAAGATGAGGCGGTCCTTGCAGGTTCCAGGCTCGCTCTCATCGCCGTTGCACAACACGTATTTAGGTTTGGCGCTCTGCTTGGGAACAAAGGACCACTTCATGCCCGTAGGGAAGCCAGCACCGCCGCGTCCGCGCAGATTGCTGGCCTTCATTTCGTTGATAATGCCATCGGGGCCGAGTTCGAGCGCCTTCTGCACCGCCTTATAGCCGTCGAGCTCGAGATAGCGGTCAAGGTTGGCTGCTCCTTGGCCGAAGCGCCGGCTGACGACCTTTACCTCATCGGGATGGGAGACCAGGTTTGCCATAGCTACTGTTGGGCCGCCTTCTGCCTGTACTCGTCTAGGATCTGGTCAATCTTTTCCGGCGTCAGATTCTCATGGAAGGTGTAGTTGACCTGCATGGCCGGCGCCCAGGAACAGGCTCCGATGCACTCGACCTCTTCCACCGAAAAAATACCGTCGGCCGTCACTCCCTTGTTGGTGGCGATGCCCAGCCGGTTGCGCGCATGCTCCAGCATCTCTTCTCCACCACGCAGCAGGCAGCAGATGTTGGTGCACACCTGCACGTTGTACTTGCCGCAGGGCTTGGTGCGCAGCATGGAGTAGTAGCTGATGACGTTGCGGATTTCCAGCGCGGTAATCTCCAGGCGCTGTGCCACTTCCTCAATGGACTCATCGGTGACATAGCCGAACTCGTCCTGAATATAGAGCAGAAAGGGAACCAGGAGCGAGCGCTTCACCGGGTAATGCGTGAGCATGTCTGCGTATCGCGCTTCGAGTTGTTCGCTAAATTTCATGTGCCTCTGCCGCCGGTGTGCAACGCCGGACCGGTACGGATGGTCGACGATGAGGAGCCCTGCCGGAACTCCCCAAGGGGTTCAGACTTCGAAGATCTCGTGAATCATCCACTCGGCCAATCCCGAAGGATCGGAGCACTCGCCAGGAACGCCATCGGGCTCAAAGCCGTCCGGCGTATTGTTCAAGGTTGCCTCAAAGGTGCGGCCGTGGACGTCGCTGGCAACGCGAATAAAGATGACCCCAGGAAGAGCGGAGGAGATGGCTGCGACCCTCTTGTAGCCATTTGTGACCTCCACGTCTTCGCCCTTCACGGTTACCGCTACCGGAAACTTAAAGTCCTTCCGGGTTTCCGTGTTGAACTCCTCTGCCTTCTGCTGCAGCAGATCAATCAGGTCGAGCGCAAAATCACTCTGCCCCTCGCTGCGATGTTCCACATTTCTTGCGAATTGCGTTCCCCAGTGCTCCAATGCGGCTCCGTTCTTGCAGTCAGTTTGTTAGCGATCCACGTCTCCGAGGACGATGTCGATGCTGCCGATAGCGGCAACCACGTCGGCCAGCAGATTGTGTTCGCACATCACTCCGATGGCGTTCAGGTTTGCAAAAGAAGGGCTGCGCATATGCACGCGATAGGGTTTGGCCGTGCCGTCTGACAGCACGTAATACCCCATTTCGCCGCGTGGCGACTCCACCCCCTGGTAAACCTCACCCTCTGGAACTGTAAAGCCTTCGGTCACAATCTTAAAGTGATGGATGAGGGATTCCATCTGCGTCTTCATCTTCTCACGATCCGGCAGCACGATCTTGGGAGCGTCAGCCTTGACCGGGCCTTCGGGCAGATTCGCGATGGCCTGCTTCACCATGGCAATGGATTCGCGCAGCTCGCCCATGCGTACCTGGTAGCGGGCGAAAACATCGCCCGCGGTTTCCACCGGAACCTAGAAGTTGAGTTGGTCATATCCGCCATAGGGCATGTCGCGACGCAGATCCCAGTCAATTCCGCTGCCGCGTGCAGTGGGTCCGCTGAGCATCAGTTCGACGGCATCCTCTTTAGTAATGAGCGCCACGCCCTTGGTGCGGCCCAGCCAGATCGGATTGTTGGTGAGAAGGTCGGAGTACTGCTCAATGCGGTCTGGAAAGTACGCCGCAAAGTTCTTGATGTAGTCGAGGAAGCCGAGTGGCAGGTCCATGGAGACGCCGCCAATTCGGAAGTAGGAGGTCATCATGCGCTGGCCTGCCACCATCTCGAACATCTTGAGAATCTCTTCCCGCTCGCGGAAGCAGTAGAGAAAGACGGTCATCGCGCCAATATCCATGGCGTGCGTGCCCAGCCAGACCAGGTGCGAGTTGATCCGGGTCAGCTCGTTCAGCATTAGCCGGATCCACATGGCGCGCGGCGGAATCTCCAGCCCTAACAGCTTCTCCACGGCCAACACGTACGCGAAGTTGTTCGTCATGGGGCAGAGATAGTCGATGCGGTCGGTCATGGGGATGACCTGCTGATAGAACTTAGCCTCGCAGGTCTTCTCAATTCCGGTGTGCAGGAAGCCAATATCAGGCTTGATCCGCACAATGGTCTCGCCGTCAATCTCCAGCAGGAGGCGTAGCACGCCATGCGTCGAAGGGTGCTGCGGTCCCATATTCAGGACCATGGTGCGGTCGCCGCCAATGGTTTCGACGACGGGCTCGGAGCGGAACTGATCGATGCTCGGCATTAACGGTATCCCTCGACCGGGTAGTCCTTGCGCAGAGGATGACCCTCCCAGTCGTCCGGCATGAGTATGCGGCGAAGGTCGGGATGCCCCTGGAAGCGAATGCCAAACAGATCGAAGACCTCGCGTTCAAACGGCGATGCTCCCGCCCACAACCCCGTAACCGATTCGATGTACGGATCGGCCCCGTTGACTTTGACCTTTATGCGAATGCGTTCATGGCGCTCATAGGAGAGCAGGGAATAAACCACCTCAAAGCGCGGTTCAGAGGGAAACCAGTCCAGCGCCGTGAGGTCTGCCAGCACCGTGAAGCGCGTGCCGCTGGATGTGCGAAGGAGATTGAGAGCATCGAGAAGGTGAATCGAATCGATCCAGAGGGTGAGTTCGTCGCGATCGAATTTTGCCGACTGAAGGGCCTGCGGCAGGCCGGAAAGCAGGCAGGCGACTGCGGGACGCTCCTTCAGTAATTCCAAATCGGTAATAGCAGGTTGTAGGGCCATCTGGATCAGAGCGCCTCGTCGCGGGAGGGTTTGTTCCAGTCAAGAACCCCCTTCTTCCATACGTAGAAGAACCCGATCAGGACGATCAGCACGTAGGTCATCATCTCCCAGAAACCGAACATCTTTAGCGTCTTCAGCAGGATCGCCCAGGGATACAGAAACACCGCCTCAACGTCAAAGAGAATGAAGAGCATGGCGACCAGGTAAAACTTCACGCTGAATCGCTGGCGAACGTCGCCTACGGGCTCCATACCGCACTCGTAGGGCGACATCTTGCTCTTGTTGGCCTTGTGCTGACCGA
>Ga0181520_10011985_pt1 | contig 11241 bp, 11 predicted proteins | sample PEATcosm2014_Bin_29_FD_132451 | JGI IMG/M metagenome (GOLD analysis project Ga0181520, IMG submission 132451) | Peatland microbial communities from MTU Mesocosm Facility, Houghton, MI, USA - PEATcosm2014_Bin02_30_metaG | ecosystem: Environmental > Terrestrial > Soil > Wetlands > Peat | place...
CCGAAGATTGTGACGCCTCCGCGGATGTAGCCGGTGAGCGGCTGAACGTCTTTGAGCGGCGCCATTTCCGCTTTGCGCCAGCCTGCGGCGCGCGCGAGTTTCTTGAAGTCCAGCTCCGCATTGCCGGGAACCACTGCGAAAACAAAGTCGCCAGCTCCGTTGGTGGTGAGCAACGTTTTGAAGACCTGCTCAGCGGGCATGCCAATCTTCTTTGCAACTGTAATCGCGGAAAGATCGTCAGGATCGACTTCGTATTCGCGCAGTTCGAAGGCGATGCCAAGAGATTCGAGGAAGCGCGCGCCATTGGTCTTCATCGCGACGGGCTCCCTGGCTCATCGCCCCACGAACCAGACTCGGTTCGCGGGGATCCTGGCTCAAAAGAAGCGACCCGGCCTGCGTGCAATGTGAGCACCCAGTCGGCGATGGGCGCGGCGAGTTCGCGCTGATGCGTCGTGAGCACGATGGTTCTGTCGCTTTGCCGGAATCCGGCCAGCAGCTCCACCATCTGGCGCGCGCTCTCGACATCCATGTTCGAGAAAGGCTCGTCGAGCAGAAGCAGCTCCGGGACTGGAAGCAAAACACGCGCGAGAGACGTGCGCTGCCGCATTCCCTGGGAGTATTGGCCGAGTGGCCGGCTCAACTTGGGGTCGAGGCCAACCTGGAGCAGGGCTTCAGCGGGGGTGAGGCAGGCGCGGCCCGGATAAAGGCTGCGAAAGTACTCGAGGTTTTCCTGTGCCGTCAGCTCGTCGTACAGCATGGGAGCATGGCTCATGTAGCCAATGCGGGCACGCGTCTGAAGCGGTTCGAAGTTGCCAAAAAGCCTTATCTTTCCGTGGCTTGGACGCAGGAGACCGGCCAGGATGCGCAGGAGGGTCGACTTCCCCGCGCCGTTTTCGCCGAGCAAAACGTAGCAGCGGCCCGGCTCAAGATCGACTGAAACCTGACGGAGCGCGGCAAAGCTGCCGAAGAGCTTCGACACCTGATCAAGCCGCGCACAAAGCGTACTGCCGCCGGCTTCGGGTGCGTTGGCGTCCATTCTTGTCAGTTAGCTGCGGTCTGGTTTGCCGGAGGAGCCGCAGGCGCCGCGCCCGAAGCGGTTGATGGTCTGGCTGAAGCAGGCGCAGGAGTTGGCGTCGCGCCAGGCTGGGCGGGCGCATACTTGCTGGCACATTTAGCCTGGAGCGATGTGGCATGGAAGATACCGCCGTCGTCGCGGCTATAGGTACCAATGGCCAGCGCTTCTGAATCATCCTTGAACGTGTCAGGCGGCGGCTCAGTTCCTTTGTAGGTGACCTTCAGCAGTTTGCCCTTGGCGGCGTTGGGCATGTGGCTCTCGTATTCGTTGAGCACGAAATCGACTTGGGTACCGGTCTGCTTAATGGAGCCAGGCAGCACGAATCCATCGACCCGCAAATTGCTGTGGTAGGCCTTGTCGCCCATCTTGTTGAGCTCAGGGATGTTCACAAAATAGCTTTTGTTGGAGCCGTAACCGGTGTAGGCCAGCCAGCCGATGGTGCCGACGATAACGGCGACCGCGATACCGATGCGCAATGAGTTTGGGGAAAGCTTCATGGTCTTCCTTACCTAACGATACGAGTGTGAAGGCACCCGGTCAACTTGTAGGTGATCTGCATCACTTGAGCGTGTTTCAGAAATGGCAGAGACGTTGCGGCCGCAATTCCTCAGGGGTTAAAACCCCATTCGTTTTGCTGCCTTTGCGGCCCGGCTGAAGCCGTGCCCTTGTTACAAAGCAGATCTTTGAAGGACGATCTAATTATCTTTTGAGAGCTGTTTTGAGAGCGGAAGCGGATCTGCCGGGTCGGAATATGAGGCGGCTGGAGAAGACGAGAACTGAAGATCAGGCAAAGCTTAGGAAATTGCGCCTGGATCAGCGCTCACGGGCTGGGGGAGGGCACTCGCGGAGGGACTTTGTCACTGGCCTCGGGTCAAATCCCGGTTTGTGATCGATTCAGCGAATCCCTACAGCTTGTTGGAGACTCTTATGCGAGCGGTATTGCGGCGCCGCGCTAACGGAACAATCGCTGGCACGATCAACAACGTGATAACGAGAAGACTGATCATAGGACGACCATGGTCATTACGACTTCCTGGTGGGTTCGTTGTCGCCCTCATGGGTTCTCACCCGCAGCAGTGAAGCCAAAATCGCCGGCGAGAGAATCATTGCAACGAAAGCGAACCCAAGCAAAAAGTCGACCATGGAGTTTTTCTCCATTCAAGTTTCACGACACTGTCCGCATCTATCGGCGGCTTGATGATGGACGATAGCGCCGCTGCATCACGATGGGAAATCACCCCTCGGTGGGAGCAGGCATGGCCAGTTGGGGCAGTCGAGGTCTGCAACGGGAGTAGCAAAGAGGGGTTAAGACTGGCTTGAATCGCGGGATTTGCCGAAGCTCATCGAGCTGAATCGAGGGCAGTTGCGGCACGATCGAGTGCCTGCGTCAGGACCAGCAACTGCTGCGCGGCGAGGGCCGCGTTCCTGGCATCGATCGACTCATTGACTCCGGGAATGACGACTGCAGAGTAGCCTGTGTACTCCCCTGGGGCGTAAACGGTATGCCGGTACCATGGGCGATTGGGCAGGCCCGCGTCAGAGAGAAGCGCGGTCTCAGTTTGGCGCAGGGCCAGATTCAATTTCGCGAGATTGCCAGACGGTACGGTTTCAAGCGCATATACTCGTTGCGCTGCAGCGGCCATGCGCGAGGCCGCAGCCTGGGCCGGGCCGAAGTCGAGCGATCCAAGCCCGCTGTCGACGGCCTTACGCCTGGCAGCCTCGAGATACGCGGATATCTCGCGCGCGTACGCAGCGTAGTCGAAGGGCAGCACATCGGCATCGGCCATGCGCACAGCTTCAAGGCCCAGAACGCGCGCCATTTCCTGCAGATAGACGAAGTGGGGATCGGCGTTTTGTGTAAACCAGGCGAAGTCGTCAAAGGTGGAGTGATAGACCCCATAGGGGCCTCCAGAACTGATGTCGGTGGCCGGCACGCCCGCATGTTGCAGGAAAGGCGTGTAATCCGAGCCCGAGCCGAGATCGCCTACGTGCACTTCATCGCCCTCGATTGGAGGCGCATTCGAGGCGTTGTGCTCGTTAGCAAGCGGATGGCTGTTGCGCCACTGCTGGAAGACCGTTCCAGCGACCGGGCTGGGGATCGAGCGCGTGACGCCGCGGACGAATTCCTTGAGAGAGGGGACGGCTTCAGCGGAGAAGTTCGGACCCGAGACGGCAACATCCACATTGAAATAAGCGACGGCCCGATCTAATACGTGGCCTTGCTGCTCGACCCACTCCGTGGAGCCGATGAGCCCCTCTTCCTCCGCGTCCCAACTGCAGAAGAGGATGGTGCGCTTTGGCCGCCAGCCCTGGCGCAGGAGCGCGCCCACGCCGTGGACCGCTTCGAGCATCGAAGCGGTTCCGCTAGACGGATCTGCCGCGCCGTAGACCCAAGCGTCACGGTGATTTCCAACAATCACCGAGGAGTCCGTGTCCTGTGAGCCTTCGATTCTTCCGATCACGTCCCAGATGATGCGCCGCTGGTAATCCTGCTGCGAGACGAGATGGACTTTGACGCCGCTTACGCCCAGGTGATAGCGAAACGGGAGCGCTCCCTGCCAGCCTTGCGGCACGCCGGGCCCTGTCAATGCCTGCAGAATCGGAGCCGCGTCGTGGTAGCTGAGCGGAATCGAAACGATGTGCGGCTGATTGCCGCCGGCTCCCTCAATATTCTTTTCGCGGGCCGAGTCGGGCAAATCAAGAGTAGAGGCCACGCCTGGAGTTTCAGGATCGCCAGAATACTTGAAGAGATATTGAACTGAGCCCCGCTGGACGCCGGTCTCGGGCCTCCACGGGCCGATCGGGTAGGCGTCGCCCTTGTAATAGCCGTCGTCTTGCGGATCGGAATAGATCAGCACGCCGATAGCCCCGCGCTGCTCGGCGAGATAGACTTTCACGCCGCGGAAGTTGACGCCGTACCGGCAAATCACGATCTTGCCGTGCAAGTCGATGTGCTGCGCCGCGAGCTCATTAAAATCCTCGAGCCTTCCGTAATTCGCGTACACCACTTCGCCGGTCACATCGCCGGAGCCGGAGGAACCGTTGAACGGCATCACGACACGCGGGTCGTCCTGGCCTGGGTCTCCATTGACATGTTCGCGCGTGGGGCCGCTCATCAATTGATGGCCAGCCGCGTCGAAGGCCTCGACGCGTTCAAATTTGGGCTGATTGAGGAGAACACGAAAGGGAACGATCTGAGTATCGAGCCCTGCCGCGCGAAATTTCTGCGCCACATACTCAGCGGTCTTGTGATCTTCAGGAGTCGCCGCCAGGTGTGGTTCTGACGTGAGTGTCTTGAGTTCCTCGCCGGCCAGTTTGGCATCGGGCACAGCGAGGAAATTCTGCTCGATCTTAGCCTCGGCACTGAAGTCAGCGTAGCCGAGAGTGCTTTCCGGAGCGGTCTGAGCCGACGACAGGCTCGACGGCAATGCCGCGAGAACAATTGCCGGAAAAAAAACGAATGCGAGCGCCGCGCGCAAGCTCATTGAACCGATCCTTTGAGCGATTTGAAGCGATGGTCAAGCCACAGGCTGCGCGCAATGAGCGCAGCGCCTTGCTGCGAGCGGAATATCGCTCAGGCATTCCGGGCAGGGTTTTGTTGTGGGCTCGGCGGCCACTTCGGGATTGAACTTCTTGAGCATATATTGCATCGGCAACACGATCGCGAAATAGATCGCCGCCGCGACGAGCATGAAGTTGATCAACGCATTGAGCAGCTTGCCAATATGGATATCGCCCGGCGGGATGTAATTAGCCGGAAGCGGGTTCGGCGGCGGCGGAACCGCGTGCAGAACCGGAACGTGAATCACCAGGGTGGAGAAATCGGGCGCGCCGACCAACGCGGAGATCATGGGGGTAATCACATCAGCAGTGACGGAAGCGGTAATGGCTCCGAAAGCGGCGCCAATGATGACGGCTACCGCGAGGTCGACTACGTTTCCGCGCAAAATGAAATCTCGAAATCCTTTGAACATTGCATCCTCCAGCACAGTTGCTTTTCAACCGACTTTACGAGCGGCATGGAGTGGGCCGGCAGCCCTTCAGATCGGTTGAGCGTACGCTCTGCCCATCGTACACGGCGAGACACACGAAAAGCATTCAGACTGGGCGAATCAGGGAACGGCCAGCAGGACCACGATGCAGGCCAGGATCATGAGGTCGGAGTAGAGCAAGAGGAGAATGCCCGCGTGATAGAGGCTCCATCGGCGTTGCAGACAGCGAGCCGTCTCGGCCATTCCCCACGCGGCAATGAACAGGGCGAGAAACTGCCAGCGAGAGCCGTGGAGGTGCTCAATGAATGGAAATCCGGCCAACCGCAAGCTCGCGAAAAATGCGCCCAGCGAAAGGACAATGGCACGCACCAAGGATTTTTGGCGCAAGCGAAAGAAATTGGAGCGGAGACGCACAACTCTTCAATGTACTCTGCCGGTGCGGAGCCGGCGGCGAAGGTGGGGCTGGTTCGCGGCCCCGAACTCGCGTTTATCCGCGCCGCGCACGAACGGCTCCGGCCAGCTCTTTCAGCAGACCGTATGTTTCAGCCCAATCGATACAGCCGTCGGTAATGCTCTGGCCGTAGACGAGAGGCTGGCCCGGAATCAGCTTTTGCGCTCCGGCCACCAGGTTGCTCTCGATCATCGCGCCCATGATGTTGCGGTTCCCTGCTGCGATTTGTGCGGCAACATCGTGGCAAACAATGCCCTGCCGCCGGTAATCCTTGCCGCTGTTGGCATGGCTGAAATCGATCATGATGCGTGGAGCGATTCCCGCGTGCTGCATCTTTGCGGTGGTTTCAGCAACGCATTCCGCCGTGTAGTTCACCGTCTTTGTGCCGCCGCGCAGAATGATGTGGCAATCGGGATTGCCGGTGGTGACGAAGATTGCCGACTGTCCGTGGTGCGTATGGCCGAGGAACGTGTGCGAGTACGCCGCGGACAGGATTGCGTCGATCGCGATCTGCACGTCGCCGGAGGTCCCGTTCTTGAATCCCACGGGACATGACACGCCGGAAACCAATTGCCGATGGACCTGGCTCTCAGCAGTGCGCGCGCCGATGGCTCCCCAACTAACCAGGCCTGCGATGTACTGCGGCGAAATCATGTCGAGGAATTCAGTTCCTGTGGGCACGCCGATTTCAGCCAGGTCGAGCAACAGACTTCGCGCCAGCCGCAAGCCATCGTTGATCTTGAAGGTCCCGTCAAGATGCGGATCGTTGATGAGCCCTTTCCAGCCGATCGTTGTCCGCGGCTTTTCAAAGTACACACGCATGACGAGGCAGAGGTCGGCGGCAAACTCCTCGACCGCGCCTTTGAGGAGGCGTGCATATTCGCGAGCTGCGTTGGTGTCGTGAATCGAACACGGGCCCGCGAGCACGAGCAGCCGGTCGTCGCGGCCGTTGAGAATGGCGGCGATCTGCTCACGTGTATTGAATATGGTGTCGGAGGCTGCCTCAGAAACCGGCATCTCTTCTTCAAGAAATACCGGGGGAAGGACGACCTTCGTCCATTGAATGCGAATATCTTCGGTGGGATGGAACATGGCTCTCTTCCGGCGTAAATGAGCCCGCGCGTCAGCACGCAGGCCCCTCTACGAATCTAACAGCCGGAGAAGAGGCCAAAGAAATTTGGGTTTTGGCGGCACGATCGAAGCGTTAGCGCAAAGCAGCGACGATCGCCACCGCCGCACCGGCCGCCACCGCACCGACGATCAGCGGCACAAGGAGGCGCACATGGTGATCGGGCTCTGAACCTTCACCGATGTATTCCTTGCCCTTCGACACACGCGACACTTCGGTATAGGCGATGGTCATAATCTTGTTGCTGTCAGAATTCGTGAACTGGAAGGATGCAGCGGAAAGTGTGCCCAGAGACCCGATCATCTGCGAGCCATCGCGAAAGTCGACCTGGAGAAAGCTGCCAGCCTGATATTTAGTGAGGTGCTTTTCGACTCTGCGAGCGTGTTTGTCGAGCGGAGCGCCCGACTGCGCTTGAGCTGCCGGGAGCGCGGTAGTCAGCGCCAAGGCAAAGGACAAAGACACGACCAAGGTGCGATACAAGCCTATTTTCATAACGGCCCCCAAGGGATTCTATGGATCGTAGTCCGATCCAGCCGGCCGTCTACGGCCATACAAGACGGCCAGATCGAACCACGATAGCACTAAATGAACTTCGTTGAGCGGTGGACCTGGTTACTAAAGGCTGAAATGAACGTGTGGTGACTTCAGAATTCCCAACAGCCAGAAAGGAGGGAGTGACTAAGGATTTCAAATGCAAAGAAGAAAAGAAGAACGAGCCGCTGATGCACTGCAAATGTCGCATTCAACGCGGCCATTGAAGCGTCTGCTGGAATAGACGACTTTTTGCTCCCCTCCGTTGTCATGCTTCACTCATTCAACTGTGAATCGTGGAAAACTCTCGGGTCTTGCAGGCGACTCCTCTCGAATTGCGGTCCGGCTAAGACGGAGGCAAAAAGTCGCCTTACAACGCTTGGGGGCACCTCGTTGCGCACTCTTCAGTGTCTTGACAGCGCCTGCTTGCACTCCGTAAGATCAAATGGACGGGGTGTGCCCGTTGACCCTCGCAAGCGCAAGATAAATAAACGCTTAGCCGGTGCGACATCGCTTCGCGAGCGTGCCTCGCGCCCCGTATCTTTGAGAGGACGGAGCTCTGCCAGGATGCCCGAAGCGCGCCTCAGTCCGCGCGAGCGGATGGTGTTAACCGCGATCATCGACCTCTACATAGCCACCGGCGAACCCGTGGCTTCGCAGGCGGTCGCCCGCATGTTTGCGGACCGCGATGGGCTGAGTTCGGCAACCCTGCGAAATGTAATGGCCACGCTGGGCGACTCAGGACTGTTGGAGCAGCCGCACACTTCAGCTGGGCGGGTTCCGACTGCGGCGGCTTTTCGCTACTACGTTGAGCAGATTACACAAGCCGGGCGCGCGGCCGCAGGAACCAACGCAACAAATTCGGCGCAGAGTGCCGCGGATCCTCCCCTGAGCGAAGCGCGCCGCGGACAGATTGAAGAGAGCTTTGCCGGCGTGGTGAGCAGTAACGACTATCTCGAGCGTACCTCGCATGTGCTGGCGTTGATTTCGAGCGGGCTGGGTGTGGCTTTGGCCAGTTCCACAGCCGGGCAAGTGCTGGAACACATTCACTTTTCGCGGCTTTCAACGGGCAGGGTGCTGGCGGTGCTAGTAACGCAGGCCGGCGCGGTACAGGATCGCGTGCTGTCCCTCGACCACGAGGTGACTGCGGTGGAGTTGGAAACCGCGGGCAGCTATCTGAATGAAAACTTCCGCGGCTGGCCGATCGAGCGCATCCGGGCCGAAGTGACGCGTCGCATGGAGATTGAGCGCGAAGCCTATCGCGAGTTGCTGACGTCAGTCGAGGAGCTGTGCCGCAAGGGCGCCTTGGCCGTTGCCGAGCTTGGACCGACCATTTTTGTCGAAGGAATTGCGAATCTGATCACGGCAGACCAGGATCGCGAACGTCTGCGCCAGATGCTGCTGGCCCTGGAAGCCAAGCAGAGGCTGGTAGAGTTGCTGAACGCGTATGTAGATGGCCGCCAGCAGGAGGTACGCGTGGTGGTCGGCCTCGACGAGGCTTCACCGGCAATGCAGGATCTGGTGCTGATCGGTGCCCAGGCGCGTCTCGGCGGCCCCAATCTGGGAACTGTGGCCGTGATCGCGCCCACGAGGATCCAGTATCAGGAGATGATTCAGGCAGTGAGCTACATTGCGCGCCTTTCCGAGCGCATCCTTGAAGTTCCTCCGTCTTAAACGCCAGAAGCGGACGGATCGATTTCAGGCCTGCGGTCGCCCGGGAAGAGAGTGAAGGCCGCAGCCAATTGCAAAGTCGATCATCTAACAGAACGAGATACCTATAGAAAAGAAAGCGCTGAATCATGGTGGAACAGGAGACTGAAGAGTTGAAAGTAGTGATTAACAAGAACCGCGGTTCTCGCGCGGCGGATGCGGACGAGGAAACGAAGATCGATCCAGCAGCCGAGTTGCCCGCACCGAACGCTGATGAAGCCTTGTCGAGTGCCGCTGAGACTGCGGACCGGGCACAGGCCGAAACGGCGGGTCCGACGGAAGTTGAACTGTTGAAGGCCGAGCGCGGCCAACTGCTGGATCGCCTCGCGCGCCTGCAAGCTGAGTTTGAGAATGCGCGGAAGCGCGCCGAGCGCGAGCGAAACGAGCAACGTGAGTTTGTGACCGGCAGCGTGGTGGAACAGTTTCTGCCGGTCCTGGACAATTTTGCTCTTGCGCTGAAATCGACGGGATCGACAGAACAGCTGCGGTCTGGCGTTGACCTGATCGTGAAGCAAATGGAAGAGATTCTCCAGAAGATGCACGTAAGCGCGGTTCCAACGGTCGGCGAGACCTTTGATCCCCGGATGCACGAGGCGCTGGGAACCGTGGAACGCGACGATATGCCCGACCAACACGTGGCAGAAGAGATTCGCCGCGGTTACCGATTGCGTGATCGGCTGTTGCGGCCGGCGCTGGTGCGCGTCGCCCACAATCCGAAACAGGTGAGCGAGTAGGTTAGGGAGCAGGGATCAGCGAAACGGATCGGACGTGATCCGTGAAACTTGGAATGAAGGTCGAATGAGTTCTAATACGAGTAGAGTGAGCAAAGCAGATTATTACGAAGTTCTCGGTGTCTCGCGTGACGCCAGCGATCAGGAATTGAAGAGCGCATATCGGAAACAGGCGCTAAAGTACCATCCTGATCGCAATCCTGGTGATCGCGCGGCAGAGGAAAAGTTCAAAGAGGCAAGCGAAGCCTACCAGGTGCTATGCGATCCCGATAAGCGCGCGGCCTACGATCGCTTTGGCCACGCGGGACTGGGCGCGCAGGGATTTGGCGCGGGGCCTTTTGCCGGTGGCGTGGATATCGGCGACATCTTTGGCGATTTGTTCGGCGAGATGTTTACGATGGGCGGCGGTGCTCGCGGGTCTTCGCGCGGGCCAAGACAACAGCGCGGCGACGACCTGCGTTTCGACCTGACGATCGACTTTGAAGCGACGATCTTCGGCTCTGAAACAGATGTAAAGATCCGAAGGCTGGAAACCTGCAGCACCTGCGGCGGCCGGGGGAGCTCCTCGGGTCGCGGGCCAAGCGTTTGCAGTCAGTGCAAGGGACACGGGCAGGTCCGCTATCAGCAAGGATTCTTCTCGGTTGCCCGCACGTGTGGCGTTTGCGGAGGCACGGGAAGCGTGATCAACGATCCATGTTCAAGCTGCCGCGGCGAAGGCCGTGCCGCTACTGAGATCAAACTGCATGTAAAAGTGCCCAAGGGCGTGGAAGATGGAACCCGCATCCGCTATGCCGGCGAGGGCGATACCGGACGCCTCGGGGGCCCCAAGGGCGACCTTTACGTCATTCTCTCCGTTCGTCCGCACGATTTCTTCGAGCGGCGTGGGCAGGATCTGCACTGCGTGATTCCCATTAGCTTTCCGCAGGCTGCCTTGGGAGCGGAGTTCGAGATTCCCGGTATCGACGGCCCGGTCAATATCAAGCTTCCCGAGGGCACGCAAAGTGGCAGGGAGGTGCGCGTCCGCGGTCGCGGAGTTCCCTACCTGAACGAAAAAGGCAGTGGCGACCTGATCGTGAAAGTAATCGTTCAGATTCCGCGCAAGCTGAACCGTGCACAGCGCGATCTGGTGGCCAAGCTGGCTGACACGATGAGCGTGGAGAATAAGCCGACTTCGCCGGGACTGATTGAAAAGATGAAGGATCTGTTCAACTAGAGGCAGCCTTCAGCTCTTAGCCGTCAGCTATCAGCACGAACGGTTCGCGCAACTCCTTGCGTCGAGCGCATCGCGCTTGCTTCATTCGTTTGTGCGGTTCGAGAAATGCCGCCCTTGAATTTCAGATTGCCAACAGCGCGATGCCCGCCACTGCTACCCCGATGAGGAGACTCATCCGATCGGTTAATGCAAAGACAAGCGGGTCCTCGTTCAGCTCGCCGCGCGAGGCCAGCAGCCATATGCGGCAGAGCCAGAGAATCATAAGCGGCATAATGAGCCATAGCAGCTGCTCGTGGCGATAGAGGACGATTACATCGCTGCCGCTAATGTAGATGGCGAAGATCATGACTGCCGCAAACGCGCTGGCGGTTCCGAAGCTGCGCAACTGATCGATGTCAGTGACAAGGTA
>Ga0181520_10011986_pt1 | contig 11241 bp, 7 predicted proteins | sample PEATcosm2014_Bin_29_FD_132451 | JGI IMG/M metagenome (GOLD analysis project Ga0181520, IMG submission 132451) | Peatland microbial communities from MTU Mesocosm Facility, Houghton, MI, USA - PEATcosm2014_Bin02_30_metaG | ecosystem: Environmental > Terrestrial > Soil > Wetlands > Peat | place...
ATCGGCGCCGGCATGCTGTGGGTCGGCTGGTTCGGCTTCAATGGCGGCTCGGCGCTCGGCGTCGGCTCGCGCGCCGTGTTCGCCATCGTCGCCACCCATCTCTCCGCCTGCGCCGGCGCGACCGTGTGGAGCGGCCTTGAATGGCTCAAGCGCGGCAAGCCGTCGGTGCTCGGCCTGATTTCCGGCGCAGTCGCTGGATTGGGGGCGATCACGCCCGCCTCGGGTTACGTCCTGCCCTGGCACGGCGCACTGATCGGCGCGCTCGCCGGCGCAATTTGCTACTTCGCCAGCACCGCCCTCAAGGCGAGGATCGGCTATGACGATTCCCTTGACGTCTTCGGCGTGCACGGCGTCGGCGGCGCGCTCGGCACGCTGCTCGCCGGCGTTTTCGCCACCGCCGCGGTCAGCGCTTCCGCCACGAGCCCCGGCGTCGCCGGCTTGTTGGAAGGCAACGCCGCCCAGCTCGGCGCGCAGGCGATCGGCGTCGTCGTCACCGTCGCGTGGTGCGTCATCGGCACCTGGATCGCGCTGAGGATCGTCGACGCTGTGGTCGGCCTGCGGGTCAGCCCCGAGCAGGAGCGCGAAGGCCTCGACGTCGCGCTGCACGGCGAGGCGATGGGGCTTTAGGGCGACGTCGTGGCGAGCGGCCCCGCCGGCCGCAGACTTCCGACCGCGGTCCCGTTCCAGTTGCGCAGGACGGGGGCGACGAAGGGCCTCAGGCGCGCGCGATCGTCCTCGTCAACCGGCAGGAAGCGGCGGATCAGCGCCGCGATCATCACCTGCGCCGCGCGGGTCGCGCCGTCGTCGGCCTTGACCGCGAGACCGAGACCAAGCTCCGGCAAGGCGGCGCAATAGACTCCTTCGGCGCCGGTCTTGACGAAGACGCGCGCGCCGAACAGGCGCATGACCTCGGTGTCGAACCGGCCCTCGCCGGCGATCATCGCCGGGTTCGCCGCTGTGGCGGCGCGGATTCGTTTGGCGGCGGCGGCGCGGCTGGGCGTCAGGCCCACGCCTGTCGCCAGACGCGCGTAGCCGAGCGCCAGCGCGCGCAGGGGAACGGCGTAGGTCGGGATCGAGCAGCCGTCGGTCGCGCAGACCTCTTCGCCGAGCGCCGCGCCAGTCACGTCCTCGATCGCCGCCTTGGCGGCCCGCTGGACCGGGTGCGCCGCCTGCTCGTAGCCCTTGGTCTCCCAACCCGACGCGCAGGCGAGGCAAAGGAAGCCCGCGTGTTTGCCTGAGCAGTTGTTGTGCAGCGGCGACGGCGTTTTTCCGTCGCGCGAAAGCGCGTGCGACGCGTCTTCGCCAAGCGGCCAATGCGCGCCGCAGGCGAGCGAGGCGACGTCGAGCCCCGCCTTGGCGAGCATCGCCGTCGCGGTTTCGACATGCGCCAATGCGCCGGAATGCGACGCGCAGGCGAGCGCGATTTCGGCCTCGCTGAGCCGCAGCGCATCGGCCGCGCCGCTCTCGACCAGCGGCAGCGATTGCAACGCCTTGACGGCGGAGCGCGGAAAGACCGGTTCGTCGATTTCACCAAATGCGAGCGCGACCGCGCCGTCGGCGTCGACGACCGCGCCGGCGCCGCGATGACGCGATTCGACGCGCGCGCCGCGCATGACTTCGACGACGATGGGAGTGGCCAAACATGCGCTCCTATGACGATCCGCGCCGGGCGAGCTATACAAGGCGCGTCGACGCCACTCTAGCTTGCCGCGCCGAGCGTTTGCGCGCGGTCAAGGCGGCAAATGGCGAACTGCGGCAGATTAGGGCGGTCGTAAAAAGGAAGAAGGATATGCGGGTTCGCGACGCGATGACGCACGGAATTATCGGCGTGCGCGACACGGCCAGCCTCGCAGAGGCGGTCGAGACGATGCTGCGAGCCGGAATCAGCGCGCTGTGCGTCTTCGACGAGCGCAAGGCGCTGGTCGGCATCCTGAGCGAAGGCGACCTGCTGCGGCGCGGCGAACTCGGCACCGAAAAGCGGCGGCCGCGCTGGCTGGAATCGCTGTTGAGCGGCGGGCGTCTGGCGCATGCCTACGCCCACGAGCACGGCCGCACCGCAGCGGAAGTGATGACCCGCGAGGTCGTCACCATCGACGAGGACGCGCCGCTTTCCGAAGCCGTCGACGCAATGATCCGGCGCCGGGTCAAGCGCCTGCCGGTGGTGCGAGGCGGCAGCGTGATCGGCGTCGTGTCGCGCTCCGACCTGCTCAAGCGGCTCTACGTCGAATTGCGGCGCGACAGCGAGCCCTGTTCCGACGCCGAAATCTGCATCGCTATCCAGAAGGAGATCGAGTCGCGCGGCTGGGCCCCGCGCGCTTCCATCCGGGTTTCGGCCAAGAACGGCGAAGTGACGTTCGAGGGCGCGATCGCTGACGAACGCCTGCGCGAGGGATTGCGGGTGATCGCCGAGAACGTCCCCGGCGTGAAATCGGTGCGCGACCGGCTCGCCTGGGTCGAACCCAATTCCGGCATGCTGCTGTCGGCTGAGGACGAGCAGCCGAAGTGATCGGCGCCGCCGCTAGTCTTTCCAGATGAGAAACAGGCCGACGTCGCCGAGCACGCCGTCGACGTAGCTGACGATGCGCGCAACAAGACGGAAGCCTTTGGGTTTCAGCTCGTATCGCCATCGTTCGACGACCTCTGCGGGCTCGCCCCGCAGCGTGCTCTCCCAGCCGGACTCCGCCACATTGATCATGCGGCCGCCATCGGTGCACAGATCGCTGGGAAAGCGGTGCAGGAGAAACTCCTTGTCGCCGCACCGCGCCGCCGCTTCGGCGTGATCGAGAAGCCGACGCCAGGAAGCTTCGCTCAGGTGGCGGCGCAGGATCTCGCGGGCCTCGCGCCGCCTTGTTTCGAGCTCGGCGGCCTCCTCCGCCGCCGCCCTTTCAATCGCCTCCCGCTCGAACGCGCGCGACTCGCTGCGAAAGGCGTTGGCTGAGATCCGACTCTGACTCTCGCGCGTCGCCGCCGACGTCCCGCTCGACGAAGCGACGCCGCCTCTGAGGCTCGCCCCGCCGGCCAAAGACTCGAGAAATCGCAGCAATCCTGGCGCATGCTGGCTCCTGGTCCGCGACAGCCTGTCCAGCTGTTCGACGACGGCGAGCAGATCGGTGCGACTGACGATGCCAACCAGCCGGCCGTCACGCACCACGGGAAGCCGCTTGATCCGCCGCCAATGCAAGAGCGCGGCGATCTCGTCCGCCGGCGTATCGGGGGCGACAAAGATCAGCGGCGCGCTCATGACGTCGCCCACCTGTCGAAGCCCGGCTGCGTCGGAGGTCGATGACGGGAAGGCCGCCCCGGCGAGCATCTCCAGCCACCATTCGCGGCGGTAGTCTTCTGTGCGTCGGCCAAGCAGGTCGCCGTCGCTGACCATGCCGATCGGCCTGCCCGCGGAGTCCACGACCGGCGCCGCCCTCACGCCGCTCTCCAGCATCAATCGCGCGGCGTCCTGGACGGTTGCGTCCGCCGGAACGGTGATCACCCGGTGGGTCATCAACTCGCTGGCGATCAACTGCGCGTCTCTCGATTGGACGCTTAGCGGAGGCTGCTGCGGCCCGCCATGGCGTCCACCTTCCTGCTTGCGCCCATTTAGAACCCTTTTTCGCGGTTTGCGAGCCGTCACGTCGTCGCGCGCCCCTCCCCCTCCGCAGCCAAGGCCGCAAGGCCCTCGCGATAGGTCGGATAGAGCCAGCGATAGCCGAGTTCGCGCCTGAGCTTGCCGACGTCGACGCGACGATTGTCGCCGTAGAAGCTGCGCGCCATCGGCGTCAGACGCGCCGTGGCGAAATCCTCCGTCGGCGGCGGAGCGACGCCGAGGAGAGCGGCCGCGAAACCGATCACCGCCTCTGGCGGCGCCGGCTCTTCGTCGGCGACATTCCAGAGGTCGCCCCTCCCGCCGGCCTCGATCAGCCCAACCGCGACGGCCGCAATGTCGTCGACATGGATGCGATTGAACACCTGGCCCGGCTTGACGATTCGCCGCGCTTGGCCGCGCTGAAGCTTCTCGAGCGCATTGCGGCCGGGGCCGTAGACGCCGGCGAGCCGCAGGACGTCGACGGACGCGCCGCGCTGTTCGCCGAACGCGCGCCATTCGCGTTCGGCCGCCAGCCGCCGCACGGCGCGCGGCGAGACCGGGTTCGGCGCGCTCGACTCGTCGACCCAGGCCCCGTCGCGGTCGCCGTAGACGCCGACGCTGGAAAGATAGACGACGCGCGCCAACGCCGGCGCGGCGGCGATCGCCGCGCCAAAGCGCTGAAGCGCCGGATCGCCGTTTTCGTCAGGAGGGGCGCTGACGAGCAGCGTCTCGGCGCCGCGCAACGCGGCCTCCAGCGCCGGCCGCGCCGACGGATCGTCGACCGCCCAGGCGGCGACGCGGTCGCGGCGCCAGGCGCGCGCCGTCTCTGGATCGCGCGTCGCGCCGGTCGCTTCGACGCCGGGAAGCCGCGCCAGTATGCGCCGCGCCGCATAGCCGAGCCCGAAGGCGAAGAGTCTCATTGCGGCGAGGAAACGTCGATCGGGCGAGAAATACAAGCCCAAACCGCTTAGTTAACCCGGCCTAAAGGATCGCCCGCCAGTATTCCGTTGATCCCCCGCGCGGCGTCGCCGCTGAAGCTCGCCTATGGCCATGACAATCACCACGTTGGATTTCACCCCGCCTTCGCCGGTCGAGGCGTCGCTTGGCGCGGTGCTTGGCGTGAGGGGGTCGGAAGCGCGCGTCAGTCTGCCTGCGCCGGCGCTGAGCGACGCATTGCGCGCGACCGTCGGCACGTTTCTCGCCATCGCCGCCGGCCCGCATCGCCTGGTCGGCGTGGTGACCGAAGTCGACGGCGCCGCCGAACGCGGCGATCCGCGCTTCGGCGCGGTCGCGCGCGTCGACCTGATGGGGGAGATCAAGCAGGACGACGGCGTCGAGCATTTCGTTCGCGGCGTCTCGGCCTATCCGGCGATCGGCGACCGGGCGCGCATCATCGGCGCCGACGAACTCAGGCTCATTTATCGCACCTCCGGCGCCAGGACGATCGACGTCGGCGCGCTGCATCACGACGATACCATTCACGCGACCGTCGACGTCGACCATCTGCTCAGCAAGCATTTCGCCATCCTCGGCTCGACCGGCGTCGGCAAGTCGAGCGGCGTCGCGGTGCTGATCAGCGAGATCCTCGAGGCTCGGCCGGATCTGCGCGTCTTCCTGCTCGACGGCCACAACGAGTACGGCCACTGCTTCGGTTCGCGCGCCAACGTCGTCAGCGCCGCGCAGCTCAAACTGCCGTTCTGGCTGTTCAACTTCGAGGAATTCGTCGACGCGCTCTATTACGGCCGTCCGGGCGTCGAGGAAGAGGTTGAAATCCTCGCCGAGCAGATCCCGATCGCCAAGGGTCTCTACCAGTCTCAGCGCGGCCTCGCCGAGCGCGCGACCCTGCGCCGCGTCGATCCGCGCAACGCCGGATTCACCGTCGACACGCCGGTTCCCTACACGATGCAGGACCTCGTCGCGCTGATTGACGAGCGGATGGGCAAGCTCGAGAACCGCGCCTCGCGCATGCGCCACCATCACCTGCTCGCCCGCATCGACGGGCTGCGCAATGACGGGCGCTACGCGTTCATGTTCGAGAACGCGAACGTCGGCGGCGACACGATGGGCGAGATCCTCACCTATCTGTTCCGCCTCGAGCCGAACGGCCAACCGCTGACCGTGTTGCAACTCGCCGGTCTGCCGGTGGAAGTCGTCGACGCTGTCGTCAGCCTGCTGAGCCGCCTCGCCTTCGACTTCGGCCTGTGGAGCGACGGGGCGATGCCGATGCTGTTCGTCTGCGAGGAGGCGCACCGCTACGCGTCCGTCGACCATTCCGTCGGTTTCGCGCCGACCCGCCGCGCCCTGCTGCGCATCGCCAAGGAGGGGCGCAAATACGGCGTTTGCCTCGGCCTCGTCACGCAGCGCCCGGCCGAACTCGATCCCACCATCATTTCCCAATGCAGCACGCTGTTTGCGATGCGCATGGTCAACGACCGCGACCAGGCGCTGCTGCGCTCGGCGGTCACCGACGCGGCGGCCAATCTCGTTGCCTTCGTCCCCTCGCTCGGCACCCGCGAGGTGGTGGGATTCGGCGAGGGCTTCCCGTTGCCGACCCGCCTGAGCTTCAAGTCGCTGGCGCCGGGGCGAATTCCGCACAGCGAGACGTTCCGCGAGGACGGTGCGCTTGACGTGGTCTCCGACTCTCAGTCCTTCGTCAGACAGGTGGTCGAACGGTGGCGCGGCGCGGCGGGGGCCAAACTCGTCACGCGCGACGAGCCCGCCTCCGAGGCGAACTGCGAGCCGAGGCCTGCTCAGGTTTCGCCGACTTCGCCCCGCCCCGATGGGGTCTCGCCGGGGTCGACCCGCCTCGATCTGATCCGCGCCCAACTCCTCCGGCGCTGATATGATCCCCGTCCTGAGCGGCGGGCAGGAGGCGGCGATGGCGAACGAGACGACCGAAGGGCCTCATCGCTCCAACGACCGCGCGACACTGGTCGGCGAGGCGCTCGCCGCGCTTCCGGTCGCGGTCGAGATCCGCACCGCCGCCGGCGAGCGCGTCTACGCCAACCCCGCCGCCGACGCAGCCCCCGCGCCCAACCGCGCGCGCCAGACCATCGCGCGCGGCGGCCGCGCCGAGCTGGTCGAGACGGCGGATTTTCGCCTCGGCCCCGACGCCTATCGCATCAGCGCCGCCGTCGACATCGGCGACGAACGACGGTTACAGGATGAGCTGTTCCAGCGCGCCTATTTCGATCCGCTGACCAAGCTGCCGAGCCGCGCCTTTTTCGAGGAGGCGGTGGCGCGCTCGCTCGGCGGCGCATCCGGAGAGGCGCGCTTCGCCGTGGCGGCGATCGGCTTCGACCAGTTCGACTCGGTCAACGAGTTCTACGGCCGGCCGGCGGGCGACGCGCTGCTCACCGAAGCGGCGCGGCGCGTCTGCGAATCGATCGACGGCGACGACGTCGCCGCGCGCTTCGGCGGCGATCAATTCGCCGTCCTCATCGCCAAGCCGGGCGAAACGGCGGCCGCGTTGGCGCGGATCGAGCGACTGCTCGGCCGCTTGCGCGACCCCTTCTACGTCGGCGGAGTCGAAATCCTACTGTCCGCCTCCGCCGGGCTCAGCGTCTATCCCGCGCACGACGCCGTCGCCGCGGGGTTGATCGCCAAGGCCGAGGCGGCGCTGTCGCAGGCCAAGCGCCGCTACCGCGGCCAGGCTCGCCTCTACGACCCGGCGATCGCGCAACGCGCACTCGAGCACGCCCGGCTGGAGCAGAGCCTGCGCCTCGCCATCCGCGACCGCAGTTTCGCCTGCGCGCTGCAGCCCAAGTTCGATTTCCGCGCCGGCAAGATCGCCGGGCTTGAAGTGTTGATGCGCTGGCGCGACGAGAACGGCGAATCGCGCTCGCCCGGCGACTCGATCGCCTTCGCCGTCAATCTCGGCCTGATGAACGAGATGACGCAGCTTCTGTTCGAGGAGACGCTCGCCTCGCTCGAGGCGATCGACGCGACCTTCGGCCCCGACCTCAGGCTTGGTTTCAATATCGCCGCGCAACAGGCGGGCGACATTCGTTTCATGCGCGCCTTCGCCGATCGACTCGCCGCCAGCGGTCAGGCGCGGCGATTCATGATCGAGCTGACCGAGGAGGCGCTGCTGCGCGCCAGCCAGTTCAAGCTCCAGGTCGCGCCGATGCTGCGCGAGATCGGCGCGAAGATTTCCATCGACGACTTCGGCGTCGGCTATTCGTCGCTGTCGACCTTGGCCGAGATCGAAGCCGACGAGATCAAGGTCGACCGTTCGTTCATCACCGCGATCCACGAACGGCCGCGCAACCAGGGTCTGCTGCGGGCGATCGAGTCGGTCGGCGAGGCGTTGAGCACGCCAGTGATGGTCGAGGGAGTCGAGACGAAGGACGAACTCGCCTATTTGCGCGACCACACACGCATCAGCGTCGCCCAGGGCTACCTGTTCTCAAAGCCGGTGGTGATCGGCCGAACCAACAACCTCGGCGCGGACGCCAACGGCGTACGCGTCGAGGGGCGCGCAAGCGAGCCGAGCCGCGTCGTCGAGCGGCGCGGCCGCTGAAGCGCCCCAGCGCCGGCTCAGCCTTTCTTCTTCGGCAGATAGAGGTCGATCAGCGTGCCGGCGAACGCCTCCGCCGACATGGCGAAGGTCTCCGACAACGTCGGATGCGGATGGATCGTCAGGCCAATATCCTCTGCGTCGCAGCCCATTTCGATCGCCAGCGCCGCCTCGGAAATGAGGTCGCCGGCGTTGGGGCCGACGATGCCGCAGCCAATCAGGCGGCCCGTCGCCTCGTCCCACAACGTCTTGGTCAGGCCCTCGTCGCGACCGAACGACAGCGACCGGCCGCTCGCCGCCCACGGGAAAACGGCCTTGCCGTACGCGAGCCCCTTCGCCTTGGCCTCGGTCTCGGTGACGCCGACCCAGGCGACTTCAGGGTCGGTGTAAGCCACCGCGGGGATCACCTTGGCGTCAAACGAGGATTTGCGTCCGCTAGCCGCCTCGGCGGCGACCCTGCCTTCGTGCGACGCCTTGTGGGCGAGCATCGGTTGGCCGACGACGTCGCCGATGGCGAAGATGTGCGAGACGTTTGTGCGCATCTGCCGGTCGACGACGATGAAGCCGCGTCCGTCGACGGCGACCCCGGCCGCGTCGGCGCCGATCGCTCCGCCGTTCGGGCGACGTCCGACCGAAACCAGCATCGCGTCGAAAACGTCCTCGCCCGAACCGTTCTTGCCTTCCCAGGCGACCTTTACGCCTTCGGCAAGCGCCTCGACCCGCGTCACCTTGGTTTCGAGCAGGATTTTCTCGTAACGTTTCTCGACCCACTTGGCGAAAGGCGCGACGACGTCGCGGTCGGCCCCCGGCATCAGCTGGTCCATCATCTCGATCACGGTGATTTTCGAACCCAGCGCGCGGTAGACCGTCGCCATCTCCAGGCCGATGACCCCGCCGCCGAGCACCAGCAGCCGCTTGGGGATGGAGCGCAGTTCGAGCGCGGCGGTGGAATCCCAGATGTGCGGATCGCGCGGGATGAAGCCGGGCGCGGCGGGCTCCGAGCCGGCGGCGATGATCGCGCAGTTGAAACGCACGGCGCGATCGCCCTCCGGCGCCCTCACCGCCAGCGTGTGCGGCGACGTGAACGCGCCCTCGCCGGTCAGGACGGTCACCTTGCGCTGGCGCGCCAGGCCAGTGAGGCCGGTCGTCAAGCGATTGACCACCCGCTCCTTCCAGTTGCGCAGAGCGTCGAGATCGATCTTCGGCGGCGCGAAGACGAGGCCGCGGTCCGCCATCTCGGCCGCTTCGTCGACGACCTTGGCGGCGTGCAGCAAAGCTTTCGAAGGGATGCAGCCGATGTTGAGACAGACGCCGCCGAGCGTCGGCCGACGATCGACCAGCACGACGCTGACTCCGAGATCGGCGGCGCGGAAGGCGGCGGCGTAGCCGCCCGGGCCGGCGCCGAGCACCAGCACGTCGCATTCGAAATCGGCGCGGGTCGCCGGCTCGGCGGCTGGCGCAGGAGCGACCGCCGGCGCCGCGGGGGCCGTCGCGGCGGCGGCGGGCTGGGCGGCTACCGCCGGCGCGCGCGCCGCGCCGCCCGACGCCCAGGTCGCCAGCAGCGCGCCCTGGCTCACCTTGTCGCCGACCTTGACCTTGATCTCGCCGATGATTCCGGCCTCCGGCGCCGGCACTTCGAGCGACGCCTTGTCGCTCTCGAGCGTCATCAGGACCTGTTCCTTTGCGACGCTCTGGCCGGGCTTGACGTGAATCTCGATGATCGGGACGTCCTTGAAGTCGCCGATATCGGGAAGCCTGATTTCACCAGCCATGGACGCGCTCTCCGAGCCGAACCCTCAATGCACTTACCGTCACGACGCGGCGCTCGAAACGCCGCAGCTAGAGCAGCACGCGCCGCATGTCGGTCGCCGTGTCGCACAAGCGGCGCATGAAGCGCGCCGCCGCCGCGCCGTCGATGACGCGATGGTCGTACGAGAGGCACAGCGGCAGCATCAGCCGCGGCTGGAACGCCTCGCCGTCCCAGACTGGGGCCATGCGCGAGCGCACGACGCCGAGGATCGCCACTTCCGGCGCATTGACGATCGGCGTGAACGCCGTGCCGCCGATGCCGCCGAGCGAGGAAATGGTGAAAGTCGCGCCCTGCATCTCGGCCGGCGCGAGCTTGCCCTCGCGCGCCCTGGCCGACAGCGCGCCGAGCTCGCGCGCGAGCTCGACCAGGCCCTTCTTGTCGACATCCTTGACCACTGCGACGACGAGGCCGTCGGGCGTGTCGACGGCGACGCCGATGTGCCAGTAGTGGCGATAGATCAGAGAGTCCTTGGCGGCCGACAAGGCGGAATTGAAGGCCGGGAACGCCTTCAGCGTCGCCACCGACGCCTTCATCAACAGCGGCAGCAGCGAGACGCGATAGGGCGCCGTCTTGTCGGCCTTGGCCGCGTCGTCGAGCGACTTGCGGAACGCCTCGAGCTCGGTGATGTCGGCGTCGTCGCAATGGGTGACGTGGGGAATGTTGACCCAGGAGGCATGCAGGCGCGGGCCGGAGATGCGCTTGATGCGCGACAGCGGCACGGTCTCGATCGGCCCGAACTTGGCGAAGTCGACCGTGGGAACCTCAGGCAGCCCCGCCCCGCCGCCGCCCCCGCCGCCGCGCGCCGCGACCTTGATGTCGGCGACGGTGATGCGGCCCTTGTCGCCGCTGCCTTGCAGCGTGGTCAGGTCGATGTCGAGCTCGCGCGCGAGACGACGCGCCGCCGGACCGGCGAAGACGCCGGAAAAATCGACCGCCAAGGTCGAGGCCCGCGCGGCGGCCGGCTTGGCGGCGACGGGCGCGTCCACGTCGCGGGCCACGGCGATCGGCGCCGCGGGCGCTGGCGGGGGAGGCGCAGAAGGCGGCGGCGCGACCTGCGCCTTCGGCACCGGCTGAGCGGCGGCGGCCGCGCCGGCTTCGGCCTCAAGCGTCAACAGCGGCGTGCCCATCGACACCTTGTCGCCGACCTTGGCGAGGATGGTCGCGACGACGCCGGCGCTCGGCGCCGGAACTTCGAGCGTCGCCTTGTCGGATTCAAGCGTCAGCAACGGCTGCTCGGCCGTCACGGCGTCGCCGGCCTTGACCAGAATCTCGATGATCGGCACGTCCTTGAAGTCGCCGATATCAGGCACTTTGACTTCGATTTTGGCCACCGCC
>Ga0181520_10011987_pt1 | contig 11240 bp, 8 predicted proteins | sample PEATcosm2014_Bin_29_FD_132451 | JGI IMG/M metagenome (GOLD analysis project Ga0181520, IMG submission 132451) | Peatland microbial communities from MTU Mesocosm Facility, Houghton, MI, USA - PEATcosm2014_Bin02_30_metaG | ecosystem: Environmental > Terrestrial > Soil > Wetlands > Peat | place...
GGCGGTTGTTGAGCCGATGTCGATACCGGCAAAATAGAAATTGGTCGCCTTTTTCGTCATCTCGGTTTATCTCCTGATTCCGAACCAACGCAAACAGCACTATCTTTTGCGGTCTTGCTGTGCTTCTTCACGATCAGATAATCTTTGGTGGAACAAAACGTATCCACCAGGCAAACGACAAGTGACTCCGCATAGCGAGGCGGTACCATCGTGAGCGGCCACATGTGCCTTTTGATGATGTCCTCTTCCATTTTTGAGAGGTGGGTGATTTGGCGCGCATTTCTAAGAGCGATATTGGGATGTCTGAAACCGTGAAATCGGGGACCTTCACGCAGCCAGTCGTAGAAAAAGAAGTCGTGTAACAGCGCTCCTCGGACGATCGAATCACAATCCAGGGACAACCGCTTACCCCAGAGAAAGCTTATGTATGCAACCTCCTCGACATGCCTCAGTCTTGTTTTGCCCCTGTGGTGTTCATACATAGACAGCTTCGCGACGCCAGGGTGTTCAAGAAGCGGCATTGCCGCATTCCTGAATTCCGTGTCCGTCTGGATCTTGTCTTCCGGTGTCATGCAGAGAAATCTTCTGATGGAGAGCGTCAAAAAATCCAACAGCATTATTGATAGCGTAACTGTAGCAAAGATCCCTTTAGCAACAGTTGAAAGCTGATTGAGGAGTTCTTTATATGGCGGCAGTACAAGATATTCGAAAGCAAACGCCAGCAATATCCAATACATTGAAAATCTAAGACAGACATGACCTTTGTAGTTAAACCGCTGATCTGAATAGTCCCACAGATTGGCATGAAAATAGTATTGGGCAATGAATCCCGAGATCAGTTCGAGTCCGGTTGTGGCCGCACAATAGACAAAGGCTTTAATGATCCAGTTGGATGCTGATGCCTGTAGCAGGGAAACAGATCCAATGAGCATCAGGGAGGCAGTGCCGTAAAGAATGAGATACGGTCCCTTCAAAAGACCAGGATTGACAAACCGCTTGGCACGCAGCGAACGATAGGCAACCTCCAGTGTCCATCCAAGAATGGAAAAGAACGGGAACGAGAAAACCAGGTTAATAACACCGAACCGGCTCATTGTTCGCCTAGCCCGCCTGTAAGCTGCTCGATCATCGCAAGCAGAATTCCTGAAGTCAGATCGGGAGGCACCCACTCGTCATACAATGTGTCCTCCAGAACTTCCGCATCCACACAGATCACTAGAATCTTGGCGCGGGGCCACCGTCGGCGTATATATTCACAGGCGTCGCGTACTTGTCGCTGTGAGAGCGTGTGGTGAAGAATCGCAATGTCAAAGCTCTCCTGTTGCTGTGGAATCGCGCATAACTCCCAGATGCTCGTCACGGCACAGAGACGATAGTGGTGCTTCTGAAGAAGAGCATCGCGGACCGTGTTGGATGAATCTGCGGATCCAATCGAAAGCACGTTCAGAACAGCTTTCATACCAACACCCCCGGTGACCGACGTTGCAGATCGATCACTATAGTTGCCTCCTTGATGCATTAAGCGCTTCTAGGTGTCCTTGAGACCCGTTGAGTTGAGCGGAGTAGTAATTGGTGTCGTTCGTAAGCACTTCCAGTTCGTTCAAGATTTCCCTCCTGGGTGACAGTTACGACGGCAATAAGTCAATCCATCGACAAAATGAGTTGGCGCATCTTGCACCTGCTCCAACTGCACTATCCGTTGGTCACATGATAGGCGGATAGCACTAAACGAGATGAGCACATCCGAGTGCAGCTACAGTTCGCCAATGGCGTATTTGAGTCGAAGTTCAGACATGACTGCATCGTAGACAGCGTTCGCATGGTTGGTTGCGCTGTTAACACGTAACGTTTCCGCGTCCAACACTTCTGTATAAGGAGCAAGACCATTTACGAAACGGTCGCGCACCACACGCACGTTTTCCTCTGCCTGCGCAATGGCTGATTGGGTGACGTCTATCCGTTTGAGTGTCGTCTGAACATCCAGCAAGCTTTGACGCACCTGTAATCCGATTAGCGAAGCTACGTCGTCTCGCTGCTCGGATAATGCTGCCGCCTGGTGATCTATGGCGCTTCCACGATTACGAGAGGAACCACCATCAAAGACGTTCCATTTGAGTCCCAGAGCAACGACCCATTGTCCTTCGTGGGAAAGATAGCGATCTTGCAGATAGTCGTAGCCACCGGAAAGCCCCACCTGAGGAAGAGTCTCTCTCCGCACTGCCGAGGCCTGATCGCGTAAGGCTGCGATCTGACGATCAAAGGTTTTCAATTCGCTGCGTTGTGTCAGAGCTCGCTCGGTCAAAATGGGGATCGTATCCTCTATCGCTTCGGGCGATATGTCGTCCAGTTCGACAGGCTGATCCAATGTCCTGCCCAGAAGTCGGTTGTAAGCGGCGCGCGCCAGATCGAGAGCGTTTGCAGCCTGCAAGACTTGTTGCCGCGCATCAAGCAGGGCCACCTGGGAAGACAACTGGGCATTCCTGGCCGCCATGCCCTGTTGAACGAGATTGTCCACGTCTCTAGCGTGTGCTTCCAGGGTAGTTTGATGGCTTTCCGCCACATCGAGCCCGCGCGTGGCGCGCAGCACATTCACATAGGCTTCAGCCACACGAAGTTTGAGGTCCCGCTCGGATGTGGTCTCACCCAACCTGGCCGCCTGAAGGACCGATGAGGCCGCGGCGATGCCATGTTCGATCTGTCCCCCCGTGTAGATCGGCAGTGTCGCTGTTGCGTTGTAGGTAACGCCGTTCCGTTGCGCCAGGGGAATCTGGAAAGTCTGGTTCAATAGATCGGCCTTCAGCGCCGGCAACTCGGTGACGCCAATGTAATCCGCACCTGTTTCCAGAGATGGCAGACGGGCGGCCTTCGCCGCTGCCAACTGGCTGGCGGCGGCAGCGGAGTTGTCCCGCGAGGCTTTGAGGCCATGATCGGCGGCAACGGCAGCGGCCCACGCCTGTTCCAGCGTCTCTGCGGCGGCGTTGCTTGCCACCAGCGCCATGAGCAGACCCGCCAAGGTGAATACGCCCAAAAACTTCCGTGAACGATAGTTATGCATCATCGCGTTTCATCCTTCACCGTCGTTGCCTGTTCCGCCGACCCCTCCTGCTCTCTGTTGAAGTGCAAGAAAAGAAGAGTCGGAACAACGATCAGGGTCAGTACTGTGGCCGCCACCGTACCGAAGATCAGTGAAATGCCCAAACCGCAGAACACTGGGTCGGTGAGCATGACCATGCTTCCGAAAACGATGGCCAGAGTGGTCAGCAGGATGGGACGCAGACGCACCGCGCCGGCTTCGAGAATGGCTTCTCTGAAATCCATGCCTTGCCGCCGGTAGTCCAGAACAAAATCGATAATGAGTAGCGAACTGCGCACCAAAACCCCGGTCAAGGCGATGATGCCGACCAGGGATGTGACCGTGAACGGTTTGCCGAGAAGCCAGTGCCCGGGAAAGATGCCAACCAGCCCAAGAGGAATTGCGGACATCGCAATGATGGGCAAAGTGAAGGATTGGTAATATGCGACCAGAATCAGAAAAATGCTGACGATCGACAGCGCCAGAGCGAACAGCAGGTCGCGATAGGAGTCCAGCATCAATCGCATCTCCCCGCCCCAATGCAAGCTATATCCGTTGATGGTGTCCGGATTGGCCTTGTAGGGGCGCAAGTTGCCGGTGGCAAGCCGACTGCCGTCGGGCAGCATGATGCCATCCAGACGCCGGTTCAGGTCCAGCACCGCATAGACAGACGCGGTGCGGGCAAGTTCTCCGCCCACGTAGGTGACCTGCTCATCATCCTGATGCTGAATGGGCCGGTCGGCCCAGGCCGGTATAACCTGGACCAGTTCGGACAACGCCACCTGCTGCCCTTGCCGATTCGTTACCGTGATTCGTGAGAGCAGCGTTGGGTCAATCTGATAGCGGCGAGGAATCTGAAGCCGGATTGGCACCGGGTTCTTCTCCCCTGGGATATGAGCATCCCCCATGACTTCGCCGTCGATCAGGCGGCGCAGTGCGATAGCCACTTCAGCATTGGTGATTCCAGACATCGCCGCCTTTTCCCGGTCGACGACGAGGTGGTATTCAGAGACGTCTTCCACTTCGCTGGATTTCACTTCCGCCATGTCGTATGTCTGCTGAAATGCGCTCTTGACGCGTTTGGAAACAGCTCGAAGTGCCTCTTCATTCGGGCCGTAGATTTCCGCCAGTACGGTGGCGCGCACCGGCGGTCCCGGCGGGTCCTCGACCACTTGCACCGTGCTGCCGGAATAACGAGCGGCAATGGACGCAACGCGGAGGCGCATTTCACGGGCGATGTCGATCGACGTCTTGCTCCGCGTCTTCTTGTCGGAGAGGTTCACGCGGATCTCCGCCACATAAGACCCCATCTTGCTTCCCGAACCGCGTAACAAGCCGTTGAAGTCGATCACGCCGGTTTCGCCAAGCCAGGTCTGGTAATTTCGAACTTCGGGAGTCTGGCGCAACAGCAAGCCAATTTCGCGCGCAAGTTGATCTGTTGTCTCCAGCGGGGTCGGCTCCGGCATGTCGATGGTGATGTTGAACGTGTTCATATTGTCCTTGGGCAGGAAGGACGTCTCGGTGCCGAGGAAAGATTGGGGGCCGCTCATACCGCCAGGCCGTATGAATTGCCAAAGCGGTTGCAGAAGTGACAAAGCGATCATCGTCAGTACGAGCAGAAAGAGATACCGGCGCCACTTGGCGTTGCTAAAGAAGGGTTCCACGGCTGCACGGTAGTAGCTGGACAGCCGATTCCAACCCCCGCGTTTTTTCAGATCGGGCGCTTCCGCAGGCTTCAACCAGCGGTTCGCCGCCCAGGGGACTACGCAATATGCCACCAACAGCGAGAAAGCCATCGCGAGCGGCCCCGTAATGCCCACAGGATGGAAGTACTGCCCACCCATGCCAGTCAATATGGGCAACAGCGAGAAGGCCACGATCATCACCGAGAGGGTCGCCAAGTTGGTTGGATTACCAACCTCATTCGTGGATTGCACGGTTACTTGGCGCTTATCGCCCTGGCCAAGCTGACTGTAGTTGCGATGAATATTCTCAATTACGACGATGGCGGCATCCACCACCAACCCCATCAACATGATGAAGGCGAACAGGGTGATGCGATTGATGGTGATGCCGAACAGATGAACGCCGCTAAGAGTGAGCGCCAGGATCAACGGTATCGTTGCTCCGACAATCACCGCTTCTCTGAAGCCCAGGAACAGAACGGTGATGACAAAAACGGCAAGGGTTGCAATTCCCAGGTGCCCAATGAGGCGATTGACCGCATCGTTGGCTTTCTGGCCGTCGTTACGGGTCACAACGACATCGACTCCGGGAGGCACAAACTGCGCTTTCATCCTGTCGATGCGTTTGAGAAGATCGTTGGCGAAAAACACCGCATTGGTGCCGCGCTTCTTGGCAATCGCAATGGTCACTGCGGGTATTTCAGGTTGCTGCGTTTTTCCAAAGTGCGCGTCCGCAGGACCGTAGGCCAAACGGGTGAGCGTGTCCCTCTCTTCAGGTGGAGCATCGACAACATGCGCCACATCGCCGAGATAGATGGGCCTTCCGGCATTGGCGCCGACGATCAAATGTTTCAGATCGTCTGCGGAGGTTAGAAATCCATCCAGTATTACCTGGTGATTCTGGCCTTCTTGTACTTGTGTGCCAAGAGGAGCCGAAACATCTCCTGCGGTGATGAGTGTGCGCACCTGGTCCAGAGTTACGCCAAAGGCCTGCATCCGCTCAGGGTCCAACTCGATGCGTATTTCCCGGTCGCGGCCGCCCTTGACGTAGGCGACTGACACCGAGTCCTGGCTCCTGAGTCCGTCAAGCATACGGTCTGCCAGCCGCTTCAGGGCGTAGTCGTCGTATTTTTCCGAAGCCAGAGTGACGGTAACGACCGGCACATCGTCCACGTCCACGCTGCGGATTAACGGGGTTCCCGCCTCAGCCGGAAGAAGATCGCGGTGGCCCAGAATGCAGTCGTAGAGCCTGACCAGGGACTGTTCCTTGTTCTCGCCCACCTTGAACTGCACCATCACGCCGCCCATCGAGTTCATAGCCGTGGAATAGACATGATCGACGCCCGGAATCTCCTTGATCTCTCCCTCGATGGGACGGATGATCAGTTCTTCCACTTCCGCGGCAGAGGCCCCAGGCAGCAGCACTCGCACTTCGGCGGCGGGCACGATAATTTGCGGATTCTCCTCGCGCGGCGTCAGGGTGATAGCGAGCACTCCGATTAAAATGCAGGCCAGCACAAAGAGCACGGTCAGCTTCGAGGTAATGAAGAACTCCGCGAGCTTGCCGGCAATGTTGAGCTTGCGGTCAGTCATTGTGGGCCTCTAAGCCGACAATTCTGTCGCCATCTCGCAAAGCTCCATCGGGGGCGCCAACCAAACGCTCACCCGGTCGCAGTCCCGCGGTCACCTCAACCCGATCGGGCCATTCGCGCCCGGTATGCAGCCAGCGGAAATGGGCCTTGCCTTCACTGTCCACAACGAATACGCCGTACAACCCCCCACGCTCGACCAATGCCTGCCGGGGCACCACAAGCGACTTGTTCTCCCCAATCTGAAAGACAGCGCGTCCGAACATGCCCGGCGTCAGTCCCGCCGTCTCCGGCAAGGTAATTTTCATCTCGTAACTGCGAGTGGCGGGATCGGCGGAAGGCACCAGCCGGGTTATCGTGCCTTTCAGCGAAGCGCTTAGTGCGTCGATTTTGACTTCGGCCGGTTTGCCCACGGCAATGGCGGCCATGGATTCCTTATCCGCATCCACGAAAGCATCAAACAATAAACCGTGTTCCGATTCCAGCGTCAATATCGGTACGCCGGGCACGGCCAGATCGCCTGCCAGCTTGGCGCGCGCCACCACCGTGCCGTCCACGGGACTGTTGATTACGGCATACGCGCGTTGAGCACAAGCCGTGTCGTAAGCGGCCCGCGCTTGCTTCAGAGTTTCGCGTGCAGCATCATCCCTAAGAACGACCTTGCGGAATTCGTTGTCGGAAATGGTTCCATGGTCGAACAACTGCTGAAAATGTCCTCTGTCAACCTCCGTATCGCGGAACGCCGCTTCCGCCGCGCTTACTCCCGCCTGTGCCTGGCGGATGGCGCCTTCCACGTCCGACGCATCGAGCCGCACAAGCACCTGCCCGCGCCGCACCTGGTCACCTTCATGAACCAGGACGGCGCGAATATAGCCGGTTAGTCTGGATGTGACATCGACACGTTGATCGGATATGACAGAACCGACGGTGGTGTATTCGACTGGAGCACCCACAGACACGGTTATGACGGGGAGATTCCTGGTCTGGGAAACAGGCTGTGGTTGAACGCCGTGATTGCGGTGACACGCAACCACGCATACAGCAAGCATTAACGGTGCCAGTAGTGCGATCTGCTTCGTTCGTTTCAAGATATTGATCTCCGACCATTGAAGTGTCCTATCGCTGGGTGCTGGTCATTGCACCGCGCAGGATCATCGGTGGCCGCCGTCAGCGCCTGATAGCCCTTGACACAACAGCCGAACCACGTGCTGCGTCAGAACCGCTGGGTCATCATTCTTTGACTCGTACCCCGGTAAAAACCGGCAAGTATCCATGACTTCAAATGGAAATACGACCATGCTCGTGATCGAAACTGCTAGCAGGCCGGCGTTATACCCAGGCGCCAGCTTGCCAACCAACTTGTGGATGGTAAGAAACAACTCTTCAAACGCGGTGGTCCCGAGTTTTTGCAGGCGTTGCCTGTCACTGTCCAGCATTACCCACTGCATCAGGCGCACTAAGGATTTGTCCTTGGCGAGCATCTTGGCGGCTACGCCAACAATCGATTCAAGCTGCGCTAAGGGAGTCGCTGCAGCCTCGATAGCTGATTTCAGGACACCGGTTACTTCCCGGAATGCATAGGCCACGGCATCCACGTAAAGTTGCTCTTTGTCGGAAAAATGGTAGTAGAGCGCGGCGGGCGTGAGTTCTACCGCGACCGCGACGTCACGCATTGAGACTCCGTCATAACCGGCCTTGGCGAAGAGTGGGATCGACAATTTGAGAATTTCTTCGTGCGTTTTCTTTTTGGTGATACCTTTCGCCATCGAACTCTCCATGAATACTGAACGAACGTTTATTAGAATATAAAAGTGAGCATTTTGCAAATTGTTGTTTTTGAATGATGATAAATATATGTGCTGATAGCCTTATGATGAAGAATTTTTATGAACGATGAGGATTTTGTGCTCTAATCAAAGCGTCTATTGGATGAACTTTATTGTGCAACCGTGCAAAATAATGAGGTTTCGTAATGGCCGATGACAATTTCACACGCCCATTCCCAATGACCGTCGGTCTTTGTCGGTTGATTGAGGAGCTTCAGCTCCAGGTTCCCCAGCCAGCGACACGTTCAGAAATTGTCGCCGGGGCCAGAAAAACCATCGCGGCAGACGGCAAAATACTGGAACAGTATCCAAGGAATTACGCGCCAAAAGGGCTGTTCGGCAATCTTCGCTTTGCCTTGCGCTATGAGCCCATTGCACTGGACGTGTACCTAGCCATCTTTCAGGCCACCGATTCTAGCCTACTGGAGGAGTGGATTCGATCCGAGCCTACCAGCATTTTCGTGCGCCGCGCCTGGTATCTGTATGAGCTTCTAATGGGGCGGCGGCTTGATGTCCCCGATGTCATTCCCTCCGGCTACATCGATCTGCTCGACCCCAAGATACATCTGACCGGATCACGTCGGCTGGTACGTCGCCAACGGATCAACGACAATCTCCTCGGCTCAGGTAGCTATTCGCCGCTGGTGCGCCGAACAGCTACGCTGACGGCTTATATGGAAAAGGGGCTGGCCCAAGAAGCGAGCGCCATTGTCAAAAGCTGCGATCCAGCCATTCTTGCCCGCGCCGTCCACTATCTGTTTACCAAGGAAACCAAATCCTCTTTCGCCATCGAAGGAGAGGCTCCGGGCAAGGACCGTACAGAACGATTTGTTGCCGTACTCATGAAAGCGTCGGGCTTTGATGCCACAAACAAGGATGCCTTTGTTCAACTCCAGAATGCGATCGTCGATCCTCGATATGCGCAGAAGAGTTGGCGAACGGCTCAGAACTTCGTATCCCAAACGCTTCCGGATTACAGCGAGGACGTACACTTTGTCTGCCCGAAACCGGAAGACGTGCCCGGCTTGATGGACTCATGGATGGAGATGGTTCGCCGGCTGAAAGTGCCGGAGGGCGTTGATCCTGTCGTCGCTGCCACAGTCGCTGCGTTTGGATTCGTCTTCATCCATCCATTTGATGATGGCAACGGCCGCATTCACCGATTCCTGGTCCACCACATTTTGTCGAAACTCGGATTTACCCCGCCAGGAATTCTGTTTCCAGTATCGGCTGCCATGCTGCGTGACCGGCTCGCCTACGATCAGGTTTTGGAAGCTTTCTCCGGCTCAATCATGCCGTTCATTCACTACGATCTTGACCTGGAACACGGGATGACCGTGCTGAATGACACAGCGCATCTCTATCGCTATTTCGACGCGACGGCCCAGGCAGAATACCTCTATCGGTGCATCGAAGAAACCGTCCACCACGATTTGCGTGACGAGATCGGATTCCTTGCGGTATTCGACACTGCCCTTCGTGCGACTCTCAATATCGTCGACATGCCGAATCGCCGGGCATCGCTACTGGTGAGGTTGATCCTGCAAAACAAGGGAAAACTTTCCAAGGGAAAACGAGTTGCCTTTTCTGAGATAACCGACCAGGAGATTGACCGGATTGAAAGAGCCGTCTGGGGAGTTTGGCAGGAGAACCAACAAGCCCAGCTTCCAGAGAACCGCTGAACAAGAATCCGCTATGAGCGGAAACTGAAACGTGTCGCGTCAAGCTGTGTCAAGGAAGGAGCTACGATTGGTGAACGTCCCACGAATTACCTTCATAGTTTGCTCGCTGTGCATGGCGGGCGCTGCACTGGCTGCGGCGTATTACTGGTTTCGTTCCAGCCTGGCTACTCCTGTCGAGAGTTCTGATATTGCCGCGTCGATCTCCGACAATGAAGCGCTCTATACCCGGCTACTCGATGGAAAGACATGTTTCTTGCGAGTGGCCTTGACATCAAGCTCTGCGATATTCGCTTACGCGAACTGCCAGATGGCCTCACCGTCAGGCGTTGGTGCGAGCTCGGCCATTCCGGCGATGCCGCGCTACTGGCTATTCGAGAACGTATGACCAGCGCACCGCCCGGAATCTTAGCCTCACTAGGGATTACATGCGATGCGAAGGGAGAGTTCCGAATTCCTGTACGGACATTTCTACTGGTGGGCAGCAAGCAGCGGTGAGAGAGCTTACATCTCATACTGAGAGACGCTAGAACCCTATCAGGACTGGTCTGGATCAGGTTGAGCTCATAACGGACCAAAGTGGAACAATGGCAACGAGCTTGTGCCCGTCGGGCGGGACAAAGATGTCCTCCCGCTCGGCGGGAGCGCAGATAAGGGAGGGAGGACGGGCAACCAAAAGAGAAAAGCGGAGCCTGATCGCTCAAGCTCCACCTTCCGGTTGAGGCGGGTTAAGCTATGGCCTGCTTGACTGGTTTGCCGGCGGCCTTCGTCGGCTGTTTGGAGGAGGCTTTCTTTTCCGTCTTGGTTTTCTCTTTCGCCGTAAATTCTTGCTTGACCTTGACGGCGATGGCCTCGGTGTCCACTTTATAGGCCGTGGCCGCATCGCGCAATGTCTGAGCGGCATTACCACGCGCCGCCGTGAGCAAGATAACGGACTCAACCACGGCGCGGCCAAGGGTACTTTCATCGGCGCGACGAAGCCAAGCTAGAAATAGCTTGCCAATAGAGTCGTTGTCCTTGGCTTTCTTGATGCCGTGCTGCCGGGCAAGGATGGCGCAACGGTTTTCGTCCAGCAGGTTCGCCAGACGGTCGGCCACAAACAGCAGGTCGCGTTTCATCAGCCGCACCGGGACCGCCGCGCCGATGGCAGAGAGAACGCGCAAGCCGGTTGCGATGGCAATGGCTTCCTCCCTGCGCCGCTTCTCCTGCTCGGCCTTGAATTGCGCATCACTCGTACCCACGCTGGTTTGCTTCTTCGGGTGATGAATGGGGCAAGCGGGATTCGCGCAGACTTTGTGAACGGTTCCCACATCGCTGCCCTCGGTGACGATGGCATCGGTGGTGAACTTGCACACCTTGAACTCCGGGCGCTTTGCCTCGTCGTTGGA
>Ga0181520_10011988_pt1 | contig 11239 bp, 11 predicted proteins | sample PEATcosm2014_Bin_29_FD_132451 | JGI IMG/M metagenome (GOLD analysis project Ga0181520, IMG submission 132451) | Peatland microbial communities from MTU Mesocosm Facility, Houghton, MI, USA - PEATcosm2014_Bin02_30_metaG | ecosystem: Environmental > Terrestrial > Soil > Wetlands > Peat | place...
CGTACGGCGTGCGCAGTGGGACGTGATGCCCGACGACGATTACCGTCCGACCCACGAGCTCCCCGCGGATTCGCGGCCGACGAACGTGCCCCCCGAGTGGTGGGACCTTCTCGATCGCAACGACCTCCCCCGGGGCGGCCGCGACACCGACCGCGGCCCTCGCCGCCGGAGGAGCCGGGATGAGGACATCATCCACGGTCTCCAGGGGGAGCGCGCCCCGCGCCCTCCGCTCCGCTGGCGCTCGTGGGCGACCAACGTCGCGCTCATCGCCGTGGCGGTGCTCCTGCTGACGGCGGGCCTCAGCACCTCAGCTCCGAAGGGGATTGCCGCGATCCTGCTGCTCGCTGGTGTCGTCGCACTGCTGGCGCTGGCGGGCATCCAGGTGGCCCGCCGCACCCGCCGTCGGGGGTGATCGGGCGCCGGGCACTAGCATCTCTCCATGGACGTGGAGCCGCAGCGGCTGCGGCGGGGGCGGCGGCACCTGGACCCGGGACCAGGAATGCGTCTCGCACGCCTCGCGGCCGATGCCGACGCCGCGTCGGCGCAGCGGAGGTTCCGGCGCGCGGCCGCGGACATCGCGGCCCTCGCCTCGGGGGAGGACGCGGCGGTCGTCGAGCAACTGGCCGTCGCTCCGATCCGGGCGCTGGGCCGGGTCGTCCACTCCAGCAACGCCGTCTTCCTGCTCGAGCTGGATGCTCCGGACCCTCACATCGCGGGACAGCCGATGCGCGCGATCTACAAGCCGACCCGGGGCGAGCGACCGCTGCACGACTTCACGCGCAACACCCTCCACCTGCGCGAGCGCGGCGCCTACCTCCTGAGCGCGGCGGCCGCCATGGATGTGGTGCCACCGACGGCGCTGCGCGACGGACCGCATGGTCCGGGAAGCGTGCAGCTCTACATCCACCCGCGGAACGAGCCGCTGCCGGAGACCGCGGCCTCCGCCCTGGAGGCACAGCTCCACCGCCTCGCCGTCTTCGACGTCCTCGCCAACAACGCCGACCGCAAGCGCGCCCACCTGCTCGTGGACGGCACGGGGCACCTCTGGGGAATCGACAATGCCCTCACCTTTCTCCCCTACCCGCGGCAGCGGACTGTCCTCCTCGACCTGGGCGGCAGCGACCTCGACCCCGACGACGCCGAGCTGGTGCGGCGGCTCCGTGACGGAGGCTCCCGGGCCGCCCTCCGGACCGCTCTCCGCCGCTTGCTGAGCGCTGCCGAGGTCGAGGCGTTCGAGGGACGGTTGGAGGAGCTGGCCGACCACCCCTGGTACCCGCGGCTGGACGATTGGGACGGCCGCCCCTTCGATTGGTGGTAGCCGGATCCGGCCCCCTCTCACCCCCCTCTAAATTACAGTCTCGGTATCATGAGTTATGATATCAACTGTGCCCATAGGGAAGAGCCCCGGCTCGGGGAGCGGGCACGGGAGGCAGATACCGATGATCGTGCAGAGATCCCGAGAGATCGACGCGGAGGAGCGGGGGGCGCCGCCGCAGGCGCAACCGATGCCGGCTCAGCCCAACCCCGGGAACCGGCCGATGCCGGCGTCTCCGGCCAAGAAGCGGACGCGGGTCCAGCTGGTCACCTCGATCGCTGAGTACCGGGTGCGCCAGGTGATCTGGCTGCTCGTCGGCGTCGTCGACGCCGTCGTGGGGCTGGACTTCGTCTTCCGCCTCGTTTCTGCCAGCAACACGGGTTTCGCCCACCTCGTCTTCGTCGCCGGCTCCTGGCTGGCCGGGCCCTTCGACGGGATCTTCGCCCGTGTCCCGAGGATCTCGGGGCTGACGCTGCGCTGGAGCGACCTCCTCGTCCTGGTCCTGGCTTCCGTCGTCGGCTGGATGGTCGTGAGGCTCGCCGGACTCTCCGGGCGTGGCAGGCGCCAGCGCATCGTCGAGCGCGTCGTCGTCTGACCCCGATCCCACGCGGCCTGCCGCGGGCGCGCGCAGCGCGCAGAGGGGGCCTGCACAGGCCCCCTGTCGGACACGGGGCCCCCACGCGGCCTGCCGCGTGGGGTGGTACGCCCGGAGGGACTTGAACCCCCGCTCCCGGCTCCGGAGGCCGGTGCTCTATCCAACTGAGCTACGGGCGCACGCTCCGATCGAGTATACGGGCTGCCAGGTCCATCCCCCCTGGCGGCCCGGCGGGGTGGCTCCCCGCCTGTGCAGACTTGCCAGAGGAAGCCGTGAACGACGAAGCCCCGCCGCCACCACCCCCGCCCGCGCCGGGATGGTCACCGTGGGGCCGGGCAGCCTGGGGGCAGCCACCCCCACCGCCTGTTCCTCCTCCGCCGTGGCCGGGATGGCCTGCCTGGGGTGCGCCGCCCATGCCTCCCGCCTCACCGCGGCCCACGGGCGGCGCCTCCGGGTGGAGGATCCTGGCCATCACCCTGGCCGCCGCGATCCTGATGGCAGCGGCGGGTGGCGGCGGCTACCTCATCGCCAGTCGTGCCTCCTCCGGCTCGCCGGCCGGCGGCACCGGCGCGTCAACCCCGAGCGGGTCGAGCATCCCGGCTGCCGGGGAGCCGCCGATCCAGCCGGCGTCGGACTGCAGCGGCGGAAGCTCGCTGGACAGCTACCTGGCGGCAGCGGTGAGGGACATCTGCCAGGTCCTGATCCCGATCGCGGCCATGGACCCCGCCTGCACGAACGATCCGGGAGCCGTTTGCCGGCGCGCCGCCAGCCGGTTGACCCAGGTCGCGGAAGCCGCCCTGCAGGACATCCAGGGTCGAAAGCCGGTCACCGCCGCCGAGCGGGCCGCCGGCCCCCACCTCACGGCCGCCTTCCGGGATTACGCCAATGCGGGGGCCGAGATCGCGGCAGGGGTCGCCACCGGCAGCCGCGCGCTCGAGGACCAGGGGTTGGCCCTGGAGACGGCGGGAACTGACGCGCTGAGCGCGGCGGGGGTGGACCTGAGCGGCTGACCCTCAGCCGTGCCCGCGACCCGCGATCACCCGGGTGATCCCACCAGGGTCCGCCTGGACCGTGACCTCGAGGCCGGCCCGGCGCATCAGGCTCTGCACCGACCGGCTGAGGTAGGGGGCGACCTCGAAGAGCAGCACGCCGCCGCGGCGCAGCCACCTGGGTGCCTCCTCGACCAGGTCCCGGACCAGGCCCAGCCCGTCGGACGACCCGTCGGTCAGGGTGTGCCGGGGCTCGAACCGCCGGATCTCGCGGGGCAGGGTTCGGACCTCCTGCCGGGCCACGTAGGGGGGGTGCATGGTCAGCGCCCCGACCTCGCCCTGGAGGCGGCGCGGCAGCGCGGCCACGAGGTCGGACACCCGGAAATGGACGTTGCCGAGGCGGTTGCGCCGGGCGTTGGCCCGGCTCAGGGCGACGGCCGCCGGGTCGATGTCCAGCCCCCAGACCTCGGCGGAGGGGAGGGCGGCGGCAATCGCACAGGCGACGGGGGCGGCTCCGCAGGCAACGTCCACCGCCACCTTGACCTGGCGGCGCCGGAGGGCGGCGACGGCCACCTGGGCGAGGAGCTCGCTGGAGCCGCGGGGAACGAAGACGCCATGACGGACAGCCAGGGTGAGGCCGGCGAAGTCGACGACCCCGCGGATCAGCGCCACCGGCTCGCCCGCGGCGCGCCGCGCCAGGTACTCGCGGTAGCGGACCTCCACGCCGGCGGGGACGGACGCCTCCGGGTCGAGCCCGCCCGGCGCCATCCCAAGGGCGAGGGCGAGGAGATCCTCCGCGTCCTCCCGGGCGATCGCAGCCCTCCAGTGGTCGATGGCGCTCGACTCGCTAAGCAGCGTGCGACCTTCGGTTAACAGGTGAGCGACTCTGGGCGCAGCGGGGCCCATTCGTGGTTGCATGGGCGGGCATGGTAGTCGCGGAACCCCGACCCTGGCGCATCGCGGCCTTCTTCGACGTCGACCGGACCCTGGTCCGGGGCTCCTCGATCGTCGCCCTGGTCGGGCCTCTCTGCCGCGCCGGACTGCTCCCCAAGCGGGCCCTCCTCGGCGCCGCCATCCGGGGCCTGCAGTTCAGCACCCGCGGCTTCGACGAGGAGCAGGTCCAGCAGGCGGCCGGCCGCATCGGCGCCGCCGCCCGGGGCATGGATGCCGTCAGGCTGCGGCGGGTGGCGGACCGGGCCATCCCCGGGGTGCTCGGCCCCCGCGTCTACGGCGAGGCCCTGGAGCTGATCGCCTGGCACCGCGCGCAGGGCCACCTGGTCTTCCTCGTCTCCGCGTCCACCCACGAGCTGATCGACAAGCTCGGCAGCATCGTCGGGGCCGATGGGGTGGTCGCGTCCGAGGCCGAGATCGTCGACGGCCGCTACACGGGCACGGTGGCGCTGTGTCACGGCGCCGCCAAGCTGGAGGCGGTCCGGCACCTGGCCGCTGCCTACCGCGTCGACCTCGAGAGTTCCTTCGCCTACGGCGACGGGACGGGGGACATCCCGATGCTGCGGGCGGTCGGACACCCCACGGCCGTCAACGCCGATCGCCGCCTCCGAGCGACTGCGGCGCGCCACGGCTGGCCGCTGCTCCGGTTCCGCGCCCGCGACGGCATGTCTCGGCTGGAGGACGCCGGGTGGGCGCTGGGGTCTGGATGGACGGCCGGCCCGCCGCGGCGGGGAGCAGCCGGTGAGGTCCTGCTCTCCACCGAGCTCACGCCAGAAGGGGTCAGCACCCCCGCCTACTGAGGCGGACGGAGCGAGGGGCGAGAGCCGCAGGCTCTTGCCCCGAGCGAAGGATGCCTCAGTACGGTGTACTGACCGCCGGAGCCCGCCCGGTGGCGGCGGCACCGACCGGTCGCGCCGGCACTCGCTCGCGACGTCTCCGCGACGGAGGTAGGGGCGAGAGCCGCTTACAATCCGCCGACCGGCACCCGCCGCTCCCATGGACGAAGCTCCACCGACCACGCCGCCGCCTCCCACTCCCCCCGGGTGGGGCGCGCCGGCACCCTGGCCTGCGCTGCCGGCGTGGGTCCCGCCGCCACCGCCCCCGCCACCGCCCCCGCCACCCCCCTGGTCAGCGCCGGCGAGCCCGGCCCAGCCGGGGATCGCACCGCCCGGAATGGAGCTCCAGCTGGCCGGGTTTGGGCGCCGGCTCGGCGCCTTCGCGCTGGACGGGGTGCTCATCCTGGTGATCGGCTTCGCGGGCCTGACGGTGGGGGCGAGCCTCATCAGGACGGCTGTTCCGGGAACGGGCTCGATCCCGCTGGCGGACCAGAACCTGCCCCTGGTCCTGCTCGGCCAGCTGATCGACGTGCTCAGCCTGATCGCCCCGCCGTTCGTCTACCCGGCCATCGGCTGGCGCTATGGCGCGACCCCCGGGATGCGCGCCCTCGGGCTCCGGGTGGTCGACGCCCGGAGCGGCGAGCGGCTGACCTGGGGCCAATCGCTGCTCCGCACCGGTGGGTGGTGGTGGTCCCTGCTGACGCTGGGCGCAGGCTTCGTACCCGCCCTGGCCACCCGCTGGCGGCGTGGCCTCCCCGACTGGATGGCCAGCAGCCTGATGGTCGCGGTCCGGCCTCTGCCCATCGGCTGGATACCCGGCCAGTACGGCTGGGCGGTGGGTCCGCTGAGGCCGCCTCAGCCGGCCCCGCTCATCCCCACCGCGCGCGACGCCACGGAGCCGCAGGCGACCCGGGCGGCGTGGACCTGGACCGACGTGGTCCCCGTGCTCATCAGCTTCTTCCCCGTCATGTTCGGGGCCAACTGGCTCGCCGAGGCCACGGCCCAGGGGCTGCGGGTGACCGCCGGAAGCGGCGGCGCCCTGGTGCTCTCCTACGCCGACGAGATCGCGGTGTACGGCGCCAGCCTGCTGCTGATCGCGCTGCTGGTGGCGTGGCGCCGGCACACCACGCTGACCGCCCTCGGTCTCCGGATGCCGGCGTGGCCATGGCTCGCGGCCGGCCTGCCGCTGGGTTTCGCCGTCTACATCCTCGAGGATGTGGGCGGGGTGATCAGCCGCATCGTCCTCCCCGCCGCCAACACCACCAACCAGTGCGTCGGGATCCGCGGCGAGTTCGGCGGCTCGCTGGCGTTGACACTCATCGCGGTCGCGGTGATCGCGCCCATCTCCGAGGAGATCATCTTTCGCGGCTTCACATTCCGCTGGCTGCAGGGCCGGCTGCCGCTCTGGGCCGCGGTGCTGGTGAGCGCCGCCATCTTCTCCGCCGCGCATGCCGGCTGGGCGGAGCCCAGCCTCTTCCTCCCCGTCTTCCTGGGAGGCGTCCTGCTCGCCTACGTCTACGCGAAGTCGAGGTCGGTGTGGCCGGGGGTGATCATCCACATGACCATCAACGTCGTGGGAGTGATCCTCATCCTCGTGTACAGCGGGTGCTAGCTGCGACGCGCTACGGAGGAGGTGCTCAGGCGAGCCGCGCGCCCGCCGGCCGTCCCGCCGCCGCGAGCGCGTCGGCGACCGCCGCTGCCTCCGACGGATCGAGGCTCGCGCAGGTGATCCTCACTCCCGGACCCGAGGCGATCCGGAAGCGCTCTCCGGGGAGGGCGGCGTAACCCGCTTCGGCGAGCGAATCCAGCACCGGGGCCTCGGCCTCCACGGGCACCCAGACGTTGAGGCCGGTGGCCCCCTGGGCCGGGATGCCGCGCCGCTCCAGCGCATCGATGAGCCCCTCCCGCCGCTGCCGGTAGGTGTCGGCGGCATGCGCGAGCAGGAGATCGAGCCCAGGGCGCGACCAGAGGCTGATGACCAGCCGCTGGAGCAGGTGGCTCACCCATCCGGGCCCGACCGCCAGCCGCCCCTCGACCCGCGCCACCGTCCCCTGGTCGCCGCAGACGATGGCCAGCCGGAGATCGGGCCCGAGCGTCTTGGAGACGGACCGGACCACGGCCCAGGCGGGTGCGCCGGGGATGGCGACCCCGACCACCGACCCTCCCCCGACCGCCTCGGCGTGGTCGTCCTCCACGACCAGAGCGTCGGGGTGCCGGGCCAGCACCCGGCGCAGCTCGGTGCGACGGAGATCGTCGAGCGCGCTGCCGAAGGGGTTCTGACTGCGGGGGGTCATGACCACGGCACGGGCGCCGCGGTGCAGGGCACCCTCCAGGCCGTCGGCGAGCATGCCCCGGGCGTCGACGCGGACCGGCTGCGCGCGGAGTGACATCGCCCGCAGGAGGTCGAGGATGGGCGGGTAGACGGGGTCCTCGACGGCCACCATGTCGCCGGCGCGGAGATGGGCCTCGAGGACCCGCTCGATGCCGTCGACGGCGCCGCTCACGACGGTCAGATGGGAGGCGTCGAGCCCGTCGGCCCGGAGTCGCTCGCGGGCGAGGTCGGCCAGATCGGCGTCGACCATCGACGAGCCGTAGAGGGCGGACCGGCGAGGCAGGGCGGCCAGGGCCCGGGTCCAGTCCGGCAGGAGCCGGGGGTCAGGCTGACCCTGGGCGAGGTCGCGAAGCCCGGGACGCGGCCGCGCCGTGACCCCCGCGTGCAGTGGGGGGCGCGGCGCGATCGAGGTCCCCGAGCGTCCCGAGCCGAGCGCCAGCCCTCGACGGCCCAGCTCGCGATAGGCCGCGGCGACCGTCGCGGGGCTCACCCCCAGCTCGCTCGCCACCCGGCGCACGGTCGGCAGCTGCTCCCCGGGCTGGAGACGTCCGTCACGGACCGCCCCCTCGACCGCGGCGGCGATCTCCGCGGCTCTGCGCCCGGTCATGTAGAATAGTTCGGTAACGTTCACCAGTTTGTATCATAACATATGCCCACAATGGTGACATGGAGGTGGCCCTGAGGTGCGCGATCCCGAGAGCCCCGGACCGGCGAGCACCCGGGTTCAGCTGCACCGCCACCCGGAGCGCGGCCGCTACGACCGGGAGACCATCGACGCCATCCTTGACGAGGCGCTGATCTGTCACCTCGGGGTGGTCGTCGATGGCGACCCCCTGGTTCTGCCCACCGGGTTTGGCCGGGTTGGCGACACCCTCTACCTCCACGGAGCGGCCACCAATCGCAGCCTGGCCGCGGCGCTGGAGGGCGTCTGCATCACGGTCACCCACGTCGACGGCCTGGTGCTGGCCCGCTCCGCGTTTGGCCACTCGATGAACTTCCGCAGCGTCGTGGTGCGGGGGAGGGCCCGGGCCGTCACCGATCCCAGAGAGCGCCGTGCCGCGCTGGTGGCCGTGGTGGAGCACGGCATCCCGGGCCGTTGGACCGAGGTGCGCGAGCCGAGCGCCAAGGAGATCGAGATCACGACGGTCATCGCCGTGGACCTGGCGGAATGCTCCGCCAAGGTGCGCAGCGGCCCGCCCCTCGACCCGGTCGCCGACCACACGCTACCGGTCTGGGCAGGGGAGGTCCCCCTCCGCCTGGCTGCGGGAGCCCCACGTCCCGACCCCCATCTGGCGGCGGGCATCGAGCTGCCCCCGAGTGTCGCCGAGGTCCTGCGGAGGTTCCCTGGCCCCACCCCCGCCGGCGCCTGACGGGTGACCCGAGCCCGCCCTGCGCCCCTGCTCATCGCCGCGTTCGCGGCCGTCTACCTCATCTGGGGATCCACCTACCTCGCCATCCGGCTGGCGATCGACACTGTCCCACCGCTCGCCATGGCGGGCGTCCGCTTCCTGATCGCGGGTGCGCTCCTCTTCCCCATCGCCCTCGCGACCGGCGACCGCACCGACCGGGTGACCTCACGGCACTGGCGCTCGGCGCTCGTCATCGGGGTTCTCCTCGTCACCGGGGGCAACGGGGTGCTCACCTTCGCGGAGCTGCACGTCTCCTCGGGAGTGGTCGCGATGCTGGTCGCCACCGTGCCCCTCTGGATGGTCGCCCTGGCCCACCTCCGCGGCATCCAGCACGTGAGCCGGGTCGGCGCGGCGGGGCTGGTCGTCGGCCTGGTCGGGGTCGGGCTCATGCTCCGGCCCGGCAGCGTCGGCTCCGCCGCACCGATCTGGCTCGCCTTCACCCTGATCTCGCCGTTGTCGTGGGCGATCGGCTCGATCTACGCGCGGAGCGCGAGCATGCCCCGCCGGCCGCTGCTTGCCACCGCCATGGAGATGCTCTGCGGAGGCGCCGCGCTCTGCCTCATCGCCGCGCTGCTCGGCGAGTGGGGCCAGGTCCACCCCGGGGCGATCTCGGGGCTCTCGGCGGCCGCCTTCTTCTACCTGGTGATCCCAGGCTCTGTCATCGGCTACAGCGCCTACGTGTACCTGAACCGGAAGGTCTCGCCCCAGGCGGCGTCCAGCTACGCCTACGTCAACCCGCTGGTGGCGGTGCTCCTGGGATGGGGCTTCCTCGGTGAGAGCGTGACCGTCACGACGCTGGGTGCAGGAGCGCTGATCGTGATCGCCGTGGCCGTCCTCCTGGCGGGAGGACGCCGCTCGGCGCCCGCCACCGAGGTCACCTGCATGGAGGGTGGCCAGCCGGAGGTGGCCTGACCTCCCTGGCCCCCGCGGCCTCGAGGAAGCGACCCCTTCCCGCGCGATGACCACAATGGCCGGGTGACCTCTGAGCCGGCCCTCCCGGCCCGCGACCCCGCCGCCGGACCACGGTCGGCCGACACGCCGTCCACGGGCCAGGTGGCCCCTCCTCCCCCTGGCCAGCGCCTCCTCCAGGGACGATGGGGTTGGCTGGACGTCCTGATCGTCGGACCGATCCTGGCCAGCTCGATCTACTACTACCTGGGCCTGCCGCTCGGGACCTGGCTGATCCTGCACAACGAGCCGGTGCTGGCGGCGCTTCTCCGCGGCTCAACCGCGTCGATGATCCTGAGCGGGGCTGCGGTGCGCACCTCCGGTCTGAGCGTGGTGGTGGCACTGCTCGCCCCCCTTCCGATCACCATGTGCACCGACCCCTGCTTCTTCTACGGGGGCCGCCGCTACGGCCGCGCGCTCATCGACGTCCTCGGCCGCAACGACCCCCGGTGGAGCCGGCGCATCGCGCGGGGAGAGCGGATCTTCGCCCGCTGGGCCGGCTGGGCGGTCTTCCTCGCCCCGGTGATCTGGCTTCCCAACTCCGTGTTCTACTTCCTCGCCGGGGAGCCCCGGAAGATGTCGTTCCGGCAGTTCATCCTCCTGGATGCGGCCGGCGAGCTGGCCTTCATCGCCGAGATCGAGGCCCTCGGATACTTCATCGGCGAGCCGGCCGAGAAACTTGCCAAGGACCTCTCCAACTACAGCATCCCCATCGTCATCGGGCTGGTCGTCCTGATGGTGGTGTTCTCGGTGGTGAGCGGGATGCGGCGCGCCCGGGCCGGTCCGGGTACGGCACGGTGACGGACCTCGCCGATTCGGCCACAATCTCCCCCGTGGCCGACAGCCCTCGGCAGTTCGTCCTCGGCGTGGACCTGGACGGCGTCTGCGCCGACTACTACCCCTTCATGCGCGGGGTCATCGCGGAGTGGCTCGGGCGGGACCTGGAGTCGCTGCCCGCCGACGTCGGCTGGGAGATGACCGAGTGGGGCATCGAGCCGGGTGAATTCCACAAGGTGCACCGCTTCGCGGTGGTGGAGCGCAACCTCTACCTCGACATGGGGATGATCGCCGGCGCCGGCCCGGCGCTGCGCCGCCTCTCCAACCTCGGCATCCGGATCCGGATCATCACCCACCGTCTGGTCATCGAGCACTTCCACCGGATCGCGGTGGGACAGACCGTCGAGTGGCTGGACCGGCACGGCATCCCCTACTGGGACCTCTGCTTCATGGGGGAGAAGGGCGCCGTCAACGCCGACCTCTACATCGAGGACGGCCCCCACAACATCGAGGCGCTGCTGCGCGAGCAGCGCGACGTCATCGTCTTCAGCCACGCGGCGAACCGGCATCTCGACGTGCCCGCCCAGGACCGTGCCCGCACCTGGGCCGAGGCGGAGCCGCTCATCGTCACCCGCTTCCAGGAGTGGGAGCGGCGCGGCGGGGCGGCGGGGATGCACCGGCGCGCCACGGACCGCACCACGCAGTGAGCGCGGAGACCGTCGAGGTCGACGGCCGGGACCTCGCGATCAGCAACGGCGACAAGCTCTTCTTCGCCGAGCGCGGGATCACCAAGCGCCAGCTCATCGACTACTACGTCGCGGTCGGCGAGGGTGCGCTCACCGGCTGCTTCGACCGCCCCTCCGTCCTCAAGCGCTACCCCAACGGGGCGGCCGGACCGTACTTCTTCCAGAAGCGCGCCCCGGTCGGCGACGCCTCCTTCCTGCGCACCACCACGGTCCAGTTCCCGAGCGGGCGCAGCGCCGACCTGCTGGTCATCGACTCGCTGGCGGCGCTGATCTGGTCGGTCAACCTCGGCTGCATCGACATCAACCCCTGGCCGGTGCGGAGCGGCGACACCGACCATCCC
>Ga0181520_10011989_pt1 | contig 11238 bp, 8 predicted proteins | sample PEATcosm2014_Bin_29_FD_132451 | JGI IMG/M metagenome (GOLD analysis project Ga0181520, IMG submission 132451) | Peatland microbial communities from MTU Mesocosm Facility, Houghton, MI, USA - PEATcosm2014_Bin02_30_metaG | ecosystem: Environmental > Terrestrial > Soil > Wetlands > Peat | place...
ATTATTCTTTTTTTAGCGCTGCATAATCTTGATAAAATTATCCATCCGGCCTTTTTCCTGAGCTATCTTGAGGGCCATCTCAACGGTTGTGGCCGGAATTGCCGGAAGCGACTTCCGTTCGACAAGTTCAATAGCGTCCGCCGGACAACCCGTGACACACAACCCGCAACCGATACACTCCGCTGCATTCACCACGGCAAGATCATCTACTATTTCTATCGCGTTTACCGGACACCTCTCATCCGCGCAGACTCCGCAGCCGGTGCATTCATCGCTTATGATTCTGGCTTCAAAACGGCTGGTCTCAAAGGCGTGGGGATGCTTCACCTGCGTCTTACCGCGCAGAACCGTACAGCAGCAGGGACAGCAATTGCAGATCATTCCGGCTCTGTCGGCGCTGTTATTGCTGGTATGGACAAGTCCGGCCTTCTCCGAGCGGTCGAGCACATCCATCCCCTCTTCTTTCGATATTTGGCGGGCGAAACCGCGCTCCACCAAAAACTCACCGGCGCCGTCAAAGATGAGGCAAACGTCCTTCGGCTTGTCGCACTTGCCCACGCTCACACGGCACGCGCATTCCGCCAGCGCGATAAAGGCGGCATTGCTGATAAAATGCTTCACTTCCTCGTAGGGATGAACGCGGTTTTGCGACGGGATCGCCTTCTCAACCGCAATGACCCGCATAAGCGGCGTCGGATTGCCAGAAAATGACGCGCCCAGAGCCTCGTGATGATATTCCTCCCAGAGCCCGGCCAATCTCTTATACATCGGGGATTCAACAGTTTTGGCTTTCATAAAGGGAAACTCAAAGACGCCGGGAATAAGCGGCACCAATCCATAGAGTTTTTTCTCTTCCTTGTTCTTAGAGAAGATAATCCCTTTGTTGGCCATTGATTCGAGAAGCTTTTCCGCATCATTGTCCGTGATCGCTCCCGTTTTGGCGATTTTCTCAATGGGCCAGGGCTTGTAACTCATCTTAGCCGCAAGTGAAGCTTCGTCAGGGGCAAAAAGGATTTCCAGGATTTCCAATATTTTTGGTGATTCCGGCGCTGTCGTGGGATGCGAATCCAGCACGCTTCTTAGTTCTTCATAAACATTCATGACTATCCTCCCTGTTTTGTCTTAAACCGGAGATCGTTCCAGTTTATTAAATTACGCGGTTAAAATCTTTTCGAACAGTACCTTTTTAAAGATAACGAGCGGGCGGATACTTTTCGAAACCTTCATATCAATGAGAGCGCCTTCCCAACCGTTGAGAACAAAAACAGCCAACTCTTCAGCATCTTCTTTTGAGCTGATAGTCCCCTGCTTCCTGGCTTCGGTAATACAGTTTTTCATAATCGAACGAATACGGCCATAAGCGTCAGACAGCTTGTTCCGCATCGGCTCGCTTAGATCGCTCATCTCCTGCGAAAGATTGCCAATGGGACATCCGCATGTAAAGCCTATCTTTTCGTAAAAGCGATTGCTGTCATCAAAGAAGCGCTCCAATCTGGCAAGCGGTGGAAGAGTATTGTCTTCGCTGTACTTTTCGAACCAGGAAATGACGAGATCGGAAAAATGGTCGATCACACTTGCTCCGAAATCATCCTTATTCTTGAAATAAAAATAAAATGATCCCTTGGGAACGCCGGCAGCAGTAATGATTTCCTGAATACCGGTATTTACGAATCCCCTTGAGTGAATGAGCTTCGCGCCTTTTTGAATGATAGCCTGCCTGGTTGCCTCTTTCGCCATGAGCTTAAATCCTCTAAATAATGATGCCTCTATATATCCTCCGCTGGCGGAGGTGTTCGCTTTAGAGGACGGAGGTGGATAAATGAATCATGTAGTGCGTTGCTTTAGCTGCGCCTCAACGGGTCTAAAGACCCATAATACGTTTGTCTTTCACCCCCTGCCCCTCGACCTGATCGGGAGGGCAGTAATCTCTCCACTGACCTTGTTCTTTTGCCATCCACTTAAATCTCCCTTATAATAGACCAGTCTATTATATTATGTCAAGTAAATTTTTATTATCAATAACACTTATTTTTATTGGATTTATATTGATCTGCAGAAAAATATACCGGCCTTTATCATGCACCGCCTTGGTGACTAGCAACCAACCTTCAATCTGAGCCTTACTTTAAATACCTGGAGTATTAGCCCGCCGGTAATTAAAAGTCCTGCTGTGTCACTTTAATAATATAACGCATGCAAAGTGGTTGGGGCGTTCTCCGGATTCTCCGCCCGGCGGCATGTCATTGAATCCATGAATATGCAGTTTGGAAGATTATAGAGACCGATTTTTATTGGATCCGACAATTTTTGTTCGCACATATATTATTCCTTTCGCTATTTCTTCATATAAATTTTTCTATGATAAAGATACCGCTTATTCTTTGACCTGTATTTTTTCCGTTCCCGTTTTTGAGTGTTCGGCTGCCAGCAATAGATACATTCCAGGCACGACGAAAAGTGTAAATAGTGTACCTATTGCAATGCCGGTCATGATAACCAAACCCATGTTAAAACGTCCTTCGGCTCCCGCTCCTGAGGCTGTAACCAGCGGTATAACACCGACAACCATCGCGGCAGTCGTCATCAAAATGGGCCGAAGCCGGATACAGGCGGCCACTTCTATCGCGTCCCGCTTATTTTCTCCTTCTTTCTGTAAATCATTGGCAAATTGCACGATCAGAATGCCGTGTTTACTGATCAGCCCGATCAATGTTACAAGTCCTACTTCCGTATAAATATTAAGGCTGGCTCCGCCCACACCAAGACAGATGAATAACATAGCGCCGCAAATGGACATGGGCACGCTGATTAAAACGATCAGAGGATCACGAAAACTTTCAAAAAGCGCTGCCAAAGCCAGAAAAATGATGATCAGGGCGAATAAAAAAGTTATAAGCAGTGCACTGGACTCATTTATAAACTGCCTTGACTGACCGGCATAATCAATGCTGTATCCCTGCGGAAGGTAATCGCGGGCGATATTTCTTAATTTTTCCAATGCCTCCCCCATGGTTACGCCAGGCGCCGTCACGGCCGAAATGCTTGCCGATTTTAGCTGCTGAAAATGATTGAGCGATTCCGGAACCACTTCAGTTTTTAGATTTATAATTGTGGAAAAAGGAATTGACATGCCACTGGATGTTTTGAAATAATAGTTCCGCAACTGGTTTGTATTCAGTCTGTATTGCTGCTCAACCTGAGGGATAACCTTGTATGACCGGCCCTGCAGATCGAAATAATTTACATAACCGCCTCCCAGCATCGCGCCAAGCGTTTGACCAATATCGCGCATGGTTAATCCCAATTGGGCAGCTTTATCCCGGTCGATGATTAAAGTTGTCTGCTGCTTGTCTATTTTAAGGTCTGAATCCACGAAAGCAAACAGGCCGCTTTTGTATGCTTCAGCCAATACGGTTTGAGATACTTCATTCAAATTCTCGAAAGATTCAGTCGTACCTATAATAAATTGCACTGGCAATCCGCTGGTTCCCGGCAGTGGAGGCCTCAGAAACGACACGGCGCGCGCTCCCGCTATGCCTCCCAACTGCATTTGGACCAGAGGGTTTAGCTGCATTGTCGTACGCTTGCGTTCATCCCATGGTTTGGTCACCATTCCTGCAATGCCGGTATTAAGTCCGCTGACGCCGTCAAACTGAAATATATGATCGGTCTCAGGATATCCTTTCACAATATTAAATACCTGTCTGGTATTGAGTTGAGTTTGTTCCAGCGTCGCATCGGGGGCGGTCGTAATTAAAGAAATGATTACGCCCTGATCTTCCTGCGGAGCCAATTCGCTTTTTGATCCGATAAATAAAAAATAATTGCTGCAAAGAATGATAATCGCAAAAATGATTGTCACCGGTAGATAATCCAATGCGCCAGTCAGTAACTTACCGTAAGTTCGGCGTAAAAAATCAAACTGGCCGTTGACGAATTTTTCAAAACGGCTTTCGCCCTTCTGAACTCCAGTTTTTAAAAATCTCGAACACATCATCGGAGATAGTGTTAACGCGATTACAGCCGAAACGGCTACGGCGGCGGCCAGTGAATAGGCAAATTCGGTAAAGAGAGCTCCTGTTAGCCCGCCCATAAAACCAATAGGCACATAGACCGCTATCAGGACGACTGTAATGGCAATAATCGGTCCGGCAAGTTCACGCGCGCCTTCGATTGCAGCATCAAGAGAAGGCATTCCGTCTTCAATATGCCGGTGCACGTTTTCCACAACGATAATCGCGTCATCAACAACAAGACCTATGGCGAGAACCAATGCCAGAAGGGTGAGCAGATTAATGGAATATCCCAGAATGAGCATGATGAAAAATGCCCCGACGAGCGATAGGGGCATGGCAATAGTCGGTATGATTACCGAACGAACTGTCGCCAGAAACAAATATATCACGATCGTAACGACCAAGAGCGCTTTGAGTAAAGTGCTGACAACTTCGTGGATCGAACTGTTTATATATTTTGTGGAATCATAAACGATACGGCCTTTGAGTTCTTCGGGAAGCTGCTCCTGAATTGACGGAAATACTTTGCGCACGTTATTAATCGTCGTAAGCAGATTTCCGGACGGAGCAATCTGGATTCCGATGTAGGTTGCCTTTTGACCGTCAAAAGCAACCGCGGTGTCATAGTCCTCCGATCCGAGAGTAATCTTGGAAATGTCCTTCAGCCTTACAATTGTTCCATTCTGAGATTTGATTATAAGATCTTTGAATTCATCGGTCGAATGTAAAGTCGTATCGGCAATCAGGTTGACCGCGATCATCTGACCCTGCGTCCGTCCCACCGCCGAGATAAAATCGTTGTTTGCCAATGCATTGCTCACATCTGTCGCAGTCACATTGAAGGCGGCCATTTTTTTCGGATCAAGCCAAATGCGCATGGCAAAGCGGCGCGCACCCAGAACTTCGGCAGTCTGCACTCCTTCAACCGCCTGTAATTTCGGCTGAACCACCCTGATCAAATAATCGGTTATTTTATTTGCAGGCATTACATTGCTGTAAAACCCGATATACATAGAGTCGATGGTTTCACCTATCGCCACGGTAATGACCGGCTGCTGAGCATCTTTAGGCAATTGATTAAGGACGGCGTTTACCTTGGTATTGATTTCAGTAAGAGCTTTATTAGGATCGTAATTCAAACGCAATGTTGCCTGAATCGAGCTGACATTTTGTGTGCTTGATGATGTTAGATAATCAATACCGTTGGCCTGTGCTATGGAATTCTCTAAAGGGGTAGTGATAAAACCCTCGACGACTGACGGATCAGATCCAGTATAAACTGTAGTAATCGTCACTACCGCATTCTGCGTAAAGGGGAACTGCCGTATAGGCAGCAAGCTTATAGAACGAAGTCCCAGTACTAATATCAGCAGGCTGATAACAATGGATAATACCGGACGCCGTATAAATATATCGGTAAAATGCATTTACATTTCCTTTGGCTTATTCATCGACTGGCATTGGCGCGGCATCATTTTTCGGCTGAACCTGATTGTTGATGATTACGGTGCTGCCCGGTTTTAATTTGAAATGGCCGCTGGTTACCACAACATCCCCTTCCCTGACTCCACTTAATATTGCCACTTGATCGCCACGCGTAGGGCCAACGGTTATCAACGTCTGTTTTACAGTCAATGTTTTACGCCCTGAAGCATCCTTTGTTCCCTTTTCGACAAGGAAAACCATTTCGCCATAGGGATTGAAGGACACAGCGGTCTGCGGCAGCGTCAGATATTTTTGTGTGCCGCCTGTCTGAATTTCGACGGTAACATACATTCCCGGGAGTAATTCATTCCGTGGATTATTGATTACCGATTCCACCTGAATGTTACGGGTGTCCGGATCGACCTTCGGATTAATTGTTGTAATTTTTCCTTTAAACTTGCGTCCCGGATATGTATCGCTGACCGCAATAACCGCCTGACCTTTTTTGATTCGTCCCAGTTCCTGCTGCGGTAGGCTAAAGTCATTATAGAGAGCATCAAGCGACTGCAAGGTAACAATTTTGTCTCCAGGGTTCAGATATTGCCCCAGGTTAACAGCGCTTACTCCGAGACGTCCCTCAAATGGCGCACGTATAAATTTTTTTTCTACAAGAGATTTTTGCTGTTCAAGCTGCGCCTGTTTACTTTTCAAATCGGCTTCATCTGCGTCAAGCACAGCCTGACTGACGGCCTTTACGGCATATTGTTTCCGGTCCCTTTCGTAAACGCTTTTTGCCAGCGCTGAGGTAGCCTCCAGGGAATGCAATTGCGCTATGTCTGAATCAGCGTTAAGCAGGACAAGAAGTTGTCCTTGGCTGACATTTTGCCCCGGCTGAAAATAGACTGCACGCACCAGACCTGCTGTTTCGCAGGTCACGTCAATGCCGCGTACGGCGCGCAAGCTGCCAACAGCCATGAGTTGAGGCTGCCACTCGCTCCATTTTACTATTGTTGCGGTAACTGTGACCGGTGGCATCTTTTGGCTTGCCATCGATTTCTTGATCATCTGCATCTGGAATATCTTGAATCCTAAAACACCTCCGAAAATAATCCCAACTGCTAAAAACATAATCAGGATGCCCCGGATAATTTTTTTTCTTTTCTCAGAGATCATGGATATTACTCCTGTATAGAGTTTATTGTTTCGTCATCCCGCGATTGGTTATTCCACCATCCGCCACCCATTGCGGCAAATAGTGCCGCCGTATCGGTGAAACGGGCGCCTTGTGCCTGAACCAACAGTATACGAGCTTCCTGATATTGACGTTGAGCATCTAGTAAATAAAGATAGCTTACCGAACCTAATTGATATTGCTTTTGGGCAAGATCAAGCGATTCACGGGCTGCCGCTTCAGCTTCACTTTGAGCCTTTAATGCTGTCGCATCGAATTCCAATGTACGCAAGACATCAGCTACATTTTGAAATGACTGTAAAATTGTCAAACGATATTGGGCTGCGGTCTGGTCATATACTGCAATGGCCGCACGTTTTTTTGCTGTAAGAGCTCCGCCGTGAAACAGTGGTTGCAAAAGCCCCGCACCGAAATTCCAGACAATGGAGCGGCTGTCTATCAGATCAGTGATATCGTTTGATTCAAATCCATATGAACCGGTAAGTGTAATCTGGGGATAAAGATTGGCTGTTGCCACGCCTATTTGTGCACTGGCTGCATGCAGCAGGGATTCGGCAGCTTTGATATCGGGACGTTGGTGGACTATTTGGGAAGGCATGCTGACAGGCAGTTCCTGCGGCAAAGACATAGAATCAAATTCAAATTCGGGAATCTGTATTTCGCTGGGAAGTTTTCCGACAAGCACGGCAAGCTGATGACCGCTCAGTGACATATGTTTCTTCAGTGCGGACAAAGACGCCTGAGTTTGCGCCAATTGAGCCCGCTGCGCCAACACGTCGGACAAAGATACCGCTCCATCTTCATAGCGTTTTTCTATAAGCCGCAATTGCTCTTTCTGAAAATCGATAATTTCCCGGGTGGCGCGCACCTGCAAATTTAAAGATGCCGCAAGCATTGCAGTGGTAACGATATTGGAAGTAAGAACGAGATAGGAGGCTTCCAACTCGTATCTCTGATATTCGACCTGTGCATCGAGCGCTTCCAGTTGTCGCCTTAGCCCGCCAAAGATATCCAATGTATAGGACACTCCTACAGATGCATTAAATAAACTGAAAGAATCTATTTGAAGATCAGGCTGTCCCTGAGATGCCCCGGATATTCTCTGACGGCCGGCCGAAGCACCGGCATCAATACTGGGAAAGAACGCCCCGAATTGAGCAGTGCGTTCTTCTTGCGCTTCACGCAGTCTAGCCTTGGCCATCGCCACACTAGGGTTCTCTTTAAGAGCCATGCGGATCAATTGATCCAGAGCCTTTGACTGGAATAAAGACCACCACTGGCCAGAAATGTTTTGCCCTGTGAAAAAGCTTTGTTCAACACCACCTGCCACTTGTGCAGAATCGGTTTTCTCCTGCAGCGGCGACTGTGTATATCTATCGGCTTTTGGAGCAGCAGGTGTCCGAAAATCAGGGCCTGCCGCGCAGCTGATTAACCACAGAGAAGAAAAAACAATGAGCAATATTTGCCGAACTATTTTTTTGAAAATGTTTTCAGGCATGTGAGCGTCCGCATTTGTTATTATCAACACTTATCTTTTATTCGGTAAAGAATGAACCGGCTCAATTTTTCCGATTTTTTCCCTCAATGACAATATTACTTTTTAAATTAAATAGATTAGAAAGTTAGGCAAAGCAATAATAGAAAATATATAGTCTATTGGTAGGTAAATTCTCGTATAATGTGGCACCCTTCTTGAAATATTATATTGGTGAAGATTTTCCCTGATCTGCTTATTAGCAACCGCTGTCTCTATTATCAGAAATTACCGTTCATGAGCAGCACCGGCTTTATGGTCCTGCCGTTTATAGAATCTTTCATCGCCCTGTTGATGTCCTTAAAATCATAAAACTTCAAAAGACGATCAAAGGGGAACTTGCCCGATTGGTGCAATTTGATCAGTTCAGGAATAAATATTTGCGGCACCGAATCACCTTCGACCACGGCTGCGGCCTTTATTCCCTGCGGTACAAAATCGGGAACACCGTCGCCGGTAAAAAAAGCGGCTGTGCCTCGTTTTTTTACTACTTCTGTTGCAAGCTGTAACATTTGAGGGTTGCCGGTGATTTCCAGTACGTAATTAACACCGCCCATAATAATCCTGCTAATGACTACTGCTACATCAGCTATACGACTGTTAATGACATGAGTCGCACCAAGATCCATCGCCAGTTTAAGCCGGGAAGGCATAATATCCACTCCGATAATAGGATTAGCTCCAACAACGTGAGCCGCCATGATAGCTGACAAGCCCACTGCTCCCGTACCGAAAATGGCAATACTTTTACCCTTCCGGACCTTAAGCATATTCATGACTGTGCCTGCTCCTGTTTGAATTCCGCAACCCAGCGGAGCAAGAACTTTCAGAGGCAGTTTTTTGGAAACTTTGACAATATTGCGTTCAGTTGCCAGAACGTGCGAAGAAAATGAGGATTGTCCGAAGAAATGTCCGCGTACACCGCTAGACTCAAGAGCATTGCTGCCATCCAGACGATGGAAACCGAAATTGAGTTCATAAAATCGGCGGCATTTTGTCGGGCGTCCGCTTTTGCATGAGCGGCATGTGCCGCACGATTGATAAGACAAAACGACATGATCTCCGGGCCGGACAGCTTTAACTTTTTTCCCGGTCAACTCGACGACCCCTGCTCCTTCATGTCCCAAAACCTGTGGACCATCAGTCGTTTCCCAATGATGCACCATGCCGATATCCGTATGACAAACTCCGGAAGCGGCTATTCTTATGAGCACCTCCGTATCCTGAGGACCTTTCATATTGAGCGTTTCAATCCTGAGCGGACCGTTTTTCTTTCGTAAAACGGCGGCCCTGATCTTCTGGAGAGCCAAGTTTTTTGAGAGAGGCATCACTTCAAATCTCCTTATCCGGCAAGAAAAACTATAACATTTAACGATCAGTAATCATTTATCCGTTAATCTACTGAAAAATATTTCTTCTTGCAAGACCGGATGATGGGGTAAAGTTCATTACGAGTGATACTATTTTTAATAGCTTTCATATTACATATGTATGTTATTATGAATATCATAATTTCATAAATATGAACAACTAATAAGAGGAGAAAAAATGCCCCTTGTAAAAGTAAAAAGACATTTTCAGGTAACCATGCCCAGCAACATGTGCAGAATGTTTGATATTGGTGTTGGCGATCTACTGGAAATAGTAAAACAGCATAATGAGATTGTCTTGAAACCGGTTAAGGTAGTGCAGCCGGGACAAGTGTATTTTTATAGCGAAGAGTGGCAGCAGGACGAAATCAAAGCAGCCAAAGGCGATGTCTTTGGCTGCTTTGACAACATCAAAAAAGGTCTTAAAACCCTAAAGACTGCCAAAATATGAAAATCTCTTTACTTAAACATTTGTCCGCAACTATCGCAAACTGCATAAGGAAATACAAGCTGCCTGTCTACGGCAGCTTGAGCTGCTTATGTCTGATCTCGGGCGCCCTTCCATGAATATAAAAAAAATGAATGATCCAAGAAATATTTGGGAAGGCCGCGTCACCCTCTCCTACCGTTTTACATTTCAGATAGAAAATGACACTTTCATTATGCGTAAAGTCGGCACTCATGATACTTTTAATAACCTCTGATTCAGGCGTTTATTTTCGTTATTGACACATGAAACAGCTTGACGTATACTGCAACATACTTAAACACAATTTCTTACCAGACAAAGCGTTCAACAAACGTTCCACCAAGCTGATGTGAGTCAGAACTTCATAATGTGCGGGTCAAAACACAGGTGTAAATGATCAAGCGGGCTTTTCATGAAAGGAGGATTTTATGAAAAGAAAAACGGTTGAAAAGATTAACGCCACCGGACGCGTCAAAGCCTCAAAAGGAAGCGTTAAAGCCCCAAAAGGAAGCATCAAGACCTCAAAAGCAAGCGTCAAGACCTCAAAAGCAAGCGTCAAGACCTCAAAAGGAATCGTCAAGAAGACCTCAAAAGGAAAACGCGGTATCCCGGATAAATCCATTAAGTCCGTGGAACCGGCCCAGATGCTTTATAGCATTTTTCAGGGCTTTTCCATTCCGGCCTTTGTCATCGGAGCAAATCATAAGGTGCTCTACTGGAACCGCGCCCTTGAGAAGCTTACGAATATTCCCATGAGCGAGATTGTCGATACCAGCCAGCACTGGCGTGCCTTCTATGCCGAGGAGCGGCCCTGCATGGCAGACCTCCTTGTCGATGGCGCCGAGAACCGGATTCCAAAATGGTATGCCGGTAAATACAAAAAATCAGGTCTTCTGGAAGAGGCTTACGAGGCAACGGATTTTTTCCCTGATCTCGGCGAAAACGGGCGCTGGCAGCGCTTCACGGCCGCGCTGATCCGGCAGCCTGACGGCAATATTGTCGGCGCGATTACAACCCTCGAAGATATTACCGAAAAGATGACCGCGGAACTCTTGTTGCGCGAAGGCGAGCAGCAACTTTTCAACATCATTCAGGGATCGCCGATACCTGCCTATGTCATCGGCCTTGATCACAACGTCATTTACTGGAACCGGGCTCTGGAAAAACTCAGCAAGATACCCGCAAGGGATATCGTCGGGACGAACGAACACTGGCGCGCTTTCTACGCCACA
>Ga0181520_10011991_pt1 | contig 11238 bp, 9 predicted proteins | sample PEATcosm2014_Bin_29_FD_132451 | JGI IMG/M metagenome (GOLD analysis project Ga0181520, IMG submission 132451) | Peatland microbial communities from MTU Mesocosm Facility, Houghton, MI, USA - PEATcosm2014_Bin02_30_metaG | ecosystem: Environmental > Terrestrial > Soil > Wetlands > Peat | place...
TCACGCGCTGTTCCAAAACTTCCAGCGGCGCAAAAAGCGTGATGGGGTCCAGGTTGCCCTGCACTGCGTGTCCGTGGCCCACGGCGCGCCAGCCTTCATCGAGCGGTTGCCGCCAATCGAGGCCAATTACATCCGCGCCGGTCGCGGCCATCTGCGTCAGCAAGCCCGCCGTCTCCACGCCAAAATAAATCACCGGCACGCCCATCTGCTGTACTGAATGAATGAGCCGCTGCGAAGCCTCGAATGCGTAGTCGCGATAGTCGGTCAACCCCAGCGAACCAACCCAGCTGTCGAAAATCTGAATCACGTCGGCGCCTGCATCCACTTGAAGGCGGCAATACTCCGTCAACACCAGCACGATCTTGTCCAGCAACAAGCGCCACGCAGTGTTGTCCGCGTACATCATCTGCTTGGTGCGAATGTAATTGCGCGAACCGCCGCCCTCAATCATGTAACTGGCCAGCGTGTAGGGCGCGCCGCAGAAGCCGATAACGCCCAGCCTGTTTCGAAAATGCGCGGTTACCTTTTCGATGGCCCTGGACACGTACGCAAGATCAGCGGCGCGGTCGGTGCGCAGAGCGGCAACGTCCTCGGCGGTCCGCACCGGATGATGCACCACCGGCCCTTCGCCAGCCTGGAACTCGAAGTCCAGTCCCATCGGCTCCAGCGGCAGCAGCAGGTCGGCGAAAATGATGGCCGCGTCCACGCCCAGCTTTTCTGCCGCGGTAATAGTGACCTCGGCGGCAATCTCCGGCTGTTTGCAGATTTCCACCAATGTGTGGTGCTTGCGAACGTCGCGATACTCCTGCATATAGCGCCCGGCCTGGCGCAGAAACCAAACCGGCGTGCGGTCCACGGGCTGGCGCAGGCAGGCGCGAATGAAGCGGCTGCCGTCTAGGTTGCTCTCAGAAGATGCTTTGGCGGGTCGGTTGGGGTCGATTGAATGCATGCAGAGTCGATTTTACCGGGCGCGCGGGCACGGAGGCACCTCAATTTCTACGCTTTCAAAAACACTCGGTTTATATCTGGGGAAATATGTGGCTTGCAAAGCGCCCGAAACGGTCCGGTTGTTGCCCGTCCAGACAAAAATCGGCCCCCGTTTTTGGGCGGGGGCCAAATAGCCTTGGTTCTCTCGTTATTCGAGAGCTTGATTGGCGGCCGAACGGCAGGGGGCGCCGCCGGCGCGGACATTTGCCTCGGGGGGGAGGGCTATATGGCCTTTACGGCCGTTCCTCCGCGCCGGGTGCGGAAGTCACGTCATGGGGAGACGAGTCTTCCTGGGCCGCCAATGTGTTTTCCATCAACCGAATGCGAACGCAGCTTACCTTTACAGGCTTGGTCTCATCCGAGTCCATGCCTGTAACAGGCGCGTTGCCTAGAGCGACTGCGCGCAAACGGTAGACGGGAATCTCATGTTCAACTACGAGGTAGCGATCGACTGCTTCGGTCAAACGCCTGGAGCTTTGAATGCCATTGTTGCCGGCCATAGGGGAATATCCTTCAACTTCCACGATGTACCCCTTGCGCCCAGTCAGATTGGCGGCAAAATCATCCAGTTGTTTCTTGGCCGTCATCCGCAGAATCGGCTGGCCGTCGTGAAACCCTATCTCCAACACGGTCGCCTGTTTGTACTGGTCCAGGCCGTTAACAGTCGTGTTCAGACGGTCTACGTGGCCCGACGCGCCCTGCGCTGTGGCTCTGGCATTTTGCGCCTCGTTACCGGCGTTCATTGCCATCTGGTTAGCTTGGTCGGCGCTGGATTGAGCATTGCGGATCCCCGCCTGCGCCCTCGCGTCCAGATCACGAATGTCCTGCGAGTTCCTGGCGTTCACTTCATCCAACTCGTTGAGCTGGCCCTTGATGGGTTCTACACGGTCGTTGACCCACTTTTTGCGCGCAAATGGATTGACTCGGCCCCAGAATCCCTCTTTGGGCTCCTGGACTTGCCTCGAAGAGGCCATGGGAGCGGGAGGCTGATCGGTTGCCATAGAGGCAGACTGCTGATCTGGGGAGGGCTGCTGACCCATCGCAGCCGGAGTGCTCTGCTGGTCCGGCGTGCTCTGCCCCTTTTGCGCCAATGTCGGTAGTGCGAACGCAGATGCCAGCAAAATAAGTGCACACTGGCTTGGGAATGAGGTCCGAAGTGATTCGAAGGTTCTCATGGGATGACACCCTCCGGGATGTCTCTATCCGCCAAGGTCGCGCGGGGTGAGCGGTGGTGTCTGCTCACACGTAGAGATAGCAAGGCTCGCGCCAAACCCGCGGGCATCAGCAAAAAATCTTGGATGTTATTTGGATTGTTTAGCTTGGAGCACAGTGGCCGCCAGTCCGGCTGCGCAGTCTGTGGGCTTGTTTGGCCCACCCTGCATGTAAATCTTTCCGGATACGGTAGTTTCTACCCGGTAAATTCGTCAACGCTGTCTGTCCAGGGCGGCGCATTCGAACCAGACTATTTAGTCCCGACGCGAAGAACGCGAATCTCCGGATACGCCCCATCCCAGTCGGGCGAGACTTTATCGAAGATGAGACGAAATTCCTTCTCTCCGCCGGGGGCGAGCGGGGCCGCTGAAACCGGCTCCAGGTCTACATAAGGCTCGCGCACGCGGATCAGCTTGAGCGGCAGGGTTTCGTTCTGCGTAACTTCGTGGGCGGCATCGCGGAAGAGCACCTGCACGGTAACGGCGGTGACGGTGCGCGCGCCTTGGTTGGCAATGTGCCCATCAAGGTAAGTGACCTTGCTTCCCGCCAGGTTCCCTGCTTCGCTCATGGCGAGCCGAGTCACCGAGAGGCTCTGCGCATAGGGGTCGAGGGGTGCGGAGATCGGCGTCACCGCAACCTTGCCGCGGGTGCTTCCGTGTTCCTGGCTCACGACTGCCACGACTATAGCCACGATCACGACGGCTGCAGCCAGCCCCAAGGGCAGCCAATTGCGCTTTTCCCTTTCGACAGGCGCTACGAGTTCAGGACCAAGGCTCACGAGCGAAATTCTACACCAGTTACTCAACAAGTTCCCCGTTTTGATGTTGCATCAAGGATTAATATGAAATCAGGCAATACTAAGCGATAGATTAGTCACTTTTTGGATGCATGCGATTTTGGGCCCTCGGCAACCAGGAGGAAAGCATGTCAGAAAACGACTCTCAGCGCAAGACCTCTGCCTACACATTCCAAGGCACTTCGCCAGCCGACCAGTTCCTTGAAATTGCTCGCATCCACCACCTGGAAGCGAAACAACTCTTCGAGAACGCGGAGAAGGCTCGCTTAGCGGACCGGGAGCAAGAGTACAAGTTGCTCTTGGACGTCGCGACCTCACGGGAAGAAAGGGCAATGGAGTTCGAGAGGGCAGCCAAGGGCGAATGCGACGACCCCATTGTCAGCGAGATAGTTGATGGTCTGGACGAGACTCGCGTGAAGTTTACGCCATATGCGCCAACATTGATGACAGAGGAGGATCTGGCCTACACACCTGTGGTGGAAAAGCCCAAGCACAATCCGATTGCTCGCGCTGTGGCGTGGGTCGGAAGTTGGGTCACAAAGTAGCCGGCTGCGCTCTTGCCTGAGACGATTCCAAACCCCAGTCTCAGAACCGGTATTCGGCAACCAACGCGCTCCGACAGCGCTAAGAATCGGTTGCGTTCTTCTTTTTTTGCCCGCACAGACCGCGCTCGCAATTCGTACCTACCAGCAACATTTTGCATCGGTTACCTAAGGAACCCTCCCGCCGTCCTAATTTGGCGAACATGTGTGTATATTTCTGCACTTGACCGATATATAAAACAGCGTCAGAATTAGCGGGTTCTTCACACTTTCCCCGCATCTTCTGAAGCAATCCGGTGTCTAAACAGGCAGGTAGCAGAACCCGTCAGGCTAGGATTGCGTACCCCTTGCCGCAAGGCATTGAAAGCAGGCCAAAGATGCATCTCTCCAGCCAAGCCGCGTCCATCTCTATCCCACCACCGACGAGTCACCAGAGGCGTCGCCGGCAGACAGAGGATGTTGTCTACCAGGGTGTCACCATCGCAGCCATTCTACTGGTATTGGCAAGCGTTTTCTAAAAGCTGCAGCCGTGAGTTAGCCCTCGCAAGGGTAAAGCTGAGCCGCAGCGTCGTCGCGTGCGGTCATTGCAATCTTCTCGAAACAATCTAATCCTCTTAAGCCGATTGGCCTCACCCTCGGGTTCACCCAAAACGGGCGCGCATCACGCTCTGCCGAAAATCTTCTCCGGTCATCTCGACCCGCACGCACATCTCTGCCAACCGCGACCGCATGCGGTCGCCAATGCGGTCGCCCAGCGTGTCCTCGCTTTTGGCTGGCTTATTCCCCTTTTCATCCACTTTGAAGCCGGCGCCGGCGGGCAGGTCAGCCCAGTTTGTAGTAATGATCGTGGTCTGCTTGTCGTTGTAGCGAGCGTTCAAAATCAACGCCACGGTGTCTGACACCCACTCGTTCGGCCGCTGCGCACCCAGGTCGTCCAGCACCAGCACTTCCGCGGCAAACACCGGTTTCAGCAGCTCAAGTTCGGTGGTCTGAACCTGGGGGTTGTAGCTGTTCTGAATATTCTTGAGCAGCTCGCGATAATCGCAGAAGAGGCCCCGCGCACCGCGCTCCTGCACCAGCCGCTGCAGCACGCTTACCGCCAGGTGGGTCTTCCCAAGACCGGCTGAACCCACAAAAAGAAGGCCGTTGCCGGCGGTGTTGGCTGGATAGGCTTCTACAAACTTGCGTGCAATCAGGTGCGCTTTGGCCAGCGACGAATTGGCGCCGCGAAAAGCTGTCTCGTAGGTCTCTAGCGAGCAATGGCGGTAGCGCTCAGGAATGTGAGCCCCCGCCAAGCGCCGCTGATAACGTTGCATTTCCTGGCACTCGCAATCGCGCGAAACCCACTGCCCTTGGGTATTGACCACCCGCACCAGCCCCACTCCATCGCAAATCGGACATTCAGTCATCTGCTTTCAAGCCTAGCGCAAAGAGCCGCGCGGCGCGCCGGTGCAGGTCTGGTTCCTTAATGTGGAAAAGGCCGCGCCATTGCGCTTCGCCATTTCATACAATCAAATCTGCGCGGAAAGCCGCCTTTGCTCCGTGCATAGATGGAGACTCCCTCGTGAAACGTTCACCTTCGCACATAGCCTTTGCGGCAATCGTCCTCATAAACCTGTTTTCTGCTTCCGCTCTTAAGGCGCAGGCCCCCGCCGTACCGGAATCCAAAGCCCCCTGCGCCACACCAGCTGCTCCGCCAGTTTCCGAATGGGAAAGGGCGCGGCAGGAGCGGCTGAGGGTCGATTTTCCCTGGCTCGCGAAATTCAAAGACGCTGATCTGGCGCTGCCTGCGCCCACACCCGGCGAAAATCGCGTTGTCTTCATGGGCGACTCCATCACCGAACTCTGGAAGATCGAAGGGCGGGACGGATCGTTTCCCGGTAAGCCCTACATCAACCGCGGCATCAGTGGGCAAACCACTCCACAGATGCTCGTGCGCTTCCGGCAGGACGTAATCGCGCTCAAGCCCAAGGTGGTGGTTATCCTCGCGGGGATTAACGACATCGGCGGCAACACAGGGCCGGAGACGATCGCGCAGATTGAAGACAACCTCGCCTCGATGGCTGAACTGGCCACGGTCCATCAGATTCGCGTCGTGCTCTGCTCAACCTTGCCCGCCTTCGATCTTCCGTGGAAGCCGGGCCTGACTCCCGCGCCCAAAGTGGACGAACTGAATGAGTGGATCAAGACCTACGCCGCCCAGAATGGCTATGTCTATGTGGACTTCCACTCCGCCATGAAAGACCAGCGCGACGGCCTCCCGCTTGCGCTCAGCAAGGACGGCGTTCATCCCACGCCCGCCGGCTACGCCATCATGTCGCCGCTTGCGGAGGCTGGGATCGAGAAAGCGTTGAAAGAGCAATGAATAGTGGTCAGGGATCAGATTCCGACGCTGAAGATCAGTGCTGCTGAATACCGAAATGGGATGATCAAGTCTTGATGAGCCTGGAGCGGACAGCATCCTCACTTCGGTCTAACCATTTATCACTGTTCACTGCCCACTGTTCACTGTCCACTGGATTGCTAAACCGCCAAATTCCCCATACAATAGAAACATTGCAGGAAAGGTCCATTTTCAGAGATGCCCAAGGAAAAGATTCATCCCAATTACGCCGCAGTGTACGTCAAGTGCGCCTGCGGAAACAGTTTTGAGACCCGTTCGACCCATAAGGGCGACATTCACGTGGAAATCTGCTCGGTTTGCCACCCGTTCTTTACCGGCAAACAGCGCCTGGTAGATACGGCCGGCCGCGTTGAGCGCTTCCGCCGCAAGTTTGCCAAGTCAGACGGCGCCAAAGAAGCAGCAGCGGCCAAGTAACCGCCCGGCAACCGGCTGGAACGAATGGGCCTCCGCCGTGGCGGAGGCCTCGCTGTGTTGGTGCAGTGCGAGATATCTAAGAGCTTGTTGAAATACTCAAGTTTTGTGTCAGGGCACGACTTTAGTCGTGCCGTAAATGGCGCAAAATCAATGCGGGCTTTAGCCCCTGAGGGACGATTCCTCTGGTTCGAGTTAGATTTTCAACAAGTTCCTAGTTGCAAGCCACGAATTTTGATTGTGAGATTGGATTCACTATGCCGCACGCGAAACGCTCGGTTCAGGCCGCAATCACCATCGATGGCTTGCCGTTGATCTGGCGTCTGTACCGCGAGCAGCAGCTATGCACCACCGATGGGTGGAGGGGCGTGGCCATTCATGTCAGTGTGGCCGAGGGTGTGCGCCGTGAGCTTCACCTCGAATACCCGGCAGTCAAGACTCAAAAGGTCGGCTACACCCGAACGGATTTTGTCCGGCAAAATATTTCACCGGCGAAGGTTCTAGCCCATATTCGGCGTGCGATTGAGGCTGGATGGGACCCGGAGTCGCGGGGCAAGCCCTTTGTTTTTGAAGTGGATGAGCTGCCCGGCTAACCGGGTTTCTGTTGAGATTGAGGCTTCATGGCTGGCAAAGGCTTTACGGTGAAGAAGAACTGGGACAATCCCCGGGAGCACACGATGCCCGCCGAAGCGCGGGTTCCGGCTGAAGTGCGCCTGGGCACGGTCCTGGTGGCTCCGGCCACCGTGCTTGCACCCATGGCCGGCGTCACCGACACCGTATTTCGCCGCTTCATCCGTCACGCCAGTTTATTCTCGTCTGCCACTGAGGCTGTGGTCAGTCGCGATTTCGTGAACCAACCGTGCCAGGCCACGACTGACATTCAGCTGTGTCAGGGCACGACTTCAGTCGTGCCGAAAATGCCACAAAATCAAGACCTGGCTTTAGCCCCGGAACTCATCGACGCCGCCGTAACCAACACCCAATCCGGCTGCGGCCTGCTGATGACCGAGTTCACTTCGGCTGACGGCCTCGCTCGTATGCGGGAAAGCAAGCGCCAGCGCTATCTGACCTTCTACGACGACGAACACCCCATCGGCGCGCAGCTCTTCGGCGCCAATCCCGAAACGCTGGCAGAAGCTGCGCGAATCGTCGAGGAGACCGGCTTCGACCTTGTGGACCTGAACCTGGGCTGCCCGGCCAAGCGCGTTGTCGGCTCCAACGGCGGCTCGGGCCTGCTGCGCGATCTGCCGCGCATTCAGCAGATTTTCAAGGCCGTGCGCAAAGCGGTCACGATTCCATTTACGGTGAAGTTCCGCATGGGCTGGAACGACGCCGACATAGTGTGCATTGAGCTGGCGCGCATGGCTGAGGCCGAAGGGCTGAACGCCGTTGCGCTCCATGCCCGCACTCGTGAGCAGGGTTACAGTGGCCAGGCGCGCTGGGAGTGGATTGCGCAGGTCAAGCAGGCGGTCAAGATTCCGGTAATCGGCAACGGAGATATTCAAACTCCCGAAGCCGCCGTGGCCATGGTGGCCGAAACCGGCTGCGATGCCGTGATGATCGGCCGCGCCGCGCCGGCCAACCCATGGATATTCCGCCAGATTGCGCAGTACACGGCCACCGGCAGCTACGAGCGGCCCACAGCGGAGGATCGTTACCGCATGATTCGCGCTTACTTCCAAATGCTGCTGGATGAGGCCGAGGCCACCAAAGACCTGCCCCGCGCAGCGCGACTGGGCGAGACGGCTGGAAAAATGAAGCAGTTTGCCACCTGGTTCACCCACGGCGTAGCAGGCGGCGCAAAGCTCCGGGCGGCCATCTACCAGGCGCGAACCGGTGCCGAAGTGCTTGCCCGGGTGGATGCGTTTTTCACTGCCCAGCTTGCATCTGGCACGGAGCCCGTTGCTTCCCCCGAAGACGCTGCCACGGCAGACTTTCCCGCAAGTATGCTCGTCTGCGACTGAAACATAATCTGCAGTGGGCCAGTGTGAAAATCTGCAGCGAGCCAATTTGAAGGGTACGAGCCTTAGCTCGCACATAAATCCTGCAAAGTTAACGGGGGCTCTAGGCAGTGTCTGCTAAATCCCAAATCGACTCGGGCTTCAGCCCCTGAGGAAATAACCGGTGGCCCTAGTGACTGTTTTTGGACAGATCCTTAGAGGCGCCAAGTCAGAACAAGAGCTCCTTGTACGGGATTCTCCCGAAGCCGCCCGTTTCTCTATCCATAAGAATGGAATATACGGCCAAACAATCGAGTAGTAGACTGGCTGCAAGATGAAGAACGGTAAGTCGGTCCTGATTCTATTGCTTGCAAGTACGGCAGTCTGCGCTGGAAGTTATGCTCAGCAAGATCCCGCTGGCGACGCCCGCCCGGTTGTATCCCTTGCGCGCCGTTTTTCCAGCGATTTGGGTTTTCAACTTTCCTATCCGGCGGCGTGGACTTACAACGACCTTGGACCGGCACTGCCCGCGGCGAAACTAGCCCTGGACAAAGAGTCGGAGAGCGATCCCAACCGGCGCAGCATCGAGTGTTCGCAGAATATCTTCAGCGCAAAATTTGGTGAGCCGCGCTCGAACTTTTTGGCCGGCGCCATCACCACGGAATGTATGGGCGGGATGCCCGACCTGGATGCCTTCGCTGCTCGCACAATGAAATCCCTCGAAGGGCGCTATCGGCTGAACGAAATTCAATATGCGCCTTACTCAATCCAGGGCCAGACGTTCTGGGTGATGCGAACCGTTGGCTCCAGCCGCAACGATCCGGCGGATGTAGAGACAATCGAATATGTGGCGACGGTGCTGCCCAACGCACTCATCTATGTGTCGGGCCGTTCCCGGAGTAAGCAGGCGCAGGCTGGTTTTGAACACGCACGTCTCCGTCTGGCTAATGGCGTGGAAACTGAGTTGATTCCAACGGATGCTTTTGCAGCCGGAGAACAAAGAACTCAAAGCCTTCCCGCTGCGAAAGTCGATGAATCCACTCCATCCGCCCCATCCTTGCCTGAATCCGCGCCCGTGGCCGCTATACCTGTTGCTCCCGAAGCCACCAAGCCTGCGATTCCCGGCGATTACTCCGCGGAACCCATGGTCATCGAAAAGCTCGAACACGTCTACACCATGGCCGCTGACGGCACTGGCGTTCGCCAGTTCACAGTCGTGGCTCGCGTCCAATCCGACGCCGCAGTTCGTCAGCTTGGCGTCCTGGGTTTGCCCTATGCCAGCAGCGCCGAACACGTCGAACTGACCTATGTCCGCGTTCGGCGGCCCGATGGCACCGTCACCGAAACTCCTGTAACTGAAGCCATTGAAATGCCCGCCGCGGTTACAACTGCGGCTCCGTTCTACAGCGACCTCAAGGAATTGCAAATTCCGGTGCGCAATCTCCGCGCGGGAGATCGTCTCGAATGGCAGGCAAAATTCGTCCGCACCAAGCCCGAGGCTCCGGGTCAGTTCTGGGGAGAGGAAACCTTCTTCACCGACGCGGTCGTACTCTCTCAGATTGTCGAGCTGCGCGTACCCAAAGACATCTATGTCAATGTCTGGAGTGCGGAAACCAAGCCCGTTGAATCGACAACTTCAACCGAGCACGTCTATCGCTGGGAATCGTCCCAGTTGAAAACGACCGTCGGCAAGGAAGCTGAAGCTGACAAGGAAAAGAAGAACAAGCAGCTCTGGACAGCCGGCCAGGAGATAGATGAAAAAGAAGGCAAACTCCCCTCGGTCGCCTGGACAACCTTCAAAAACTGGGAGGCAGTAGGCGCCTGGTATCGTAGTCTCGAAGGCGATCGAACACTCCCCAGCGATGCCGAACTTAAGGCTAAAGTTGTCGAACTCACAACTGGCAAGACAACTCAGGAAGACAAAGTCCGCGCTCTCTACACTTACGTCTCAACTCAAATCCGATATATCGGCATAGACTTCGGCATCGGCCGCGTTCAGCCACACTATGCCACTGAAGTCCTCCAGAACCAGTACGGCGACTGCAAGGATAAACACACTCTGCTGGCCGCCATGCTCAGCGCCATCGGCGTTCACGCAGACGCAGTTCTTATTGGCGCGGGCATTCGCTTCAACGAAGCTGTTCCTTCACCGCAATCCTTCAACCATCTCATCACTCGTGTCTCTGTCGAAGGCCAGACCGTTTGGCTTGACTCCACGCCCGAAGTCGCACCTTATCGCGTGCTCAGCTCTTTGATTCGTGACAAAAAAGCTCTGATCATTCCCGACTCCGGCGTCGCTACCCTTGACCGCACTCCCGCCGACTTGCCCTTCCATGCTATCCAGAAAATGAACGCGGTCGGTACCCTGGACAATACAGGAACCTCCAACTCGCGCATTGACATGACACTGCGCGGCGACAACGAACTCATCCTTCGCGCTGCCTTCCACCAGGTCTCTCCCGGTCAGTATGACGACCTTGTTCAGCGGGTTTCCCAGAGCATGGGGTACGCAGGCACGACCAGCCACGCCGAAGTCTCCCGTCCCGAAGACACCACCGACCCACTCAAAATCAGTTACGACTACAAGCGCGAAAAAGCCGGCGATTGGGACCATCTGAAGATCGTTCCCCAGCTCACTCCCGTCGACCTTCCGCGCCCCAGCGAACAAGATCCACCCGTTCATTCCATCTCGCTCGGCGCGCCTCGCACGGAAGTCTCCACCTCCGCTATGACGCTCCCCAGTGGTTGGGGTGCTGAGCTGCCCACAGCCGTCCATGTCAAATCCCGCTGGGTCACTTATGACGAAACTTATCGCTTTGAGAAAGGCATCATCTACGCCGAACGCAAGATTGAAGTTCTTCAGGAAAAGGTATGTTGGAGAGCCGATTGACCCGCTTATTGTAGGTGTATCCCTCGTCATCGGTTGCGAAGATGCACCTGACCTCA
>Ga0181520_10011992_pt1 | contig 11238 bp, 8 predicted proteins | sample PEATcosm2014_Bin_29_FD_132451 | JGI IMG/M metagenome (GOLD analysis project Ga0181520, IMG submission 132451) | Peatland microbial communities from MTU Mesocosm Facility, Houghton, MI, USA - PEATcosm2014_Bin02_30_metaG | ecosystem: Environmental > Terrestrial > Soil > Wetlands > Peat | place...
AAAGAATATTATTATGAAAAAGATATTATTTATAATGCTGATGGCCAGCAGGATAATACACGGTGGTATGGCGGCGGCCTGTTAGCTTTGGGATTGAGTGCCGCTGAGAAAATAAAAGGTGACGATTTTGTAAATATAGTCGAAGGAAAAAATTTGGACGGCAATCAAAAAGTTCAACTGTCTTATGAAGCTAAGGGCAGGACAGAGCATAGCGCCGGTGTTGATTTTGTTTTCTCCGATCCCAAATCAGTTTCCATTTTGGAACATATTGTCGGTGACGCCGGAATAAAAGAAGCCAGAATTATTGCTATTGAAACTGTAATAAAACATATCGATGAACACTATATCGCTTACCGGGAAACACATGATCATAAGACTGAAATTGTTAATGCTCCGGGAGGCGGAATCTTTGCCACATTTGCCCATTCTACCAGCCGGGAAAACGATCCTCAATCGCATACGCATGTCATCATCAGCAATATGGTGGAACGTCCCGATGGCGAATTCCGCGGATTGTGGAATAAAGAAATCTTCAAGCATCAAAAAGAAATTACCGCAGTTTATAATGCGACAATGTCTAAATCTCTTGCCGAATTGGGTTATGCCATAGAAAACAGAGGAAATGGCCTTTACGAAATCAGCGGCATGGAGAAAGATTTAATCAATCAATTTTCCAAGCGGCATGAAAACATTGAAAAGACCGAAGAGCAATTAAGAGATGTTTTAACCTTTGCCAATGACGCCCAGATAAATAGGGCAGCTACTCTGGAGAGTCGGCCTAATAAGCGTTATTTATCTGTTGAAGCCCTGAAATCCGATTGGAATAAACAAATACAGGATTTGGGCTATTCCCAAGAAATAATATCCAGCAACGTCAGAGATGCGGCGCAGGAATTAAAAGTCAATAACCTGACGCCCCAAGACTATATAAACAATATCGTCCGGGATCTCATTACCAATGAATCCACATTTTCTCAATCCGAGCTTCTGCGGAATGTTCTGACTTTATCCATGGGGAAATATGATAAATCAGATTTTATTCCTGAAATGGACAAAGCCAAAATAAATGACACAATCCAGGAGATAGCGCCTGGTATATTTTCCACACCGGGAATGATGGAGATCGAACAAAAGATTCTCAATGATCTGAAGCAGGGGCAGGGGAAAATGCATTCACTAATGACCATCCCTGAATCCAATAATTTTCTCGATAATTATCAAACAAAAAACAACATCAATCTGACCGACGGGCAGAAAGAACTTTTTCAGGCGGTAATGACTTCGAAAGATCAATTTATTATCTGTCAGGGGGATGCCGGTTCCGGCAAAACAACGGTATTCCAAGCCATAGCTGAGGCCGCTAAAAGTGCAGGAATAATTTTGGAAGGTTATTCCAAAACAGGCAAAGCAGTTCAGGAATTCATCGAAAAGACTGGGGCTAAAGGACAGACAGTTGACTCTTTTCTCCAGAATCAAGATGGAATTGTAAATGCCATCAGGGTAATCGATGAAGCGTCAATGCTGGGAAGCAAACAAACACTGGAAATGATCGAATCAGCTAAACTTGATAACTGCCGGATGGTTTTGCTGGGCGATGTTAAACAATTACCGGCAATTGATGCCGGACGTGCTTTTCAGGATGCCCAGGAGCTGGGTCAACTGCATGTTGTCCGGCTTGAGGAAAGTATCCGACAAAAGACCGAATATACCAGACAACTGGTTGATGCTATCAAAGATAAGGATATTGACCGTGCGCAGCAGATTCTGGAATCAAACAACAGAATAACAGGAATAGCTGATCGTGATGAACGTTTAAATGCCGTTAAAGAAGCTTATTTGGAAAAAGGGGGTGTGGATAATGGCACTCATATAATTACGCCCACCAATGCCGACAGAAAGGCTTTAAATGAAATGATTAGGACCGAGATCAAAGAACAAGGAAAACTTACCTCAGAAAAAACTATCACCATTCGGGAAATAGTCAGTATGAAAGAAATCGAAAAGCGATATGCCTACAATTATGAAGAGAATCAAATCTTATATGCCCAGAAATCATTCAATGGCATGAATCCCGGCATGGAAGCCAGAGTCATCGGTATTGATCAAACAAATAACTTTTTAAATTGTCAGACAATCGATGGCAAGGATTTATTTATTGATGTTACCCAAAATGGCGACAAAATCAGAATCTTCAATGAAGCGCCAAGAGAATTTGCCGCAGGCGATCATATTGTCTTTCTTAAAAACGATAAATATTTGCAGGTTCAAAACGGATTAACCGGGACAATAAAAAACATTGATGAAAACGGCAATCTATCCATGGACATCAACGGCAAGGAGATATCATTCAATATCAAGAATTATAATTATATTGATCATGCTTATGCCATAACGACACATAAATCCCAGGGGGCATCTTACAACAACGATATATATTGTGCAAAAGCAGACAATGTTGACCACAAGCAGTTTTATGTTGCTGCCAGTCGCTCCAGGCTTGATTTTGAAATATTTGTTGACGACAAGGAAAGGTTCTTTGAAAACGTAAAAACAGAACAGCAGAAATCATCGACTCTGGATTACATTCAGGATAACAAAAGAGAGCATAAATTAGAAAGTGAAATACAAATCGACGATAAAGAATCCCTTAACGAGATAAAACCAGACAAACAGCAAGAGCAATCTATGGAGCAGGAGAAACCACGCTTTCGGGAAATGGAGATGGAATTATAATTTCCGTAGCCACAATTATTTACGAGGAGAATAACAATTGGCTGAAAGGCCGGAGAGAAAAACTTATAATGTAAAAAAGTGTTTGCAGAAAACACTTTTTTACGCCCTTAATTGTACCGAGAGATTATTTGTTTTTATTGTAAGCAACAAGCGTGACCGATTTATTACCATCATTACGCACCTGAAAGTCTATTTCATAATTTAATTATCAATACTATTCATTATAAAACACGGGTCACAGCAAAACGATCATCCCTGTCAGCCAAGTGGAGTGCATGATCGGGCTCCAGCCGGGAACTGGCCACATTTCGGAGATGCCGTCGGCTAAGAGTCTCAGCCATCATCATCTGTTCAACCGTGGGCTGTGGATAGGGCTGACCGGGAACGGGAATATATCCCATGATGTGAAAGGGGATGTCTTTATCCACGGAGGCCAGCCAAGCGGCGACGTCTTCTACCTGATCGAGATCGACAAGTCCCGGAACATAAACCACATTAATTTTAAGATTCATTCCGACTTTGTGGGCGGCGGCCACATTTGCAAAGATGCTATTTCTTTCTTGTCCTGTGATAGTCCGGTGGAGATCCTCATCCCAAGCCTTAAGGCCAACGTTGGCCCCGTCTAGGTAGGGCAGAGGAATTTTACTTCCGTTTGTATGTCCCAGACGGGTGCCGACATTGAGTTCCTCCTTGGCAAAACGGAGTATTTCGGGCAAATCCTTTGCCACTGTAGGTTCTCCGCCCATGAAATACAAGTTTTTGATCGGAAGTTGTCGGAGGGCTTCCTTGATTTCTTCTGTCTTCAAATATTGTTTCGGAGCCGGAAAAGCCAAACCGGGTTTCCCAGACGAACCGCTACGTAGTTTGTAGCTGCATGTCAAACAACGGAAAGTGCATCCATAGTTGTGGACGGTTGCGAAACGATACTGTTCATTGTAGGTAATTTTGTAAAAAGCCATGATTCATTCCTTTCTTATGTTTCAGATTCCTCCGTAACGGACGGCGTTAATGATTGGTTTACTCAGGTATATGCCAATAAAGGCTCCGATTATTGATCCAACTATCCCCTGTACAGTCTGGATAAAAATATACCACGGCGCATAAAACTGATGCCAGATATAGGGGGCGGAAAAACAGTAAAAATAAATATAAACTGTAAACCCTCGAAGAAACCCGGCCCCGAGCGCATTCTTCCTGGTACTCAGATAATTTCCTGTAATGATAAAATACAGTTCAAGGGCAAATGAGGCCAAAAGTGCATATGGCCACCACAGTGGTTTAATGCCACTGGAAATGACCTGGGACAGGAGGCTGTGCCCGCAGATAATGAGGGTTGTCGTACCTGCCCGTGGAATCAAGCAGATGCCGATGAAGAGTGTAGCAGTATAGGGAATGGCAAAAAAGAATGTTTGTATTATGGGAATACGGCTCAGGCCGAATTTAAAAGGTAAAATAGTAATATAAAGCAGACTGCAAAACAGGGCTATGGTTGTCAAGTCCATTGTGCTGAAAGACGGGATTGCCTTGCGTGTCCAAAGAAGATGAAATACTATTCCACCAAGTATGGCAATAAAGATCACAGATCCAATATAGAGATTCATAGCAATATCTCCTGGCACAGGATAAGCATGAACATGCCCGCAGTGGAAAGGCCTAAGAAAGTCCAGTCCCGTGGAGAAAATGTAAGTTCTTTTAATTTAGTTCTTTCGCCGGTAAATGCTCGCACCTCAGCGGCAAGAGCAATGCGGCGGGCATTTCTCAGGCTGTCGATAATTAGTGGTGGTAGGAGACGGTAAAAAGCCCGGAACCAGCCCCTTATACCCTTCACCTTTAGTCCCCGCAGCCTTTGAGCCAAAAGGATGCGTCTTGCCCCATCTAACAGAGAGGGAATAAAGCGAATGCTGACCGTAATAACAAAACCGATTCGTTTCGGCATACCCATACTCTCCATGCCGAGCAATAGATCAGAGGGATAGGTGGACATAACGATGACTGCGCTGAGAAGCATTGCTGAAAAAAGCCGAAGGCTCTGCAACGCTCCGTAAATGATACCCTCACGGTACATGGAAATTCCACCTGTTATATTTCCCAGAAATCCCGAATCAGGTGATAATATTGTAACGATAATGGTACGCGGTTCAAGGGAGTAAAAGAATCCCTGGGATATCATGGTAAAAACCAAGGCGGTGATCATGATAATAAACATTGCCTTGACGGTACTTTTTGCCGGACGCAGAATTCCAAAGAGAATTAAAACGGAGAAAAAAAGCAGGAACAATTCTGACGGTTTCTTCAGTACAACTATAAGAATGGCGACCATAAAGCCCAGGAGAATCTTTGTCCGGGGATCAAGCCGATGTATGAAGGTTTCCCTATCCAGATATTTCATCGTTGATGGTCCTGCCTTTATGCATGATTATTTTTCGTCCCGCCAGAGAAGCGGCACGTTCGTTATGGGTTGAAAAGACAACCGTTCCTCCACGGTCGGTATAGTCATAAAGAAGAGCAATAAGTTTATGCCATGTTTTGTTGTCTAGCCCTGTTGTCGGTTCATCAAGAATAATGATTTCTGGCTCCATCGCCATAATGGAGATTACAGCTAGGATTTGTCGTTGTCCCCGCGAGATGGTCTGCGGATGGCTTAGCCTTTTGGCTTTCAGACCGGCGATTTCCAGATATCGTTCCACATCTGTTTTCTTGCCTAGGCAACCTGGACCGAAGGCAATTTCTTTTTCCACTGTGGCAGCGAAAAGTTGTTCATCGGGGTTCTGAAAAAGGAATCCCACGCGGCCCACCAGATGTTCCAATGCTGGTTTATGAATATTTAAAATCGTGATTTCTCCTTGATTGGGTTGCAAGAGTCCGCTCATAATCTTCAAAAGCGTTGTCTTCCCGGAGCCGTTATCGCCACAGAATGCAACAATTTCCCCTTTCCCGATCATGATATCAATGTTGTCTAAAACATTTATTTTCCGATCATAGCCGAAGCAGACTTGCTGCATGGAAATTACTGATGACGACAGCACCGCTGCTTCTCTAGTCGGCAGGAAGGTTTTTGCCGATGCAGTATTTTCTGCGATCTTCCCATCCTCCATGTTAACAACCCTATCCATCAGAGGGAGATAATCTTCATACTGATGCTCGACCAAAATAACTGTTTTGCCCTTATCCTTAAGCCCTTTGATAATTTTGAAAAAATCTTTTCGACTCTCGCCATCCATGTCTGTTGTCGGTTCGTCAAAGAGGAAAACATCGGGTTGCATTGCATAGATGGAACTGACGGCCAGGCGTTGTTTGTATCCTCCGGAAAGCTTGAATGTTTCCTTGTGCCGCATATCCCATAAACCCATGAAATGCAGGGCTTCATTCCGGCGGCTAATGATCTCTTCTCTAGGTAGGCACAGATTTTCACAGCCAAAAGCCACATCATCTTCCACCCGCATCATAAAAATTTGACTTTCCGGGTTTTGAAATACCGTTCCTACTGTACGGGCGATTTCGCGCAGTGGTTTTTCCAACGGTGTGAAGCCATTCAAGCTGACCGAGCCGCACGATGAGCCGGCAAAGACATGGGGAATAAGACCGTTCAGACAATAAAGAAGGGTCGTTTTGCCTGAGCCTGAGGCACCGCGGATCAAAACCGCTTCACCAGGCTCGATCCGCAGATTGATATCTTGCAGGGCCGGTAAATTTGCATATGGATAGGTATAACTGAATGAGTCTATAGTAATCATATCAAGTAAATCTCATCGGTATTATTAAAGTCTTGTGCACCATATTTATTCAATTAAAATTTCACTTCCAGCCCGCCAAACCATGATCTGCCGGGCGCTAAGTAGGATGAAAAATAAGTTTCGTTAGTAATATTATCGACGGAAAAAGATACCGTGGCAAATTTGGTAATTTTATATGAGACCTTTGCGTCTGCTGTTAAAAAAGGATCATAGGACCCCAATACATTATTCACTGTATCTGTGTTGGTATCTGTCGAGTAACGCTTGCCCACATATCTGCCTGTGAGAGAAGCGGAAAACGGTCCGACTTCGCACTCCGCTCCTGCATTGATCATTGTATCCGGCATAAAGGTTAATCGTTTATCTACTGATGCAGGATTTGCACTGTTTTCTTTTATCCTGGCGTCTGTGTAAGTGTAATTTGCAAATAGCCTTACATATTTATCAAAGCGCTGTTCGATTTCCAGTACTACCCCTTTGCTTTCAGCTTTACCCGCATTCATGTATTTATACTGTCCTGTGGAAATTGTTGTGTTATAAATAAGGTCTTTCATATAGTTTTCAAAATACGTGGCACTGAACTTTGCACCCGTCCAGAGTCCTTGGGTAATTTCCGCATCCCATGACTGCACTGTTTCAGGTTTCAAATCAGGATTGCCATTATAGGTGTTGGAACCTGACACATAAGTAGTGAATAGTTCATAAACCGTAGGTCCTCTGAATGATTGCCCGGCAGACGTTCTAAGTGTGGTATTGTCAAAAGGCTTATATACAACCGCGAGTTTAGGATTGAATGAGGAATCGCTTCTGGAGTCATAAGTAGTGGCAAAAGCCCCCGTGCCGAACTGATTAGCATAACCATCGTATGTTTCCCACCAGTCCTCCCTGAAACCGACGTAGGCGGTAAGATTGTTAAGAATCAATATCTCGTCCTGGGCAAAGACGGCGTATGTCTTGTCCTTGCCGCCATAATTATTCGTAATAGTGGTTGTGGAGGTCTCATCCCCCCACTGGCTCAGGTTTGATTTTTCCGTGTTTGCCGCAGCTGTTTTAAATGACCCGCCAAGAGTAAGGATATTTCTGGTGAAAATGGGCAGTGTGACTTGAAGGTCAGTATTATAATTTTGATTAGGGGTGCTGGAAACCGTGCCGCCAGAGCCTCCCGCTATTAAAGTGCCTGCTTGAGTATACCAGTTTTTTACTTCATCATTAAGACCGAAGGAAAGCTTTGCCTTTGCAATTCCGATCTCGGTTTCAAAATTCACGTTGTATTGATTTACCTCTTTTGCGCCAGACCCGGTATACGAAACAAACGTGCTTTGATTGACGCCGGTGTAAGAATAGACAGGATTACCCGATGCGTCCTGCAAGTAGGTATGTGGATCATCGTAATTATACTTATAGCGGACCCTTGCAAATGATGCATTTATTTTCGAAACATTTGAAAAATCATACTGCGCCTTTATACCGATGTTTTCGTCCCACCAGGTATTGTCTCCCTTATCTCCGATCAGGTAGCGGGGTTTTCCTGTGGTATCCGTGGTATATGACCAGCCTGTAATACCGGCAGTTGGCTGTGTCGACACAACATTAAGGTATTTCGAGAAACCGTTTGTCGACTTATACCCATAGTCAAAGAGAAGGCTGAATTTGTCGGCGAGTTTGTCGCCATAAGACACATAATATTTTTGAAGATCATCCAAGCTTTGTCCTCTGTTCCAACTTGAGCCATAACCGCTTTCTAAAGTGAATTCCCTCTTTTCCGGCATCTTTGTAATTATATTTACTACTCCGCCCATGGCGTTGCCGCCGTAGAGACTGGAGAAGGGACCTTGAACAACTTCGATTTTTTCTATGTTTTCCGTCGATAATCCCGTGAAGCTGACCGAACCGTCATAGCCATTGTTCAGAGTTACACCATCCTTTAAGATCAACGTTCTCTTTTGATCGGGAATGCCGTGCAGTAAAATCGACGATTGAGTATCCATTAAAGACTGCCGCCTGTTAAACACTCCCGGCAGTGTATCTAAAGCTTCGTCAACTGTCTTTATATTCCTTGTTTCCATTTCCTTTTCCGTCACCACATTCACGATTCCCGGTGCCGTCTCCACGTCTTTTTCCGTCCTTGTTGCTGTAACGACAACCTCTTTCATTCTTATTACATTCTTATCTTCGGTGTTGGTTGGGCTTTTTTCTTCCACTTTTGTTACATTTTTATCTTCAGTGTTGGTCGTGTCCTTTTCTTCTGCAAAAGATGTCAAAGAAAATACAATTAAAAATAATACAATTAAATACCTTTTTCGCATTCGTTTCCCTCCTGTTGTTTACATCCCACCTCCTTTATGTTATAAATCATAGTGGAAGGGTGATGTTATTTGTGTTGTTACCCTTCTTTTGAGGCAGGGGTTCCTGGCCAAAGGTAATACCCTGCCTCTTTATTTTTTTTATGTTTCTTTAATTCCATAATTAATAACGTTTTGCGCTATTCCCACTTTCTTCTTATTGCAACTGAAATCGAACAGGCAGTAGGGCTTTCGTCAATACTCTTTCACCATTACGATAACCCGGCGCATAAGTTGATTTTTTGACTGCTTCTAACGCTGCTTCCGTGAAACAAAATCCAGCAGGTTCAACCACCTCTATCTTCTGCAACTTTCCATTTGTATCAATTAAAAGTTTTAGCAATACTTTTCCTTCTTTCCCTAGTCTCCTGGCCAATATCGGATAAACAGGTATTTCCTGGTGGATGAATGCTGGAGATCCATTATCTCCGAATTTGGATTCAACAATACCTTGTTGAATATTTCCTTTAGAGGTGCCAGAGAAGTTTGCTTGAGAAATACCATGTTTCTCGACGCTTTTTACAGGCATGACCGCCGTGTTCTGACTTTGTGTTGCGACAAGCTTTTCGTCCGGCAAGGTTTTCTCAGCAATAATTGTTTCGCTATTCTTCTGAACACTGGTTTCTTGTGGTATGTCTTTGTGCGCTGGCTTTAAGGCCATTGCCTTAATATTATCTTTGAGGACTATAGTGTCAGGTTTACTTAACTTGGCCGCGCTCATCTTTCGACTATCTGTTGAAAATTCAGATTGATTATAAAAACGAATTTGAATTATTTGGGGTTGATGCATTATTTTCGTAGCCGGTATCATCAGAAAGATGAGGATGAGCCCCAAATGAATTGTCAATGAGATAAATATTGCTATATGCTGCGCATTCAGAACAGACGAATAAGGAGAAGAAAGGGTTGCTTTATTCATTGTCTGTTTGTTCTACCTTTAGTAAATATTGAATAAAAATTTATTTTATAAATCAATGCCGCCCAGAAGGATATCCTAGGTCTAATTCTTGGGGAAATTGGCAAAAGGCCACCCCTCTGGGCGTCATTATTTCGTGGCATGAATAAAATAATCGTAATAATGCAAACCACTAGTGACACGAATATATAAAAAATATTACTGAATAGTCAAGGAATATTTAGCAGAATATATTGTTAATTTGTTATTCAATAAAATACTTCGGGGATCCCACCTGCACTGCACATTCATACTTGAAGTCTTTTATGCTTATAAAGGAATCGATTTTAACACTTACAAGAAGAAGTACTTGCCGAGTTTACTTAGTTTCAGTAATTGGCAGTTGTTAAAATTGATGATTACGAGCCGAAAGATGGTAGAAAAAACAATCCGGAACTTTCCTTTAGCTTCAGATATGCCGAGTGTGCACTCGTCTCCTTAGCGGATTAGAAAGTTGAAGAGTTTATTCCCCTGCGGCAGAGACCACAGCGTGAAATTACTTATGTATTATATAACGCCCTTTGATTATCAGGATAAGTAGCTTCCCTTGGTAGCCATCATGAATCCCGTGTGTTTCACGTTCTTAATGGACTTTAATTTCTGATATAGTTCTTCTATTTCCTTCGATTTGCCCTTGGTTACAATAATTTCAAAACAATTATGATGGTCTAGATGAATATGCTGCGTGGAGAGAATACAGGCATGATAATCATGTTGAACATCTAAAACCTTGGTGACCAGTTCGCGTGTATGGTGATCATAAACCAACGTTATCGCACCTGTTACATCCTTATTTTCCGTCCATTCTTTTTTAACCAGTTCTTCCCGGATTAAATCACGGATAGCTTCCGATCGGTTTGTATATTTTTGCTTTTTGATATGACGATCAAATTTATTTAAAAGGTCGTCTTCCAGCGAAACACCAAAACGAACTAATTCGGACATATATTGCCTCCCGTTGATTTATTGTTGTAAAAGTATAATAAGAATACGATAAAGGTCAAGGGAATAGTGTTTATTGCGGATTGAAAGAAAGCATGTCCATGAAAAATCTTAAATGACCAGTTTCGGAAAGGCATCCACATTTTTCTTGAGTGGAAAAAGAAACTCTCAGTCCTTGCGTATTTCTACCCGTTGTTAATGATCTGTTCCGGTGGTTGAAACTGGTGATTTGCAATTGAGACAGCGTAAAAAAGTGATTTGAGCAACAAGCCATGGACAGAAGAAGGTTACACAACCTTCTTCTGTAAAACGAAAAAGGCTGCTCTTATAAAGAAGCAGTCTTTTCCAGAAACCGCTAATTCATTCTCCAACTTAGTGTAAATGTTTTAATCCTCACAAAACTGTCAAGCAAGAAAATTATGCTAACAGAAAAATTATGCCCACCCAGGTTTGCGGTTATTAATATGTAACAACTGTTTAAAAACCTATGTGATTGCTGGACGCCAAAAAAGTGCTTCGCATTCCGGCGTCT
>Ga0181520_10011994_pt1 | contig 11237 bp, 8 predicted proteins | sample PEATcosm2014_Bin_29_FD_132451 | JGI IMG/M metagenome (GOLD analysis project Ga0181520, IMG submission 132451) | Peatland microbial communities from MTU Mesocosm Facility, Houghton, MI, USA - PEATcosm2014_Bin02_30_metaG | ecosystem: Environmental > Terrestrial > Soil > Wetlands > Peat | place...
TTAAAAATTCCATGTGGGCCACACGCTGCAAACTGTCCCATTTGGGAAGCCCATAGGTATCCCGCTCCAGAACATAACAAATATCCACTTTGACCAGATCCGCTTTCGAGTCCGCGGGGAAAAGACTCTTGACCAAATAAACCGCCGCGTCCGCCAAGCGGGTTTCCTTGCCCTTGACCTCGAAATTAGCCTTGAAGTCATTGGCGTTCCAGAAAAAATGAACGTATTCATTTTTATCCGTAACTAATGCGTTGTTTTTAAACCATAAATCCCAGGGAACCTTTGCCGCGATCCACTTGCCCTTCAGCAAAGGGGTGGGCGTGGGTGTGGATTCAGCCATCAAGGGCATGACCGCCAAAAAAATCAGTACGCTAAGCCATTTTTTCATTCGACCCCTCCGGGAATTGATCTTCGCATTTTAATACGATTTTTCCTTTTTTGATTTTAAAAGGTTCAAAAAAACAGTTTAGTTTTACCGTGAAAATGGATTTAAAACCGAAAGAGATAGCGGGTCATTTTAAATACCGTATCCATCGGATAAAAGAAAAGAAGCCAACCGTAAGCCACAAACAGATTGGTCAGGGCAATATCGAACCAGCGGCTGGGGTCCCAGGCCGCCCAGCGGCCGCCGAACCCGGTTTTCTCCCAGGCGTTATGTAAAGTAAGCCCCAATCCGTGGTAAATACCCCAAATGCCGAAGTGCCAGCTGGCCCCATGCCAAAGGCCGCACACAAACATGGTGACGGTTAAATTGAAAAACTTTCGGGCCGGGCCCAGGCGGTTGCCGCCCAGGGGGATGTAAATATAGTCCAAAATCCAGGAGCTTAACGACATGTGCCAACGGCGCCAGAAGAAGGTGATGTTCCGGGCGATATAAGGAAAGTTAAAGTTGACGGGCAAGGCCAAGCCGATCATTTTTCCCAAACCGATGGCGATATCGCTATATCCGCTGAAATCAAAAAGAATCCGGATGGACAAGAGGGACATCAAGAAGCAAACGGGTCCGAAGGAAAGGTCCGTCCGTTTTTCCAAAAGATGAATCATCATGGTCGCGTTATCGGCGATGACCAATTTTTTAAAGAATCCCAAAAGAACTTGGGCCAGGCCTAAAGCGGCCAAGGTCAATTTGGGCCGCTGTAATCCCTCCCCTAATTGGGCCAAAAAAGGCTGAAAGCGCTTAATGGGGCCGGAAACGACGGAAGGGAAAAATATGGAAAAGATGCCGAACTGAAAGAAGTTGCCGATAGACTTGCCCTTGCCGAGGTAGACGTCGGTTAAATAATGAACGAATTCAAAAGTGAAAAAAGAGATCGCCAAGGGAAGGGCCGTCGGGACGGCGTAGGGTTCCAGCACTTTGCCCGCCTCGCCGCCGATCAGGCCGGCGGCGGAGCCGATCAATAAAGCCCGGTACTTGTAATAAACAAGACCAATAATGGGAACGAAAAGAGCCAGGATGAAAACCCGTTTTTTCTGCGGGCTGCCGATGGGAAGCTGGTCCATCCATCGAGCCAGAAAATAGGTGCTGACCGCCATGACGATGATGGGAGCGACGCCCGCGGGACCGGCGAAGTGATATTGAAACACCGCGCTGGATACCAGGACAAACAGGAGCCGAACCCTGGCGTTAGGTATCAGCCAAAGCAAAGCGTAAAAAATGATGAAAAAGTAAAGAAACCAACAGGTGTTGAAGATCAAACGAGGCTCTCCCTATTAAAAATCAACATAAATAAATTTAGAGGCCGATAAATCGCCGGAGAAAAACAAAATGGCTAGGAATAAAACAAAAAGCACCGCGCCCAAGCCGAGCCCTTTGAGGAAATCTTTTTTATTCATTTTTATCGCCCTCCAGGAGCCGAATAAGGTCCGCCGCGTATTGTTCGTTCCCTTCCACCGTTAAGTGACAATGGTCCAGGAACATTTTTGCGGGATAGTGGTCGGCCCAATCTTCGTAATGGATATTGGTCGAAACATAGGGTTTCATGAACCGGGCCAGTAGGACCCGATTTTTTTTAAAACTGGGCCTATCGAGGTAAGGGCCCAGGAATTTCGGGTTTTGGGGCGACAAAACCACGGTGGCATGGACATGGTTTTCCGCCCACGAGGCCAGAATTTTCTGGAGGCAGACAAGCGGAAGGGCGTTTTTATCCCAAAGATAGGGCTGGTAATAAGTGGCGATTTTTTGCTTGAGGGCGGCCTCGACCATGTCGGCCTGGTCCACGTTCGCGCCCACGACCGTTTCCAATAGGTGCTGGTAAAAATCCTTTTGGCTGGGATAATACCAGAGGGTTTTCATCATTTGGGTTTCGCGGAAAAGAAACCAGTGCCGGCTCATCAGGTCACAAAGACCGTCGCTCAGTTGGGTCTCCTGGGATGGCGGGGAAGAGGGCTGGAGCCGGTTTTGAATTTCATCCGGAAGATCGGCTTTTAAAAAGTAGCGTGAAAGGGCTTTCGGTCCGTCGGCGAATTCTTCCGCGAACATTCGGAAATTGAGCAGGAGCAGCAACCGGTCGCCCGGTTGGGGCTGAATCTCGGTGTTGAGGGCCAGGATGTCCGTCAAAAGATTCCCATCCGAACCCAGGCTCAACGCGTATTGATTTCGCGCGCCGAGGCGGGATACCAGAACCCGCGATAAGGTCTTGGAACGGGCCTGGGGGACCCGGTGTTCGATCAGGGAGCTGGCGCCCAAAATGCTGTCACCCAATAAAAACAGGGGGCGCTCCAGGGGATGGGAATATTTGATCCGGTCCCTGATTTCGGGAAGACTGGTCATGTCCCCCGAAACATCCAGGTGGCGGTACCAAAAACCCGCTGGAACGGTGACCCTCAGCAGGGCTTCGGCGGCCAAAAACAGACCCAGGAGGGAAATAAAAACGCCCAGCCAAAAAGATTTACTGGAGAACATTTTCGACTTTCGTGTTACGAAAAGATTTTCATTTGCCAAAGTTTATCACCGGAAAGAAGCGACCGAGGGTTTTTTCTTCCCGCGATTTGAGCATTCTTCATTATTGGCGTGGGGAAAGGCCGTGAAAATTGAAAAGCGATATTTTGCGGCGGAAACTATTCACCCAACTGGCGGAGGATATTAAACGCGTAAAGACCCGTACCGTGGCCGTCGGACCATTGAAAGTGAAGGGCATAGCGGCCCACCGGGGAAACATTGACCAAACGCACGCCGGGATCGATGGAATCAAGGGTGACCGTTCTTTCGCCCGTAACCTCGTTGACGCATTGGGCGCAGGGGCACATGCTCCTTAAATACCTGTTTTGGTACCGGGAAACTTTGCCGTCTTCCCAGGTAATGACGGTCACCCGGTCGTCCTGTGTGCTGATTTCCCTAGGCCGGTTGACCACATGGCTGGTGGCCTCGTTGATGATCGAAAGCTGCGCCGCCATTTGCTCGGCCAGACGCATGTAGGCTTTACCCGAAGCCGATTCGGGGTGGGAGGCCACGGTCGGCACGCCGTAATCGCCGTCGGCCGTGATAACGGCTTCCAACGGTATTTCGCCCAAAAAGGGAACCATTAATTCTTCCGACATTTTCTTTCCGCCCCCGTGTTTGAAAATGGGGGTGGTTTGATGACAGTGCTCACAGATGAACCCGCTCATGTTTTCCACGATGCCCACGATGGGAACCTGAAGCTGCTGGAACATGCGCAGGCCCTTTTGCGTAATCGTCCGGGCCACATCCTGAGGCGTGGTCACGATGACCGCGCCCGCCAAAGGGACGGATTGGGTGACGGTCAATTGGATGTCGCCGGTGCCCGGCGGAAGGTCGATCAACAAATAATCCAACGTGCCCCATTCCACGCCGCCGAGGAACTGCTGAATCAATTTGCTGGCCATAGGCCCGCGCCAAATAAGGGCTGTATCCGATTCCTGCTGGAGCATGCCCACCGACATGAACCGGATGCCGTGTTTTTCGAAGGGGATCATTTTCCCAGAAACCGGGTCGGAAGCCGGTTGCTGTCCAACGACCCCCAGCATGCGGGGAATGGAGGGGCCGTAAACGTCCGCGTCCATCAGCCCGACTTGGGCGCCGGTTTTGGCCAGGGCCAGAGCCAGGTTGACGGAAACGGTGCTTTTACCCACGCCGCCCTTGCCTGAAGCCACCGCGATGAGGTTTTTAACCGTCGGCATATTGACGTTTTTAATGCCAGTCGGAGCCTGCCGGACGTTGGAGGTTAAATTGACCGCTATCTCCGTCACGCCAATGATTTTTTTGATTTCCTCGGCGGCTTGTTTTTTGAACAAATCCTTTACGGGGCAAGCTGGGGTGGTGAGTTCGATATCGAAGGCCACTTTCCCTCCGTCGATTTTCATGTTCTTAATGAAGCCCAGGGAGACGATGTCTTGACGGAGGTCTGGATCCTGTATTTTTTTCAAAACATTCAAAACGTCCTGTTCAGTAAAGCTCATGGCCGCTCCTTAAGATTGTCGGTAGACCATAAAAATGGGTTCTGTGGTTTAAATATGCAAGGCGGTTTTCGACGTTTTTTCCAAGTTGCGTCAAAGACGCATATTTTGACAGCGCCTTTTCCAATAGAAAAGTTCTATTTTGCCTATGAAGGGGCTAAAATAGATATCTTGTCGGTTGCTTAAACGGCGTTTAATCCCTTGGTTTCAAACCTTTTCCCGCTGGGAAAAGCGGGGTAATTATATTTTTCACAGCGTGCATTTCTTTCGAAGGCGGTTCTACCATGAAGGCAGTCATCCTGGCCGGCGGTTTCGGAACGCGCATGAGGCCCCTGACCATTAATCTTCCCAAGCCCATGATTCCGATGGTCAACCGGCCGATTATGGAATTGATCGTCGAACTGCTCAAAAAACATAAACTCACCGATCAAACGGCGGTTGTCTTTTATCAACCGGAAACCATCACCGAATATTTCCGGGACGGAGCGGATTTCGGTATCCAAATGCAGTACAAAGGCGCCGAAAGCGACCTGGGTACCGCCGGCTCGGTCAAGAATTGCCAAAGCATGATCGGGGACGAGCGCTTCATGGTGATTTCGGGCGATGTGTTGACCGATTTTGATCTCTCAGCCGCGATTAAATTCCACGAACAAAACAAGGCCAAGGCCACGATGATTTTGACCCGCGTGGAAAATCCACTGGCTTTCGGGGTGGTCATCACAGGCAAGGACGGAAAGATCGAGCGCTTCCTGGAAAAACCCAGTTGGGGCGAGGTTTTTTCCGATACGGTGAATACCGGCATATATATTTTGGAGCCGGAGATTCTCGACCTGATTCCCGAAAAAACCGATTTCGACTTTTCAAAAAATCTTTTTCCACTCATGCTGGAAAAAGGCCTGCCGCTTTACGGATATGTGGCCGAGGGCTACTGGGCCGACATCGGGAATTTGGACCAATACCGCTGGGCGCACCAGGATGTGTTCGCCGGTAAGGTTGAGATCGGCATTCTCGGTTCCCGCGTGAATAAGGTCGGAAAGGAAATTTGGACCGGGAACAACTGTCACATTGATCCCTCCGCCAAATTATCAGGCACGGTTGTGCTGGGTAACGACTGCAACATCGGCAAGAACGTTAAAATCATCAATTCGGTTTTAGGGGATGGCTGCCAAGTGGAAGAAGGCGCGGTTTTGATCAACGCCATTTTGTGGCGCAATGTGTCGATCGGCGCCGAGGCCGAGGTGCGTGAATGCGTCATTTCTACCGGGACCGACGTCCAGGAAAAAGCCAGCATCTTCGAGGGCGTCATCATTTCGGACAATTGCTCCATCGGCAAGGAATCGGTCGTCAAGGCCGGCGTGAAAGTCTGGCCCAATAAAGTGGTGGAGGACGGCGCCCAACTGTCCACTTCCCTCATCTGGGGCGACAAATGGGCCAGGTCCATATTCGGCCAGCACGGCGTTACAGGCATCGCGGGGATCGACATCACCCCCGAATTTGCCAGCAAGATGGGGGCGGCTTACGGCGCGTCCCTGCCCAAGGGCTCGACCGTCCTCACCGCGCGCGATATTCACAAGACCAGCCGCATGATCAACCGCGCGCTGATTTCCGGCATTTTGTCCTCGGGCGTCAACGTGCACGACCTGCAGGAAATGCCCATTTCAGTGGCCCGCTACGCGGTGCCAAAACTGACGGATGCGGGCGGATTGCACACATGCAAGAGCCCCTTCGACAAGCAGTTTATCGACATTAAATTTTTTGACGGACGGGGTTTGGCCCTTTCGTCGGGCAAGGAAAAAGGGATTGAGAACCTTTTTTACCGGGAGGATTTCCGCCGCGCGATGATGGAGGAAACCGGGGAACTGGGTTTCCCCCACCGTATGCTGGAGTTTTATCACGAGGGTTTTTTGGACGAGTTGGATAAAAAATCCATCCTGGATTACAAACCCAAAGTGGTAATTGACTACGCTTTTTCCTCCGCTTCCCCTATTTTCCCATGGCTCCTGGGGAAGCTCGGCTGCGATGTGGTGGCCTTAAACGCTTATATGGACGAGACCAAACTCACGAAGACGCCCGAGGAATTCAACGGGGCGTTAAAGCAATTGTCGGACATTGTCCCGACGCTGAAGGCCAATTTTGGCGTCCTTTTTGACGCGGGCGCCGAGAAAATTTTCGTCGTGGACGAAAAAGGGCATCTTCTGAGCGGGGCGGAACTTTTGGCATTGTTCTCCCTATACGCCTACCGCAAGCAGAAAGGCGCCAAGACGGTGGTTCCCGTGAACAGCTCCCAAATTCTGGATGATTTGGCCAAAACCAACGGTGGGACCATTTGCCGCACCCGGACCAATTATTACTCCTTGATGGATGCCGCCACCCAGAAGAATGTGGCTCTGGTGGGTGAGCCGGACGGGGGGCTGATTTTCCCTTCTTTCGCCCCTTTCATGGACGCCATGATGTCGACGGCGAAATTGATGGAATTCATCGCCCGCGAAGGCAAGCCGATTTCACATTACCTGGAACAAATTCCCAAGAAGGCCCAATATGCCCAGAAGGTTCCCTGCTCCTGGGAACTTAAGGGAACCATCATGCGTCAATTAATTGAGGATACGGCCAATGACAAACGCGAACTGATCGACGGGGTGAAGATCAGCCGAAACGGTTCTTCCATCATGATCCTGCCGGACGCCGACATGGCGTTGTTCCATGTGAGCGCCGAGGCGGAAACGGAAAAAAGCGCCAAGGACTTGGTGATGGCTTTCGTGGAGAAAATCAAAAAGTGGCAGGCTTAACGGTTTGATTCCAATAATTTTTCACGACAAACACGATCGTTTTTCTTCTTTCCCTGAGATTGTCTATTTCAATTTAAAGGACTGACAAATGGCAAAAATTACATTCGGCACATCGGGCTGGCGGGCCATCATCGCGGAGGATTTCACCTTCGCGAACGTGCGAGTCGCCGTGGCGGCCATCGCGGAATATTTAAAAAAATCCGGGGAGGCCTCCAAGGGCCTGGTGATCGCGGGCGATTACCGTTTTCTTTCAGAGGAATTCCAAAAGGCGACCATTGAGGTTCTGGCCGGTTACGACATCAAATCCTTTCTTTGCCCCATCGGCACCCCAACGCCCACGGTTTCTTATGAACTCATCCGCCGCCAAACGGCGGGTTCCATCAACTTTACCGCCAGCCATAATCCCGCCCAATACCAGGGCCTGAAGTTTAACGGCGCGGACGGCGGACCGGCTCCGGTCCATGTGACAAAGGCGTTGGAAGACGGTGTGGCCGAATTACAGTCGAACGGGAAACCTGTTTTGGAAATGTCCTATGACAAAGCCATTGAAAAAGGGCTGGTCGCCAACATCAGTCCCAAAGAGGATTATTTCAAGCGCATCCGGGAATATGTCCGGTTCGATGTCTTAAAAAAAGCCCGCTTAAAAATTGTGGTGGATGTCATGCACGGCAACGGAAAGGGGTATTTGGATATCCTGCTTCAAGAAGCTGGCGTGAATATTAATTTACTTCATAACAACAGGGATCCTTTTTTTGACGGCCAACATCCCGAACCCGGCCCAGAAGAATTAAAAGAAGCCATCCAACTGGTTAAAACTTGGCCCGCCCACCTGGGCCTGGCCACCGACGGGGACGCCGACCGGTTCGGCATTATCGACGCCGACGGGACCTATATCAGCCCGAATGAAGTTTTGGCCATTCTCTTTTCCCACCTTCTTAAAACCCGTGATTGGAAGGGCTGCGTGGTTCGCAACGCGGCCACGACCCACTTGATTGACGCCATCGCGAAGGCCCATAACGTGCCTATCAAAGAAACAGCGGTCGGGTTCAAGTACATCGCCGAAATCATGGCTAAGGAACCGATTATCATCGGCGGGGAAGAATCCGGCGGATTGACGGTTCATGGGCATGTGCCCGAAAAAGACGGCGTCCTGGCCTGCCTGTTGATGGCGGAGGTGGTGGCACATGAGGGGAAAAATTTGACGGCCATCCTTAAAAGCCTATACCAGCAATACGGCGGTTTTTACAGTAATCGCCTCAACATTAAACTGCGCGACGGCCTCAAGGAGGTCATGACCGCCAAGTTGAAAAACGACCCTCCGTTGGAGATCGCCGGCCTAAAGGTGAAGGAAATCAATCGGATCGACGGCACCAAGTTCATCCTGGAGAACGGCGAATGGCTGATGGTGCGGTTTTCGGGCACCGAGCCCTTGATGCGCTGCTATGTGGAAGCCCATAGCGCTGCGGGGCTGGATAAACTCAAGGCGGCTGGCCAGGCATTAACCAAGGTTTAATCGCGTCATCACCAGGCATTTCAAACATTGACGGCTTAAGGATGGATACCCAGCATTCATCGCCGTTTTTTGTTAAACTAGGCTTTAATTTTTCGCGTTATTTGCAGATTTTGTGGGGTGCCGATGCAAAGCTCTGAGGACTCATCCAGAAATAAGCGCTCAAAACTCAAACGGCTTATACCTTTTTTGATTCTCGCCGTTGGTTTCAGCGTTGGGGCCGGTTATCTTGTCACCCTTTATTTCAATTACAATTCCGATTCGGTCGATATTCTGCTGGTCCATTACGTGGCCGCGAGTACTTTCGTCCTCCTGGTCCTGTGGTGGTTTCTCTTAACCTGGCGCCTCCGGCACCTTTCCCTTCTCGATCTTCAGGAATTTTTCATCAAGAATAAAATGGTGGCTTTTAATTTTATCCGAGTGTCCGCGTTGGCTCCCTGGAGCCTTTCGAGCCATAAGGGGCGGCTTTTACGGGCCGTGGCCGCCGAATACCGCGCTTTGATGGAAAAGGTCAAAGATTCCAACCAGACACTTGAAAAATACGTGGGAACCAATGTTTCTTCCAGGGCGTCCCAAAGGGCCATGAATTCCGAATTGGGCGGTGAATTGCGCCGGGTCTATGTACTCTTTTCCGACGTCCGCGGTTTTACCCGGATGACCGAACAGTTAAAAGCCAATGAGACCGTTGATATCCTCAATAAGATGTTCACCGCCATGGAAGAGGTGATCACGCTCAACGGCGGCGACATCAACAAGTACATCGGCGACGCCATCATGGCCTATTTCCGCAGGCCCTACGGCAACGAGGGCGACGCGGCCAAAGCGGTGCTCCATACCGCCTTGCGGATGCAGGATAAGTTTGAGCTTTTGAACAACAGTTTTAAGGCGGCCTACAGTTATCCGATCGAGATCGGCCTAGGCATCGGGGTTACGGCGGGCGAAGCCATCGTGGGAAACCTGGGTTCCGCTAACCGGATGGAATTTACCCTTATCGGAGACACAGTCAACCTTTCCTCGAGACTTTGCGGCATCGCCAAGCATGGGCAAGTCTTGGTTAACGAGGAAATGGCGCGCATTACCGAGAAGGATTTTGAGTTGACCGCTTTGCCGCCCGTCCAGATCAAGGGAAAGTCCGGCATGCATACCCCGTACGCGGTTGTCCGCCAGCGTTTGACGTTGAGCCGGTAATTCAGGCCCCGGAACCCCACAGTGAAAAAACAACAAAAGGCCAAACCCGGACCGCGCACTTCCCAGGCAAAAACAGTTAATACGGCTTTTGCCCATTTCAAACTCAAACTAGATCCCTTTACCACACTATCCTTGGGCCCCCAAAACCTCGATTGTTTTTCCGGTAGGGAGTTTTTGATCGACCGGCTCTGCTCCTCCCTCTTCTCGCTTTCCCATGTGGGCCTGGCGGGCGAACCGGGTGTGGGAAAAAGCAGCCTGCTCCGGGCTGTCCAGTCGAGGGTCCCTTCCTCCCGCTTTCATTTGATAAGCATCGGGGTACCGGTCGACGACGCGGCTTATTTTCTCAACGAACTTTTAAAAGAAGCCCTGGTGGCGGTTCCCAAAGTTCAGGGAATGAATCTCAAAACGATTGGTCGCCGTCTGGAAAAAGAGAGCTTGAGTAAAAACGAGGTATTTTCGATCATCCGCCAGATGGTGTTGAAGCTAAAAAAGCCTCTCTTGGTATTCGTGGACGACCTGGAAAAAATAAAAAACGACCGCATCCGACATTTGACTCGTTTCGAACGAACTCTTCAAATCCTCGAGGAAATTAAGCCCCTACTGGAGCTGCCGAATATCGGCTTCGCCGTATCGCTCCAAGAGGAGTTCTATTCCAAAATCCAGTCCATCGTCCAGGAGGGCGGCGACCCCACGGTTTTGGGGCTCTTCAAGAATATCGTCCTGGCGGAAAAATTCACCGCCGACGAATTGACCGGAATCCTCGCCAAAAGGCTGGAAAAGGCCGGGTATCGGGATCCTTCCAATCATTTTTTCGAGCCGGAAGCCTTGGTATTGGTGTTGGCCCTGGCCCATGGAAACCCACGCCGGTTTCTTTACCTGCTGTCGGAAGGGATGTACCGTGGATACCGCCGAAAAGGGGACCGGGTCGAGTTTCGGGATATTTTCGAGGCGGTCAACGAGCACCTCAAGCTGGATATGGTCTGCCGAAAGTTACTTTATTTCCTGGCGAAATCCGGCCGCGTGGTGGCATCCAACACGGACCTTCAGGCATTTATGGGCCTGGACATGGTTTCCGTGGCGCGCCGCCTGGAAATTTTGTGCAAGAACCGCTTAGCCGAGGTGGCGGATGTAGTGGACGGAACCAAAGTTTACGCGCTGCCCGGCAATAAATTCCCCCGCGAATCGGCAGTGCCGCTATCCTTAGTGAAAACCACTTTATCGGCGACGGGGGAAAAAATGTTCAATCTCCCGGATACCGGGGAAGGAAACGGGCAGCCATGAGGTATCATGTCGTTTTGGTGACTACCCCCAATCGGCGAGTTAGTGAGAAACTGTCCAAA
>Ga0181520_10011996_pt1 | contig 11236 bp, 12 predicted proteins | sample PEATcosm2014_Bin_29_FD_132451 | JGI IMG/M metagenome (GOLD analysis project Ga0181520, IMG submission 132451) | Peatland microbial communities from MTU Mesocosm Facility, Houghton, MI, USA - PEATcosm2014_Bin02_30_metaG | ecosystem: Environmental > Terrestrial > Soil > Wetlands > Peat | place...
AAATTCCCGCTCCACCCCCAAAACCATCCCCCAAATCCCGTGTTCATAAGAAAAGGACCCCAGTCACCCACCCATCTCCGGGCGACACGGACCGAAGGCAGACGCAGCACGGCCCGCCTGCCGATCCACGAAGCATAGGTATTTCAAATACCTATGGGGCCATGAGGGGCTTATGACACTCCGCGCTTTTCTTTCTTCCTCGCGCCCGGGCCTGATCGCCCAATCCACAACCCGGCAATCTCACCCCAGCCCCGCCCAGCCAACCAACCCCGCCTGGCGTCGACTTACCGCCCTCTCCCTCGCCGCTCTCCTGCTCCCGTTCGCTCAGCTCGACCTCTTCGCCCAGCAAGCCCCCCAGACAAATCCAGGCTACCCTCAACAGCAACAAGACTACCCACCTCCGCCCCCGGACTACCCGCAGTCGCAGTCCAGTCCACAGCAGCAGGATGTCCCTCCCCCACCCCCCGACTATCCGCAGTCTCAACCGCCGCAGTCTCAACCCGGCCAGCAGCAGCCCTACCCCCAGCAGCCCGATTACCAGCAACAAACTCCGCCCCCCAACGATGCCCAGCCTCAACCGAACTCGCAATACGACCAGCAATACGCTCCCCAATATCCCCAACAGGAACAGCCGCCCCCCTACCCGGACCAGTCTTATAACCAGCCGCCTCCCCAGCCCCTGAACCAGCCCCCGTCCCAGGGCCTCGGCCCCGATCGGCTCGACCAGCTCGTCGCCCCCATCGCCCTCTACCCCGACACCCTCATCGCCCAGATCCTCGCCGCCTCCACCTTCCCCACTCAGGTCGCTGAAGCCGATCACTGGCGTCAGTCCCAGCTCTACGCCGCCCCCGCCGACATCGCCGCCGGAGCATACGCCCAGCCCTGGGACCCCAGCATCAAAGCCCTCACCGCCTTCCCCCAGGTCCTCGCTCAACTGGATCGGAACCTCTCCTGGACCACCGAACTCGGCAACGCCTACTACAACCAGCCCCAGGACGTCTTCGACGCCATCCAGGCCATGCGCCAGCGCGCCCAGGCTGCCGGCACCCTCCAGAACACCCCCCAGGAAACCGTCACCGACGACCAGGGTTACATCGCCCTCGCTCCTGCCAACCCGCAAATCGTCTACGTCCCCACCTACGATCCATGGGTCGCCTACGGCGCGCCCATCGCCCCGTGGCCCGGCTTCGCGGTCTTTGGAGCCATCGGCGGCTTCGGTCTCCGCTTCGGCCCTGGCATCGTCGTATCCGCCTTCCTTGGCATGCCCTGGGGCTGGGCCGGCTGGGGACTCAGCTGGCTGGGCCACTGCCTCTTCTTCGGCCATCAGGGCTGGTATCCACACAGCCCGTATCTCTCTGACTGGGGCCTCGCCCATGGGGGCCCCCGCGGTTACTGGGGACGCGCAGCTTACGCCCACTACTACAACCACGGCTACGCCCGCGGCAATTACTACGGCCGCCCCGTTGGCAATAACTACAACCGTGGCTTCGCCCAAAATCGTGCCTTCGGCGAAACTCGCGGATTCAACGAATCCCGTGGCTTCGCTCAGACGCGCAGCTTCGACAACCGTAGCTTCAATAACAACCGCGCCTTCGCCGGCCCACGCTCCAGCTTTGCCAACCGCCCCGGCTACGCTGCCAACTACGGCCGCCAGCAAGCCTTCAACAACACTCCCGCGTTCAACCCCCGCTCCGGCTATTCCAACGAAGGCCGCTACGGCTCCAACTTCGACAACCGCGGCCAGTTAGGCTACCGCAGCCCTGAAGCAGGCCGCCCATCCCAAAGTTACAGCCAGAGTTACCGCAGCCCGGCGCAGAGTTACAACCGCCCCACCCAGAACTTCGGCCAGACTTATAACCAGTCCAACAACTTTGCCCGCGGCGGCTACAACAACTCCTTCCGCCAGCCGCAATCCAGCTTCCGCGAATCGACCCCCACCTACCGCGCCTACGCCGGCTCCCCTGAACGCAACAGCTTCAACCAAAGCTCCCGCGCTTTCAGCGGATACTCCGGGCACTCCGGAAACTTCGGCGGCGGCCACGCCGAGAGCACGCCCCACTACTCCAGCCATAGCTTCAGCGGCGGAGGACACTCCAGCTTCGGCGGCGGCAGCACCCACTTCAGCGGAGGAGGCCACTCCGGCGCCGGCAGTCACTCCGGCCACAGCAGCGGCGGCGGAGGCCACCACCACTAAACCCCTGCCTGGACCATAAACTTGCCCCCACATCCCTGGCCTTGGGATGTGGGGAACGCATGAGCCCCACCCTCACCCCCGATAGACCCCATCCCGCATCCAACCTCCGTACGTCCAATCACCCCACCGGAGAATCCCCAATGGATCATCGTGTACGCCGCGGCGAAATCCGCGAAGACCAAATGACCTCCTGGATCGAAAAACAAACCGCCCACGTCCCCAGCAGCACCTGGCTGGGAGCCTCCCTCGCCTCCATGGTTGCCTCGCTTGCCCTCAAAGCAGCCGGCAAAGATCACGAAGCGCTCTTTATCGGACAATGGGCCGCTCCTTTTCTCCTCATCGGTATCTATAACAAGATGGTCAAGCAGCACGGCTCAGACTCAACTTCACACGACTCCGGCTCCCAGAACTCACCCTCGCGGGACCAATCCATCAACCGGGTCGCCTGAGCCCGCTTTTAACCATCCCAAAATCCCGCGCGGCCGAGTGCTTCCCCACCAGGCCCTCCCCGCGCCGGGACGAAATCCACCGCACCCTCGCCCACCCCTCCATCATCCAACCGTCGTGAGCCACTATCCAAAAACCTTCGCCCTCGGCAACGACCTCACCATCAACCGCCTCGGCTTCGGAGCCATGCGCATCGTCGGCGACGGCGTATGGGGCGAACCCAAAGACCCCGAAAATTCCCACAAGGTCCTCCGCCGCGCCGTCGAGCTCGGCGTCAACTTCATCGATACTGCCGACGCCTACGGTCCCGCCGTCAGCGAACGCCTCATCGGCGAAGCCCTCGCGCCCTATAAACACGGCGTCGCCATCGCCACCAAAAGTGGACTCACCCGCCAGGGCCCCAACGCATGGGAGCCCGTCGGCCGCGCCCCCTACATCGTTCAGCAGGTCGAGCTGAGCCTCCGCTTCCTCAAGCTTGAAACCCTGCCCCTCTGGCAGCTCCACCGCATCGACCCCAAAACGCCCCTCGAAGAATCACTGGGCGCAGCCGCTAAACTCCAAAAGCAGGGCAAGATTCGCCACATCGGCCTCAGCGAAGTCAAAGTCCCCGAAATCGAGCAGGCCCGCAAAATCGTCGACATCGTCAGCGTCCAGAACAAATACAACATCGCCGACCGCGCCCACGAAGACGTCCTTCAGTACTGCGAGAAGCACTCCATCGCCTTCATCCCCTGGTTCCCCGTCGCCGCCGGCAAGCTCACCAAACCAGGCGGAGCCCTCGATCACGCCGCGAAGAAACACGGCGCAACCCTCAGCCAGCTCTCGCTCGCCTGGCTCCTGCAACACTCCCCGGTTATCCTCCCCATTCCCGGAACCTCATCCGTCCAGCATCTCGAAGAAAACATGAAAGCCGCCGGCCTCAACCTCACCGAAAACGACTGGGCCGAAATCGAAGGCACCGCCAAAGCCGCCTGACCTCTCCTCAAGTGCCCCATTCAAGCCCGCCTTTGGCTTGAGTGGGCTGCCTTTCACTTCGAAGGCTCGATCGCAACCGCCCCATACAACTTCCCGCTGTCAAACATCGCCCCATCCTTAAACACCTCCCGGCACCGCCGGATATCGCTGATGTTTTCCCCAGGATTCCCCTCTACCAGCACCAAATCCGCCCGCTTTCCCTCCTCTACCGACCCCAGCTCCCGCTGCTCCCGCAGCACCGTCGCCGCCACCAGCGTCGCATCCTGCAGCGCCTTCAGAGGAGGAATCCCCGCCTCCACATCCAGCTCCAGTTCGCGATGCAGCATCAGTCCCGCCAAACCGTCCGTACCCACCAGGATCGGAACCCCCGCGTCGTACATCCGCTTCGTCATCTTCAGCATCGCCGCCCACGAATCGCGATATGTCTGATCGTTCGCCGCCGTCACCGGCAAACCGCCCGTGTAAGCCCCCCGCTGCACCTGCGCCGGCAGCCGCTCCAGCACCGGCCCAAACGTCGGCGCAACCTGCCCCGGCCGCGCCGTGAACATATCCTCAAATGCGTTCAGCGTTACATCCACCACCGTGTGGTGCCGCTGCAACAGCGCAATAAAATCGCTCACCTCTTTCGACTGCGGATCGATCCCCGCCCCATACTCACCAACCCCCGTAAACCGTGCCGTGCTCCGCGTGTCCGGCACTTTGTCCGCAAGAAAATTCAGCATGATGAAATTGATGTGCTGGATCTCGTCCGCCCCATCCTCCACAAACTGCCGCGCCGTCATCCCGCTCGGCACGTGACCGCTCACCCGCATGCCTCGCTCGTGCGATAGCCAGATCGTCTCCGGCACCAGTGCGGGGTCGAACGAGCTGTACAGCTTCGTCTGCACATATCCCAGGTCCGCATAACGATTCACTGCCGCATCGGCTTCGGCCTGCGTCCCCGCAAAAATCCCCGCCGGCGACTGGTACGGCCCCGGCCCATCGATCAGCCCCGCCTTCGCCATCCGCGGCCCTATTGCCGCGCCACTCTGCCACTCCTCATCCAGCCGCGTCAGCACCGGAATGCTGTTGCCCATGTCCCGCACCGATGTCACGCCGCTCGCGATGTGCATCATCCCGTCCAGGTCGCCCTGTACATGCACATGCATGTCGAACAACCCCGGCAGCAGCGTCTTCCCATGTCCGTCGATCCGCTCGGCATCGGCTGGCACCGTCACCTTCGCAGCAGGCCCCACCGCCCCGATCCGCTCCCCGCTCACCACCACCGTCTGGTCTTCAACCATCGCTGCGTGCACCGAGTCAAACACCCGCACGTGCTCAATCGCCACCGCATGCCGCGGATGCTGCGTCAGCTCCTTCGCCAGCCGGTGATACCGTTCCGTCTCGCTCTTCACCTGCAGATCGTAGAGCTCGCCGTTCGTCGACTCCCACCCTTCGCGCAACACTGCCGCCCATGGACCCGGCTCCGCGAACAGCCGCCGCTGATCGTCCACCCATACCGGCGACGGCTCAAACGAGAACCCCGTGATCGCATATTCGGTGACGTGCATCGACTGCTCAACGCCATCGGCGCCCTTCGCATGAACCGTCGCCTCCCCAAGCTTCTCCAGATGCGCCACGCCCGATGGATACAGCGGCACACCTTTGGCTCCCGCCCGCGCCAGCACCTGAACCAGCAGCGTTGTCTCCACCGACGGCGTATTCAGTCCAACGTAAAAACTCCCCGCCGCCGCGTGCCCGTGCTCCGACGTGCTCTTCCACTCCGCCTGCCCCTGCTCCACAACAAAGTGCTCGTCCACCGGCGCCTTCAGATAATCCACGCCCGTCACGTCCACCCGGCTCGGCAGCCCGCTCGCATCCACAACCCAGTGAGCCTCCACCTTCGGTCCGCGTCCGCGATCGTTGAACTCGTACGTGCTGTCGATCCGCCCGCCCTCGCCGAAAGTATCCACCTCCGCCCCGCTCTTCGCATCGTTCATCAAAATGGAATAGCGCAAAGTCTGCGCCATCGCCCACTGCGCCGGAACGCCAGCAGCCATCAGCCCCGCAACCAGGAAAAACCGCATGCCTCGGATCATGCACGGAACGCTACCACAATTCCCCACCCCCGCCCAACTGCGGTCGCTATCCAACACCGGTCCCTCCCTCCTGCCTTCCAGCTCCAGGCTCCCGGCTCCAGGCTCCCGGCTTCAGCTCGCTGATCGCCATCGGCAAATGCCTCCAGAACGCACGCGGAGTCGGCGCCTTCCTCCCCCTCCTTGTCCTCGTCATCGCTTCCGGGCCCCAGGCGCCAACTCGATCGCACCCTTAACTCAGCCGGGCACAAATCGCAAACGCCGCCCAGCATCATCCCCTCGGCCTCTTACGCGAAGCCCGCACAAAAAGGTCGCGCAAGCGTAACCGTCACCGTTGCCAACGTCAGTCCTGCCACATCAGCTGCGTCACCTGAATCAGATTGCCGCAGGTGTCCTTCAACATCGCGATCTTTGAGGCCGTCACGTCCGTGGGCGGCATGGTGAACTCGGCGCCCCGCGCCCCGATCCGCTCATAGTCAGCCTGCAGGTCGTCCGTGAAGAACATCGCTGCCGGCTGGCCTTGCTGGAATATGGCCTGCTGGTAAGCTTTGGCCGCCGGGTTGTTGTTGAGCGCCAGCTGCAGCTCCGTCCCGCCCACATCCTCGGGCGAGGCCACCGTCAGCCAGCGATACGGCCCCTGGCTGAAGTCGCTCTTCTTCACGAAGCCCAGCACTTCGGTATAGAAGCGCAGAGCCTTCTCCTGATCGTCGACGAACACACTGGTCACTTTGATTTTCATTTCGCTTCTCCTTTTTTCGCGGGAATGAGGACGCCGATCCTGCGGCTTTCCGGCCGAAGAGCCCATGACGCCACTGCAAGAACACAAATAAAGAGAGGGGCGAGGATGTGAAAAGCGTAAGCGCCATACCCGCCAACCGCCGCGCAGGATGCCGCCGCGCCTGTCAGGTCGAAGAAGATCCCCGCATACGCCCACTCCTTCAGCCGCGGAAATTTCGGAACCAGGATGGCAATGGCTCCAGCTACCTTCCAGAACCCCAGAATGGTCACAAAGTACGGCGGGTAATGAAGGATGCGCACAAAGCCATCGACCGACGCCTGCGCATGCGCCAGCTGAAAGACGCCCCCGCTCCCGATGGGAAACGCAACCAGGATGGTCGTTATCCAATAGCCAATGATTTTTGTTTTCATGGTCAGTCCAATCCTCCAAGCACACGCTCCAGGCCGGCAATGAATTTCTGCCAGCCGTACTTTGCTCCCTGATACGCCCCCTGCTGATCGGAACGAAAGCCGGATTGCTCCATGCGAACGTGGGTGCCACCTTCCGCTGCAGTCAGCGTCCAGAGCACCACCCATTGCAGCCCCGATTCGGCTCCGCCCACGCCCCAGCTGTAGGACAAGCGCCGCGGTGGGTCCACGATCAGCACCTCGCAGTCGACGACCCCATTCCAGGTTGGCTTCGGCTCGGCCCGGAACTGGAATTTCCTTCCCACCACCGGCTCGAAGTCGTTCGTCATCATCCACTCCGCCAGCAGCGCGCCCTCCGTCAGAGCCCGCCACAGCTTCTCCGGCGGATGCGGGAATACCCTCTCCACCACAAGCGCCCGAGCGCTCTCTGCCGCGATGCTCATGGCTCCATCCTCTCCAAAACGCCTTCCAGACGGTCGAACCGTTCGCGCCAGAATGCGCCATAGCGATCCAGCCAGCCCACCATCGGCCCCAGCGCGTCCGGCTGCGCGCGATAGTGTGTCTCCCGTCCTTCGCGCCGATGCCGTACCAGCTTCGGCCGCTTCAGCACCGTCAGGTGCTTCGAGACAGCCGGCTGCGACACCCCCGCATAGCGGGTCAATGCGTGCACCGTCCGTTCCCCCTGCCGGGTGAGCTCCTCGAAAATGGCCCTCCGCGTCGGATCGGCGAGCGCGCGAAACACGTGATTGGTATGAATCGTCACTCAGAAACCATAACCGTATGGTTATGGTTGTGTCAAGCCGAAAAAAGCAATTGCCTGCGGCGCCGCCCATCGCCTGAGATGTTACTCGTTTCGACCAGGCTCCAGCCTTGCCCCACCGCGGCCAGAGTCTCGCGGCTGAGCATTACCCGCCTCGCCTGGGGGCATGCCGCTTGCTTCTCACGTCATTTCCGGCTCACGCCGGTTCGCCTGCAATTCTCCCGCTCCCCGATGACACCACCTGCAGAAAAAGTCAGGGCGAATTCTGTCGTTTCTGGCGGTGACGGCTGGCGGCCGTCCGCGCTACTCTTAGGCGTCCCTGATTGAAGGGCCTCTAAGCGCCTCGAGGCGGGCTGGATCGAGTCGCGTCCGCAACACATCATGCAGTACAGAAGCACAGGCCGATCGGCATCTTCAGCTGGCACATTTCAATTCCGATTCAAATGGGAGGGTAGCCATGAGTTCGGACTCCGTCCGCAGCACCGATGCGACCAGCGTCGCGAACATCGACATGAAGCTCGAAGTGGTCGTCATCCCCGTCTCGGATGTCGATCGCGCGAAAAAGTTCTACGGGAGCCTCGGCTGGCGGCTCGACGCCGACTTCCCCTTTGACAACGGCGTCCGGATCGTCCAGTTCACCCCGCCGGGTTCGGGGTGCTCGGTCCAATTCGGCGCGAAGATCGCATCGGCTGCGCCCGGCTCGGCCCACGGACTTTACCTCGTCGTCTCCGACATCCAGGCCGCCTGCGGCGAACTCGTCGCCCGCGGTGTCGAGGTCAGCCAGGTGTTCCACGCCGGCACGCCCGGTGCTCAGTTGAACCCCGGCGGCGCCAGCGGCCGCGTCCCCGGGCCCGCGCCCAATCACGCCACCTACGGCTCGTTCGCCACCTTCAGCGATCCGGACGGTAACGACTGGCTGCTCCAGGAGGTTACGACGCGGCTCCCTGGTCGAGGACTCAGCATCGACGTCGCGACTCTGACAGACCTTCTGCAGGAAACAGAGAAACGCCATGGGCAGTATGAACCTACCGCTCCGAAGCATCACTGGTCGGAATGGTACGCCGCTTATATCGTCGCGCGCGAGAACGGGCGGACTTCCGGCGAGGCGGCACAAGACGCCGCACTCCATATTGAAGGCGCCCGCGGCCGCGCCCCGGTATAGAGATCGCCATACGCTCCCACTTCTCAGCTGCCATTTGGCGCATCATCTGGCGAGGCTCCCCGCTTGCCGGCAACGCGGCGTATGGCAGCCTGTCGCCTGCACTCCAAAATGTCTCCCTCGCCAACCCCGATCTCAGGTCGCCACGGCTTTTACGCAATCGACGCCGCAACTTGATAGTGTGGGGTGGGTATACACGAGCACAGTTCAAAACCCACACTCGAGCAAGGAGAAAGACAATGGTAAGAAAGCTTCACTGGTTGGTTCTGGCTCTTGGGATCGCAGCCTTCGCCTTGCCGTGCATCGCGCAGGCGCAGGAAGTTCCCGGACCTCACCCCGCCTACCTGCATGCCCTCAGCGACCTGCGCGCGGCCCGGCATTATCTCAATGATGGGTGGGCATGGGCTCCCGTCAGGCGTGACGATAACGAAGCGATTCGTGAAATCGATGCCGCCATCGACGAGATCAAACGCGCAGCCATCGACGACGGCAAAGGACTCAATGATCCCTTCCCCATCGACACAGGCCTGAGCCCCCATGGCCGTTTTCGCAAAGCCAATGAGCTCCTCTGGAAAGCCCACAACGACGTAGCCAGAGCAGAAGACGTGCCCCAATCCCGCGATCTCAGAAACCGCGCTCTCGTTCACATCGATCGTGCCCATGACATCGTCGACAACGCCGAGCGCACCGCCCATTGGGAGTAGCAGTGGCCAGTCTGTCGATTCCAGGACCATCCACCACAGCTCAACCTGTCGGAAAAGGCGAATGCGGCTCTTCTTCCTTGAAGAGCCGCACAGCCCAGGGCCTGTGAGTGAAACAACCGCAGTCCTTCGCCCACCGCTCCACGCACGAAAACTCCAAACTCTGAAATCTCTCTTCTCCCATACCCTGTACCCTGTAGCCTGTGAACAGTCTCCTCACCGGCTACAAAAAGTTCCGCCGCGAAGTCTTCCCCGCCATGAAGGACCAGTTCCATCTCCTGGCCGACATGCAGAAGCCTGACACCCTCTTCATCACCTGCGCCGACTCCCGCGTCGTCCCCGACCTCATCCTCCAAACCGAGCCCGGCGACATGTTCCTCTGCCGCACCGCCGGCAATATCATCCCCCCCCACGGCGCCATGCCCGGCGGCGTCTCCGCCACCATCGAGTACGCCGTCGAAGTCCTCCACGTCCACCACATCATCGTCTGTGGCCACTCCGATTGCGGAGCGATCAAGGCCGTTCTGCCCGATCCCTCCAACCCCGGCGCCCCCCGCGACCTGTCGCGCCTGCCCCTCACCGCTAAGTGGCTCGGCTACGTTGAACCAGCCTGGAAATTCCTTCCTCCCGGCATCGACCGCTCCGATATTCCGGCCCTCCACACCGCCCTTATCCACGCCAACGTCATCGCCCAGCTCGAAAACCTCAAGACCCACTCCGCGGTCGCGCGCGCCCTCGCCCACTCCACCCTCGCAGTACACGGCTGGTACTACGACATCCTCACCGGAGCCATCGATGCCTGGGACCAGCACCAGCGCCGCTTCCTTCCGCTTGAAGAACGGGTTCCCAGCGAAAAAGTTCCCGGCTAACTCGACCTCGCGCTGGAGTTCGTCAAGGGTTCGAGTCTCGTCAGGCCTTCTTGCCGGCTCGCCGCACCTTCCCCCCATCCGCCCCAACGGCCTTGCCTTTTTCCTTGCTCTTCTGCTGCGACCGGTTGTACGCAATCGCCGTCTTCACCAGCCGCCGCAGCGCCGCCTCGTCCAGCCGGTCCTTCTCGAAAACATCAATCGCCCGCCATTCCCTTCCCCCGAGGCCCGCGTTGAACAGCTGATCCACGCCCAAATGCGCACCCCTCGAGAACGTGCACTTCACCTTCTCGCGGTGAGCGTTGGCTACCGCGATCATCCCGTCGCAGTACCAGACCGGCGATCCCATCCATTTCCAGTCCTCCGTGACCGCCGGGTCAGCCTCTAACATGATCCGCCGGATTGTGGCGAGCACCTTGCCCCGCCAGTCCGCGATGCTGGCGATGTGCTCATCGATCCGCTCCGATGGCTTCGCCCGCGCTCCCCGACTCTCAACGGCCGCACCGGCACTCGCGACCCCACCCCTCGCCCCACCATTTCTGCGGGGCTGTACTCTCTTTTTCTCCACCTTTACCTTCCCGCTCATCGATCACCCACTCCTGATTTCAGTCATCGGAATAATCATTCCTGAATCATTCCTCAGGTCGGATACTGGTTCCCTGCTAAGCGCCTTTCCCTTAGGAAGCTCGGATTGCCCCCCTGCCTTGAAGCCCCACCCTCAAAGCTTGAAGATAAAACCCGCATGAAACCACATAACCCCCGCACCCCAAAAAACGCGGAGACGGCCAGGTTCACCCCACAGCAAGAAGCTAACGCTCCGGCCCTCATGATCTTCAATACAACTCACTAACTTTCCTAGCCAAAAGTACCGCCGCACCCCTTTTGGGAAAAGAGGCCTCACTCTATCTCGAAA
>Ga0181520_10011999_pt1 | contig 11234 bp, 7 predicted proteins | sample PEATcosm2014_Bin_29_FD_132451 | JGI IMG/M metagenome (GOLD analysis project Ga0181520, IMG submission 132451) | Peatland microbial communities from MTU Mesocosm Facility, Houghton, MI, USA - PEATcosm2014_Bin02_30_metaG | ecosystem: Environmental > Terrestrial > Soil > Wetlands > Peat | place...
CCGTCCTGCGGACGGGGAGGCTTTTGTGCGGCGAGAATCCCGGACGCTGAAGCATCCGGCTGAGGGGCCCCGCCTGCGGCGGGGCCGGGCGTCCTGCGGACGCAACGGCACGGATAACGACCGTGCATCCGAGGTGGTCTGTTCAGCCACTGTCAAGCTACCCATACACATTGAGGAAGAGCTCTTTCGGGAAGGTTTCGCCCGAAACATGTCGAATACCTGACCATTCGGTAAACGGAGAATGCTCGGCAATGGTTGGCCCATCTTCATTCGAGGCGGACAGAGACATCACGTCCGGCGATCACCTGTGCGCCTTATATGACACTGAATTGGAGCACCGGGCCCTCATCACCCCATACATTCGGGGCGGGCTGGATGCAGGCCAGCGGGTGCTCTACATTTTCGACGATCACACCCCGGAGACCATTGGCGGTTATCTTCGCGACGACGGGGTTGATGTCGACGCGTGTGTGGCCAAAGGCGGCCTCATTTTCCGCAGCGCGGTGGACGTGTTCCTCGCGGACGGCGAGTTTGATTCCGGCGCGGCCATGAGCTTCATCCGCGCGGAGGCCAGCCGTGCTGCCGCTGACGGCTACTCCGCCCTGCGGGTTACCGAGGAGATGACGTGGATCCTGCGCCTGCCGCCCGGATCGAGCGAGGTGCTCGAGTACGGCTCGGCTTTGAACCGCTTTGTGCCCAACGTCAACCTGATGGTGTTGTGTCAGTACCCTCGCGAACGCTTCGAGGCCAGCCGACTGCTTAACGTACTCACCCGGCATCCCGCAGTCATCGTAGGAGACGAGGTCTACGATAACTTCTACTATGTCCCGGCTTTTGGAACGGAAGGGCAGGGCCCGGCGGACACATTGAGAAGCTGGTTCGCCAACCTCGCCGAGCGCAAGCGCGCGGACGCCCAGTTCCGGCAGGAGCACCGCTTCATCGAGGCGGTGCTCGACACCATCGGGGCCCTGGTCATCGTGCTCGGCATCGACGGCCGGATACGTCGGTTCAACCGCTTCTGCGAGCAAGCCACCGGGTGGACCTTCGGCGAGGTGAGAAACCGGGTCTTTTGGGACTTCCTGGTGCCCGAAGATGAGCGAGAAGGCGTCCGCCGCGCATTCGCCGACTTGCGCGCAGGCCACTTCCCCAGCCATTACGAGAATCACTGGGTCAGGCGGAATGGCGAGAAGCTACTGGTCCAGTGGTCCAACACTGCCATCGTGGACGATAACGGCGCCGTGGAGTACATCGTCGGCACCGGCATCGACGTCTCCGATCAGCGGTGGGCGGAAGAGCAGTTGGCCCGGCGGGATCAGTCCCCGCAATGATCCGGGGCCGGCCTCATCGTAGCGGCAGCACCTCGATTCCGTCGCGCTTCAGCCGGAATCTCAGCGCCCGCACAGCGCTGCCCTCGCCCTCCTCGTAGTAGACCGCCAGCACGGTCCCGTCCTTCAACTCCACGGTTGCCGGATACGCCCCGATGACGTGATCGATGACATACGGCCCCTCCCAGGTGCGGCCTTCGTCGCGGCTCACGTGCAGCGCTGTCTCGGGGAGGCGGTGCGCCATCAGGATCTCGCCCGTCTTCAGGCGGTTCAGGTGCGGCGCGTGGGCGGGGAACCCGATGTCCTTCACCGCAGACCAGGTGAGACCCTCATCCGGGCTGGTCGCGTAGTGCATGTGGACGCGGCTGCTGCGTAGCGCCGCGAACAATGTGCCGTCCTTGAGGCGGATGACATCCGTCTCCGCATCCAGCGGAAGCCCCGCGCCCTCGCCGATGGGGATCGGCGCGCTCCACGTCTTGCCCCGGTCGGTGGAGCGGATCACCCCGCCCCAGGCATCACTGCCCCGTTCCCGGTAGACCCCGAGGATCAGCGTCCCGTCCGGCATCTCGCGCACCGGAGCCGAGCAGGCCCAGTTGGTGTCCGTGACGGTCTGCGCGGTTGTCTCCCACGTCTCGCCGCCGTCGTGCGAGCGCGCAATCTGACAGCCGATCATCCGGTACGCCGCATTCTCCGCCCGTGCCAGCGAGAAGAAGCTGCAGATCAGCGTTCCGTCGCTGAGTTGGGCGATGTGCGGGTCGCGGTTGTCGTTCTCGTCATCATACAGAATGCGCGGCTCCGACCAGGTCCGGCCCTCGTCGTGCGACCGCACCATGCAGATGCGCCCCCCTCTGGGCCACTCGGGTGTCGGCAGGGAGATATGCCCGTACCCGGCGTAGAAGACGGCCAGGATGTCGCCGTTTCTCAGGCGGCAGGCGTCCGGGAACGCCTGGTACGATCCCGATACCGGCGATGGGCCGGTCCCGCGCGAGATGACCTTGTAGGGAAGCGCCTCTTCATGTAGGGAATCGCTCATCTGCGTCGTCTCTCCCTCGACCTTCAGATTGCGGAACTCCGCCGCGCCCTGGCTGGTCCCCAGGCCCACGCGGCCTGCCGCGATGGCGGCATCCTCCGCCCTCATCGCCTCGATCCCGTCGATTGCCACGGTGAACTGCTTGCCCTTTGCCTCAATCCGCGCGGTATGCCAGACGCTGTCGCGCAGGTCGACACGCTTGCGGGCGATCTCGATCCAGGTGTTGTCGGGTGTGGAGCGGGTGAAGATGACCTGCCGGTACTTCGAGTCGAGATGCAGCCAGTAGTAGCTGAGGGTCCCGGTCGCGCGGAAGATGATCGCCGCCGCGCGCACACCGTTGCCCTCGGGCTGGATGCGGAAATCGACCGTCAGGGTGAAGTCCGAGAACGCAGGCTCCCTCAGGATCGCGGCGGAGCCTCGCGATGCGTCGCGCTGGGTGAGGGCGCCGTGGCTGAGTCGCCAGTCGCCCTCGACGAACCGCCACGATGCTGCATCTTCGTGAAGGAAGGCCGGCGCGATGCTGGCCGCGTGGCTTACGGCGGCTGCCAGGGCGAGGAAGACTGCAATCGTCGCCGGTCTGCGGGGGTGGAGAGTGGACCTCATGGTGCGACCCCTTTCTCCGCACCGGCCCCATGACCTCCCGGAACAAGGGATCGTCGGGCGAGGCGTCGAATTCCTAAAACTCGATTCGCATTCAGTACGCGCAGGACCATGGGAGGGATGGGCGTCTCAGACCACGAAGACCCGAAGACACAAAACGACAACACAGACCCCGACCGAAGCGGTTTGGCCGTTTAGTGTTCGTGTGTCCTTGTGGTCCATCTCTCCTTCTGTTTCGCTACGCCCGACTGGGGCAGATAGACGTTGCCGGCAGATACGCAGGCATAAGGAGCCGCCTCGATGCGCACTCGCAAAGCGCTGCTATCGTTCGCCCTTCTGGCCTTTGCCGTCGCTTCCGCCCACGCACAAACTCCCGGCGCGGCGACCTTCACCACCGCCCTCGCTACGGTCGGCCCGCCGAATTACCAGACTACGAACGTCCCCGGCCATGAGGGACACCAGCATCTCACGCGCCTGGGCACCCTCGATCTCGGCCCGGTGGCGTATACCGTCTCATACTGCGCCTGCGTGGACAAAGCGCACGCCCCGAAGGTCGCGCCGCTCGAAGGCTACATCGGGATGCCCGGCCCGCACGCGGACAACTGGTACCACAGCGGCTTCTTTTTTATCATCCTCAACGGGCAGGATATTGGGACGACGCCGATCAGCACGATGGCCGCATCGGAGAGCGGCTCGCGGGCAATCGTGGACATGGTCTGGCACCACGAGATCTCCGATGTCCGCGTGCGGTTCGTGGGGCTCCCGGGCGAGGATCGGCTGTACTGCGAGGTGACCCTCGAACCGAAGCAGGAGATCAAGTCTCTGGAGATTCGGCTGAACTGCTACCCCAGTTTCTTCACCGCCGCCTATGGCCGCATCGGCGCCCGGCGCATCAAGACGCCCTCGACTCTCATCGTCGAGGGGAAGCAGGCGACCCTCCCTGCGGCCCAGGCTTGGTGGGCCTGCTACTACGATGAGGTCTTCGACATCGCCAACCACGAGGGCGACGGCCCGTGCGCGATGGCTTTCGTGCCGGACGACGCCGACAAGGTCACACTCACTGCCGGCGACTATGCCTGTCCCTCCTCGATCACCTTCAAGCCGACCGCGCGCAAGCTGCGGTTCGCTTTCTGGGATTTCGTCAATCGGACGAACGCCGACGTGCTGGCGACGATGCCGAAAGCCGCCGAGCAGGCCCGCGCGACTCTCGCAACCGCCGACTTCACCCCGGCGGGGATACGCGGTTTCGATAGCGCGAAGTCACTGGCGGACCTGGAGAGCCTGCTGAAGAAGCCCCGCGTGCGCGAGCTTCTCGGCGCAAAGGCGGCTGAGGTTGACAAGTGGATCGCCGACTCCCGACCGCTCCTGGAGAACCCCGGCGAGCAGCAGAGCATCCGGGGGCAGGAGAAGATGGCAGCGGTGATGGACGCCTACCAAGGCTTCATCTGGGATGCGAAACTGGCGGAGTTGTTCGACTTCTGAGGAGGGTTCCAGGCATGGATACCGCGAGCGGCCCTGTGGCTATCGATGTGGGCGTACGCAAGCTCACGCCGTCCGAACTCAGTGCAATCCTGAGCGAACTCAAACGAAGACTGTCGGCTTTTTACGGGGATCGCTTGGTGAGGATTATTCTCTACGGCTCTCAGGCACGGGGAGATGCAGAGGCTGGATCGGACATCGACGTGCTTGTCGTACTGAAGGGCCCCGTGCAACCCATCGATGAGATCGAGCGCACGACCGCTGCCGTGGGCGAGCTGTCGCTAGACCGCAACGTAGCCATTGCCTGCCTGTTTCGTGATGAGGGCTGGTACGAGCATGACGGTGGTCCTCTGTTCATCAACGTTCGCCGAGAGGGAGTGACGATGTGAACGAGCGCCAGCGCGATCTTCTCGCCAAAGCAGCGGGTAGCCTGGACGCCGCCCGCGGCCTCGTCTCTCTCGGGCACTTCGGTTACGCTGCCGCCCGGGCGTACTATTCGATGTTCTATGCGTCCGAGGCTTTGCTTTTGGGGGAAGGGCTGGCGTTCTCCAAGCACTCCGCCGTGGTGTCGGCGATAGGGGCGCACTTCGTCAAGTCCGGTCGAGTCCCCGCACGCTTCCACCGCGAGTTGCTGCAAGCGATGGACGTCCGACACGAGGCGGATTACGAGCCGCGTGACTTCATCAACCGAGAACAGGCTGAGGCTCGGATCGCCAGTGCAGCAGAGTTCATCGAGTTCGTCCAACACATGCTCGCGAGCGCGCCAAGCGACGCACCGGAGGGAGCTCCCCAGACATGAAACTCAATCTTCTCATCGCTTTCCTACTGGCCTTCCTCACCCCCCTCGCCGCCTTCTCCGCCGTCGATGAGCTGGAGGAGGACCACCAGCTCTCGATGGACCTCGTCACCCCGCACACCCAGTGGGCGAAGCCTTATGCGCTTGGCACGACGCGGGTGTTGTATTTCGGGTGGGGCAGAGGCACCGAGGCCCGCGAGATCATCGAGCTGATGCAACGCTTCGACATCCAGGCCGACGCCGTCTTCTGGCAGCAGCTTTGCGACAGCCCCGACTGCGGCTGGCATGGCGGCGCGGCGGGCGTCCGGCGAATGCTGCGGCTCCTCGAGAAGCCCTACGATTGTTACATTTTCAACGGCATCGAGATCACGAAACTCCCGCCGGAGGCACAGTACAAGGTGCTCAAGCCCGTCACCGATGGGGCGGGCCTCGTGGTGATGGGGTTCGACGACCCGCGCGTGCTCAAGCCGGAGCGGCAAATGAAAGAACTGCCGGGCTTCCTCGCCGCCGACTTCGCCGGTCTGCCGATGACCAAGGACACGCAAAGCATCCTCGCCGGGCAGCCTGGCTCCCCGCCGGAGTTCAACAGCCTCGCGGCGCAGGCGTTCGCGGTGAAGAACGGCCGCGGCATCCGTCTCCCGGCGCGGCCGGATATCGAGTACAAGGTCGGCTGGGATACCGAGTACGAGTATTGGCAGGAGCGCCTCGGGCGCGCTGTGTTATGGGCGGCGGGGAAGACACCGAAGGTGGAGCTGAACCTGCGCATCCCGTCAGGGATTGCGCGCCTCAGCCTCCCGCGCAATGCGATCCGCGTGGACTGGCACAGCGCCGGCATCGCCGGAACTTTCGACATTCAGGTGCAGCTTCGCCGCCAGGACGGCGTCATCACCCCGCTTGTCCTGGACACGGGGCGGCCGGCCGCCGGCGGGCGGATCGACCTGGAGTTGCCGCTCATGCGTGCGGACGACTACCACGTGGATGCCGTCGCCCGGCACGATGGCCGCGTGGTCGCCTGGACGACGCAGCCCTTCCGGGTAACATCGGAGAGCGGAATCAGTGGGGTGTTGGGGGGAGGACATGACGGACGCGGCTGGTGCGAGGTCGGCGAGCAGTTCGGCGTGATACCTGCCGGGGCGCTTATGCGGGCGGACCACCAATACGTCATCCAGGCGCGGCTTGTAGACCCTGAGGGGCGCATCCTCGTGCAGCAGGAGGTGGACGGCAAGGACTTTGGGCCATTCCAGTTCCGTGCCGAACCGTGGATGCCCATGCTCTTGCGGGCTGAGGTGTCGCTTCTGGAGGATGGCGAAGAGTGCTCCAGCACCTACGGATACTTCCGCATCACCCACCGCAACCGGGGCCGGTGGAACTTCGTGGTCTGGGATTCCCCGACCGGCGCGCCGGCGCCATACTTGGAGAAAGCCCTCGCCGACCTGGGCTGTAGCGCGCATCTGCAGGGCGGGCCGCCAAGATTGGCGTGGGCGGCGAACGGCATGGCGCAGGTGCCCTATACAACCAGGCTCCTCGACGAACACAATGCCCAGGGCATCACCCAGCCTTTCTGCTGGAACGACCAGGCAGCCGTGCAGAAGACCGTAGCCGACCTCGCTCGCGCCTACGAGCCCACGCGCCAGCACGGGTGCTTCGTCTACTCCCTCGGCGATGAGGGCGTGACCCGTGGTTCGTGCCTGTCGCCGCAGTGCCTGGAGGCCTACCAGGGCTATCTGAAGCAGGAGTATGGCGACATCGCGGCCCTCAACGCCGAGTGGGGCACGAATTTCGGCAGTTTCGCCCAGGTGGCGCTCTCGAAGCCCGACGACAACAATGAACAGCAGGCCCTGCGCGACAGGAACTACCCGCGCTGGTTCGACCGCCAGGCCTTCCAGTGTTGGAATCTCGTGCAATATTGCGGCAAGTACAAGGACGCTTTCGCGGCGATGGACCCGGAAGCCAAGACGGGCTTCGAAGGCACCGGCACGCTCGCCGATGGCGATGACTTCGATCTCATCGTTCGCAACAACACCTTCTGGTCGCCGTATCCGGGCGCGGGCGACGAGATCATCCGCTCGATCGCGCCGCGCGACTTCCCCCGCGCGAACTGGATGGGCTACACGCGGGACGCCGACTCACTGCTGAGCAAGTTCTGGCGCATGGTGACGCGGGGCATGGACGGCGTGTGGTGGTGGCGATGGGATTCCGCGCCGCCCTTCCGGGGGCTTCTCGCCCCCTACGGCGGCCCCTACGCGGCGGTGAGGGACATCGCGGCCGATACCCGCCGCATTCGCGAGGGCCTGGGCACGCTTCTTATCCGCTCGCAGATGCAGGAGGACGGGATCGCGCTCCTGTACTCGCACCCCTCGGCCTACGCGGCCAAGGTGGAAGCGGGGCCGACATACGGCACCTACGAGGGCGCGCACGTAGCCTGGCACGACCTCATCCGCGGTGTCGGGCTGCAGTTCGGTTACGTGACCGACCGCCAGATGCGCCTCGGCGAGTTCGACCCGAAGCGCTGGAAGGTTCTCATCCTGCCGCAGGCTGAGGCCATCGGCCCGCAGGAGGCGAAAGTCATCCGCGACTTCGCCGAGCAGGGCGGCACTGTGATCGCCGATGTGCGTCCGGGCCTCTACGACGGGCACTGCAAGCCGCTCGCCACCGGCGCGCTCGACGATCTCTTCGGCGTGAAGCAGGCGGGCGACAAGCCTTCCGTTGTGGCGGATGTCGTCGGGCTGAACGTGACGTTGAAGAAGCTGCAGGCCAACCCGGCGGTGGCCCTCACCGACGGGAAGTCCCTCGCGAAGAGCGGCGACATTCCGCTGCACATCGTTCACCAAGGCGGCAAGGGCCAGGCGATCTTGCTGAACGCCTCGATGTCCAGCTTCCCGCGACTGGCCGCCTCCGACACGCCCGACGCAGTGCGCACGATGGCCGCGAGCTTGCTAGCCTCAGGCGGCGCGAAGCCGCCCCTCGACCTCGTGTCCGTCGCCGGCAATCCGGTGAAGGGCTGCGAGATCACCCGTTGGATCAACGGCGACCTGGAGATTGTGTCGCTGTTCCGCGAGAGTGGCCAGCGCGAGGGCGCGGTCATCAAGCTGCCCGCTTCCCGCCATGTCTACGACTTGCGCGCCGGGAAGTACCTCGGCGAGGTGACGCAGTTCCCGGTGACGATCGTTCCCTGCCGGGCGACCTTCCTGGTGCTCTCGCCGAGGGCCATCGCCGCGCCGCAGGTGTCGCTGCCCGCGCCGTCTGCAAAGCCGGGGCAGACCGTCGTCGCGAAGCTCTCGGTCCCGCAAGCCGCTGGCGAACACGCCCTGCGCATCCGCGTCCTCGGACCGGACGGCAGGCCGATGGAGGCCTTCGATCAGACAGTCATCGTGGGGAAACAGGGAGCGGAGTGCACGCTGCCGATAGCCTTCAACGACCCCACCGGAGTCTGGACGGTGCAAGCGCGCGACATCTACAGCGACCGAGTGGGGGAGGCGAAGCTGGCGGTGAAGTAACGCCCGCCATGTAGGGACGCGATAGGGACATCACCCTCGAAATCATGTGGCTGCGCGATTTATCGCGCCCAGTGCGGGCCGAGTTGTCCGCCGCCCATCGCGTGATCGATGGCAAGCAAGCATCTCGTCGAAGTAGAAACGTCAGAGTTACATGACGTGATCCGCGCGATAAATCGCGCTGCCACATGGTTTGAAAGGGGAACCAGCGCGGAGCATGGACAAATCGTGCCCCTACATGGTTCCGTCGAGCTCTCAGGCCGCTTGCCTTCTACCCTCGCCCCCGGTACTGCAGCGCCCCGATGTCCGGCGCGACTCCCAGCGGGATCAGGTTCCCCTCGAAGTCCGTGCGCAGGCCTACGCTCCACCCGGCTCTGATGCACGGCGAACCCTTCAATAGATGGAAGTCGTGCCCGACGAGGCTCTTGAACCGCGGGTCCGCCACAATGGAATGCGGCTCCTTGCCCTGCTCCTCCCGGTATTGCGCGAACTGGGCCATCGTGTAAGACCTCCCGCACACCGCCAGCATGACGCCCGTCTTCTGATACCAGAGGTTGTAATCGATCCGCAGGCGGGCGATGGCCTCGCGCGACCACGTCGGCGCGTAGAATGCATTCGTCGCCGCTTCGTAGAAGATGTTGTCCGCGATGGTGATGTCTCGCGCTCGGGCATCGCTCGTGTAGAAGCACAGGTGGCGGCCGCTGGGGTCGGGCCGCTGAGCGTGGCTCCAGCCGTGCCCGGCGTTCACGCAGGTGTTGCTGATGAACTGGATGTTGTGCGTCTCGGAGGCCCCGGGGCGGTTCCAATACTCGAAGGAGTATTCGCTGTTCCAGATGAGGTTGTTGCGGTAGGTGATGTTGTACTCGCGAGCCACTCCGCCCATATTCTGGTTCGTCAGCGCCGCGTCGTAAATCTCCCACAGCCGGCAGCGTTCCACGAGGTTGTCGTGGGCGCTTCCCCAAAACTCGATCCCGTTCCCGAACCGCACCCTCTGCCCGTCGCCGTTCTGGTCCGCCCCGCCGATGTAGGCGATGTCGCAGCCGCGGACCGTGATATGCTGCGTGCCGCCGCCGCCGATCCCGTGCGCGGCCCCGTACTTCAGCGTCAAGTTCTCGTAGGTTACGTGCGCAACGCCACTCTCGTCTATGATGTGGCGGGCCAGTGCGCACTCGATCCTATTATGAAGATTCGCCGGGTTCTTCTCAGAACATAGGTAGAGCTTGCGCTCGCCTGCGTCATACCAAAACTGTCCCGGAACCTTCAGATCGGCCCTCGTCCACACCTTGACCCCGCATGAATCCTCCTTATCGAAGATAATGTTGCCCACGTCCACCGGCAGCACACCATCGGCGGGCACTTCGCTGTCCGGGCACTCGGCGAAGATGAAGCGGTCGATCTCCAGGGACGCGCCGGCGGGCAGGATGCCGCCCAGGTAGAGCGTCAAGCGAGCGTTATCGGTCGTCGTGTTGGCTCGGTAGTATTGGCTGAGGATCGCCCAATCGTTACCGACAGAGCGGCTGCGCAGCGCAGGACCCGACGAGTACGGCGTCCACGGGGCATCCGGGCACATGAGACTGGGCATCGTGAGGGCAAAGGGCTGGGAGGCGCGGGCGCGGATGAGCAGACGGTAGCTTTGCCCCTGCTGCAGGCGCAGGCCGACCGTGCTGAGCTGGATGTCGGAGAGGGCGTGACCGGAATCGGCGCACTCCACGCGGAAGGCCGCGGGCGACGCCGCATCGGGCACCGGATTGCCGCTGGCCTTGGCGCCGTTCTCGCTGTATACCGACCAGCGCATGGCCTGCTCCGCCGCATCGGCAGGGGGCAGGCTCGCGGGCTTCTCCGGCGAAACGCCCCCGGTCGACCACACCGATTCGCCCTCGTCGCGCCAGTCGTCCGCTGAGTTGCGGGAGACCGAGCCCAGCAGCACCGGCTTGGGCCCGTCGCCGTATGCGCCATAGGTGACCGGCCTGCCGAGGGCGCCGCTGCGGGGCCGAAGCGACCCGCGCCAGGTGTCGCCGCGCCGGAACAGCACCTTGTCGCCCGGCAAGAGCTTCGCGATGTTCACACGCTCCAGGGTCTTCCAGGCTCGGTCGGGCGAAGAGCCGTTATCGGCGTCCGAACCGGCGGAGGCGACGTAGTAGACGGTGGCATGCGCTGTCGTCGGTAATAGGACGCCGAGCAGCGGGATCAGAGCGTAGAACCATGATGCGCGATGTGCCGCGCGGAAAGCTGTGGTCTGCATGATGGACTGCCCTCAGTGGTATGTGCGGCTGCCGAAAGGTTCCCCCGAGCCGCACACAGGTAAAGTAAACAGCATTTCCGCGCCTCGGTCGCGGCGACCTTCACCGGAAGGCCTTGCTGCAATGTGTGTGGGGTGCGTCTTTCAATTGTAGGTAGTATTACCATGCCGGTTGTGCGGCCTTGTTCGGCAATGAGATGCCCTGCGGGGAGATGGACGGCGATGGACCACAGAGACATCTCTGGGAAGGCGATGTCAAGGCAAAAGAATC
>Ga0181520_10012001_pt1 | contig 11233 bp, 12 predicted proteins | sample PEATcosm2014_Bin_29_FD_132451 | JGI IMG/M metagenome (GOLD analysis project Ga0181520, IMG submission 132451) | Peatland microbial communities from MTU Mesocosm Facility, Houghton, MI, USA - PEATcosm2014_Bin02_30_metaG | ecosystem: Environmental > Terrestrial > Soil > Wetlands > Peat | place...
ACCAGATAATGCGGCTGGTCAACTTGGACCAGGCGATATCCGGCGGACGCGCGCTTTGACAGGCTCAACAGCTCTCAAATCGAATTCAGATGCTACCGAGAATTCTGCTACTGCAAAGCCACGAGCCGGGCGAACGCTGGCCAGCGTGCCGACGTTCGAGGATACGCAACAGAAGTGGGAAGATCCTGCGCCATATGGCGAAGCATCGAATCAACCGACTGTGCAGAGCCAGCAGCAAAACACATTGAAGGAGCCATCGCTCGTCTTTGTGCGAAGCGTGACGCAGAGTTCAGCCGGGGCGCTTTCAAATACGAGCACGAGTGTCGATGCGACGCCGCGACTCGATCTCACGCCTGGGACACGGATCGAGGCGAAGCTTGAAACGCAGATCTCAAGTGCAGTGCTGACGCCGGTTGTGGCCGTGGTCGAGTACACCTACGCGATCGGCGACAAAATCGTTCTACCCGCTGGCGCGCGGGTCTATGGATCGCTTCAACAGGCAGATCGCAGCGGGCTGGTCAGCGTGAAGTTTGAGGAGGTTGAATTGCTGAACGGCGCCAGGGTGAAGATCGAGGCCGTGGGCACAGGGCTTGATCTCGGACCGATCAAAGGCAATGTCCACGGGAAAAACACTGGTAAGAACTTCCTGGTTCGCGCGGCTTCTGGCATTGGCTCTGTGCTTGCCGAGGTGGCCGGCAACAATTCAAGCGCCGCGTTTTCCGAAAACGATATGCTGCGGGAGCGACTTGCTGAGAATATCGGGACGGCCGGCGATACAGAGATGATGAGCTTGAACGCAAATAGTCGCGTTGTGGTGTCCGTGCCCGCCGATACGAAGATCTACATCGTCTTTACCAAGCACACTGAGAACACCGCAGAGCTTCACAAGATTGCATCGGTCGTCCAATAAGATCCCGGTGGTCGCTACCAGCCCTGGCTTCGGCCAGGGCTCTTTTATGGCCGGGAGTTTGCGTGGAGAGCCAATGATTGTTTCGGTTTCCTCGCCGTGCGTTTGAGCAATTGTCGTTCCCGTTGCCTCGTTGTGCGTTTGAGCAATATCGTTTCGAATTCCTCGTCACGCATTTGAGGAATAATCGACCCCGATGCCTCAATGTGCGTTTGAGACAAAATGCCTTCAATTCCTCATCGCGCACTTGAGCAATGATCGATCCGAATGCCTCAATGTGCGTTTGAGTCATATTGCGTCAAATTCCTCAACACGCACTTGAGGCATTATCGATCCCGTTGCCTCGTTGTGCGTTTGAGGCAAACTCGCTGTGTGATCATTTTTAGCAGCTACGGGCGAATTAGAGAATAGTTCCCGCAGCGGCGGCACATGAAGGTGTGCGCCCAGTCTGAAAATAGTTGGTCGTAGACCTCGCGATTGTAGCGGGTGACGCGGCCAAGGTTCACTAGCAACCTTGCAAGAGCAGCAATGAATAAGAGAAAAAACACCACGGCTAAAAGTTCTTTAAGAACGAATGCTTTTGGGTGCATGAACAACGTGTTGAATCCAACATACGTCCACATGCCGAAGAATACAACAACCGGTCCCCACAAAATGATGGGTCGGAAATATCTCTTTGGCTTGGGAGGCGCAGCGGCTCGCGCGGAATAGGACTGGCTGACGCCAGAGGTGAAGCGCCCGGAGAAACTGCGAGTTCCCTGTTCGTGAAGCAGAGACAGGGCCACGATCTCAGGGCTACCGCACTGCTCGCACCGATATGCCGTCTGTTGTCCCGTGGTCGCCATTCGCTTTTCCTATGAGCCGCGCGGTGTCGGCCGCGACATGCTCCAGAATCTCTTACGAATAGGATTTTAGCTCTTTATCGAAATCAGAGCTACACGAAATGCACGATTTGTACTGGTTCCATTGAGGTTTCTGTCACCCCTGGAGATTGATGCGTTCGGCAAGTGTGATTTGCGTGGCAATTTGACGGAGTTTCGCATCAGTCACATTCTCTTGTTCGACACGGATGCCGAGAGCAACCGCGTCCAGGAGAGAAAACGTATGAGAACCGCATTGGCCTTCTGGCGGCGCTCCCCGGCGACCGCTACATCCTCAACACTCGTTCTCTACCGTCCGGTGGAGATCAACTGGCTGCATATCGCGGTGAAGATTGCTTTGAGCTTCATGCTTCTGGGTAATCTCATGGCGCCGTTTGCAGCCAGAGCTCAGAACCTCGGAACAAGCCCGCAATTTGGCCAGGCCGTGCAGGGCCAGCAAGCGACCACGGTCGAGGGCACTGTCCTCAATATCGTCAACTGGGGCTGCAACGTCATCGCTCCGGTAATTGCAGTAGCCTGCCTTGGCATAGCCGGTTGGCACTTCAAGAGCGGTCGCGGCTACATGGGCTGGGGAGTCACAGGCGTTGCCCTGATGGTGATCTCCGGACTCGGGCGCATGGCCGAGGGCTTCATCACGCAAGCGCAAGGCATTCAGTAAGGAGCGCCGGATGCCTGTGCCGCAATTCCTTCTCGACCTGTTGCAACTGCTGTTCGATCTGGCGGTTCCCGCGGCGTTCTGCACATTGGCCGCCGCGGGCGTCAGCCTTCGGCAGGAGGGTGGAATCAATTTCCACATCAACGGCCGGGCGGGTAAATGGATTCTGTGGACGGTTGTTCTTCTTACAATCCCACAGCTCCTCTCTTGGATTGCAGCGCAGGGCATTCATGTTCCGTCGGCGAGCGGGTCGGTTGGGATAAGTTGGCTCGCCAGTATGGAGACGGTCTTCAAGAACTTTGTTAATCAGATTGTTGTCGCACGGTTGGTGCCTGTGATCGCGGCGTATTTCGTTCTGAAGGCAACGCTCGATGTGGCAGGTGGAGAGAATCCGCTCTCATCGATTCTTGCCGCGCTCTTTTTGATGTCGATCTCTGCGACGATGCAGTTGCTTCAAGGTTGGAACTCCGGAGGCGAGTATGCGACAACCGACATGCTCACTTCGCTTTGGAACTACATTGCCGGTCAGATTATGCCGGCCGCGGCGGGGCTGGCGTGTGTGGGCGCGGTCATCAACTATGTGCGGCACAGGCCGTGGGTGCGTCTGATCTTTGCCGCCATTGCTTTTCTGAGTTTGAGTGGGCTTTTGGCATTATTCAAGGCCATGGCAGCGTGAGGACAAGCGAATGAGTCTCGATGGCGCAATTACGAACCTTGCCTCCTGGGCCGGCAACACCATGATGCCGACGATGGCCGGACTGTTCTTCGCTGGTGCAGTCTATCGCTACAGCAAGGGAGGCCAGTTCGAGCAGTTGCTTTACGGTGGCTTCGCATCGTTGATGTGTTCGGGAATGTTGCGGGCTCTGGAGGGGTTTGTCCAGCACACCGGGCCGACCAGTGCGGATGCTTTTTGGATGGCGACGATGAGCCTGGTCAATTGGGTCGCCAACGTGATTCTTCCCGTCTTCGCATTGACCCAGTTGGCTGCAATGGCCTTGCACATGGGCGGCGTGGTTGCAGAGATATATCCAGGATCAACCTGGATCAGGAAGTTCGTGGCTGCGATTGCCGCGTTGATGGTTTCAGGAATGATGCGCCTGGCGGAGTCGATGGTTACGCACGCACATGGCATATGAGGAGTTTGGTATGAGTCTCGATCTAACGCCTGTTCATCGCAACCTTCATACCAAGGTGACGTTCCTCGGACTGGAGTTCGAGGATTTGATTCTGGTGCTCGCGCTTGCCGCGCTGATGAATCTACTTGCGCACTTTGTAAACGGCAATGCTCACGTCTTTGGGATGCCGCTCAACATCTTCATGGAGTTCATCGTTCCGGCGCTGGCCGTTCCGTTTCTGATCGTTTTCAAGTATGGCCGTCCGCGTGGGTATCTCACCGACCTTGTGCGTTCGTTCTTTTCTCCAAAGGCGTGGTGCGCACTTGAGCGAGATTCCGAGTTGACGCAGGCTTATCTGGTCGAAGAGGAGGACTAGCCGATGCAGGCTGCGATCAGGAAAATGACCGACGGATCAGTAGCTCTCAAACTCGATGCCGACGCTGCACGCGCGGTCTTTGCAAGCGTACTTTTCGCGGCGAGATATCACGAGGGGATCGTACCGCTGACTCGAATTGCGAAGCAGGGAATGGAACAAGACTTACATAAGTCAGCCAGGAGAGTTAAACCATGCCGATGACATACGCGGAACACGAGAAAAAAATGAAGTCGCCGGCGGTTTGCGAACTGCTTCCTCTGCGGGATCTGCCCGAGGGCGATAACGTCATGATCCGAACGAATGGCGCATTTGTTGCTGGCTATGAGCTGCGCGGCATCCTCGCCTACTTTGCTACGGACGGCGATCGCAACCAGACCAAAGCAATGCTGGAGGCGCTCTTCCGCAGCATTCCCGACGTCAGTATGCGCATCCAGTTTCGCTACGAGATCTCTGAGCATCTCGGCGATCTTCTCGACAATTACCTTCATGAGCAGCGCACAGCTCAATCGGAGGTGATGGCGCTCGACGCGCATCGGTTGCAGATGTGGCGCGAGAAGGAGCGTCGCGGCTACTACTTTGAGAACCGGCTGCATGTCTACCTCGTCTGGGATCCACGCATTCATGCGAAGCTCTACCATTCAGCCGAACAGAATCGCAAGCTCGCCAGTTTTACGTTGAGCCCAAAAAAGGCAATCCAGCGCACGCGCAAGGAGCATGAAACCTACCTTGCAGAGTTCGAGTCGATTCTGCGCGGCATCGAGGGATCGATGGAAGCCGCTAACCTTGGTCCACGCCGGCTCACGACGCAGGAACTCTTCGAGGAGCTCAAGTATGCGCAGCATCCGTTGCGCCGCAACCACAGGCCTTACGTTCCCGGCGAAGGAATGATCGAGTATCGCAGTGGCCGGGAGCAGGCTACGGAGGCGAGCATCCTGAATGAGACTGAGACCTACCTCAACATCGACGGTTATCTCTACGGTGTGGTGAGTCTGAAGGAACTGCCCGATGCGACTTTCCCTGGGATGCTGCAGAACTTTTCGACACTTGGTTTTCCTATCGTCATCAGCGGACAGGTCGTGATTCCCGATCAGGTGAAGGTGCTCAAGAGCTACAAGAAGCGGCTGCAGAAAATGACCGCAGCGCAGAAAGACGCAAACGGAAACTTCAAATCGAATCCAGAGGCCGAAGTTGCGCAGGCACAGTTGATCCAGGTGCAGCGCGACATCATTTCTTCATCGCTCAAGACGGCGAAGCTAAGCGTCTCGGTCATCGTGCGGACCTCGCAACCGGCGGTAACAATGCGGGATCTTGAACAAGCGGAGCGTGAACTGGCCAACCGCACGCAGGAGGTCTTGAATGCATTCACGCACATGAATGGCGCGAAAGCCGTCGCGGAGACCATTGCCAAGCGTCGCATCTTTCTTGGCACGTTGCCGGGGATGGGCGAAGCGGACAAGCGGGACCAGGATATGCTCACCTCGAATGTCGCCGATCTGGTTCCTGTTGAGATGCCGTGGACCGGAACCAGAAGGAGTCCGCTGATTCTCTTCGAGACGCCGTTCCGGCAGCTCATTCCCTTTTCGATGTTCGATCCGGACCTGTCGGATGCTAACGGCCTGTTGATGGCGAAAAGCGGCGGCGGCAAGACGCTGGCGGCGCAACAAATGCTTCTGATGGCCGCGCGAGCGAATCCGCTGATCTCGATTCTGGAGCGCGGCGACTCCTACCAGCCATTGGTGGAGTTGATGGGCGGGGAGATGATTGAGATGTCGCTCGATTCGGAGCAAACGATCAATCCCTGGGATCTGCCCAAGGGCGAGGATCGGCCTTCGAATGATCAGATCTCGTTTCTCAAAAATCTGACCCGGCACATGCTGGGTGAGAACACGCCGCCCGATCTCGACATAGACCTGCTCGACAGTGTCCTGCTTGAAGCCATCGGATCGACGTACAAGCGTTGCAGCGCAAAGACCTCGAATCCGATTCCACTATTCGGCGACTTGGCGGCGGAGTTGGCTCACTGGCAGGATAGGGATCGTAACCAAAGAATCAACACGATGGCCCAGATGGCCTCGACCAAGTTGCGTGCCTGGGTGGACGAGGGGCCATATGCCCGTCTCTTCGATAGGCCGACAACCGTTGAGCTGAACAATCCCTGGCTCTACTTCAATGTCGAGAAGTTGAAAGACGATCCGCGCCTGGAGCGCGCCATGAGCCTGCTGATTGCGCATACGGCCACCTATCGCGCATCGGGATCGACGGGCCAGCCGAGCATCGTCCTGCTCGACGAATGCTGGGCACTGCTTGAATCTCCCATTCTGGCGAGTGTGGTCGTGCAGCTCTTCCGCACGGCGCGCAAACGCAATGCGAGCGTCTGGGGAATCAGCCAGACTCCGGAAGATTTCGTGGGCACACCGGATAAGCCCAACGAGCACGGCGCGGGCATCGTCAAAAACGCAACGACGAAGATCATTGGCAAGCAGCCAGGCGATATGACGGCGCTTCGGGAGCACGTCCACCTGAACGAGACGGCGCTCAATCAGATCAAAACTTTCGCTCATCCGAAGAAGGGTCATAGCGCCGAGTTCCTGATTGCCATAGGTGAGAAAGCGGAATCCACGCATTCGATTCGCATCGTGCCGAGCCCGGTGGACTACTGGATCACTACGACCTATGCGCGGGAGCGCACTTACCGCAAGTGGTGGATATGGAAAAATGCATCGATGGCGCGGATCGAGGCTTACGAGAAGCTCGCTGAGCGCTTTCCGCGCGGTCTGGCCGAGTTTGCGCCTCTGGCGGAGGAACTCTCAGGTGAAGTTCAGGAGGTACTTGCGCAATGAAACAAGACAAACACAAATCGGAAGAAAAGTTGTTGCTGAACGGTGTCCCCTGCACGGGTGAGTCCGGCGCGACAAGTGGAATTCCTCGCCGTCGATGGAAGTGGGCAGTGATGGCGTCGGTCCTTGGTGTCGTGCTGTTTATCGCGCCGGCCAGCGCCCATGCAGGCATCTTCGATATTTTTGGGGAGCTTTTTGGCACAATTCAGAGCGACATTGGCGGCTCGCTCAAAGCGATCAATCAGATTACGCAACAGGTTCAACAGCTCTACCAGGTGACCATGTGGCCATTGGCCGCGCTCAATCAGGCCCGCGGATTTGTTGCGACTTCGATTTCCAGTTTCCGCAATCAGATGAACCAGGTATTCAGTACGCGCTATTCGAGCGCGGTTACACCGGGTCCGCAACAGTTCGAGTCGATTCTGCATAGCCGCCTATCGTCGCAGATTCCGGCTCTTGGGGCAAGTTTTTCGGCTAACTACGGAACAGTTCCGCAGCTAAACAATGCCGCGCCGCAGGATCGGCTGATGATGGATATGGACGACGCACTGGGGCAGGAAAACCTCAAGACAACGCTCATCGCCGATCAGGGCGCTGACACGATTCTTAACACCGCAAACCAGATGGAGAACCAGGTCGCGGTCACTACGCCCGGTTCCAATCCCTATCTGTCTGCACAAGCGCAGGTCGCCAATCTTCGTTGCCAAGCCTATATGCAGAAAATGCTGGCTGCGGAATTGCGCCAGGAGGCTGGACGCCTTGCACACGACAATGCGCTCTTGAAGCGCAGGACAACCATCACGGGCGGGATCAATAGCCTGATTACCGGAGCGCTCACAGCGCGTTAAGGAGAGTGTGATGACAGATGCAAAGAAGTCCACGAACAAAGTGCGCAGGCCATTCTTCTGGCAGCGCAGACATGATCCATCTTCTGAAACAGCATTGCTCAGTTCCAGTGTCGAGACTGCCAAGACAGCAGAGCGGCCTTGGTATCGTTCCACTCTGCTCAAGTTCGCGGCTGTTCTGCTCGCAGTTCTTACAATTCTGCCGGTGAAGGCGCATGGGCAGTTCGGCATTGATGTTGCTGCGATTCTCGCGGCGCTTCAAAAGATGCAATCGCTGATGACAACCTACATTGCGGGACCGCTGAAGACCGTCAATCAGTACGAGCAGACCACCGCAAAGTATGAACAAGAGGTGATGTATCCCCTGGCAGCGATCAACCAGGCAAAAAGCTCCGTAATGCAGTTCGAGAACCAGTTCAGCCAGGTAAGCAATCTGTTTCATGTGAATGTCGCAAGCGCAACTTTGCCCCAATCAGGAAACCTCGAAACCCTGCTGCTTTCCCGCAACGCGACTAATGTGGGCAGTGTTTCCGGTCAGTACCAATCCGTCTATGGCGTCGTGATGGCGCAGAATACGGCATCGCCTGCTGTGCGAACGGTGACCGATATGACCGACGCTCAGGCTCAGGACGCAATGAAGCGGGCCATACAAATCGATGCTCTTGCAGATGCGGAACTCAAGGAAGCAGATCAGATGGGGCAGCAGATCTCGGCAGCGGCGCCGGGTAGCGCGCCGATTCTCGAAGCCGAGGCCGATGTGTGGGTGGTGCGCGCGAACGCATATACCCAGGCGGCGCTCGCCGAGTTGATGCGTACGCGCGGAATCGATCTTGCCAATCAAAGCGCGGCAGCGAAATTGGCAACCACAAACAACACGAACAACAACGGCCTCATCAATGGGGCGCTGACGAACAGGTAATGCGAGATGACGATTCCGATTCCGATTCCAAATCCGCACGTCTCCGTAACGCTGCTTGCGTTCTTCCAGTCGACGCAATTGAATCTCTTCGAGCGTTTTCTGACGCAAGCCGTAGCCGGAATTGACTCGACCAGCATCACGAGTGGGATGCAGAATGTCGCCTACGTCGTGCTGCTCGTGGGATTTCTCTGGCAGGTATATCAGTCGGCTCTGCACGGCGGAGACGTGCGCGGATTGGGAACCAATCTGATCAAATACATCGTCACAGCGCTGGTGGTAATGAACTATGGTGCAGTCTTCACAACGATCAACCAGGGATTCGTCAACGCCGGCAATTGGGTCAGCAATGCGTCGGGGGCATATAACCTCTTTGAGAATTGGAAGAGCGATCTTCAGACGCAATACAGCCAGGCTGGCGTTCAGCAGTTGTGGGGACTGATAACGGGTTCTATGGCGGGACTTATAGATGGTCTATTGATTATCGTCGCCTACTTGCTGTATCCCATCGTCATTGTTGTTTTTGGATTCTTCTACATCTTCTACGGTAGCGTTCTCTACATATTTGGTCCGATAGTGATTGCTCTGTTACCCCTGGGTGGGGCGAACCGTATCGCCAAGTCCTATATCGAGAACGTGTTTATCTGGAATTCTTGGCCGATCCTTTACGGAGGATTCGGCGCGTTGTTGAGCGCTGTACAAATGGGCCAGGTCGGCCAGATGCTCGGCCAGAATAGTTTTCTTGGTGGCCTGGGAAATCTCGAAGGCTCATTCCTCATCGGAATTGCCAGCATCATCTACTCACTAGCAATTGCGGTCATTCCGTTCATTGCCAAGCGAATTGTCAGTGGCGACGTGGGGGCCACTGCCGTTGCATTGGTGGGCGCAGCGGTAACGGCAGTGACCGCTGGCATCGCTGCCGGCGAAGGTGCTGCCGCCGGAATTGCCGCTGCCGGGGCAAATGCTACGCACGGAGCAGAGGCAGGCAGTAGTGCCGCGAGCACTACTGCATCTGCGGGACGGTTAACTGGCTCATCGGCGGGATCGAATCAGCCTGCACCGTCTCAGACGTTACCAGCAACTACATCGGGTTCCTCCGGCGATAGCCCAACGATCAACGGCCACGCTGATCAGATTCGCGGTTCGTTTAGCGATGTGATGGGTTCGGATTCAAGCAATGGATCGGCCGAGGGGGAAATCGCCCCGGATGCCACTTCGGCAGAATCCACCGGGACAGCCAATCGGGAAAGTACTGGCCATTCGAGAGCATCCGCGCCAGCGAGGCGTGGACCTAGCGTCCACCGTTACAACATCGGAACATGGGGTGCCTATCATGCGGCCCGCATTGCGGCGCAGGGATTGGCAAACGCGACGAAACGATCGTCAGAGAAGAAATAGGAGGTTTTTCATGAAGACGAATGCGGATGCTTCAGGCGAGGCCGCCATTGTGAGGCCCAAGTATTACGAAGTGGATGGTGCGTTGCGAGCGAATGCGAATCGCGCCTGGTTGCTAGCGTTTCTGACGATCCCCATCGCATTGGCTGCAATCGGCATCGCCGTCTTTGCGCGTATACAACCGCCAACGGTGATTCGCATCAGCCCGAATGGCGACGCCTCGATTGTGGGCAGGCCCGCCAAAGGTGTAGTCACGGATCTTGCCACGGCGGGCACGGACCAGTTTCTCAATGAAGCCTTCGTCAAGCGCTTTCTGACCAGTTATCTCAATTACTCGCCGTCTGATGTGGACGATCACTGGTCGGCAAGCCTCAACATGATGACCCGCAACTTGCGTGGATACACGTTGAAGGCGATGGCCGACGACAATACACGCGGCAAGATCGATGACGGACAGATTCAATCGGTCTTTCATTTGCGCGAACTCGAAGCCGTATCGGGAGAGCCGCTTACCTATCTGGTCTACGGGATCAAGGACGTTCATCATCTCTCAAACGGAACCGAGGTTACCGATCACTTTGTGAATGAATACCGCATACGGGTAATTGCGGACAAAAGATCGGATACGAATCCCGATGGGTTATGGATTGCCGAGTACAGTGAACGGCCCATCGACGGTGAACGTCGCAATCAGATTCTGAATGCGCCAGACACTGTAAGTGGCAACGAGACCGCGGCAAATCAAGGAGGCCAGTGATGGCAACAGCAGCAGTGAGCGTACCTCGCAGCGAGCAACAACCAGCGCTGGCCACCGAGCCGAAACAGCGGCGCAGACGCGGCCACGAAGAGGATCAACAGGCCCGTTACTTCCTGGCCAAGGATGGATCGTCGCCCGATAAGCCTGAGCTTGGTGCCGAGGCTGCAAACGAAGGCGAGGCCCTGATCAAAGCATTTCAAACAAAGAGCGGTCTGCTCTACGCCGTCGTGGTCTACAAAGCGGAGGCAGAGATCCAAGGCAACTCTCCGACATTGGTGAAGCGGCCTGTGCGTAAATAGCAGGGCCACAGGTCAACGGATTCAAAGAGGATACAAACCTGAAATATGGCTATTGTCATCCTCCTTTGACGCCTTATCGCACGCGCGATGAGGAATTCCGCTGACCCGGTTTGAAATCTCGAACCTGGTTGGATTGTCACCCACCCCTAACGCGGGCGGCCAGGCGAAGAGATTCAAGACCGGGATCGGCAGATCTCTAGTCACTTCGTCTCGAAGCGCCAGACAAGTGAGGAGAACATGACAGCGAACA
>Ga0181520_10012002_pt1 | contig 11231 bp, 10 predicted proteins | sample PEATcosm2014_Bin_29_FD_132451 | JGI IMG/M metagenome (GOLD analysis project Ga0181520, IMG submission 132451) | Peatland microbial communities from MTU Mesocosm Facility, Houghton, MI, USA - PEATcosm2014_Bin02_30_metaG | ecosystem: Environmental > Terrestrial > Soil > Wetlands > Peat | place...
ACGTTGCCCTCCACCTTCTGCATAGTTTGGTGAATGTGCCCGTTCAGCACCGTGACCGAGCCGAAGCGCTTTACATAGCCCAGCGCTTCCTCGCTATCGGAGGTGCCCCATCCCCAATCGGGATACACACTCCACAAAGGAATATGAGCGAACAAAACGATCGGCGTGCTGGCCGAACGGCCGCTCAAATCGTCCTTCAACCAGGCGAGTTGTTCAGCTCCCAACTTCCCCATGCCCTCCAGAGCGGCCGAATTCACCAGCCCCACGAAATGCACGCCGCGATGGTCAAAGCTATACCAGCCGGTCCCTTTGGTGCCCTTGCCGTACCGCGCCAGGTATTCCTTGCCGTCGTCGGCCGCGTTGTCGTGTTCTCCGGGAACATAATATACCTCCTTCGCCTTGGCGCCCTGCAGTAGTTGGCCGAGCGTGTCGAACTCCGCCGGTTTGGCCAAATGCGTCAGATCTCCGGTGTGGATCAGGAAATCCGGAGCCTGCGGTAGAGCATTGATCTTATCGATGGCAATCTGTAACGTAGCGTTTACATCGGCGTTGGCCGGTTTGTTGAATCCAATGTGGCTGTCGCTGATCTGCACGAATTGAAAGTCTTCGTTCCCACTGGATTGACCGAGCAGTTTGGACGTCGGCACGCCGCCGGCGATCGTCCACACGACACCCGCGCCGGCCCATGCCATGCAGCGCAGGAATCCACGCCGGTCAACGCCATCGGCGCCCAATCCGTCTTTCAGTAAGTCACTCATACACCCTCCGCCTGGCACGACTGGGGATCCGCCGATTTTATTCCCCGGGGAATACGCATCGGCGCCTTTCCGGGAAAAGCAGCGGGAATAAACCGGGACCTCGTCGAGTCTCCTGTAATGGACCTGCCGCATGGCCTATGTCACAATGGCTGCGTCCGCACTGACCGGGGTACTAAGAGGCACGCGCGCTGGAAGAACCGCTATGGAAGCAGCCAGGAAACGAGAGCTTTTTGAACAGACCGTTATGCCTCATCTCGACGCGGCATACAACCTGGCCCGCTGGCTGACGCACAACGGCGACGATGCCGAGGACTTGGTGCAAGAAGCTTATTTGCGCGCTTTCCGTTCCTTCGACACCTTTCAGGGGCCGGACGGCCGCGCCTGGCTGCTGGCGGTAGTCCGCAATACCTGCTTCACGTGGCGCGGAAAAAAGGGACGCAGCCCACAGCAGAATTCGATGAACAGATGCACAGCTCCGCCGAGCAATCCCCTAATGCTGAAGCCGTCCTTCTCAACCAGGTCGCGCTGGGATCCCTGCAGGACTGCCTGGAGGCGTTGCCGCTCGAATTCCGCGAAGCGATTATCCTGCGCGAACTGGAGGAATTGTCCTACAAGGAAATCTCCGGCATCGCGCGCGTGCCGGTGGGCACCGTGATGTCGCGCATCGCCAGAGGCCGCAAGCGCCTCCAGCAATGTTTAGCGGGAGCCCAACGATGAACTGCGAAACCGCCCTGCGCCTGATGGAGGCCAACGACCCGGCCCTCGCCGAACATGTGCTCTCCTGCCCATCCTGCATGATCGGGAAGCACGCCCATTACTACGAGGCCCCCCCCGGCCTCGAGCGGAGAATCCGCCAGAGTTTACGGCGGCAGCAGTCCGCGCCATCGGCGTGGCGCTGGCTGGCAATTGCCGCGTCCGTTCTATTGGGCATCTCTGTAGTCTGGAACATTGTACAGTTCCGATCCCGCGTGGACCCCGAACGGCGTCTAGCCGACAATGTGCTCTCCGCCCATGTTCGCTCTCTCGCTGGAACTCACCTGCTCGACGTGCCCTCTTCCGACCAGCACACCGTGAAGCCCTGGTTCAACGGCAAGCTGGATTTCTCTCCTCCCGTCAAAGACCTGGAGGGCTTTCCTCTGCTAGGAGGACGTCTGGAGTATTTCGAAGGCCACCCTGCGGCAGCGCTGATCTACGGCCGTCATAACCACATCATTAACCTGTTTACGTGGCCGTCGGCGACACCCGCCGAAGCAGGCACGCAGACCCGCAATGGCTACCACCTGCAACACTGGTCCAGCAACGGAATGAGGTTCTGGGTAGCCTCCGATCTCAACGAGACCGAACTGGGTAAATTCGTATCGCTCTACCGGCGCGAGTAGGGCGGCCGTCGATCCTCGGCTAACAGAGATCTAAAGATATTACCCGTCGCACCGCGTACCGCGCCGGCTTCCGCGGTCGGCCAGTGGCGTCGTATGGGGTAGAGTCTTCATCGCGGGACCACCTGATCGGCGCGCAGCACTTCCTCGGGCGAAGCGGTGCCCGTGCCCTTCTTCATGATGGTGACGGAGGCCACCAGGTTGCCAAAACGCGCCGCTACAAGGGGAGAACCGGTGATAGCTAGGGCCAGACCCGCACCGGCGTGAAAACTGTCGCCTGCGCCACAGATGTCCACCGGGGTTTCGACAGGAACCGTGGGGACCCAGGTTTCACCTCGCTCTTCCACCACCAACACGCCCTTGGAACCGTGTGTGACGTAAATGAACGGTGCGCCCGTGTGGCGCCGCACGGCCTGATAATCGAGCTTGCCGCAGAGGTACTGAGAGGCGGCCGCGGCCTCCTGCTGGTTGGGCTTCACGGCCACATTGCGGAACATAGCGACTCGCAGGCGGGAATCGACTAAAACCGTCTTTGAGGGATGTCGGGAAGCGAGTTCGGCGAGAGCATTCCGAACGGCAGGTGTAACCACACCGCCGGCGCTGGTTTCTGCCTGGTCGCCGACCAGGATGACGTCGAAGAAGTCGAAGTTGCTTCGCAAACGAGCAACCACCTCGCTCTCGACGGAGGGAGGCACGGGCTCGGTATTGATGAAATCGAGGCGCGGCATGTCTTCGACGCCGCTGGCTGAGTTGATGATCTTGCTGTAGGTAAAGGTCCGCATCTCGGAGGTGGCCACCAGCAGGTCTGTCTGTATGCTACGGGCGCGCAGCGCGCCGGCGAGTTCGTAGCCAAAGCCGTCCTCTCCCACTACTCCGAGCACCGCGACTCGCCCGGCGCAGAGCGAGGCAAGGTTGTTGCCGATGGCACCTCCGCCGCCAGGTGTTACCTCTACCGACACCACACCGATACGCGGGATGCCTGTTTCGCGCGACGGCTGGGCCATGGAGGGATCGTAAGTGCACCATCGGTCGAGGCAAATGTCGCCCACGACCAGCACTGCAAGCTTGGATAAGGACGCCAAAATCTCCGAGGTGGTCATGCATGATCCAGAAGAGTACGCCGGAGCGCCGGAAAGGTGGCGCGGTGGTCGCCGCAGAAGTAGAAACTCTCGCCGCCGTCAGCCACTGTGCGCACCAGGATTGTCTTGTGAGGACGGTAATAGTAGCCCGAGTCGGTTTTGGGGAGCTCTTTGTGAATTTCTCCCTGGATGGGCACCAGGTCGAAGACGGCTGTCGCGAAGTGGCAGATGAGGCAACCCTTCTGTCGCGCCACATTGCGTGCCATAGAGAGAGCCTTGAGGTACACTTCCGGGGCCATGATGGCTGACCCGAAGGCAAGCAGGATACCTCCTTCGAGATTCTCTACTGTGCGCGCGTAGATCAGGAAGTCCCGGTAACTTGCCGCGCCAAGCGCGCCACCATCGCAATTTGGGTGCTCGTGAATGATGTCATAACCGACGCCAACGTGCACTGTGGCCGGGATGGAAAGTCGATAGGCGGCGGCCAGGATACTTACACTCGTGTGCGCATAACCGCTCTCCAGAATCCGCCTGCCGACGTTCTCGCCCAACCCAAGACCCAACTCCGCCGCCTCCCGAATCCAATCGTTGAGCAGGCCCGTCTCTTGCCACAAACCGAACTGCCCTTCACGGACATACCGCGCCACGCTCTCCGTCGAAGCGCCGATCCGAGCTAGTTCGTAATCATGGATCACACCGGCGCCGTTCATCGCGATATGCGTGATGAATTCCCGCTCCAACAGGTCGATCACGTGCCGCGATGCGCCGCTTTTGATTACGTGCGCACCCATCATAAGGATCCGTGCAGCGCCGATCTCACGAGCACGTACGAGATGACGGGCCACATCGCCGAGCTGCGGGTGAGCGAAGGGCGGGGCCGGGTCGCCCAGACCAAGACAGTAACCCAACTGCATATCATTCACGCGCTCGCAGAGCGGCTTGACGAGCAGCCGCGAACGGTCAAATGTCTCGTACTTGGTTTTCAAGACGGGAGCAGCGTTTCCAATAACTTCTTGTGACATAGATAATTGGGTATGATGTAATCCGCACCGACCTCGGCGAGCCGTTTGCGCTTCCATTCGTTGACTACCTGGCAGTCGGGCTCGTCGGTGGCGACGCCCACTGCCACGCCACCCACATGTTTGACGTTTTGAATCTCGATATAGCCGTCGCCGAAGCCGAGTAACTCCTCGCCGCGGCACTCGGCGCTGCCGATGATGCGCTCGATCAGGATGGCCTTGGAGAAGTTCCTGTAATCGTCCTGGGCGCCAAATACGCCGCCGTCGAAATAGCGCTCGACGTCGAGCAACGAGGCCTCTTCCTTCATGTAAGGCTCGTCGGTGCCGCTAGCCAGGTACAGTCGCAATCCACGCTCGCGTAAGGCTTCGAGCAGGGGACGCGTGCCCGGGACTAAGTACTTGTCCGGAGAGACTCGGCGCCGGCGGAGGTCTTCAAGACGATCCTTGATCTTTTCGTTCAGCCGAGCCAGATACATGTGCTTGTACACCAGTGGATCCTGGGGCTGGCCGCGCCGCTTGACAATCTGCTCCGTGAGCTCAATCATCTGCCAGACGGTATCCTTGCCGGTGAGGCGGCCGACAAACTCCTCGACGACTGTCCGGAGGTCCGATTCGCTTTCGCCGGTCCCGAGGTTAGCCAGGATCTCCACCATCATAGGGACCATGATCTCAGTCCAACCTGCCCGGATGACGGAAACGGTGCCATCGAAATCAAAGAGGACGACTTTAGCTCGGCCGGCCGTAGCGCCGGGTCGAAGACATTCAATCATTTGTGCCGTCCCCTTTTCTGTTCCATTCAGAACGCATCGTCAAGGTCATGGCGCGGAGGCCTTGGGGGGCAGGCACTCGATCACCTCAATCGCGCCTGCACTCCGCACGACACTGCCGTTTGCTCCGGGAGGCAAAAAGAAGTAGTCACCTTTGTTCAGTGCCCTAACGCTTTCCCGCCAAGCTACCTCGCCCTGCCCATTCGTGACCACGTAGATGGCGGGCGCCTCTGTCAGCGTCAACTGACTGTCATTGAGTACGTAGCGATTGACTGCGAAGCACGGCGTATCGGCATAAGTGATCAAGGTTTCAGCGCGTAAGCCCGGGGAGTCGATCCAAGGCGCTGGACGCTTCCGCCCGCGGCTGATCGCGCGCTCGCCAGTGACGTCGAAATCGAAACATTCCAGCGCAGTTTCGTAATCGAGTCCAAGGTACATCTCGCGATCGCTCAAGCGATAGTCACCGCACCACGGCTCCGGCTGCACTGTGAAATCCGTGGGTTCCTGTACCTCTAGTATCAGACAGCCTTGTCCGATGGCGTGAACCATCTTCGCCGGTATCAAATACAGGTCGCCGGGCCGCGCGGAAAGCCGGTTCAGGAGACGTGGCATCGCCTCACGGTCCGCTTCGCTAGCCGCGATGGCGCGGGCGAAATCCTGCTTGGTCACGCCATCCCGAAAGCCATAGTAAATGCAGGCGCCTTCGTCTCGTGTCGCCAGCACAAGCCACATCTCGGTCTTTCCATGCTTGCTGTTGAAGTGCCTTTGAGAAAACTCCTGGTCTGGATGGGCCTGCACGGGAAGGCGGATTGCGCTGTCCAGCAGCTTAACGAGCAACTCAAAGTGGGAGCGGTCGCCGAGCAGGTCTTGCCCATAAGAGGCCAGAAACTCAGCAAACACGACGCCGGTCCCTTGGATGATGGATTGTCCCTCGTGGCCGCTGGTGGGCCGGCCGTTGAGTGCCCGAGTTGAGGAAGCCACCCACTCTTCCGGGTAGTTCCCGTCCTCGGGATCGTCCCCGAAGAAACCCGCGAAGAGGCTCCCTCCGCGATAGACACGGAAAACTCGGTTCCTCTCGAAGAAGATGGGGCTCTTTAGTAGACACTGCAAGTTCATCTAAGTACCTCTCCCGACAAACATATGTGGTTCTGCTAGCCGCATCACACTCTGCGGCGAGTAGCGCCGCCCGCGGCGGCTTCTACGTCAGCCTCGGGCGCCCAAGGCCGCGACGAGAGTGGCTCCAGCCAAAACACGGTCCGATCTCATGTATCTGGTTTGGAGCGACTGTCCGGCGCCTTTTGGACTTACCATCGTGGTGCCGGGTTTCCCGGCTATCGGCCACCCAGGGCGACAACAGGATCCGATGGGGATCCCGCACGCGGCACGCGCAATTTTGGCTGTTGCAGTTTGGCTACGTGCTCCGGCCAGATCGACCGCAGCGTGTGGACGCTGACGGAACTGATATGCGCATCCCCTCCTATCGCACGCAATGCCAGGGGTGGTTTTGATGCCTGGGCCCGAGCCACGTTGGTAATGGATACCTCTCCTTCGTTGCCATACGTTTCAATGGACATGCGGTCGACCAAAATGCGGAGCGAGACGCGTTGAGACCGCGGCTTCAATGCCTGGCGCACACCGCAGGATTCGACCACCTGCTCGTTGACGAAATACTTCACCTCGTTGCCGCGGGCGTTCAAGACGATCTGCTTGCAATTCGTCTTCGACATGTCGATCTCGATGCGAATATCAAAGAGCTCGCCTGTTACGCCGCTCAGGAGATTCTCCCCGGGCTCGAGGCGCTTGTCAACCAGCTTGATGCCGCGGTCATAGATCTTCTCTATCTCCCGAATCGGATTGCGGCACAGCCGGATCCCGTCAGGTAGCGTCAGCAGCGTAAGCTCTGCCGGAAAGGTGATCTGCTGATTGAAGGGCATTTCAGGGTAGGAGCCGCCCCTCATCCAGGCGACCTGAATGCGTCGGCCGTCGCGTTGGGGCATGCCGTTCCAGGTCATTGTGGCGTAGAAGTTGCGTCCATAATCGCCGCGCATCTTCTCGGTCTCCGCGTGAAAGGCGGTCCCGTTGAACGTCCCCACCACATAACTTCCGTCGCCGTTCACGATCACCCATTTTTTGCGTGTAGGGTCGCCGTCCAAAGGCAATTCGAACATATCGGGGCATTCGTACATGTCGGGTATCGGCTGGCCGATCTTGGTCCAATCCAGCAGATTCTTCGAAGAAAACAGCAGGTAACTGTGTTCCGGTGGGCCGTAGAGGAGCATGATCCACTTCTTCTCCGGCGCATACCAGAACACCTTCGGGTCCCTCTCCGGGTGAACGAGGACCGGGTTCTTTTCATACTTCACCCAGGTGCGCCCCCGATCGTTGCTGTAAGAAATACATTGGCGCAGATTGTCCGTGCTGGCCCAGAATGCAACCATCACAGGCGTCTTCGCGGTTGCCAGCCCGGACGTGTTGTCATAATCGACCACCGCGCCGCCGGATTGCGTCCCGCCGAACTTGTCATCCTTGCCGAAGGCGGGGGGAAGTTCCGTCCAGTGCACCAGGTCCTTGCTCGTCGCGTGGAGCCAGCAGGACCACCAGCGTTGGGCGAAAAAGTGATACTCGCCGTCCAGATAGACCAGGCCGTTCACGTCGTTGATCCAGCCTTCCTGGAGCTCCTTCGGCTCAAGCCGGTAATCGTTCCAGTAACGCGCCGTGAAATGGAACTGCGGACGCAGAGACTCGTGATATAGTTCCTCGCGGGGCTGCTTTGGCGGGCCCTGTCCGAAGGCGCAACTCACCGCGGCGATCAGAATGGCAAGAAATGCCATTTTGATACTCCCACTTCGCCTGTCCATCATGTTTTTCTCTCTTTAAACGCACGAAGCCGACTCTAAATAGTCCAATCCAACCTCAGCAAGTTTATCAGTAAATAAATATACGTGTCAATGATATTCTATGTACTGGTATATTCGCGATAGAATATACAGGTATAATGTCTACTGCGCCCAACCCGAAGTACCGGCGGATCGCCGATGCTCTTCGGCAAGACCTGACTAAAGGCATCTTCGCGCCCGGCCAGAAGCTGCCTAACGACGCCGAACTCGCTGCCCGCTTTGGTACCTCTCGGTTGACAGTGATCCGAGCCATGCGCCAGTTGGCTGAAGTGGGTTTGGTGCATCGCCGAGCGGGATCGGGGACCTTCGTCGGACCGGTTCGGCCGGCGGTGTCCACAGGCCGAACTTTCGGCCTGGTGATTCCAAACCTTGGCGAAGGTGAGATCTTTGAACCCGTTTGCGCAGGCATGGCCCAGGCCGGTCAACCGGCCCATCATACCCTCCTGTGGGGTAACACTTCCACGACAGGAAAAGGGATTGAACTCGACGACAGGGGTGAGATGGCCGTGTCTCTTTGTCGGCGTTTTATTGACCTGAAGGTGGATGGAATCTTCTTCGCACCGCTCGAACTCGCCCCGCACCAGGACGAGACTAACCTTCGCATCGCCGCCTGCCTCGAACAGGCCGGAATCCCCGTCGTACTCCTGGACCGGTGCTTCCTCGAGTATCCGCACCGCAGTCGCTATGACTTGGTCGGAATCGACAACCGCCGCGCAGGCTTCCGAATGACCGAGCACCTGCTTCAAGCGGCCTGCACCCGGCTCGGGTTTCTGGGACGTCCGGGTTCGGCGCAGACCGTCGATGGGCGCATCGCTGGTTTCAAGGAGGCGCTCGCCAGGCGCGGCATCGCCATGCCATGCGACTCAGTGCTTCGCGCCGAGCCTGCCGATGCTTCTACGGTGCTGCCTTGGGTGGAATCAATCGGCGCCGACGGCATCGTATGCGCAACCGACTTCACGGCCGCGCAGTTGATGCAAACACTGCTCGCAAACGGCGTAGACATCCCCCGCGACGTGAAACTGGTTGGCTTCGATGACGTGAAATATGCCAGTCTGCTACCCGTGCCGCTGACCACGCTGCGGCAACCGTGCCACGAGATTGGTGCCGAAGCACTTCGCGTAATGATGCAGCGCATCGAGAATCCAGACGCGCCAGCAAAAGACATCTTTCTCGACTGCACGATTGTTATCCGGCAGTCGTGCGGCAAAGCGTGACGGAAGGACTCCGATGATCGAGCCTCAATTGCGCTTGCATCGCCGGACTGATGCCGCCGACCTTATGAACCGCTCCGCTCGCCTCGCTGCACTCTGAGATGCGCCACCGCCACCTGACGGTCTGCGCCACATGTGCCGCTTAGCTACCGATATTGCAGCGGGGTCTAAGCAGGGTGCCGAGACGCAGGAAACATCAGGTGCGGGTCACTACTTGCTTCGTAGCTGGACCCTCTGCACCCGCCAGTTCGTCACTTCACCTATGTACAGTGAGCTCGGGTTGCGGCAATCGATCTCGTTTGCCGTGCCGAATTCCCCCGCCAGCTTGCCGGCGGCGCCGAACTTGCCCAGGGGCTTCCCGTCCAGTTCGAGCTTGTAGATCTCGCCTCCATCCATGGTCTCGGGCGGGTTGGAATTCGAGCTGTACAGGTATTGCTGCGCACCCGGCGAAATGCAGATTGCCCAGGTAGCGCCGACATCGGCAATCTGGCGCTTATAGTTCCCCTCATTATCGAAAACCTGGATACGCTTGTTGCCCATGTCTGCCACGTAGACATTCCCTTGCCCGTCCACGGCTACAGAATTAGGCATATCGAATTGCCCCGGTTGCGAACCCTTCGATCCCCAGGTCTTGATGAACCGTCCGGTCTTGTCCAGTTTCACGATGCGCGCATTGGTGTGGGCATCGGAGATGAAGATGTTGCCCTGAAGGTCGAATGCGATGTCGGTCGGGCGGTTAAAGCTGTCGCCCGCGACGCCCTGGCCCGGCACTCCTCCGCGGCCTCGTCCCCCGCCCGGCGGGGGGCCGGCGGGATCGATCGCTTCCGGTTTGCGGCCCAACACCTGGAGAAAGCGGCCGGAGGGATCGAACTTGATGGCGGTGTCCGACCCGCGGTCCACAACCCAGACGTTGTCCTGCGCGTCGATCCGCACCGACTGCGCAAACAGGAACCCGTAGACGCCCGTGCCGATTTCCCTCAGGTATCTGCCCGTGGAATCGAACTCGAACAAGCGCGAACCGCCGTGCGTGAAGAAGCGCGAACCGCCCATGGCGCCCTCTTCCCCGGTTCGCGTATAGACGAAAATATTGCCCTTCGAGTCGGTGGCCACACCGGCTGCCTCGCCCAGGTAGACGGCGGCGGGCAGCTTTAGGAACCCGATATCCCCGTCGAAGGGGATCTCCGGAACCTGTGCCGATACCAGCCCGCAGGCGAGCAGGCCAACCATCGCGCTCAAAAGTCTCAACCTCGCCATATAAGCCCCTACTTACCGCTCGGGCGCAGAACCAGTTTCTGTGCCCTCCATAACTGGATTTCGGAGATGAAGAGCATGTCGGGATTGCGGCAGTCGATCTCATGCAGTCCGCTGAACTCGCCCAACTGCTTGCCTGCTTTTCCGAATTTCCCGACCACCGTGCCATCCAACTCCATCTTATAGACCTCCCCGCTCACCGCGGCCAGCGTGTAATCGTTGTTGTCCGGGAAGGTGTTCGAGGAAAAAAGATACTGGTGCGGCCCGGGCGAAATGCAAACTTCCCACGGCGTGCCGACATTATCGTAGATGGCCTTGAACTTCAGGTTCGTTGTCGAACACTTCGATGCGGCGGTTGCTGCGGTCCGCCACGTAGGCGTTGCCCTTGGCATCCAAGGCGAGCGAGTGGGGCAGATTGAGCTGTCCCGGCGCCGATCCCCTGGTGCCCGCCTGAGCCACGAATCTGCCGTTCTTGTCGTATTTGACGATTCGCGAATTGCCATAGCCGTCGGTCACGAACACGTTGCCGTCGGCATCCCAACCGACATCGGTGGGCCGGTTGAACTCGTACTTTCCGGGATTGGCGGGGTCCTGGGGCACGAATCCGCCGGCATCAGCCGGCTCAGGCCTGCGGCCGAGCGTCATCACGACCCGGCCCTCGGGATTGAATTTGATGACCATGTTGGAGCCTTCGTCCACGGCCCAGATGTTGTCCTGGGAATCCACCCGCACGGCGTGGGCGAACACGAAACCGTAAAGCCCCTGGCCGATTTCGCGGACGAAGCCTCCATTCTGATCGAATTCGAAAAGGCGCGTCCGCTGGCTTCGTGTGTAGACAAAGACATGCCCCTTGGAGTTGGTGGCGATGCCGAT
>Ga0181520_10012003_pt1 | contig 11231 bp, 10 predicted proteins | sample PEATcosm2014_Bin_29_FD_132451 | JGI IMG/M metagenome (GOLD analysis project Ga0181520, IMG submission 132451) | Peatland microbial communities from MTU Mesocosm Facility, Houghton, MI, USA - PEATcosm2014_Bin02_30_metaG | ecosystem: Environmental > Terrestrial > Soil > Wetlands > Peat | place...
CGAGACGCAATCGGTTGTGGGCCGGTCGTCGTGTTCGCATGACTCCTCGCTGCGCTCGTCGTCCTGCAAACACGACGACCGGCAGTAGAACATTTCTTGGCCTCTTTGAACATACGAGACGCCGAGAGCGCCAAGGTAGAAAATAAGAAGGAGCGGTTTGGCTGGGCGGCGGAAGCAAGCCCATTCAATGCCTGCTCCGAGTTCAATCTTTGCACCCATACCCAGTGCCCGCAAGTGAGGATGAAAGAGGACTCACATTCGTCGAATCCGCCCAAACCACACGATATGCCCGGCGATGGCGATCAAACCGGTGGCGACTAAGCCCAAATGAAACTGCAGGGCCGGAAGGTAGACTTGGCGGCTTCGTACCATCTCCAGCACGGCATAAATGCTCGGGCAGACGTACAGAACAAGGTACAGAATCACAAAAACCGTTGCCCGCCTCGACCGGCCCACGAGAGAAAAGAACTCCGCGACCAACGCGCACAAGCATGCGAACTCGACGAATGCCAATGCGGCGGAGAAAATTCCGCCAGGATTGTCCGGCTCGGCCGGCCGGCCTGCGAGCAACAACAGCAGCGGCGCCAGGACCGCCAACCCAATCGACAGGACAACAGCCATCCCGGCCGATATCCAGACGATCGGCGGTATCCGCCGCGAGACGGGGGCGTAATGCAATGGGACGACCGGGCGAGGCTGTTCCTGATCCGCGTCGCTCATGGCCAATCAACTCCCGAAAAGCCGCACAAGCCAGACGACCTGTCCTGCGATAGCCAGCAGGCCGCCCGCGATCACGCAAAATTCAACCAGATCGGCCAGATCGGCCAGCGGAAGCATGGGCATGCCCACAGAGTCAAGATATACGCACTGCGCGATGGAAAGCGCAAGATACGCGACAACAAGCGCCGCCCCCAACATCGATCGCCGCCGCAGCGAGGCAATCTCCGCTATCAGCACCACCGGGACGGCCCACAACTGAGCTCTGGCCATGTCGAGAATGTTTTCCATGGCCGGCGGATCGCCCGAGCCGCGCGTGGAACTAACCAGCGCATCCACGACCAGAAGGAGGAAGGAGCCCAGTGCCATCGCGACCGAGACAAAAATGAGAAGCACGGCCGAAACCCAGACGAACGTCGGTATCTGCCGCGCCGGCCGGGGCAATTTGCTGCATGGCCCAGCGTAATCCAACGTCGGGACATGGACAATCGTGTGGCCGGCGGGCGGTACGTTTTCCGGCGGGGGATTGCTGCCGTCCGATAGGATCGGGCTTGCCGTACCGTCGTCCTGCCGAGATTCCTGTTCCGGCTCGCTCATGGGATATCCACCTTGATGAGTCGCAGAAGCCACACGACATGTCCCGCCATCGCCAGCAGGTCGATGGCGATCAGGCCCATAGGCAGCGTTGGGTCCGTGAATGGCGACGGCGAGGCCTGCATCAGGTAGATCACAACACAGAGGCTCATACCGAGGAACACGACGACAAGCCCCGTCACCGGGATGGATCGGCCTCGCAGCGAGCAATGCTCCATGCCGAACAGGAACAAACACACACACGCCGCGACATTCATCGCCACAATGGCCAGAAATCTTCCTATGGGAGCGAACAAAACCGCTATGAAGTTATTTTGGTCGACCGGTGAGTCCATGGCGATCCCCAACGCAACCACCAGCGCAATCCACGGCAACTCCGCAAGGCCGGCCGATATCCAGACATACGCCGGTATCCGATGCGGCATCCCGACTGGATTGCGGCGCGCTGTGGCATAATCCAGCGTTGGGACCGTCCGCGGCGGAGGAACCTGACGCAGCCAGGAGAGGTTTGAATTTGGCGCAGCATTACCCGGCGGAGATTCGCCAAGGTGTCTCTGATCCTGCGGCAGTGACTGGCTCATCGTGCTCGCTCCGGCCCGGATCGGCGGGCAATACAAGAAAGTGTACACATACTAGCATTGCGCGCTGCGGCGGTCAATGCAGATGGCTTCCCTCGGCTCGCTCCGGGTGCGTGACTCAATCGTCGCCTTGCCTTTTGTCCCCTCTCCCTGTACGCGGGGAGAGGGATAGGGTGAGGGGGTATTTCCTGACCGCGCCCCAGCCGAAGAACCCTCACGCCGACCCTCTCCCAGAGTACCGGGCGAGGGGGGAAAGAGAGGGCCGCCGATTGAGTCACTCACCTGCTCACCCCTTTCTTGCCGCCTCCGGCGCCGGCGGCGCCACCAGCATGTAAATCAGCGGTGTCGCCACCAATGACAGCAGCACCGACACGCACACCGCTCCGATCACCGCGATCGCCAGCGGGCGGAGCATGTCGGCCGAGCCGAGGCCCAGCGCCAGCGGCAGCATCCCCAGACCGGCGGCGAGGCTGGTCATCAACACCGGGCGCAGGCGGCGTCGGCCGGATTGGATCAGGGCGGCCGACAGATCAGCCCCCTGGCCGCGCATGCGCTTAACCTCGTCGAGCATGAGCAGGCCGTTCTTGTGAACGATCCCCATGCCGATGATCGCGCCGAGGTACGTGATGATGTTGAGGCTGGTGCCGGTGAGCAGCAAGGCGGCGACGATGCCGAAACTGGACAGGGCGGCGCCGGATACGATCGCGATCGGCTCGCGGAAACTCTTGAATTCCAGCAAGGCCACAGTGAAAACCAGCACCAGCGCCGCCAGCAAGACCAGCGTCAGATTGGCGAACGATTCCTTCTGCTGCTCGTACAGGCCGCCGTATTCGATGCTGCCCGGCGGCAGCGCGGCGTCGTGACTGAGGATGTCGCGAATCTGCGCCATGGCGCTGCCGAGGTCGCGGCTCTGCAACTCGGCCGTCACCGACACCACCGGCTGAAGTTTGTTGCGGTGCAGTTCAAGCTGCGGCTCGGTCAGTTCGATATCCGTCACCTGGTCAAGTCGGATCACGCCGCCCTGTCGCGTGCGCAGCGGCAGTTGCAGGAGCGTATCGATTCGCGCGATGCTGTCCGGATCGGCCTTGACGCGGATGTTGACGACCCGGCCATCCTCAACCACGGTCGATGCCACCTGCCCGAGCATCGCGATGTTCAATGCGTCGTGGATGCTGTCGGCGCTCAGGCCGTAGCGCTCGGCATCGGCGTAGCGCACCGCCAGCCGGATCGACGGGCCGGTGTAGATCAGTCCGTTGTCCACATCGACCAGGCCGGGGACATCCTCGATCTTCTCCTCGACCCGCCTGGCCCGGGCGATCAGCGTGGCCGGATCGGGTGAAATCACTCGCACCTCGATCGGGTCGTCCTCCCAGATGAGATCGCCGATGAGGTCGGTGAGAATGCCGGGGAATTCCCAGTGAATCAGCGGCAGGGCGGTATTCAGCCGCGTGCGCAGATCGGCGATGACGGCCTCGCTGGAGCGCGAGCGGTTGGCCTTGAGCTTGACGAGAAAATCGCCTGTGTTCGGCTCGTCCAGATGAACGCCCAGGGCCGTGCCCGTCCGTCGCGAATAACTCTCCACTTCGGGAATCTGTTGCAGGATGCCCTCGGCCGTGCGCATGAGCTGATCGGTCGCCGCCAGACTGGTTCCGGCCGGTGAAATGTAATCAATAATGAATCCCCCTTCGTCCATTTTCGGCAGGAAATCGGTCTTCAGGCGGGTGTATCCGGTCCAGGCGGCGAAGAGAACAAATATAGCCAATCCCACCGTCACGGCCGGATGATTCAGAACGAGGCGCACAAACCGCTCGTACAGCCCGAGGACCGAACGAAACACGATCCCCGGTCCGCGGCGCGGGCGGGGCTTGGCCCCGATCACCCAGGTCGCCAGCAACGGCGTCAATGTAAGAGCCAGCACCAATGATGTGAGCAGCGCAACGACCATCGTGATGGCCAGCGATCGGAAAAACACACCGGCCACCCCCGTCAGGAACGCCAGCGGCAGGAACACCACCACCGGTGTCAGCGTCGATCCGACCAGCGGCGGCAGAATGTCCGCCACGGCCGATTCCACCACGTCATGCCGATCCGTCCCGATGCCCGACACAATCGGCGGATCGGGTTCTTTTTTCCCCTCTCCCTGAGTACAGGGCGAGGGGGAATGGGGCGTCTCGCCGGCGGAAGCAGGCGACCGATCCATCCCCGCCTGCGCTTTGGCGTGGATGGCCTCGACCACCACGATCGCATCGTCGATCACCAGCCCGATGGCCGCCGCGATTCCGCCCAGCGTCATCAGATTGAAGCTCAATCCGCACAGCCGCATCGCCACGATCGTCACCAGCACGGTGATGGGAATCACGGCCGTCGCAACCAGCGTCATCGGCCAGTCGCGCAGGAACAGATAGAGGATGAGCACCGAGAGAATCAGCCCGAAGATGATGGCGTCCCAGACGCTCCGCACGCTCGAGCGCACCAGCAATGACTGATCGTAAAAAAATTTCAGTGTCAGATTCGGCAGTTGCTGTCGAAGTTGCTCGCGGATGTCGGGCAAGAGCGTCTGAATTTGCGCGGAAATGTCCAGCGTGCTGGCATCCGGCTGCGAATAGATGTTCAGCAACACCGCATCGGCCCCGTCGGCGGTCACGACATTCAGCGCCGGCTCCGGCAAACGTCGCACATCCGCAAAATCGCGGATCGGCACGGGGCGTCCATCAGCCGTTGGAACCGGCAGGCTTTCGATCTGCTCAATCCCATGCACCCGGCCATCGACGACCGTCAGGTACATGCGCTGATCCTGCTGATGCATTCCCGCCGGCGCCACCAGATTGTTATCCGCCAGCGCCTTCACGACGGCCGGCAGATCGAGCTTCAGCGCCGCCAGTCGCAGCGGATCGACGATCACGACGTATTCCGGCGCCCGCCCGCCCACCAGATCGACGCGCGATACGCCGGGTATCTCAAGTAGCCGCGGCTTGAGCTTGTCCTGGGCGAAAACCATCGCGCGGGTGTCGTCGCCTCCGCCGCCGGTCAGGCTCAGGCCGATGATCGGAAACGTCGAGAAGGTCATGCGATAGACCTGCGTTTGCAGCGTCGCCGGCCACTGGTTGCGGAATTGCGACAAACGCGCCTGCACGTCCAGTTCCGCCCGGCGCATGTCGACATCCCAGCCGAAGAACAGATCGACCTCGGCCGTGCCGCGACCGGTGCTCGAGCGGATGTTCGAGCAACCCTGAATGTCCTTCATGGCCTCTTCGATGGGGCGAGTGATGGTGGCCATCATCTCGTCGGCGGGCATCACGCCGTTTTCCGCCATGATGACCACGCGCGGGAAATCGGTCTGCGGAAAGACGGCCGATGGCATGTGAGCGGCGGCATACCCGCCGGCGGCGGCGGCGGCCAGCACCAGAAACAGGATCGACGCGCCGTTGCGAATCGCGAATCGTCCCACGTGACTGGTCATGGTCTGCGGCTCCGTTTGCCGATGGGTCACGGCCCGACAATCTGGATATTGCATCCGCCAGCCGGCAGGGCGTACGCGCCGCCGGTCACGATCACCTGCCCCGTGGTCATTCCCGGCGCGCTGATTTCCACGGTGTCCGCCTCGCGAATTCCCACGACAACCGGCTGGAAAGACGCCCGGTGCATCCCCTCCACCACCGCGATTCGCCGCTGGCCGTTGATATCCGTCACGATCGCCTCCGCCGGTACGACCAGGCAATCCGCGTGCGACGCGATCTCGATATGACCGCACACAAATTGCCCCGGCCTCAGCCCGCAATCTGCCGGCAAATCCACATCGGCCGATACCATCCCAGTTGCGGCATCCGCCGCCGGATCGACGCGAACAATCAGCCCCTCGATCCCCGATGGCCGTGTTGCGGCGATAGATGCCATCGCAGAATTCCCCGACGCGGTCCCAGTCTCCAAGCTCACGCGCTGGCCCCGCGTCACCGACGAAGCGTCAAACCCCGGCACCTCCAGCGCCGCGACCAGGCGATGCAGATCGACGATCTCCACCGCCGGCATCGACGCATCGGCGACCTGGCCTGCGCGGATATTGACCGCGGTGCAGGTTCCAGACATCGGCGCGGCAATCGCGCGCCACTGTTGCTGGGCGCGGGCATGATCCAGCATCGCCTGCGTCGAATCCTTTTCCCATTGCGCGGCCGTCATCACCCACTCCGGCACGCTTCCCGCCGGTGCCTTGTGCAGGGCATCCAGAGCCGCTGCTGCCGCCGTCACCATTGCCTGCGCCTCGGTGGCCTGCGCATCGACGGCCCGCGAATCGAGGCGGAAGAGCACCTGCCCGGCCTTCACATCCTGGCCTTCCGCGCATGTGACATCCGCCACCAGGTCCGCGGCCGGCACACCGACCATCGCCACCGCCGCCGGCTGAGTTGCCGACGCCGGCGCCGGCTCGATCTGCCCATACACCGTTAGAATTCGATGCACCGTCGCTTTGCCGATTGTCCCGACCTGCACCGGTACGATGGCGTCAGCGTGGGGATTCTCATCGGCCTCGGCCGGTGGTCCCATTGTCGATCGGCCGCCGCTCAGCATGGCGTAGAGCAATAACCCGGCCCCGGCAAAGACCGCAACGGTGACGACCGCGCTGACCGCTCGTTTGGCATTCATGGCCGCTCGCTTTCCCGAACGATCTTCCCGCCTGGCGATATCTTCGTGCCCGGCACGGGAATGACAAGTAACAGCATAACCGCCAACGTCCCCCGACGCGCGTGAAGTGCCGAGAAATGCCTCAAGCCGCGGAACGCGCGGGATTGAAATCAAGTCAGCCGCGGAAGCCATCTCGCTAATGGACACTCTCGGTGAACTCGGCGACCTCCGTGGCTACCGGCATTTCCTCCCGATCGGCGCAACGTTGTTTTGCCGGATTTCGCCCCACGACGTGCTCGCGGATGTTGTCGTAGCGGTAGGTCATGTTCAGCCGCCAGATAATGTACGCCAGGAACGGGCCCAGCGTTACCAGCGAACGCAGCGTGCGCAGAATGATGCGGTCGAGGCGATAAAACTGGCGATACAGCCAGTCGGCCCCGTCCTGAAGCTCGCCGGCCGTCATGCCACGGGGGCGGATTACCACGTGACGGAAATCGTAGTGGCTCCAGTCGCGGTCGGTGATCCGGCCCTGCTTCTGAAAATCATCAAACAGCGGCGTGCCCGGAAGGGGGGTGAGGATGTTCAATTGCAAAGCGGCCGCGTGAACCGTTTGCAGAAAACGCAGCGTCCGCTCAAAGACCGAAACATCGTCGTTGTCCATGCCGACCATGATGCTCAACTCGATGAGCATGCCCTGGCGGCGAATAGCGGCCAGACGCTGGCCGTAGCGGCGGCTGTCGTTGAAACCCTTGTCCATGGCCGCCAGGTTCTTCTCGTCCAGCGTCTCGATGCCGATGAAAAGTCCCCTGCACCCGGCCGCGTACGCCTGGCGCAGAAGCTGCGGATCGTCGGCGATCTTCAGCGAACACTGGCTGACCCAGCGCTTGCCCAGCGGGGCGAGCCCCGAGAAAAGCCGGCGGGCATAATCGGGGTCGGCGATGATGTTGTCGTCCACGAACATGAAATACCGGGCCGGAATCCGGCGGATTTCCTCCAGCACATCGTCCACCGGCCGGTGGTGCTGCGTGTGCTGATGAAACGCCGTGATCGAGCAATACCGGCAGGCGTGCGGGCAGCCGCGGCCGGTCTGGACGGCGTTGATGGTGACGTAATGCCGCGCGTTGCGGGCCGTCAGGTCGCGGCGGGGGATCGGTGTCGTCGCCTCTCCCGGCGCCGGCGGCGTCAGATAAACGCGCTGGAGCGTCCCGGCCTCGATGTCCGTCAGCACCTGCTGCCATTTGCCCTCGGCGTCGCCAACCACGACGGCGTCGAAATGCCGGCCGGTTTCGCCGGGGCAGAGCGTGGCGTGATATCCGCCGGCCACAACGGTCTTTCCCCTGGCGCGAAACGCCGCCGCGATCTCGTAAGCCCGCGGGGCCAGGGCGGTCATGAAGGTGATGCCCACTACGTCGGCGTCGCAATCAAAGTCGATCGGCTCGACGTTCTCATCGCAGATCGACACCTCGTGCCGCGGCGGAGTCAGGGCGGCCACGACGGTCAGCGGCAGAAGGCTGAAGCGCAGCATCGCCCGCCGGGGCGGTGGGGCGCCGACCTTCGTGACCCGCAGATGATCCGCCGCCGGCAAAATGAGCAGTATTTTCATCGTCTCTCCTGAACATGACTCATTTACTGAATATCGTTCATTCCATCGACAAACTCAAAGACGCATTGAACCAGGCCGCCATGATCATTTCACCGGGAAAATCGCTGACAGAAGCAAACGCCTGGCCTGGGCAGCCACGGCGTCAAACGTCGGATCGTTGCGGAAATAGAAAATCACGCCCGCCAGCATGCTCCACAGTGCATCCAGAGCCGCCTGATCCCGCCGGGCCGGGCTCAGGCCCGAATTGCGCAACACCTGCCCGGCCACCTGCTGGCAACGGCGTTCCAGGGCCTTAAGCCGCTCGATTTGCGCCGCTTCCAGCGCTCCCTGTCGCTCGCGGCCTTCGCGCTGCAGGACAAAGAACATGATGTCGAAATACTCCGGGTTTTCGCGGGCGAATTCGACAAACGCATCGATCAGCGACTCCGCCTGCCGCCGCGGGGTGGCGCCCGTCGCCACGCTGTCCGCCAGCCGCCGGTGCATCAGTTCGTATCCCTCGGCCAGCAATTCCGCGTATAGGGCGTCCTTGCCCGGAAAATAGAGGTAAAGCGTCCCCGGCGCCAATTCCGCCGCCGCGGCAACCATCGGAATAGTGGCGGCCGCGTACCCGTGCTTCCAGAACACATCCTTGGCGGCCGCGAGGATGGCCTGCCGCCGCCATTTCGCTTCCTGATCCCGTCGCTGCCGCGTGCCCATACCCGCTCCAAATACAATTCATCTAATGAACGTCGTTCATTATAATCGGTGCGAGCAACCTGTCAATGCGCCCGGCGAAGGAAGTTGGGCCGAGAGTGCCCGATTTGCCGGGCATGGGTAACTCGATGCGAACAACCTCTTACCCCCTCCCCTTGTACTCAGGGGGAGGGTTGGGGTGGGGGTTGACCACCGCGGCGCTGGTGGGGGACCGAGCCTTCCAGAGTCGCTGGCGAAGAACCCCCACCTCTTTCCTCCCCCTCCAGTACAAGGGGAGGATGAAATGGCGGCCTTCCGGAAAATCGAGCAGGCTCGTTCTGCCAGGCGTGCCCGAATTGTCAGGCATTCGAGTTTTCCGGGCTTACAGGAACGCGACCGTGCAAGCCCGCGGCCATCGCACCCGGAAATCGGATCGAGTGGGAAATCTGGCTTGTCCCCCCGTTCTGCCGCCTTCAGTTACCCACTCCCAGCCATTTCAGCACGCTTGCGCACGCGGCCTGGGTCGTTGGATCAGCCCCCTTTGAGGTCGTCCTGACCGCGTCGGCCAGGGCCGCCTGATCGGCCGCCGTGGGTACAATGTCAGAGACACTCGCGCCTTGGTTGATAAACCTCGCCAGCCAGACGATCGGCGTGTGGTTAAAGTACGGAACTGGCGAGGTGATCACGATTTGCGCCATCATCCGCTGTGCCGACAGCCGCCCCGGGTCCAGCTGCGGCCGAAGTCCGATGTCGAGCAAGAGATCAACTCCGTGGTAGATGTCATCAGCAATCTGGCTCGGTTTCTCCACCTTCTCACAGGCCTCGACCGCGGCACCGATCTCCTTAACTGCGTCCGCCGGGCCAAGCATCGCCACCGCCGCATCCTCGGCAAACAACCGCTCCACCTGCGTTTTGGCTTGGGCTTCCGTCGCAATCGCTTCGGCGGCCTTTTGGCCTTGGAGGGAGCAGATCGCAATGAACCCCTGATACGCCTTCACGATCGGGTCATCCTGGCCGGACACAACGTATACGTTGCTCGCTGCGCCGGGGCAGCCCGGTGTTACCTTGGCGATGGGATCGTCAGCGCCTGGGATTACGACGATCAGCAGCAATGAGCCGTCCTTGACCAAGTCGTCGACGTCGGGCCACGTTTGACTGACCATCGAGCCGTGGTAGAGGCCCACACTATGTGTGAAGCTATACGGGAGGGTCATCGGTGAAGCTGCCGAGCCCCGTAGCGATCGATCGATCGTAAACTTCAGCAGTCCGCTCTCGACCGGGTTCTGCTGAAGGATTACCGGCCCCTTCGACGTCACGCGGCCGACGTAAATCTCGGCGCCGCCGGAAACGCTGAGATACGGCGATTCCTGATACTCATAGATCGTGTGGGTCGCGGCCGTCGCCGCACCCGGCGGCGCCGGCAATGTCGTCTGAGCAAGGCAACTCGCCGACCATATCAAGAATGCCACGGAGAGAATTCGCGGTCTCATATTTACTCCCATTTCGGAAAAAGGGACATTCAAGATTTCCGGAGTTGCACGAGGGCGACCGTCCCGGCCCGCGGCCATCGCGCCCGGAAATCGGACCGACCGGAAGATCTTGGATGTCCCCTTTTCTGCCGCGGTCCATCGTCCTCTCCCTTCAGTTACCCACGCCCAGCCATTTCAGCACGCTTGTGCATGCGGCCTGGGTTGTTGGATCAGCCCCCTTTGACGTCGTCCTGACTGCGTCGGCCAGGGCCGCCTGATCGGCCGCCGAGGGTACGATGTCAGTGACCGTCGCGCCCTGGCTGATGAATCTCGCCAGCCAGAAAATCGGCGTGTGGTTAAAGTACGGGTCCGGCGAGGTCGTCACGATGTGCGCCATCGTCCGCCGTGCCGGCAGCCGCCCCGGGTCTAGCCGTGGCCGAAGTCCAATGTCGAGCAAGAGATCAACTCCGTGGTGGATGTCATCGGTGTTTTCGTTCTGTTTCTCTACCTTTTCACCCGCCTCGACCGCGGCGCCGATGTCTTTCGCTGCGTCCACGGGGCCGAGCATCGCCACCGCCGCATCCTCGGCAAACAGCCGCTCCACCTGCGTTTTGGCCTCGGCTTCCGCGGCAATTGCCTCAGCGGCCTTCTGGCCCTGGAGTGAGCAGATTGTGATGAACTTCTGATACGCAGCCACGGTCGGATCATCCACGCCCGAGATCACATACACCTTGCTCGCAGCGCCCCGGCATTCCGGCGTTGCCTTGATCAAGTTATCGTCGGCACCCGGGATGAGCGTAATCAGCAACAAGGATCTGTCCTTGACTAGGTCGTCGACGTTGGGCCATATTTCCATGTGACTAGACCTGAATCAAGCGTGATTTTCGCATAATTCAGTTGAATCGGCGCAGAAAAAACTCGAAACGGCCGGATTTTGTGGTATCAGAGTGTTATTCCGACCCTCTGGTCCATCCACGCAAGGAG
>Ga0181520_10012005_pt1 | contig 11229 bp, 11 predicted proteins | sample PEATcosm2014_Bin_29_FD_132451 | JGI IMG/M metagenome (GOLD analysis project Ga0181520, IMG submission 132451) | Peatland microbial communities from MTU Mesocosm Facility, Houghton, MI, USA - PEATcosm2014_Bin02_30_metaG | ecosystem: Environmental > Terrestrial > Soil > Wetlands > Peat | place...
CGCCGCGGAACTGATTGGGGAGGACGACGGTATCCCGGACCGACTGGCTCTTCTTGAGGTTGAGCCTGACGTGCACCTCGACCGTCTCGTCGAACTTGGCGAAGTGGAGGTCCTTCACCAGCGCGCAGGCGGCGACGGGCTCGAATTCCTTCTCGGCGTCGTACTTCTTGACCGACTCGCCGTACTTCTTGCCGCGCTTCATGGCCTAGCTCTCCGTCTCGACGCCCATGGAGCGGGCGGTGCCGGCGATGATCCGCTTCGCGGCCGTTATGTCGTTGGCGTTGAGGTCGGGCATCTTCTGCCTCGCGATCGCCTCGAGCTTGTCGTCGGGGAGCTTGCCCACCTTCTGCTTGTGGGGCACGCCCGAGCCCTTCTCGATGCCGAGCGCCTTCTTGATCAGGACCGAGGCGGGCGGCGTCTTGAGGATGAAGGTGAAAGTCTTGTCCCCGTAGACCGTGATGATCGCCGGGATTATGAGACCCGGCTCCATGCCCTTCGTCCTCTCGTTGAACTGCTGGCAGAACTGCGGCGCCGAGACGCCGTGCGGACCGAGAGCCGGCCCCACGGGCGGCGCGGGAGTCGCCTTCCCCGCCGGGCACTGCAGCTTGACGATCGCCGCTACCTTCTTCTTTGCCATTGCCTTTCTCCTTTCGTGGTGTACCCGGGGCGCCTCGTCGGGCTCGAAGCCCGACGTCCCCGGGGTAGCGCCTTCGCGAAACCGGCTCTGCCGTCTTCGCGCGCGATTGGCGCCAGCCAATCGCGACGTGAACGAAGCTTGCTTCGTTCACGAGCTCCCATCATGCGGAGTGAAACCCCTCCATGAGAAGCGCCGCGCCCGCCCGACGGGCCGCCGCGACGCCGCTTTAAAAGACCGCGGACCTAGACCTTCTCCACTTGCAGCATATCGACCTCGACGGGCGTGTTGCGCCCGAAGATCCCGACCATGACCTTGAGCTTGGCCTTCTCGAGTATCACTTCCTCGATCGAGCCCGTGAAAGACTCGAAGGGCCCGTCGATGATCTTGACCTGCTCGCCGGGCGAGAAAGTCTGGCGCGTGCGGGCGCCGCGGTCGCCCTTGATCTCCCCGGAGCGCTGCAGCACCCCGCGCGCCTCCTCGGCGCTGATCGGCTGCGGCCTGTGGTGCTGCGTGGCCCCGACGAAGCCCGTCACCCCGGTTATCTTGCGGATGGTCGCGCAGGTCGCCTTCCAGTCCGCCTCGGGCAAGTCCATCTCCACGAGGATGTAGCCCGGCAGGATCTTGCGCGAGGACGAGCGTTTCTTGCCGTCCTTGACGTCGACGACCTCCTCGCTCGGCACCTTGATGTCGGCGACGATGTCCCGGGACAGGTCCCCGTTGTCGATCAGCATGCGGATCGTGCGCTCGATCTTGTTCTCGTATCCCGAATACACGTGGAGAACGTACCAGGCCTTCGCCATGCTGGAGCCTGCTCCCTTTACCTGAAAATAACGGAGATGCCGGAAAGGAGCAAGAAATCTATAAAGCCGAGGACGGCGGCCATGATGAGAGTGGAGACGAGCACCACTTTGGTGGACGCTATCACGTCCTCCCTGGACGGCCAGACCACCTTGCGGAGCTCGGCATAGCTGTCCTTGAAGAACTGGATGATCTTCTTCATAGCGGCTCCTTCGCCGCGGACGGGGCCTTCAAGCCCCGCCAGCCTCTATACTACGTAAAGACAGGCCAGGAAGGACTCGAACCCTCAACATCCGGTTTTGGAGACCGGCGCTCTACCATTAGAGCTACTGGCCTTCGCGAATCATGGAAACTCGGCGAGTTTCCATGATTCGCGCCGCGATTTACACTATGTGGAAATCGCGTACATTTCATCAAAAATGTCCGCAACGCCGAATCGCGCGCTTCCTCTAATTTACTTTACTTTGGTCTCTTTGTGGAGCGTGTGCTTGCGATCCCACTTGCAGTACTTCAAGAGCTCGAGCTTCTCCTGCTGGGTCTTGCGGTTCTTCGTCGTCGTATAATTGCGGCGTTTGCACTCGGAGCACGCTAGGGCGATGATCTCGACGTTCTGCTTCTTGGCAGCCATATACGATCCTTTCGACGCGGCGAGTAAAGCCTACGCCTATAAATAATTACTCGCCTCGAAGCAATCCGGGCGCCCCGAACGGACGGGCGATCCAGCGCCATCCGCCTTGCGGGACTGGTCCGTAAACTACGGACACACAGCCCTCGAACGGAATCGAACCGTTGACCTTATCCTTACCATGGATATGCTCTGCCAACTGAGCTACAAGGGCATACTGCGAAGCGTCGGAACCATAGCATCCGCCCATGGCTTTGTCAAGCCGCGCGGCGGGACGAGACCACTAAGGCACGAGAATTGCTTCCGGTTCATCGCGGGCGCCGCCGGCGGAAGGCCCGCACCAGCATCAGGGCCGTTTCGTCCCGGCTGAGGGCGAGGAGCGCGATCCCGACGCATCCGAACGCCAGGAAGGTGGCCGCCAGGGAGACGCCGGCGGCCAGATTGACGTTCCAGCCGGCCAGACGGGCCCCCAGGATAGGTCTCATCGCGAGGACCGGCGCGGCGGCGAGGCCGGAGAGCAGGACGAGCTTGAGCGAATAGCGGCCCGACCTGGCCAGCGCCGCGGAGGCTCCGGGCACCCGGGACCGGAGCAGGATCGCGACGAGGACGAGCGTGTTTACCGCGCTGGCGCCGGTCAGGGCGAGGGCGATTCCCGGCGCCCTGAGCGGCCCTACGAGGGCGAAGGCCAGGGCGATATTGACGCCTACCGACACGAGGCCGGCCAGGGTGGGCGTCTTCGTGTCGCCGCGGGCGTAGAAAGCGGGGGCGATGACGCGGTTGACGGCGATGAAGGCGAGGCCGGACATGTGCCAGAAGAAGACCGAGGACGTGAGGCGCACGGACTCGAGTCCGAATTCCCTGCGGCGGAAGAGCAGGGTCACGATGTCCGCGCCGACTATCATCGAATAGACCGCGACGGGGATGGTGATGAGGAGCATGGCGCGCATGCCCCCCTCCAGGCTGCGCGCGTAGGACTTCCAGTCCTCCGCGCGCGCCGCGCCGGCCAGGTCGGGGAGGAGGACCGTCCCGAGGGACACGACGAAGACGCCGAGGACGAGTTCCTGGAGCCTGAGGGAGTACTGGAGGCTCGCCACGGAGCCGGTGCCGGAATTGGTCGCGAGGTAGGTCGAGACGAGGATGTTGATCTGGTAGGCGGCCATGCCCACGATGGTGGGGCCGATGAGGGCGAACACGCGCTTCATGCCCGGGTTGCGGAAGGCCCGCCCGAGACCGATGAAGCCGAAGCGATAGCCGGCCTTGAGCACGGCCGGGAGCTGGCAGAGGGCCTGGGCGAGACCGCCGATGAGTATGCCCACCGCCATGGCCCGAGCCGGGTTCCCGGCCAGCCGCCCGAAGAGGTAGGGTACGGCTATCCAGCAGACGTTGAAGAGAATGGGCGCCATCCCCGAGGGCGCGAAGATCCCGATCGAGTTCAGTATGCCCTGGAAGAAGGCCGCGACGGCCACCAGGGCGAGGAAGGGGAACATGATCTGGGTGAGGAGGGCCATCTCGTCGTGGTGGCCGGAGGCGAAGAGAAGGACGATCCAAGGGGCCAGGGCGATGCCGAGGGCCACGACCGCGCCGACGAGGAAGACGAGGACCGTGAAGGTCGCGGAGAGGAATTCCTTCGTTTCGGCTTCATCGCTACCCGCGATGTAGCCGGTAAAGGTGGGAATGAAGGCCGCCGTCATGGAGCCCTCGGCGAAGAGCCGTCTGAGGAAGTTGGGAAGGGTGAAGGCGACGGCGAAGGCGTCCGCGAGCCAGCCGGTGCCCATGAAGGCCGCCCTGGTCATTTCGCGCACGAGACCGAGCACGCGCGATGCCATCGTGAGAAGAGAGAGCTTTCCCCCCTCGCGCATCAAGCGGCCGGAGCTGTCTCCTGCCGTTATAACGGGGAGAGGTTCGTCGGACATAGAGGGCAGGATACGGGAAATACCGGGGAGAGGCAATGCTGATCGGCATCGGTATCGCCAATTTGTATAAGGCGATTTGTCAACTTGGGCGAGGTCGCCGCCCAAGGTGGACACGGCGATTGGCTAACTTATGCACGGCGGCTACCCAACTTGGACATGGCGATACCCTAACTTGGTGGCGACGACTGGCCAACTTCGTCGCGGCGGTTTTATCAGTGGATAATGTTGATGTTTCTTGTGGTAATTTTTCGAAGGACTACTGGATATTTTCAATATGACCACTAGCCCCGGGTCTCCGGGGCTAGGGTCAATCGCATCTATTTCTTCCCGACTGTATTGACCTGCAACTTGGCGAGTTGATCGGCGGTCAACTGGACTATGGAATTCGTGACGGTGACGGTGAGACCGTTCTGGGTCCAGCTGAAGGTGCCGAGTTTGGGCGTTACCTTTGCCCCTGGAGTTTGAGACAAGTAAACAGAGGCGCCATTCCCAAAATTATCAAGACCATTATAGCTCAGATAAAGACCAAAATGTTTATCGGATCCATTTGAGAGAAAGCTACCCGGATTTGCTGAGACACTATATGTTGCATAATAATATGAGGAAGGAGAAGGAACATAGCCGTAAACAGAAGAGTATATCTGGTAATAGACAGCATATGTTCCGGGAGATATTGTGTAATAATTGTATGGATAAATTAATCCTGGGGGGAAACCTCCAAGTGAGAGGTAGGGTAAGGATGAGCCGTCATAGTAATATTCGCCATAAATATTTCCTGGACTGCCGGTAAAAAGAGTACAACTTGAAACCAGTATCGCCACCGCGACAAGGATTAACACTATCGTCTTCTTCATGACTGCCTCCTATTGAAGATAAAGACCTTGTTTACTCTTTCTCGAGACCCGATTCTCTTCCTCCCCGATTCGCCCTCCTCAGCCGCTGAGGCCGGACTCCATCCGGATATATAAGGAAGAGGCGACAAAGCGCGCCCCGCCTCCAAAGCCGATCCCTCCAGCCACCATTTGCCTATTGGAAAAAGATTTACATCGAGTCATGCATGCCATGGGATCTTATGCCTTGGAATGCATGCCTCCTACTACCTATTTCTATAGCATAGCTCACGGGAATACAATTTAATGCCGATGAAAATATAATTCAAAAGGAACCTACCACCGCAATATGAATCTTCCGGCGATACGTATAAAAAAATAATGACTAGTTGATCGAAACTCGATCCTGCGCGCGGGCTCTCGCCGCGATCCCCCATGGCAGCCACAAAAGCGCGAAGACGAGGACCCCCATGATCTCCAGGCCCAGGATATAGCGCGGGGAAGGGCCGAAGATCCTGACCAACAGGTCTATCGGCGAACCCGTAGGCGGGGGGTAGCCGAGGGCGAAGTAGTTGCCGGGGGCGTAGGGCGGGACGAGGGCCAAGAGGCGATCGACGAGATAGGCCGGCACGACGACGATGTTGGATACGATGATGCATCGCGCCAGGGAGCGCGGGCCGATCTTTACCGAGCCCGAGGCGACGAGGGCTATCACGGCGACGATGATCATGCCGTGGGATATGAAGAAGGAGAAGTAGCGGTAGGAGGGGAAGCCCGAGGCGCCGATGTCCGGCGTCAGGATGGCCTGGGCCGCGCCGCCCAGGCCCCAGAAGTAGAGGACGTCGGCGAGGCGCCGCCGCCTCGGGCCGTCGTTCATGAAGAGGCAGATCGGGAGGAAGATGATGGAGAGGCCGCACATCTGCAGCATGAGCGAGACGGAGTGCGACCAGCCGCCGACGGCCATCCAGTAGCTCTGGTAGGCGAGCTCGTTGGCCCACATGACGAGAACGATCCAGGGAGCCGCCGCGCGCAGCCACGAGGGGCCTCCCTTCCGGGCGAAATACGCGACTGCCAGGGCGCCGAGCAGGATGAACCCTATGGCGGATAGGTGGGGGACGGACCACGAGGAGAAGCCTCTGTCGGCGACGCCGCCGAGGGCCGCTGAGGCGAGGATCCTGCGCCCCGCCGACTCGATGCGCCTGCCGTCCGTCGTAAGCGCGACGGCCTTCAGGCTCCAGTCTCCCTCCGAGGGAAGCGCCACTCGAGCCGTCCAGGTCGGCAAGGCGTAACGGGACTGGCCCCCGTACCGAATATGGGGCCTCTCGGCCGGAAAGCCGAGGGGCTCGGCGCCGGGCGTCGAACCGGGCACCGCCTCGACGCGCAGCGACACGATCGCCCCGGGCCCGGGAGCCGCCCACGCGTCGCCGCTCGCGATGAACTCGAGGCCGTGGCGCGATCCGGGCTCCGGCCACTGCATCCTCGCACCCGCGGGAGCGAGGAGCATCGAGGTGCACAGGACCTGGACTGCCAGGAGGAGGACGAGGCCGACGACGAGGAAGGCGGCGCGCGATCGCTTCATGGTCCCTCCGGGATCGATTGTAGCATGGTTCCCCGAGAGTCTCCCACTTGCGCGGGGGCCGTCCCGCCGGCATCCTGGACGGTGTGAGAAGCGAAGCCTACGTCGCCTTGGAGGCGATTCGGGAGGAGTTCCGCGGCCTGGTCAGGTCCTGGAGCGAGGGTAATCCCTACCTCATGGAAGCCCAGGAGCGGGTCCGCGCCGCGCGGGGCTACGAGGATTATCGGGTGGAGACTCCCATCGTCTACAACCGCGCGCTGGACGACGTCGGCCCCGATGCCGAGATCCGGATCATCCTGGTGGCCGACAACCCGGGGAAGAAGGAGCAGCTGGCGGCCAACAACCGCTATCTCGTCGGGCAGTCGGGCAAGCTCGCCGAAGGCTGGTTCCGCTCGGAGCTCGGCGTCGATTTCCGGCGCGAGGTCCTGATCCTCAACAAGACCCCCGTCCATACGCCCAAGACGGCCGAGCTCGCGATCCTCGCGAAGAGCGCGGGCCTGCACCGCCGGCGCCTCGAGGCCCTGCTCGCCGGCAGCCAGGCCGCGATGGCCGACCTCGCCTGGCGCCTCTATCGCGCCCTGCGCGAGACCGGGCCCTCCGGCGCGCCTCGGCCCGAGCTGTGGGTTTCCGGCGTGGGGGAGCTGCGGAAAGGAGGCCTCTTCGAGATTTACCGCGACGAGCTCGGCCGCCGGCTCGGGCGGGCGACGCCCCAGGAGCGCGACGGGGTCCGGGCCTTCAACCACTTCTCCATGAATCAGTTCGCGATCGAGATCAAGCGCAAGGCCCGGCCCGGGGCGCCGATCGCCGAGGAGCTCGCGAGGATAGGGCGGGAGAACCGGATGCGGATATTCGGGCTATAGGCCGTCTCCGAGATCGATGACCATGTCGCTTCCCTCCGCGCGGAATCCCGCCCGCTCGTAGATCCTCCTCGAGTCCTCGGTGGGGCGGAGCCTGACTCGCCCGAGGCCGATGGCCGATGCCGCGGCCATCGCCTCGGCGACGAGGGCCGAGCCGATGCCGCGGCCCCGGTAGGCGGGATCCGTATAGACGTTGAGGAGCTCGCCGAGCCCGCCCGCGACGGCGCCCGCGCGCCGCCTGACGCGCAGGGCCGCCTGGGCGACGGCGCGCCCGCCGTCCTCCGCGAGCCAGCAGACGAGGCTGCCTTCCGCCATGTCGGCTCCGAGGAGGGAGGCGAGCTCGGCTCGGCGGGAGACCTCGTCGAGGGAACCGGAGTCGCGCGTTATGCGCTCGAATGCCAGCCTGAGGCCGATGATCGCCTCGAGGTCCGAGGCGACCGCGCGCCTGATGGCCGGAATGGTCGGCATGGCGCCCGGGCCCGTCCGGTCAGCGTCCCTTGGACCGGGTCTTGATGTAGATCTGCTTGCCCTGGTCGGTGGGGCTGGCCCTTTCGTCGATATCGAAGAGCCCCGACGCCTTTATGAGGTCGCCGAGCTTGCGGTAGCCGTAGTTGCGGGGGTCGAACTCGGGCTGCCGGTTCATGATGTAGGTGCCGACGGCCCCGAGGTAGGCGTAGCCGAACTCGTCGGCCGCGTCCTCGACGGCCGCCCGCATCAGGTTGGCCGCCTTGTGGTCGAGCTTGATGTCGGCCGCGGCCTTGGGCGGGGCCTCGCGGTCGCCGCGGGCCTCGCGGTCCTCCTCGGGCTCGCGCAGGATCTCGGTATAGATGAACTTGTCGCAGGCGGCGACGAAGGGCTTGGGCGTCTTGCGCTGGCCGAAGCCGAGCACCATCTTGCCGTCCTCGCGGAGCCGCATCGCGATCCTCGTGAAGTCGGAATCGCTCGACACTATGCAGAAGCCGTCGAGGCTCTCCGTGTAGAGTAGGTCCATCGCGTCGATGATCATCGCGCTGTCGGTCGAGTTCTTCCCGGTCGTGTACGAGAACTGCTGCACCGGCTGGATCGCGAATTCGAGGAGCTTGTCCTTCCAGCTGCGCAGATTCGTGCTCGTCCAGTCGCCGTAGATGCGCTTGACGCTCGCGACGCCGTATTTCGCGATTTCCGCGAGGAGGCCGTCCACGATCGAGGCCTGGGTATTGTCGGCGTCGACGAGCACCGCGAGCTTGAGCTGGTCCTGATGGCCCAGACGCTCCTGCTGGTTCTGATTCTGGTTCTTCATTGATCTTCTCCGAATAAGGATGCGCGCACCCTCCGCACCGTGCTCACGGCGCCGAGGGGTACGCGGGCGGGGCCGCCCGTCATGAGGTCTTCAGCCTCGAGGACGAGCCCCTTCTCGTTCTTGTCGAGCCGCACGGGCCGGAGGAGGGCCCGGACGGGCTCCGCGCCGGGCAGCCTGTAGAGCACCTCGAGCCGGTCGCCCGGGCCCCTGAGCGCGCGCTCGACGACGCGGACTTTGCCGAGATAGTCGAGCCCGCCGGCCTCCAGGCGCTCGGGCTTGGGGTCGGACTGCGCTATCTGCCTCTCGGTGAGGACGAGCCTCCGCTCGATGCGGTCCGCGAGCTCGCGCCTCTCCTCCTCGGGCCTGCCGGAGGAGGCCAGGCTGGCGCGGAGGGCCGAGAGTCTCGGCTCCGGGTCCGGCGCCGGCCCCGATCCGCCGGCCCGCTGCGGTCCGCCGAGAGCGATAAGATCGCGCAACGCGTCGATCCTGGAGCGCAGCTCCGGCTCCGGCGGGGCGGCCGCGCCGATAGCGAGAACGTCGCCCTCCCCCGCGCCGGCGGCCGGCAGCGGAGAGCGGGCCTGCATGAGGGGCGGCGCCTCGAGGCCGGCGGAGGACAGGGCGGCGTTCGCCTCCTCGAAGGTCCCGGCGGAGAGGAAGTACACGCCCGGCGCGAGCCGGTCCGCCGTTATCTTCCCCAGCGCGGCCGACCGCTCGATCACCGACCGCAGCCTCTCGTCGGCCACGAGCGTGAATCCGCGATAGAGGCGGAGCGAGCGATACTCCTCCTCCCAGGCCGTCAGGGAGAAGGCGAAGCTCTGCGGCAGGTCCGCGCCGGACAGCTCCTCGAAGCGCGATTTCATGTCCGCCGCCTCGAGGCCGGCCGCGAAGGCCCGGCGCACCGTGTCGCGCTGGACCTCGAAGCTCCAGACGGTCCCCAGCGAGACGGGCCGGGCCACGCAGCCGACGAAGAGCCGCTCCTGGAGGCTCGCCTCCGGCATGAGATGCAGAGCGTGGGCGCCCTCCACGACGAGGAGACCCGGCCTTCGCGTCGCGACCGCGGCGGGTCTCCGGACCGGGACAAGGCCCCCGCCGCGGGGCGTCAGTATCCCGAGATCCTCGAGGGGCCCGAGCGCGGCGGCGGGATCCGGAGCGAAGCGGGCTCGCCGGGCGACGATCCTCAGCCATCGGGCGATGGCCGGCCGCTGCAGCGCGACGCCGTCGGGCAGGCTCTCGAGGGCGCCCGCGAGGATGACGGCGAGCGAAGCGGCGGCGCCTTCCCGGCCCCCGTCGGGATATGGCTGCTCCGGCCGGCTCTCGGCCGCGACGCAGGAAGCGAGATAGCAAGGCAGGTCCTCCGCCCATTCCGACAGGAGGCGGGAAAAAGCCTGCCGATCGGGGCAACGCTCCTCCTCGTCGACGGCGCGCAGAATCCCCGCCGCCGCCAGAGCGCGCGCGAGGGCGCCCAGGCGATCTCCTCCCGCCGCCGAGAGTCCGGGGAAGAGCGAGGCAGCGCGCTCCGCCGCCCTTTTCGTGAGACCTCCGCCTTTCCGCGTGGAGAGGGGGGCGTGGAAGAGGAAGGAAAAGAAGGCCACGGCCGTCTTGGCGTCGACGGGGGCCGAGCCCTCGCCCGCGCCGGCGGCGGGGCTCTCCCTATAGCCGAAGAAGAAGGCCGGGTCGAGGGCGCGCGCGCGCAGCCCCTCCTCGAGAAGGGGATTGACCGCGATCAGCCTGCGCCCGCCGAGCTGATAGCGGAAAAGGAGGAGGCGGTCGAGGAGGTTGGAAATCCTGACGCCGAGCTCGAAGAGAGGAAACTCGCCCGCGAAGAGGTCCTTGAGAATCTGTTCCGGGACCGGGCCCAGGAGGAGGGAGGAGCCGAGGACCCGGACGTCGAGGCCGTCGAGGAGGGCGAAGAGCGACTCCCTGGTCTCGGCCCTGCGGAGAAAGGCCTCGAGGCGGCGGGCGAGCTCGCGTTTGTCGTAGGGCGTCTTTATCGGCCCTATGTAATTCCTCACGGCTCCGAGCAGGGCCTCCGTCCCCGAGGTGAGAAGGGCGTCCGACCAATCGCCGGCGCTCGGCTTGGGGACGGGGCTCTCGCTCATTCCCAGGCCTCGATGTGGTAGCGGTAGCCCTGCTCGGTCAGGAATTTGCGGCGGTTCGCGGCGAACTCCTCTTCGACCGTATAGCGCGAAACGAGGGAATAGAAGTAGGAGTTCCGCGCCTTGGGCCTGAGGATGCGCCCGAGGCGCTGCGCCTCCTCCTGCCGCGAGCCGAAGGAGCCCGATACCTGGATGGCGACGGAGGCATCCGGCAGGTCGATCGCGAAATTGGCGACCTTGGACACGACGATGACCCTCACGCGGCCCGCCTTGAAGTCGGCGTAGATCCGCTCGCGCTCGGGGTTGGGCGTGCGGCCGGTGATGAGGGGGGCCTCGAGCTCCTTCGCGAGGCGACCCAGCTGATCGAGGAACTGGCCGATCACCAGCACGGGCTCGTCCGGGTGGTTCTCGACGAGCTCGCGGACCGCCTCGTACTTCGCGCTGTTCTCGGCGGCGAGTCGGTGCCTGTCCCGAGGCTCGGAGACCGAGTAGCGCAGATGCTCGTCCTCCGGCAGGGGGACGCGGATCTCGCGGCAATAGGCCTCCGCGATGAAGCCCCGGCGCTCGAGGTCCTTCCAGGGGACGTCGTAGCGCTTGGGGCCGATGAGGCTGAAGACG
>Ga0181520_10012008_pt1 | contig 11227 bp, 9 predicted proteins | sample PEATcosm2014_Bin_29_FD_132451 | JGI IMG/M metagenome (GOLD analysis project Ga0181520, IMG submission 132451) | Peatland microbial communities from MTU Mesocosm Facility, Houghton, MI, USA - PEATcosm2014_Bin02_30_metaG | ecosystem: Environmental > Terrestrial > Soil > Wetlands > Peat | place...
GCCGCAGCCGTTGGGGCCGACGACGCCGGTCAGGCCGGGCTCGATCTTGAACTCGGTCGGATCGCAGAAACTCTTGAAGCCGGCCAGGCGCAGCCGATCGAATTTCATGGGCCTCGCCCTCTGGTCGTCATGCGCGCTGGGCCCGCCGGGCGCCGAGCGCTGAGTCGGCTTAGCCGACGTGAATTGCTGCGGCAAGCCGCCATAAAGCGCCGCTGCGATCAAGCCCCGCGGCGGAGAAACCTGTGCGAAACGAGGCTATTTCGGGCCCGTCGCCAGCGCCGCGTCGAAGGCCGGCAGCGTCGCTTCCCCGTCGAGCTTTTGGCCGTCGACGAAGAAAGTCGGCGTCGAATCGAGGCCGAAGCGCTCGGCGGCGGAATCGCGCTCGGCGTTGATCCCGTCGAACAGCGCCTTGTCCTTCACGCACGCTAGAAAATCGGCAGGCGACAAGCCCGCCGCGCGACGCAGGCGATCGAGCGGCTCGTCGTGGAACGCCCAGTCCCCCTGGCTCGCGAACAGGCGGTCGATCAGCGCGTCGCGCTTGTCGGGTCCGGCGCAGCGCGCCGCCATGAACGCGGCGATGGCGAGCGGATCGAGCGGAAATTCGCGCAAGATGAACTTCGCCTTGCCGGTGTCGACATATTTGGCCTTCAGCGCCGGCCACACCTGCTCGTGAAAGGCGGCGCAATGGCTGCAGGTCATCGAGGCGTATTCGACGATTGTCGCCGGAGCGCCCGCCGCGCCTTCGACGATGTCGGGCAGCGGCCCCGGCTGCATCAGCGCGGCGGCGACCGTCGCGTCGGAGGCGGCGGCTGGCGCAACCGCCGCAGCGAGCGCAAAGAGGCCGGCCGGCGCGAGGCGCGCCGCGGCCTGTCGAAGCCATGTCATCGCCAATTCCCTCGGACCGCGCGCCGTCGCCCAACGAGGGGCGTGGAGCGCAGCGGGAAAATAGCCGCCGTCCCGCCGGGCGGCAACTCGCCTTGGCGCCGCGGCTCGACTCTACGACGGCTTTGCTGTATGAGGCGCGCCTCAACTGAAAACAGCGCGCCGAAGCGCTCGCCGATCCGCAGTTTAACGGACCGGCGTCACGGCATGGAGACGGAAATGAATATCATCCAGACGCTGGAGGCCGAACAGGTCGCCAAGCTCTCCGCCATCCGCGAAATCCCCGATTTCGCCCCCGGCGACACGGTCATAGTCAACGTCAAGGTCACCGAAGGCGAGCGCAGCCGCGTCCAGGCCTACGAGGGCGTCTGCATCGCGCGCAGCGGCGGCGGCCTGCAGGAGAGCTTCACCGTCCGCAAGATTTCATATGGCGAAGGCGTCGAGCGCGTATTCCCCGTCCATTCGCCGGTGATCGATTCGATTAAGGTCGTGCGCCGCGGCAAGGTGCGTCGCGCCAAGCTCTATTATCTGCGCGACCGTCGCGGCAAGTCGGCCCGTATCGCCGAGCGCACCGACAGCGCGCCCAAGACCGCCGAAGCCGGCAAGCCGGCCACCTGACCCTCGCGCCCGCTCTGCGCGGGCCGAGCTCCGAACCGCCGCCGCCGTTTCCCTGCGCTCGCCCCGCGTGTTATCGCGGGGCGCGATGAGCGCAGGAGATAGCGACGACGGCAAGCGGGCGACGCCAGGCGTCGTCGTCGACGCGTTGTTTCCGGTCGCGGTCGATACGCTCTATTCCTACAAGGCCCCGCGCGATCTCGTTCTTGCGCCGGGCGATTTCGTCTCGGCGCCGCTCGGAACGCGCACGGCGACCGGCGTCGTCTGGGCGGTCCGCGACGGCGACGGCGGCAATCTCAAATCGATCACCGCCAAGCGCGACTGGCCGCCGCTGCGCCCCGCGATGCGCGACTTCATCGACTGGGTCGCGCGCTGGACGCTCGCCCCGCGCGGCATGGCGTTGCGCATGGCGACGCGCGGCCCCGAAGCCGCCGCGGCGCCGGCGACGAAATTTGCAGTTCAGCCGACCGCCAAGCCGCCCGCGCGCCTAACGCCGGCGCGCGAGCGCGTGCTAGCGGCGCTGGCGAACCAACAGCCGCAGACCCGCGCCGCGCTCGCCGCGGCGGCGCAATGCGGCGTCGGCGTCGTCGACGGCCTCGTTGACGACGGCGCGCTCGAACTCGTCGCGCTCGACCCCGATCCCGCCGCGCCGCCGCTTGACCCTGATCTCGCCTCCCTGCCGCTGTCGCCCGACCAGCGCGCCGCCGCGGACGCACTTTCGCAAGCCGTCGAAACACGATCGGCGCGGACAATCCTGCTCGAGGGCGTCACCGGATCAGGCAAGACCGAAGTCTATTTCGAGGCGATCGCCGCGACCTTGCGCGCTGGACGGCAGGCGCTCGTTCTGCTGCCGGAGATCGCGCTGACGTCGCAGTTCCTCGACCGCTTCGCCGCCCGATTCGGCGCGCGGCCGGCCGAGTGGCACTCGGCGATCACGCCGCGCCAGCGCGAGCGGCTGTGGGGCGCCGTGGCGAGCGGCGAAGCGCGCGCGGTCGTTGGCGCGCGGTCGGCGTTGTTTCTGCCCTTCGCCGACCTCGGCCTGATCGTCGTCGATGAAGAGCACGAGGGCGCCTACAAGCAGGAGGAGGGCGTCGTCTACCACGCGCGCGACATGGCGGTGGTGCGCGGCAAGTTGGAGAGCGCGCCGGTGGTGCTCGCTTCGGCGACGCCATCGCTGGAGACACGCGTCAACGCCGAGCGCGGCCGCTACGACTGGCTGAAGCTGCCGGCGCGCTTCGGCGAGCGGCCGATGCCAGACCTCGCCGCGGTTGACCTGCGCCGCGAAGGCCCGCCGCGCGGCCGCTGGCTGGCGCCGCGACTGGTCGAGGCGATCGAAGCCGGCCTCGCCGCCGGCGAACAGTCGCTATTGTTTCTCAACCGCCGCGGCTACGCGCCGCTGACGCTGTGCCGCGCCTGCGGCCATCGTTTCCAGTGCCCGAACTGCTCCGCCTGGCTGGTCGAGCACCGTTTCCGCAAGGCGCTCGTTTGCCACCACTGCGGCCACACCGAACCGCGGCCGGAGATCTGCCCGCAATGTCTCGAGGCCGACACGCTCGCCGCTTGCGGCCCCGGCGTTGAGCGCCTCGCCGAAGAAGCGGCGGCGCTGTTCCCCGACGCGCGGACCTTGGTGCTGTCGTCCGACTTCCCCGGCGGGATCGGGCGGCTGCGCGTGCAACTCGACGCGGCGGCGCGCGGCGAATACGACATCATCATCGGCACCCAGCTGGTCGCCAAGGGCCACAATTTTCCGCTGTTGACGCTGGTCGGGATCGTCGACGCCGACGTCGGCCTGTCGAACGGCGATCCGCGCGCCGCCGAGCGCACCTTCCAGCTCTTGCGTCAGGCGACGGGACGCGCCGGCCGAGGCGAACGGCCGGGCCGCGCGCTGCTGCAGACCTGGCAGCCGGAGCATCCGGTGATCGCTGCGCTGATCGCCGGCGACGTCGAGCGCTTCTACGCCGAAGAGGCGGAGCAACGCCGACGCGGCGCGCTGCCGCCGTTCGGCCGGCTGGCGGCGATCGTCGTCTCCGGCGAAGATCGCGGCGGCGCCGAAGCGCACGCGCGCGCCCTCGCTCGCGCCGGCCACGCGCTCGCGCCCGTCAAGGGCTGGCGGGTCGCGCCGCTCGGCGGCGCGCCGCAGGGCGACGAGATCACCCTGCTTGGCCCGGCCGAAGCGCCGATCGCCGTCCTGCGCGGCCGCCACCGCTTCCGCCTCGCGCTCAAGGCGCCGCGCGGCGCCGACCTGCAGGGCTTCCTGCGGGCGTTGATCGCCGCCGCGCCGCCGCCACGCGGCGGCGTCCGCATTGCAGTCGACGTCGACCCGCAGAGCTTCATGTAGACAAGCCGCCGCGGGTCACGGAAAACTCCATTCGCGGCGCGGAAGACGGGACGAAGCGGCATGGCGATTGCGGGCATCGACCTCGGGACGACGAACTCGTTGATCGCGCTATGGACCGACTCAGGGCCAGAACTCGTCGCCAACGCGCTCGGCGACACGCTGACGCCTTCGGCGGTCAGCATCGCCGAGGACGGCGCCGTCCTGGTCGGCCGCGCGGCGGCCGATCGGCTCGTCACCCATCCCGACCGCTCGGTCGCGTCGTTCAAACGCTGGATGGGCTCGTCGGCCGGCGCGCGGCTCGCCAGCCGGTTCTACCGCGCTGAGGAATTGTCGGCGCTGGTGCTGCGTTCGTTGAAGGAGGACGCCGAGGCGCGAACCGGCGGCGCAATCGCCGAGGCGGTGATCTCGGTGCCCGCCTATTTCAGCGACCCGCAGCGCAAGGCGACGCTCGACGCGGCGCGGCTCGCCGGGATCGCGGTCGAACGCCTGGTCAACGAGCCGACCGCGGCGGCGCTCGCCCACGGGCTCGACTCGGTCGAGGAAGGACGGTTCCTGATTCTCGATCTCGGCGGCGGCACCTTCGACGTTTCGCTGCTGCACAAGTTCGAAGGCGTGATGGAGGTGCGCGCCTCGGCCGGCGACTCGCATCTCGGCGGCGATGATTTCCGCGACGTGCTGGTGGCGCTGATTGCGCAGCGCCACGGCGTCGACCCCGACAAGTTGGCGCGCACCGACCTCGCCCGACTGATGCGCGAAGCGGAGCGGATCAAGCACGCGCTGACCGCGCAGGACAGGGCGGGTTATGAAGTCGAGCTCGGCGACGAAACGCGCAACGGCGAGGTGGCCCGCGCAGAATTCGAAGAGACCGCACAGCCGCTGCTGCGCCGGTTGCGCGCGCCGATCGAGCGCACAGTCGCCGACGCCCGTGTCGATCCGCACGCGATCGACCAGATCGTGCTGGTCGGCGGCGCGACGCGCATGCCGATGGTCCGCACGCTGGCGGCGCGGCTGTTCGGTCGCTTCCCGCTCGCCCATCCGCGTCCCGACCATGTCATCGCGCTCGGCGCGGCGGCGCAGGCCGGCTTGAAGGCGCGCCACGCGGCGCTAGCCGACGTGGTGATGACCGATGTTTGCCCGTTCACACTCGGCGTTTCAGTGCGCGACCCAAGCGCTCCAGATCAACGAACGATGTCGCCGCTGATCGAACGCAACGCCGTCGTGCCGATCAGCCGCTCCGGCCGCTATTACACCACCGCCGACAATCAGGCGGCGATCGTCATCGAGGTCTTCCAGGGCGAGAACCTGCGGCCAGCGCAGAATATCAAGATTGGCGAACTCCGAATGCCGGTGCCGCTGGCGCCGGCGGGGCGCGAGGGCGTCGAGGTGCGCTTCACTTATGACGTCAACGGCGCGCTCGAGGTCGAAGTCGTCGGCGAGTCGAGCGGCCAGCGCGAGCGGCGGGTGTTCCGCAACGAGGCGAACCTCAGCGCCGACGAACTCGACAAGCGCTTCCTCGCGCTCGCCGAAATCAAGGCGCCGCCGCGCGACCAGGCGGAGAATCGCGCGCTGATCGCCCGCGCCGAGCGCCTTTACGCCGAGAGCCTCGCCGCGCAACGCGAGCACATCAAGCGCCTGTTATCCGAATTCGAAATCGCGCTCGCCGACCAGCAATTGCGCGAGGCCACAATCTTGCGCGCGCGTGTTGCCGAGGACCTCGACGGTTTCGAGCGCAATTGGCCGACGCTATGAAGCGCGCGGCGGAAACGGCCGAACCGCCATGAGCCCGTGGGACGCGCTCGGCATTGCGCCGACGACCGACGTGCGGACGATCTTGCGCGCCTATGCCGAGAGATTGCGGAGCACACGTCCGGAGGACGACCCGGTCGCCTTCCAGCGGTTGATCGAGGCGCGCGAGTTGGCGCTCGCCTGGCGGCCAGCGCCGGTCGACGAAGACAGCGGCAAGGCTGACGCGAGCGGCGGCAAGGCCCCGCCTGAGGCTGAGCGCGACGCTACGGCGCAGGAGACGCCATCGGACTCGAGCCCGCGGCCGCCGTCGCGTTGGCGCGCCCCAGCCTCGGCGCTGAGCCCGCCAGGCCGCCGCGACAACACGCCGCCGCGCTGGCGCGCGCCCGTTGCGACGCCGATTGCGCCAACGCAGAATGAGGCGCCGCCGCCCGTCAAACTGCGCGACGCGACGAATGATGGCGGCCGCCTTGCGACATTCAGCGCGCGGCTCGGCGATCTCGCCGCCGCCACGGACGCGACGTTTCGCGACCTTGCCGCCTGGCGCGCGGTCCTCGACCTCGCCGATACGCTTTCGCTCGCCGAGCGCGAGACGGCGCGCGGCGAACTCGCGGCGCTGCTCGCCGAACGCTTGCCGGAACCGGTGCGCGAGGCGTCGCGGCTAGACGGCGATCTGCTCGCGCTCGTCGATCGGCTCGACCAGGAATTTGATCTTGCCCGCGTCGCCAACGATGCGCGGCGGCTGCCGGAGGGGCCGCGGCGGACCCGACTCGCCGACTGGCTCGCCGCCTGCGCGAGCGAGCGCACAATGGCGAAGCGGCGCGCTGGCGGTCGCGCCGCCTATCGCCTGGCCAACGGCCTGCCGCTGATCCCGCCCGAGGATCGCCAACCGGCGCTGGCGCGCGCCGACCTGATGGCGATCTACGAGGCGCAGGCGCGCGGACAAAAACTCAGTCTTCGCCTCGCCTGGCGCGGCGCGTGGATGGCGGCGCTCTTTCCCGGCGTGATTAGCGCCGCGCGCGACGCTCCCTTGCTGGCGCTCGCCGCGCTCGGACTCGAAACGACCGCCTTCATTGTCGCCGTCGTCGCCGGCTCGCAATTTTCTGAGGCGGGCGCTGACGCGCTCGGGCGGATCGAGGCCGCCGCGGCGCTGGCGATCCTCGTCGCAGCGCGCCTCGCCGCGATGAGCCTGTGGCCGCTTTTCGCCGAGCGTCGCGCTGCGACGCGCGTCAGGCGCGCCGATCGCGCCGGCTATTCGACGCCGGCCGGCCGCCGCCCGATCCTATCGCGGCGGCTGGGCGCGCATCCATTCTTTGGCCTGTTGGAGGTTCTCGTCGGCTTTGTCGATCTGACGACGAGTCTCGGCGTGATTGGCGTCTTCCTCGCCGCTTTCGACCTTGCGAAATGAACCGGCGCGCTTATATGTTTTTAACGCACATAAATTGTATGAAATAAAATCGCCTAGATTTGCTACGTGAAATATGCTACCGACCTCTGATCGCAGATAAATTCGTCAGCGGCGCGACGTGAATTGCGGCGCGCGGCGCAACGTCGGCGGACTTCGGCAGAAGCCTCGTCCGGCGAAGAGGACTTTCGTTTGACCCAGATTGTCACCGCCAACCGGCTCATCGACGGGATCGTCGTGTTCCAGGACAAGGCCGGCGGCTGGAGCGAAGATTTCGCGCGCGCCGCCGCCCACGAGGACACGGCCGCCGCGTTGGCGCGCGCAGGTGAGGACGTCGCCGCGAGCCTCGTCGTCGACCCCTATGCCATCGAGGTCGAACTACGCAACGGCCACTATGCGCCGAAGGCGTTGCGCGAGGCGATTCGGGCGACGGGGCCGACGGTGCGCCGCGATCTCGGCAAGCAGGCCAATGGCCTCGCTCCGCTCAACGCTGCGCACGCGCCGACGGGGAACTCGCATGTATCGTTATGACGAATTCGACGCCGCCTTCGTCGCCGCGCGCGTCGACCAGTTCCGCGACCAAGTCGGTCGCCGCCTTGCCGGCGAGCTGACTGAGGAGCAGTTCCGGCCGCACCGGCTGATGAACGGCCTCTACCTGCAACTGCATTCCTACATGCTGCGCATCGCCGTGCCTTACGGCACGCTGAACGCGCGCCAGCTGCGCAAGCTCGCTGAGATTGCGCGCAAATATGACCGCGGCTACGGCCATTTCACCACGCGCCAGAATTTGCAATTCAACTGGCCAGCGCTGAAGGACGTGCCCGACATTCTCGCCGAGCTCGCCAGCGTTGAGATGCACGCGATTCAGACTTCGGGAAACTGCATTCGCAACGTCACCGCCGACCATTACGCCGGCGTCGCCGCCGACGAACTCGTCGACCCGCGCCCGTTCGCCGAAATCCTGCGGCAATGGTCGTCGCTGCACCCAGAATTCTCGTTCCTGCCGCGCAAATTCAAGATCGCCGTCAACGGCGCGCCGCACGACCGCGCGGTGATCCAGGCGCACGACATCGGCCTGCAGATCGTGCGCAACGACGCGGGCGAACTCGGCTTCGCCGTCTTTGTCGGCGGCGGGCTCGGGCGCACGCCGTTCATCGGCCACAAGGTGAGGGATTTCCTGCCGCAGCGCGATCTGCTCGCCTATGCCGAGGCGATCCTGCGCGTCTACAATCTCGAGGGCCGGCGCGACAATAAATTCAAGGCGCGCATCAAGATCCTGCTACACGAAAAGGGGCTCGAAGGCCTGCGCGAGGCGATCGAAGCTGAATTCGCGGCGCGTGGCGGAGCGTCGCTCGAACTGCCGGCCGAAGAGGTCGAGCGCATCGCCGCCTATTTCGCCCCGCCGCCGCTCGCGCCGCGCCCAGCGACGAACGAGCGAGTCGAACGCCGGTGCGGCAAGGACGCGCAGTTCGCCAAGTTTTTCGAGTCGAACGTCGTGCCGCACAAGGTTCCCGGCTACGCCATCGTCACCGTATCGCTGAAGCCGATCGGCGGCGTGCCGGGCGACGCCAGCGCCGACCAGATGGACGCGGTCGCCGACCTCGCCGACGACTATTCGCACGACGAGCTGCGCGTCTCGCACGAGCAGAACCTCATCCTGCCCTATGTCGCGCTCGACGACCTGACCACCGTCTACGACCGGCTTGCTTCCGTCGGCCTGGCGACGCCGAACGCCGGTTTGATCAGCGACATCATCGCCTGCCCTGGCCTCGACTACTGCGCCTTGGCGACCGCGCGCTCGATTCCGATCGCCCAGCGCCTCAGCGAGCGTTTCGGCGAAGGTGCCCGCGCTCGCGCAATCGGGCCGCTCAAGATCAAGATTTCCGGCTGCATCAACGCCTGCGGCCACCACCACGTTGGCCACATCGGCATTCTCGGGCTCGAGCGCGCCGGCGAGGAAACCTACCAGATCACGCTCGGCGGCTCGGGCGACGAGACCGCGTCGATCGGACAGATCATCGGCCCCGGCTTCAGTTCGGAGACGGTGGTCGGCGCAGTCGAGACGATCGTCGAGACCTATATGGCGCGCCGCAGCGGTCCCGCGGAAACCTTCCTCGACGCCTATCGCCGCCTCGGCCCGACGCCGTTCAAAGACGCGCTCTACAACCGCAACGCGGGAGCCGACATCTGATGAGCGCGCACGACGTCAGGTTGTTCGGCGACGCGATCGCCGCCAGTCGCCTCGAAGACCGCTTCGCCAAGGTCAAGGCGCGTTCGCTGCTGCGGCTGGCGATCGAGGACCTGTTCCCTGGCCGAATCGCGCTGGTGTCGAGCTTCGGCGCCGACTCGGTCGTGCTGCTGCACATGGTGGCGCAGGTCGATCCGGCGACGCCGGTCGTATTCGTCGACACTGGCCAGCATTTCGAGGAGACCCTGCGGTACCGTGACGCGCTCGTCGCGCGGCTCGGATTGACCAATCTGGTCAACACCGGGCCCGACCCTGAGGTCACGGCGGCCGAAGATCCCGAGAAGTTTTTGTTCGCCAGCGACCCCGATCGCTGCTGCGACATCCGCAAGGTGCAGCCGCTGGCGCGCGCGCTCGACGGCTACGACGCCTGGATCACTGGCCGCAAGAGCTTCCAGAGCGCGACGCGCTCGCGCGTGCCGCTGTTCGAGGCCGAAGGCGACCGGGTCAAGGTCAACCCGCTGGTCGGCTGGAGCGCGACCGATCTGCTCGACTACATCCGCGCCGCCGACCTGCCGCCCCATCCGCTGGTCGCCAAGGGCTTTCCGTCGATTGGCTGCCTGCCCTGCACCAGTCGCGTCGTGCCGGGCGAGGACATTCGCGCTGGTCGCTGGCGCGGCCGAACCAAGTCCGAGTGCGGCATCCACACCGAGCCGCTGAGCGCGGGGCAGGATATCTGATGGCTCTCTGGCGTGACGGCAGCTTCGCCGACGACATCTGGACGACGCTCGACGATTCCGCGCCAATCCCTAAGCGCGGCGCAATCGTCGTCTCGTTCGCGCGTTGGCGGGCTGACAAGGCGACGCTGGAGACGCGCGCCGATCCGGTCGGCGTGGCGATCGTCGCCGGCAAGGACGCGGTCGGCGAACTCGCCGAAGCGGCGAAGCGGCCGCTGGTCGCGCTGAAGTTCGACAAGTTCGCCGACGGCCGCGCCTTCTCCTACGCCGAGCTGTTGCGCGAGCGCTGCGGCTTCAAGGGTGAATTGCGCGCGACCGGCGACGTGCTGCTCGACGAGATCGCGCTGATGCAGCGCTGCGGCTTCACGTCGTTTGAAGTCACCGACGCCAACACGCTGCGGGCGCTCAAAGAGGGCCGCCTGCCGAAAGGCGCCCTGTTCTACCAGCCGGCGCCAGGCCAACGCGAAGCCCCGGCAGGGACAAGGCCGTGGCTGCGAAGGGCCGCGAGCTGAAGGCGCCGCTCCCCACGGTTCGCCGCACACCCCCCCGGGCCGTCATGGCGGGGCTTGTTGTTTAGCCTGGAGACATGACCGGCCATGACGGGTGTATGGCGTTAGGGCCCCCTACTCGCTCCCCGTCGCCAGCCGCAAATTCGGCTGCGCCTCCACCTTCTCCGCTTCCTCGCTGAATTCCATCGCGTCGATGCGGGCGGCGCGGCGGGTGACTTTTTCGGCGGAGGTGGCGATCTGGCCGACGTCGTCCTGCGCCTGGCGGAAGTGGCCTTCCAGTTTCGCTGTGCGCTCGGCGAGCAGGCGGACGTCGTTGAGCAGCCTGCCGACTTCGGTGTGAATGGCGTGGGCCTGGTCGCGCATGCGCTGGTCGCGCAGGATCGCTTGCGTCACCTGAATCGCCATCATCATCAGCGACGGCGAGAGGATGACGACGCGGGCGCGATGGGCGCGCTGGATGACGTCGTCGAAATGCTCGACCAGGTCGGAATAGATCGATTCCGACGGCACGAACATCAGCGCGATGTCCTGCGTCTCGCCCGGCAGCAGATAGCGCTCGGCGATGTCTTTGACGTGCTTGCCGACGTCGGCGCGCACGCGCGCCACCGCGCTCTTCCGCGCGTCGTCGTCGCGCGCCTCGTTGAACAGAGTGAACGCTTCGAGCGGAAACTTCGCGTCGACCGCCAGCACGCGCGAGTCGCCGGGCAGGCGGATGATGCAGTCGGGCCGCGCCTTGTTGGACAGCGTCGCCTGGAATTCGTAGGCGCCGACCGGCAGGCCGTCGCTGACGATCGCCTCCATCCGCCCCTGGCC